>TBL_comb47_HYPODRAFT_10001236_pt1 | contig 33236 bp, 49 predicted proteins | sample TroBogypolimnion_40_FD_10682 | JGI IMG/M metagenome (IMG submission 10682)
AATCGCCTTAAATAGGTTCGGGTTATCGTAGCGGATATAAACTATCGGCGGGGAGTGATTCGAGCCATATTTTGAGCCGAAGCAAAAAGCAAGAAACATCATTAAGACGCAAAAGACTAAATATAATCCGTCGCTCTTACTCATGATTTTTCCTTTGAGGCCAATTGTAGGCCAATGCTGTCAACTTTTTTGTCAATGTTTTCTATCCGCAAACTATTGTTACTGACACTGTTAGTTATTGCGGATAAATGAGTCATTACTTCAACGTGATTATCCCGGAATACATCTGTATTCTCTACGATAATCGTGCCATGATGCCGACAGGTTTCATGCATATCTAATGCGTTTTGGTGATGTGTCGCCAGCATGATCGACATTTGGTTCATGAGTGTCGTCGATGACTTGATACTATCAGTAGAGTTGACAATAAAGTCCCTGAACTCCTTTCCCACAAAATAAAGGATTCCCGCTAAAAAGATTACCAGGATTCCAGTTGGTCCGATTGCCTTCCAAACATCAATAAACATGTAACCGAATTCTGCCATACTTGTACCTCCGTAGTTTTGTGGTAAAATGGTTGCGAAAGGGGTTGATAGAATGGGATGGTACTTGTTTTTCCCGCTGTTTATTTTGTTGGTAATTGGCGGTGTTCCTGTGGGAAAATTTGATCTTGTTTTATGGAAAATTACTACCATCGAAAATCCGCTTGGGATGAGTATTATTTTGTATCTTGTTCTATATCCCACCTACTGTTATTTTAGGAAGACTTGAGTGCCTTTAGTTTAGGTTGAATGGTTTTTAGTTCATCGGGCGTAGCGGTTTGCATCCAATTATTGATCTTTTTAACTAGGGTTTCTTTAATTTGTGCTTTTTCCTGTGGGTTGGCTACTTTGTAAACGTCTAACGCCTCATCAAGTTTAAGGTCTTTAAACTGATTGACAATAGGTGGATTAGTATCGGTTAATCGTTTCGTTAGTTCTTCCGGCTTAATAAGTCCTTTTGCCATTTCCTCTTTCGCAATGGAATTGTAATCAGGGCTTTTTGATTTATAGGCCAATACTATTCTTTGCATAGATTGATTTTTATCAAATTCAGACTGGGTTTTAAGTTGTGGCATGCGCCGTTGCAAAAACTCTGACGCCATTTCCTGCGCTGCTGTTTTGTTGATTGAACCAGGTGCCGGAGTAATGCCGATAAAGTTTTGTAGTTTTATTCCTAGTGGTTGATCTTTTTGTTGCTCCATTCCTCTGAAAGAAAACGGGATTAAAGACTTTGCTGCATGGCCGGCAAGTTTCTCTAAAACATTATCTCCCTGGTGCCAAATTTCCGTTCCATAAAAGTCTTTGTTGTTCAGCATTTCGCCGATAGTAGCTAACATAGGATGAAGTTTATTTGAAATAGTTTGCTTCGGATCGTTGTAATAGTGGTAAACGTCTTTCATGTAGGACGGCATAGAAATTCGTTGCGGATCTCCGTTTTTATCAAATTGACCATTTTTAGGGAAGAAATAATCTTTTAGTTCAGATGGACCTTTACCGGTTATCATATATTGATACATTGCTCCCAAGGTTCCAACAGTCAACGGCAAAGCCACGGCATATCCGGCTCGGTATCCGCTTTCAGGAGTCTTTAATTTTCCGGCTGATGCCGCAATGTCTTTAATCCCGCCGCCAAGCTCCAAGAATGTACCTTCATTCCACCCGACAGAACGAACCGTAACCATTGATAAATCTTTAGCGGTCTTGTTCCAAAACTGGTTGTCGTAAGTCATTTGACCCATTCTGTTGTCAACGGATTGCCAAGCCTTTTGAAGTACCTTTCTAGCTATTTCGGGATGACTCAACAGATCAGGTCTTTTTTCAAGTTCATATTCAACCATTTTAGCGTAAATACCGAGTTTTTGCCGAGGAACTAGATGCTCTAAAACCGCTACCGAAGGAAGTTCGAAAACTGCGCCAGGTATCCGGCGAACAACTCCCATTACGTCTTTGCTGCGCCATGCCCTTTGGATATTATCAATCGTGCCGGTATGATAGACCTTATCCATCGTTACGCGACCGCCACCAAGTTCTAAGGCTTTCTTTTGCCATCCTCCCGCCTCTACCCCTTTAAGGAAAGTATTTCCTCTAAAAGGATTAATAGCGGCTTCTACTGGTGCGCCAACAATATCAAGAACACCTTTACCCACCATTTTAGGGTTAGCGGTTTTAATCCCTTGTCCAATTCGCATTGTTCCAATACCGACAGAAGACACCATGGCGTCAAGAGTAGTAAAACCAGCATGAAAAGCTGAAATACCAAGTTGAAATTGATTTAAGTGGTTTGCGGCATCTCGCATGAGTCTATACCCTGAGTGTCCAGATAACCCCTTGCCAAGCATGTTATTATATAATCTTGCAACTTCCGGTTCGGCGTACCACATAGAATTACCGCCTAGCCGGTCAACAATAGGAATCCAGCCTTCTGGAACCGGATCGCCTCGTTTTATTTTTCCCATTACTCCAAGTTGGCTAAAATCTGTTGCTGCTTCATTTGCTGCAATAAACTTTAATTTATTGGCATGGTCTTTCAGAAATAAATCTACCGGATGCGCTCCCGATGGTTCTAGACCAATTTCTCTGCCAGTTTTAAAATCAGGAACAACACGTTCCTGCAAAAAACCAGTGTTGCCCTGCAATGGTGTCTGCGTACTTCTCCACCTGGCTATAATTTCGTTGTTTTTTAGCGTATCTTTCCATATTCCGGTTTGAGTGAAATAATTATCTATCCCGACATCAAAACCCATATTTTTTAGTTTTTCGACTCGCTGATTATCTACGGTTCCCATAGTATCCGCAATTTTTTGTAATATGGGAGAAGATTGCTTTTCGCCGGATTGAATCTTATCAATAAAATCATATTGCCCTTCGGTTCCAAGTCTATCGAGTTCATGACTACCTTCTTTGAGGGATTTCCCAAGAGTATAAATACTATTAGCTGTTTCTGCCATGCCTTGTTTGAGTATTTCAGCGGCACGATTACCTGTTTCTCCTTGTACAGGGTCAAAAGCATTTCTTACGGATTGAAATGTATCAGATAATGCTTTGGGAACAGATAGATTTTTAGACAATTCTAATGTTTCTGCTTGTGTAATGGGAAGTTTCATCGTGCCTTGTTCGCTAGGAAGTAACTCGCTTATATTAGAAAATTGTTTAATAGGTTCAGCATTCGCAAGCGTATCTACCGCTGATGGTTGTTCTGCTACTGATTGTCTAACCTGCTGAAGAATATCATCAGGGGAAGGTTGCGCCATGGGTTTTCCTTGTTCTATTGTTGGAATTTCTTCAGCTATTTTAGTATCAAGTTTTCCTTTTGCTATTTCTGTGCCACGACGAAGACCTTTCACCGGCAAAGCAACCTGCCCGACGGCCATTGCCGCATTTGCTAATGTTCTGGCCGGATTTGCAGCAAACTTTTGCGCCAGTTCGGGGTCTTTAGCTATATCAACGGCAGGCCCATAGGTTGCCTGTCGTAGCCCTTCACCAACACCGCTTTTGTTGTACCCCTCTGCAAATTGTAGTGCGTACATAGCGGGAATGGCAATTGCGGGCGCAGCAATAGTTCCAGCGATCATAGCCGGTTGAGTAAGAGACTCACCTAATTGTGAGGTTGCCTTATTTGCTAAAGCTGTTTGGTAATCAAGATCATTTTGAGATATTCCTGGTTTTGGAACAAAGTTCATGTCCTTGTCAAAGTCGCCCATTTGAATAGTAGCGTCAAATTGCTTTTTATATTCTTTAGCCGCAGTAAATGGAGCGACAACCATGTCTTTTATCGCGGTTGCAACATCGGGGATTATTTTTGATAGCCAATCTCCAGAAGATCCTAAAGTACTAATATCACTGGTAGGAACTTGTGAATTATCTTGTCTGACATTTTGCAAAATTGCATTGGGGTCAATCGTGCTTGCGCGGACCCCTTGTAAAAGATCGTAAGGATTCGGTTCAGGCATCAAAAAACCCCCTAATCCATAGTATAGTGCGTGGCTAAAAAGTCCCTAGCATCTTGATCGTTCATTCCGTGTTCATTGCGTAAAGTATAATAAATCTTGTTGTATTCATCGCCACTGTTTAATTTGAGAGGTGCGGCAACGGCGGCTTGGTCTTTTGCAGTTTGCTCGGTTACGTTAGAATAGGGAGTTTGTTCTTGTCCACTCCCCTGCTTTACTGTTGGCTGTCCGACTCTTTGGTCTTGCCATTGTTTAGATTCGAGATACCCTTTATAATCGGGATAACTTGTCGGGTCCACGGGGATAGGATTAAAATTTGCATCTAGTCTAGGTTTTTGTGATTTTAACCACGAATTATATGCATTAATTCTGTTTTGGTGGATTTTTGCAATTTGAGGATCTTCTTTAGTTGCAGTGTTTCTTGCTGCCTCTCTCGCCTGTTGTCCCGCAAGAGTCTGATCTTGTCCTCGCATAGCCACATCAGCCGTTAACTGATGTTCCGCGCTTATACCCTTGACAATCTTACTGCCGATAGGGACAAGTTTGCTGCCATCTTCGTTGTGCGCGTAGTACTGGATTCCGTCGCCCGTGTCTACTTTGTCGATAGACATTTTGTTTTCAGCCAAAAGGTCTTTGATTGCTGCTATATCGACCGGAGGTTTTCCAACTTGCGTCAATCCCCTATTAACCTGCATAATGGTTTTTAGCGCAGCAGAGCGATTGTCCGCGACTGACAAGTCTTTACCAATTACTTCATCAAGTTTCGGGTAAAGAGAATTGGCGTATTGATTCGCCGCGACGTTGTAATCCTGCTCAATCCGCTTATTTAGTTCCCCGTCGACAGCCGCCGCTGCCTGTGCATAAGTCATACCCCTTTGGCTTGTCAATTGTTTGATTGCGTCTGCGCGCATAGACTTGTATTGGCCGATTAAATCGGTTTTTACAGGTGCCTGCTGCTCTGGTTTATTTACTACTGGTTGCGTAACAGGAGCGGGAGAAAAAGACAAAGACGGCTCAGGTGCTTTATATCCTGTGGATAGATCAGGAGCCTGAAAATCATAGTTAGGCGTATTTTGCGGGAAAAACCCTTGTGAAGTTACAGGAACAATTGGCGCAATGTTAGGTTGAACCGTTTGCGGGGATTGAACTGGCTGTTGCTGAACTTGTTGCGTTCCGAGGTTTGACAGTGTATCGGCAATACCAGCCTGGTTACGCATAGCCGCACTTCTGCCCAACAATCCCCCGATAACAGCCGCTATTCCTGCATATGGGTTGTCGGCCGGCCGTACAATTTGAATTGACATTATCCAAGCCCCCTCACCAAGAAGCTATTAGCATAGTAACTATTCGTTCCGGTAGTTTTAAGATAATATACTTCCATGGACCCCGCAGGCTCTACAGAGATATTTTGCATCCCTTCGGTAGTCAATACCTCTTGGCCGTCTAAATCTGCAGGAACAACACTCCCTGTACCTGTAACAAAGGGTTGCGTAGCTGTGGCGAATACTGCTCTTTGGTTCGTTGCAATGGTGAAACATTCTTTCGTTTCAGGAATGGCGATTTCGAGAACAGTTTCCCATAGACCAAGATATTTATCAGCAAAAACTTTATCGCCAACTGAAATATCTTCGATAGGCCTTTCTCCTGTTTCGGTAATAACAAAAGTTCCTTTAGCCAAACAAGAACCGGTTTGAATCTTTGCCGCTCCCAGCGAACCAACGGCACTTAGCAATCCACCATTACTAGGCTGAACTGCAATGTCAGGCTTAGATGCAATCCTCTGTTGAGCCATTGCTTGCCAAAGATTATTGGTATCAGCTTGTTGACCGGAAGCAAGTCCCAGCAGTTTCCCGGGAATATCGATAGAAGCGTTTTGTGCGGCGTTTTGCAATTCCATCGGCATACTAAGCAAGCCCCGTTGCTGTTCAATACTTGCCGATTGAGCATTGAGGTCGTTGTTATAGTTTGCGGTGAGTGCCTGGTTGACTCCTTGGCCGATGTTGTAGAACGATTGTCCTGTAGGCGAACTGCCAAGAACACCCCTAGACATAAGATCATTAACAGCATTACCCATCGTTCCGGTTAATTGCTGGTTCATAATTTCTCGTTCGTTGGCAAGTCTATTTGGGTCTACTACTCCTGCTCCTACTTGCGCTGCCTGCCGTTGGAGGTCTTGCGCCCCTGCCGTTGCCGTTCCTGCCATTTGGGTATAATCCACAGGAACAATTCCAGGATTGTCAAGAAGCATATTCGCGCCTCTTTGTTGTAATGCTAATGCAGTGGGAGCCGTTTTCTCAGCGAAATTGGCCTGAACATCCTGCAATCTGGTTTCTTCCGGCGTCGGAGGTGCCGGTTGCGATGTGTAAGTAGAACCTTTTCCTCCCAAAGTGTCACCCCCTAAGATTTTGGATATTCCCTTTTAAAACGTGGTAGTGCCGGCCTTCAAACTCATAGTCATAGCTTCCCATATGCACCATTGACCATTTTCTGATGTGTGCCTTTGGATTTCGCGTTGTAGCCGTTACAATCCATTCTATATTTGCCGCTGTGCAAACTTCGCGGATAAATGCTTCAAAGTTCTTCATCTGCCCAAACATTTGCCCAATCCAGAAATAAGGTGTTCCATCCTTGATTGCCAACTTCCACAACATAAACTCATCACCGACTAATTTTAAAGATAGGTCTGGTTCAAGCAAGACGATTTCACCTGTTTTTTGTTCGTATTTGCGAATAGAATCTGCCAGCGTATTAACTAGCCACCTCAGTTATTGTAATGGAGGATATAAGCGCGCCTCCCAAAAATCGATTTCCGGAAGTGCCATTAAATGTTAACGTACCAGCGTTGTTTCCTCCCGCTCTTACCTTAAATGTTGTTAGGCTTGTTGTTCCCGCTGTCATTTCATAGCGAACTATTATGTTTTTTGGCCCTCCACCTATCGAGTCGTAATGCCATGATGATGCAAGAGCATTTGCTGTAGAATCCTGAAAAAGACAAACCATTATAACGGCAATTACCGAATATGTCCCGTTTAAAATTACATCTATTATCAATTTATTTGTTGCACTTTTAGGCGTGATCGCGACCGACATAAATTGCGTTCCCTCGGAACTTTGAGGGATTGTATCGTCAAAGGGGATTAGCGTAGTTCCTGAAGAAACTGCTCCGGTTTGATAATTTACGACTTGTACTATGCTGCCTGATTTTACTGCCGGGTCTAATTTTGCTAACGTTACTGCGCCATCAGTAATTTTAGAAGTCGTTACAGAATTATCGGAAATTACAACTACCGCACCATCATTACCATTGCCAGTGTGAGCGTGACCGTCACTTTTCATTAAATTATTGACATCGGTATAAATCTTTTTTGTCTCATTATCGAGATTATGCAACACTTCTTGGGTCTGCTGATTCACACTAAACGAATTCGGATATCCTTGCGCTAACATTAGGAAATCCTCTTAATAAAGTATATTCCATAATATGGGGGCATGTTATTATGCGCTTGGCTGCTACCAGATGAAGACGTTAACCCAACATTTGCAACTGATCCATCACCTTGAATAGAATATCTTTCTGCCGCTCCGGCAAGTGCATCACGAATAGGATAATTACTATTAGATAAATTTGATCCATAAGTTCCGCTTACCGCATCCGAATTAAATGAAAAATGCTGATGAGTTCCGTTTTCCGCAGGCGTTAATGCATGTGTCGTTTCTCCGCCTGTAGCACCTTGTGCATATGACCCCCCTGCTGCAATCGGCATGCGGTTTGTCATAGGCGTGTGAACAACCCAATTGGTATTGGGAACGCCACCAATAACAGGATTTAAACCTGAAAAAGTTCCTTCAAACATCACAATGCTGCCAATAGGAACTAACGCTCCTGGAGGAATTACCGCAGAAGAGTCAAGTTTTGCTAGTGTGACAGAAGCATCATGTAGTTTATCGGCTGTAACGGCTCCATCGGCAATTTTAGCAGTAATTACCGCATTATCTGCTATTGCTACTAAAGCACCGTCATTACCGTTCCCAGTGTGAGCATGTCCGTCTGCGGCCATCAGCGTATTGACATCGGTATAAATTTTTTTAGTTTCATTATCCAGGTTGTGCAGTACTTCTTGCGTCTGCTGAACATTGCTGAATGTGTTCGGGAATCCTTGCGAAAGACTCATATTTTACCTCCCAATCTCAACGCATTGAATAGTCATGTCTCTGATCGCCAGCCGGCCCGTTTGAACCGTTAAAATCATCTGAATTGCCGCTGTACGTTTTCTTGTGTTCTTTTTCTTTACAGTGTAATCGCCAGGGGTAACTGGGTCTATGTCGGTATTAGCTATGTCTGTGTCTGTGTTGGCAATATCTCCGGTAGAAGAAAATGAAACCGGCATAATCTTGTTTCCGACAGTAAGGATATAATTACCGGGGAAAAAGTTATACGTTACCAGGTTAATGTGTTTCATCAGGTACTTTTTGCGAAGAGGAAGAAAACGTTTCGATTCAATTGTGGCCGAAAAATGGTTTCCATCGTCAGTGTCAATATCATCGCTTATTAAGGCTATTTTGTTGCCATAAGCAATATAAACTGAAATTCCTTTAACCACTACATCACGAATTGGATAAGCAAAAAATCTTTTGCTCCAAGCATTAATCCCGTAATGATAAATCAAAATTTCGTTTTGGTTTTTTGACTTGCACCATATCTGCCGCCGTGCCGGTACGTGCCATACTTTTGCCGTGCTGTCTACGTTTTGAGAATACCAACCATTGACCATGTATCCAGGCGAAGGATCATCAACCTTTACCCCGCCATAATCGGTAACAGTAGAAAAAGAGTGAAATCCTTCTTGCCCGATGAAATATGCCTTATTGAACAGGTTTAGACCCGAATAGTGATTGAATGACTGCGTTTTTTGCGCTGCCGCTACTACGGAAATATTTGCAAAGTTCTGTTCGTTGATGATTCGATAGACGGCACCGGAAGTCTTGATAACAATGCTATCCTGTGAGAGCTTGATTGAGCAGGCAATATTGGAAGCATCTTTGTAACCGACATCAACGTATTGTGCCGAGCTAATATTAGCAGGGTTATTCGTCCAGGCTGTTCCCGACGTGCAATCACCGATAGCGGAATAATTTTTAAGATCGGAAATAATATTGTAGGCTTCTAGTCGGCCATTGTTATGCGCGCAATAGTGCGATGTCGGACTCCCGGAGATAGTAGAAAGCGTAGTGCCTCCTACGATCTTCTGTAGCTGTCCACCAGAGGCCACCACTACGAATGTATCAAACAAAGCATAAATAGGCGCGTATGCCCCCGTAAGCGTTCCTAGCGATGTTTTAGTGGTTAAGTTGGTAGAATATAACGTCGTGCCGTGTGAAAAGTACCAAATTGAATTAATCGGGTCGTAAAAGAGTGAATCGACCGTGCCCCCGTTGTCATATTGGCTGACTACCCCAGGGCATACTTGCGGCTGATTAAGACTTACGCCATATTCCCAATTGTCCATTTGCGCAACTGTTCCATCAGGAATAGATTCGGGATTGCTAATCAAACACAGTCCACCCATGACGTTTTGAAGGCTAATCGTAAATTGAGTAGGGTTTTTAGTTGATTGTACCGGCATTATTGACCGCCTTTAGCCGCAAATAGCGCAGCTTCATCAGAAGTAGCGAGTCCAACGTCTTGCGCGACATTTGCTTCAAAATCGTTGTTAATTTTGATGCAGACATAATCTACAAGTTCGCCGGCGCAATAATCGGGCAAAGGGATTGTATCAGAGATTGAAGTCAGCAAAGGTTTAAATGTGCTATATTTGATCACTACCGAAGAAGGGGCACCATAGTCAAGGTCGATTGTGTATCCATTGATTTTTACTCGATAAGACCTTTTACTCGGGACAAAACCAAAAAAGTCTGAGGGTTTGGCGGTCGGTCCTGCTATGGTAAGTTGTTTAATCGCTTCGGGGTCAAGTGTCTTAATAAATCCGTTATTGATTCGCGCAATGCCCGAATTGATATGGCTAATCATTACGTTTGGCACGTAATCATCAACGTCTAAATCAAGCCTTAATGCTACTAAGGCGATAACTTCAGAGACTAACATATTAAAACCTCCATTTAAACCTAAACTCATAAACCAAAGCACCGGCAACGCCAGCGGCCATGTCCCTTTTGTCGAAGACTGAATCTACCCACTTTTCTTTTGCATAGGCCGCGAAGGTACAGACTAACACCCTTTCCAGCGGGGTCAGGTTGGTGTGCTGTTTTAGTTCGTCGGCTAACAGGTATGTCATTCCGACGTGGGCGAATTTATCCGTTCCGACTCGCGCCTGAAAATCAGATAGCGGATTCGCCAGGCAGATGCTTGGTAGAAGTAGCAGTAGAATTAGGATGATTAATTTTTTCATCGCTTTAACTTCCATGTTACATTGCCGTCGTTGGGGAAGTAGCCGTTTGCCTGCGCGAAGGCTGCGCGGGAGGCTATGTCTAGGTCTGTGCGCTTGCTGCTCGAAAGACACATGTCGTAAAAAGCAGTATTCATGTAAGAAAATCCGTTATTCTGTCCGGGATAAATTGTGCTAAAACCAGAACTCGGTAACTTAGGATTGTTAATTGTCGCAACAACAGAGCCGTTGATATACACCTTTGCGCTTATGGCGTCGAAACTTATTGCGAAGGCGGTGATACCATCTGGTGGGTCATTAAACGTGGTTGTGGTGACATTACTGGAATCGTCATACGTATTAAAGGTAAAATTAGCAGCGGTTGCAGAATGATATATCGTAAAAGCTGCTAATGAAGGGTTACTAACTCTTGGCATCGTTATCAGAATATTATATTGACCACTTACTTGCCTTTTGGTGACAGCGTTCATATTGCAGAGTATCTCTATCGTCCCCTGCGCGGGGTTAAGATAACTCCCCGGCACCGTCACGACTTCGGCGGCGCGGTTTGTGTCAATTACGCTTGTGCAATAGGCTTTAGACTCCGCTGTCATCCAGGCAATATTAAGCGACTGTGATGCGCTCGGAGAAGTCCCAAACCCAGTAAATAACGCAAAAGTAAGATTTGCGCCAATAGTTGCATTTTCTTGTTTTATTTCGTCCCACCCGCCACTTAATGTGATATTAGCGGGTACGGCACCAAATTGAACAGTAATGATCGCACCAGCGGAACCTTTAACAATCCACTTCCCTGACTTTGTTCCCGCTGTTAATCCAGCTACACTGATGCCAGATGCTGCACTTGCCGAAGTGATTACTTTTAGTGTGGGCTTCCCGCCGAACAAAACAGTATTGTCTTGCGCCCTGGTTGCGCCACCCAATACCGATATTTGACTAACATCACTAAAAGTATTAGTCGCACTGGCGGGTAATAGATTCGTCGTCCCTTCCTCCACCATTAACCTTTGCGGATAACCGTAGATGCGCGGAACGCCAGAGGGATACAGAATCCCTAGCGGGTCATACGCAGCAGATGCGCGGGAAAAGTTGAAATTGGCAGGGCTAATCGTAGGCACACCCTGCGCGCCGAAAGGGTTGATAATCGGGTTTATCAGCACTGATTTAAGCGGGTTTATCAAAGGTGATTGCATAACGGCCACCTACTTTTCAGCCGGAATAGCTTCGATGGGTTGTTCGATCGGGGCAGGATGATCAGCGGCGTACAGTGCGTCTATCCTCGCCGTGTCGTTGATAATCCACTCGCAGTCTTCTACAATTTCATCATTACCTCCCGAATACTGTAAAGCATTTTCAGGGACTTTATAAACATCGTTAATGGTTTTTCCGGCGCGAACCAAAACATATTTTTGCATTTTATGCACTCCTCATTCTAATGTAGGCACTAAATCCAGCAGATGCCCCCACAGCGACGGTATTAGACAACAGCAAGGCAGCACCGCAAGCCTGCGCTGTTAGGGTGACAGAAGCCGTTGCCGCGGCGTTATTCGAGATTGTGAAAGATGTATTCGCAGTAATTGTAAGGATGATAGTATTAGCCGGTATCCCCGCGCCGGTGATAATATCGCCGACAGCCAGTCCGGAGGTATCGGCGCAGGTTACTGTAGCCGATGCGCTTGTCGTGCCGCATGCCTTCGCGACAGGTGTCTTATAAGGCGTTCCTACGTTGCCAATGTCGTATACAGGTTTCACAACGCCCATTGCCGTTAAACTACCATAAGTAACTGAAGCAGGAATAGTGAATGAATCACCAAGGGCAAGTGGAGGATTAATCCCGCCAAGATTTTCAACCAGACAGTAAATTTGCGCCAGTAGTGGGACTGTAGTTGACGGGTTTTCGATGCTAATCTGATTGTTCTCGTATAATGTTTCGGGAACTGGCAAGTAAACAGGAACATAAGTGGGGTTTGCGGCATTATTCACCCATGTTGCGGTCATATCCGCGCCGTTTAATGCACCGAGTATTTTTCTGCTAATGACAGATACAGGTTGCGCCATTTCTCATACCTCCTAGAATCTCGTTATCCGCGGTCTTTTTTGTCCGTCTCTATTGGCAATCAACCTGAGTGCCTGCGCTTGAACGTTTACAGGTTTCCCCGTAACCTGGTTGATAATATTGTCAGTGATTATATTGGTGAAACTTCCGGGTAATGGAATTACTTCGGGATAAATTACCGACACTGAAGGCGAGTCCGTATATGTTCCAAACGCATAGAAGGGAGCGGCTTCTCGATAAAATATCAATACCGTACTTCCCTCTGTTTTTATCGAGTTTCCTTCGATTTGATAAGTACAACTATTTAACGTTGCGTCGTTAGGAATCAATATTTTCGGATTATCTCTCCCGCCAACACTGATCATAGACTCAAAATCGGCCGGCAAGTCAGTTGCGTTAGCCGTTAGTGCTAACGCAACTGAAGATGAGGTAAGGCTAGAGGTTATACCATTCAAGGCTGAATATACTTCGCTGATGACATAGTTAATGCCATCTACAATATCATAGATACTATATTTTTCATCCGGTAAAACGCCTCTTACGGCTGTATATAGTGCTTTTGTTTCCACTGGACACCTCCAATTAGGGAAGAGGGGTCGTTAGCCCCTCTTTAAGTGAACGTAATGGTATGGGTCAGATTTGCGCCTGACGGAGTAACGCCGTGAATAGCCTGCGCCGTCAAAACAATGGTATTCGCTCCTGCGTTGTTGTGGCAAGCGGCGTTGATCGCACAGGATACAGTGGCGACTCCATTGACAAAAGCCACGTTTGCAGAGCCGGTAGGAGTCATGGTAATAGCTCCTGCGCTAGGCGTTGCGGTAACGGTATAACCTCCCTTACTGTACGAATTATGCACATTACCGTCAGCGTCAACTAGCGAAAACTGAACGACTTTGGTTATGGTCGTATTGGCCTTAGCCTCGCTAACGTCGGCGGTTTTCGAGATGAGAATATTCGTTTCATCTCCACTAGTTAAATAGGCCATCATTTCAATATCTTTTGATTTGGTGTTCTTCTTGATTCGGCCTCCGGTGAAAAACTTCACTGTAGCACCTCCTTATACATTTCCGTCGCATGTTTTGCATCCAGGATACATAGCTAGAATCAACTTAACGGCATTTTGATTCCCTGCCATTGCTTCCCTTAAAACGGGATCACCCCTTAACAGATCATAAGGGATTCCTGCCACCCATTGCATTTCTCCACCCGGAGAGATACCTTTTCCTATTTGCTTGCGTATTTCTTGATTCCGCTTAAACTCCCTATCGAAATTGTAATAACTTCGAGTAAAAATGTCGCCTGATTTTGTTTTAAGGTTCTCAATTCCGAGTAGCATAGTACCCCCAGAAGGGGAGGTTTCCCTCCCCGATTAGCTTACTATCAGAGACTTAATGCGAAAGCCGGCCAGCGGGTTGAGCGCAAACATGCCGAACTCCCAAGTGACGTACTTCTCGATCTTGTGCGCCGGCTGATTGCCGGACTCGCCCGATTTGGTTTTGGCTTCAAAGTTTTGCAGGAAACCTTTTTTCCAATACCGAGTATCGATCGCGTAGAAGTCAGTAGTCGGGGCTTGCCGGTCAATCTTGATCGCCAGGTCGCCGCAGGAAGTTTTGTAGATGTCAACAATTGAGCCAACTTCCGTGCTGTCTTTAGTATCCATGCGAATTTTTCCACCAACAAAGTCATCGATCTGTTGTTTCATAACCGAAGAGCTATAACCTTGGAGTTGGTCAAATTCGTGGATGTCGTAAACCTTCTGTAGCCCGGTCAAGATATAAGCCTCAGTGATTTTCTTCGACAGTCCGTCAACGATATTGGTGTTGGCAAGCTGAGCATTGTTCGAAACGAACCAATACGGTAACCCGCCGCAGACACCGGCAGTACCTTCAGCGTGCTTGACAGCCGTGGAGTTTTCAAACAGGGACTTATTGGCGTTACGCCGCATGCTGATTCCTGCCTGAACCATGCGCTTGTTGATGTCGGTATAGGTGTTGGATTTCTTGGCGACTGCTTCTTCGGTGGTGGTGATCATATACCCTTTGTCCTGCAACTGGGTATAGTTTTTGATTCTGGTCGGCAGGGCATGGCCGTCAACAGAAACAGCAGCACCTTCGGCAACGGTGTTGATAACCGGAGTTTCGAGCGATTCAACAGCCCAGGAATACTCGATGTTTTTGATGTCATCGCCTTCGCCAAGATCGCTGAACAACGGGGTTGATTTCGGGGTCGTGTTGAGAATAATTTGATGAAAATCTTCGGGGTTGACTGGTGCGCTATCAGCTGCATACGCATTTTCTACGCCAGTACGTGCCATTAATAATCACCTCATGTTATTTTTTTGACATAAGTCTAGCCGCTTCTTCCACGGAATAGACTTTCTTTGGCTTGAACTTCGGCAATGGTTCCTTGTCCCCGCCTGATGTCTCTACCTTAACCGTAGGCTTGATTTGAACACCCTTAGGGACTTCCACCTTTGGCTTGTCTTTCACACTGTACGCCTCTTTCTGCGCCATGTAAAACTTCGTGATTGTATCGACTTCTTTGGCCGATAGTTTTACCTGGCGAGGGTCTTTGCCGGCAGCAGCGAGAGAGTCGCGCTGTTGAAGTTTTAGGTAAACAGGATAAAGCTCATTGAATTGCTTGATGCCGGCTGCTCCTGATTGAGGAAGGTCGAACATGGCCTTTTCAGCCGACTGGTTAATCTGTTGGAAGTTTGGATCGGCGGCCACAGCTTGGATAGTTGCAATATAATTGTCTTCAATGGCCTGTTCCTGCCGCGCAGTATAGTCCGCTTCCATCGTCTCACGGTTGATGTCAGCCAATGCCTGCTGATATACCGCGAAGTGGACTCGGTTGATGGACGAATCCGGGAAGAAGTCATCTGCGCTAATGCCGAGCATCTTCATGGCTCTGTCAGTGACTTTTCTATCGAGCTCCTCATAGGCTTTAGCCAGGTCAACAGGCTCCGGCTTTACTGGTTGCGTTTCGAGTGCTTTGCGCTGGTCGGCAAGCTCCCTCATGCGCTGATTATAGTTACTGGCAAGTTGCGAGTCGGAGATAAGTTCCTGGATGGTCTTTTCCTGCTCTTGCCCGTTCGCCTTGAATTTAACTTTAGCGGACAAGTCAAGTTCGGCAGGGGGTTCAGGTTCTTCCTCTTTCTCGGGTTCAGATTCTTTGACCGGTTCTTCCGTTGCAGGTTCTTCTTTGGCAGGTTCAGCCGGTTTCGCGATGTCTTTAATCTTTGCGACCGCTTCTTCTACGCTGAGTTCAATAGGTTCAGCTACTTTTGGAACTTGCGGGACTTCCTCCGCAAAGAGTTGTAGATCAAACTTGATTCCCATTGTTACCCTCCGTGCAGGCTGTATAGCCGCCACCTGCGTTTTATTATATTAGTGCGCTGTAATAGCCGCCACGCACTTAATACCGATTATTTCTTTTTCTTTTTACGCTTTCTTGACAATGCTTTGAAACTGGGACTCATAAACATTGGCCTGTTTTGTTGCATTACTTGCGGTGAAGGAATAAGTCCTGATATTCGCGCATTTTTCATCTTTACTTCCCCTTACATTTGCATTTTGCGGAACCGCATTTTTTACACTTAGCCATTGTTATCACTCCTTTTTACTAGCGTTGCCTCGTTACCCCGTTTTCCCATGCTAGGTTCAAAGTCAACTTCCTCGCCTACATCAAGACTAATATCAGTCGATTGAATTGCGGAGAAGTGACAGAAATAGCGTTTTCCATCAGAACCTTGCAATGTGCCGTAACCTTTATCAATGTCCCACTCTAAGCAAGTTCCTGTCATTATATGTCCCTCTTCTTTTCTTGTTGCCAGTCATACCACTGATACATTTTAAAGATCCTTCTTCGCCTGCGCTTCCTTCTCCAAGTCTCGAATGCTACGTTTACTCATAGTGACATCGCCCTGCAGCTTCTTCTCGATCATGTCAAGCGCGATAAATTGGTAGTGTGCTGAAACTGCTTTGTCAGGGCTTTCAGCCACTAAATGGATTAGGTGGGCCTTGATTTCTCTCACTATATCCTGGAGGTATACCTGCACCTGTGGGGCTAGGTTGAGCCGTTCCAACTTGTCCATTTTGTCCTCCTGCTAATGTCTGAATATCTGCGCGGGTTACGTGTGGCGGGTTAAGATGATGCACTAAAATGTCTTTCCCTGCTGCATGAATGGCTTTTTGTTCTTCTTTGGTCTGGTTGACAGCTAAATCGGTTTGAATAGTCTGCTCGAAGTCCTGCGGCGTTGCCTGGATTCCGGACTTAGCAAGAATCTGTATCTTCACACTGACAGGCAAGGTTGCGAAGTCGATTCGCAAGGACTCGCTGACAGGCTGAACCGGCGGTTGTTCTTGCATCGGCTCCTTGATATAGTCATCAGTATTTTTGATGCCAATCAGTTCAAGCATCTTTTTCTGTGCGTTATAGGCGTTCTTCTTGTCAGCCAGACCGGCCGCGATGAGAGTAGGCATGGAAGCCACAACGCCTTGCATATTCTGCACATCTTCTTGACGCACGCCTGCACCCAAACCTGCGTTGACGATGTAGTTAAATTCTCCGGATAAGTTGTCTTTGTTGACTACCATGTCTTTGCCGGTCAGTCTAACTACTTGCTCATCGTCACTATACTTTTGGTTAAGAAAAATCATTCGCATGAATAGAGATTTCATGCCAGTCTCAGACATGTTACGAAGAATTAGGCCCATTGCCTTGCTACCCATGTTAGCGAGTAGCTTCATGCCGCCGAAAGTCTTTGTAGCCGTGTCTGGATCTGTACCCTGCGATATGCGGGATACCATACTTGCTTCTTCGCCCCAGCCTTTGACTATTTCGATGAGGTTTAGAGTGTACGAAGCTAAAGGAATCTGCGCCACGGGTTGCATTGCATCTTGTGTGGAGCCGTTGACGTCGATAAACTGCTCCCCGTCTAATACTTGGTTAAAATCAGAGAAAGCAGCCGTACTGCACAACATCTGCGGATTGTTATTGATTGCAAGGTTCTCGACCGTCAACCGAATGATCGCCGTAAGTAAATCCTGCCACTGTCCAAGAGCGTCCATGCCGGAGGTATACGGTACCACTCGAAACGGGTCAAACACGGGACTGATCATGCAGAAGGGGAAGCCGTCTTCGTTTTCCTCGTACCGAATAAAGACGTTGCCCTCTTCGGCTACTGTAACAATGCAATCCTCTAACATCTTATCGCCGTTGATGTCGGCTTTGACAAAACACTCTGTTATCCATACCTTGCGGTTCGGATCGTCAATATCATAGCTGGTGTCATCGTAATAACCTTGCCTGGTTGTGTCCATGTTGATATTATCGGTTGCCTGCGTAGTGCTGGAACCATTGGCCGCCAACTGCATAACAGCGGCTTTGTCATACATGCCAGTATATGTACCGTCTTTTTGCTTAGTCTTGATGTTGCGAACGAGGTAATCAATGGTTACGGCTTTACGCCGGCCTACAAGCTCACAGTCATGAAATGTTTTACTCCCAGGAGTCCAGATAAGTTCTTCAGTTGGCACATTCTCAATAAGCGGATAATTGTGCGTCAATTTCATGTATTTGATTGTGACGTTAGTAACGGGTTGCCCCTTTGCATCTTGCCCAGGCGTACCTGCATCAACAATATCGACGTTATTGGCCTTTGCTGCGTCCATGAAGGCTTGCTCCTGTCCTAGTGGCACCGGAACTACTTCTTCTTTTTCCTCATATTCCCGCTTTTGCGTCACCATCACAACAGAGTAAAGCTGATAGAGACTTTCTTTAACCCACCAGTAGAACTTTTGATAGCCAACGTTAGGATATTCTATTTGCCAGTTGCAATACTCTTGCATGATCTCAGCATTATTATCATTTTCAGCCTTGCGCCCTTTGACTGAGCCAATGTCCGAAGAACCAAAGATACGCTCCATGACTTCTGCCGTCATACGCTCAACAGCCGACATAACAGATGTGTCCGCAAAGTCATATTTTAGATTCTGATACTTTGCAGCGTAAAACTCTTTGTCGGCATGGAAGCGTTGTAACCGCTCCTTATCGCGTGGCGATATTTGCAGCAGTTTATGCTGTTTTGCTCGCTCAATCTTGGCGAGGACTTGCGTCTCTATTTTGTCTCGGTTAAGTTTAGCCATTAAATCGCTCCCCGCTTCGGCCCTGGCCGATCTCGTTTTACCTGTCTAACGAATTGCATGTCAATTTCTAGAGCATACCTGAGAGCATCAATGCCATGGTTATTTTTGTCAACCGGGTTCGGCAGTATTGCGCCTGTTGTCTTGTCCTGCTCTCTTTTGTACGCTCGGAACTCATTCAAAAACTGCGTGCATGTCGGATGAATTATAATCTGGTGCTGCTGTATCCACTGTATACCCATATTGACGCTGTCTTTGCCCTTGATTGCCGCTGTTGCGCTTATACCCAAGTTGCGAAGCTCCTGGATGCTCTTAGGCTCTGCACTGTCGCAAGTGACTAGTGTCCTATCGCATACTCTGCGAATTTCAGCCGACAGTAGGTCGTTTGTTAAGCCCGTTTGGTAACTCTCGCCGCAGATGTAGATGATCTTGCGCATGCGGTCCAGATGACACAGTATGATTGCAGCCGGGTCGTCACCATATCCAAAGTCAACACCGGCCTTGTAATTGTCAAAATGTTTGCGGTCAAAGTCTTCGACCGTCCAATTGCGAAAGATGACTCCACCAAGTATTCCCCAGTTCCCAAGCGTGTAAACATCGTAGTAATACTTATCAGTCTCGTTTTCAAGCTCTTTAATGTCATCCAGTTCGAGAAATTGATTGTCTTTGTATGTAGTTTTTAGGATTAACAAGTCATCGGCTCTTAGCTCATTTTTATCATCCTGCCAGCCCCCGAAATACTGCTTAAAAATCCAATGGTCTTGCAAAATAGGATTAAATGATTTTGTTCTGCGTTTGACTACTTTGCTTTGACCTCTTAGCCGCTTGCCAAGTTGCTTGTCATCAACTTCCTCATTCTCTGTAGCCTCTTCCTCCCACGTGTCCGTGAAAACCCCTTTGGCCGGCGTGATCGACTTAACTTTTTCAACATCATCTAGGCCAACAAAAACAGCCTGGTATCCATTATTGCAAGTTATCAGCATATCAGACTGATTGACGGTGAATGTCTTAGTTAATTTCCACTCGTTTATAACCTTCGTTACTTCTGCAAATGAACTTTTACGTAAGGTTTTGGCTACTTTACGAGTGCACAAGTAGTTCCTCCGCCCGGACAATAAATCCATTACCAGTCTTTGAGCGATGAACTTTGACTTGCCACTTGATGACCCGCCATAAAATATTTGATTGCGGGTATCGTCATTTACGAATGGCAGGTATGCCGGGTTAAAAAGTTTGCGATCAAGGGTAATTTCCATTTTTTTAAGTCTCCCGCCCGTGGGCATATGGCACTCGATAGCTTAAATAGACTATTCTTGTTTTTGGATAATTTCCAGTTTTGACTTATTCGTCAGTTAAATCGGTGATTTTTACGATGTGAGATGCTCTTAAATCAATTTCAGTCTCCGTTTTTTCGGCCCATTGGTGATAGTTGTTAATAAGACCAAATTTAGCCCCGTGAGCATACGGTCCGTAGAGTTGTTCCTCACTGAAGTTCTCACATTCAGCCCTTGCACGTGCGATAGTCGCGAAAAAACTTTCTTCTTTTTTATAATTTAGCAACGTTGACCTATCACAATCCAAAGCCAAAGCAAGCCCTGACAACGTTTTTGGCAGCATATATTCTTCTTCGTATTGAGATCCGATCTTAGTTGTTACTATCCTTGTTTTATTCCTGCTTGCGAAATAATCTTCAATCCTAGACTCAAGCTCTTCAGCCGATTTAAACTTCACTGGTCGGCCATATCCCGCAGCAAACTTATTCCCCTTCGGTGCTGCCATCTTATCACCTCCCGCCGTTATAATTATAAATCATCTGCTGTCTTTATCTCGCCAAGAACTCCTATGTACTTCATTTTTTGCCTCCCTGGCTTCGCGTCTAAGCCGTTTTAATTTATACCTTGCCCGGTATCTGCTCATCGGTCCCACCCCGCCGCTGATGTCGTTATCACATCATTTGCAGATACAACCCCAGCCGGTACCCGGCTCACCAGGCCCAACAAACAACAAAAGAGCCAAGACAGCCCTCTGCCCTTGACTCTTGCGGCAGGGTATCTGTTTTGATACAAGTGCCGTAAATATGATCGATTATTATTTTACCATTTCCCGGACGTTTATGCAATACCAATATAACAATTATTTTATTTATTTTTGATTTATGTGTTGACAATCAAAACTTGATATGGTATAATTAAATCAAGATAGAGAGAGGAGCGAACGAAGTGGAAAAGATCATCGCGGTTTGTACCAAGTGCTGTCGGTCTGGGTACGGGACGAGAGACGAAATGAGAGCAAACGGCTGGAAATTTATCCCAACTACCTTGTGCTCGATATGCAATACTGCCCCGAAGCGCGGCCCGATCTATAAAGCAGATGAATGTTTTAATCACGACTGGTTAACCGGCGAAAGCATCGATTGCGTTTAAAAAACAGCCGAAGCCGGGCGGCCAAAACCCGGCGAAGGAGGAAACAACAATGAATATTTACGAAATCGCGAAACAACTTAAAGCTGACGGATACAAGGTGCAATATCCATCAACAGACACACACAATGAAGCCATTTTTGCTGAAATCAACGGGAAAAGTATGAATATTGACTGCGACGCCGAATACGACGATGTTATTGATCGCATTAAGGCGCTTGGCGACAGCGAAGTTCGTGGCGAAAGACTTAGCCACGGAGGCCACCGTCCCGGAGCCGGTCGCCCCGCAACGGGCGCAAATCCTACCAGAACGTACCGACTGAGCGACGAGGAAAATGAAAAGGTACGGGAATTTATTAAAAACATGAGGGAGGCTAAGAAAATGGATAAAAAAATGGTGGTTTGCACTAACTGTAAAAATTGCTCGGCAGACATTAATAAGCCCTTTACTACAAAGTTTTGCTACGAATACCAGCGCAATTGCGCCGGAAAAGACGCTATTGATTGCAAACACTTTGACCCGCGCAACATTTAATAACTGCAGCCCAAAGAAAAAACCCCTGGCTAATTGCCGGGGGTCTTGTTTTGTTTTAGCAGATGTATTGGATCATGGTGTTTCCTCCTTTCTGGCCCATTTCTCGCACGGCCTCGGGGATTGAAGTTGTGCTATTGGGCAGGTTCTTGGGATTCCTTCAACCGGAACAGTATACCTCCTTCTGCAGTTGAAGCAGTTTCGCAGCCGCACATTTTCGGCCTCGGCGGTAAGCCATTTATCCTGTGCTTCGCCAAGCGTTTTTCCCGTGTTATTGTTAACCATGATTAAGCGTATGACGCTCCCTTCCCATTGCCAATTATTTTTACCCTCGCACGGCTGACACTTGGAATAGTTAAAAGCATTTTTACCCCGATAGTTTGCGCAGTTTTTGCAGTTTCGCATCGCCACTATCTGCGCTTCTTTGGCGGCGAACTGTTGGCGGAGGTCGCACTTATTTTTGCAACCGTCTTCGCGTAGTGCTATTTCGTCGCGAAGGTCAATTTCAGTTTGCGTCATCCCGCAAGTTAGACAAAACTCAATAGCAAAGTTTTCGCCGGATACTTTACCTATCTTGTCGTGCTGGCACTCGCTCACTTATCCCCGCCTCCCTCTTGTCGTTCCAAATCCGCCACAGCATCCCGCGGGCTATCACCAAACCCAGCCAAAGATTCTTGTAGATTGATAAATCCATTCCTCGTAGCGCACCAAGACTTACCGTCTAAAAAAACATTAATATCAGTTTTCCACCATTTAGGTTCAGGGCCTAAGTTCCCAATTGGGTTTTGTGCGTTAAAATAGCAATAATCATTTCGGCAACGCCATCCGCCGCCGTAGTTAAATGTCGGCATTCCGCACTGAGGACACGGCCCTAGAAATATATGCCACCCTTCTCCGGGTATTTTTTGACCGTATTCCCACGATGACCGCCCCGTATTATATTTTTTGATCACTTATCCCCGCCTCCTTCCCGCTTTGCCCTCCAAGCCTCAACCGTCGCGTCGCCTTCTGTTGCGATCCGCAGAGCTACACAAGCAACCTGTATAGCTTCTTTGTAAATCCGTTCCGGCGTTTCGTCCAGCAACGCCTTTGCCAGTTCGCCGACTTCTTCGGTTAGGGCCACCATAAGCAGATCATTGGCCGGAAACTTTTCCCGCACCCGGTTTATTTCCCGGCCAGTATCTACTAAAGCCTCAATACCGCAACCTAGTTCTCTAAGTGGTTCTTCCCACCCCCGCAGCCGGTCAAGCTCGGCGAGGAGGGATGCGCCGGCGGTGGAGGAATTATAATAAACATCACATAAATTGAAGGTGTTCGGCATATAGCATCGATAATCGTCAGCATCATACCCCAGTTTTTCGCAGAGAAGCTTGATATAATCGCGATGGGATACCGTTGCAAATTCGGGCATCATATCAGGCATCGTCAAACCTCCTACAATTCGTTTTAAGCCGTTTTATTTGCCGCCTACAGATTGGCACTCGTGGTATAGTTTCGCAAGCCTACGCGCACAGGGGATGGGTTAACGGGTGTTAGACGAGGGTAGTAGCTCGGGGTTCTCGTAGATGTTGCCAATGATCTCGATAGTTCCGATTGCCTCGTAGTGGCTTATTGCATTACAATCACAGTCTACGTGCGGTACAAGATCAAAAGCCGGGTATCCGTCATCACCCATATATTTTATCTGATAGATATTCGATTCTCCGTAACTCGTGGCCCGGACAATATCGCCATCATAAAGATCGACATCATTCATGTCCTGTAGGCCTATAAACTGCATAAGTGGCTCATTATTTTGCAGCTCGGGTATAATCAGATTACGCCACGTAAATAATGCAGGTACGGCTGAAAATAGAGTAAATATAATCATTTGATTTCTGGTAAAAACCCTGAATTTAATCTCACGCATAACTCAAACCTCCGTAAATTTATATTCCGGGAACTTCTCTGCAAACAGTTTCCGCTTGATCATATACGCCGAAGTCTTAACCCCTTTGGTCTCTCTAACCTCCTTTGTGCCGTCAAGATGTGTTACAACGAAGTCGGCTATGTAGATTGTCGGGCGATACTTTTTCCGGCCTCTAGCGAAGCCTGGGACCACTTTAAACGGAACCTGCATGTCAAAGTCAAGTATCTCCCCAGCCTGTTTCCGTATTTTGAGTTCGCAGTATTCGTTTGCTTCGCGCTGGGAGTCGAATTTTATGTCGTCGATTACTGTTTTTCTGTTGCCGTACTTTGGCCGGTCCTTGGCTTGTTGCAGAAGTTCATCGGGAAGTTTCGCCCCGGCAGCGATTAAGTCGTTGATTTTGACGATCCCCACACTCCCCCCGGTCGTTTCGTCAGCTTGTTCAGCAAAACCTGATCCATAATGAGTATTGCAACCTCCTCTTGCCGCCTTTTGAAGGTCTTTGCCATTTCAGGCACCGATACACCATTGCGCCATTGTTCGCGGATGGCTTGTAGTTCTGATTCGTACCAGGTCAGGTCAAGATGCTCTGCGGCCTGGTAGAGTGGTTCCGGTGGCCGGAGTTTCCAGCGGTCATAGTGCGGCCGTTTTTCTCCTGCCGCCTCTGCCTGTACCCCCATTGCAAGTTAACCCCCTTCTCTCGTGCCAATCTCGAATGGCCGAATAGCTGTACTGCAATTTATCAGCAATTTGCTTTGCTGTATGTCCTGCTGCGTGGAGCATTCGGCGTTGCTGTTCGTCTTGTGTCATTGATTGCCTCCTTTCGTTTTGGGCACGGCCAAAGAAGATCTTCCAACCACCCATCCGGCGCAAGCCTCAACCCTTCAGTGTAGCCGTTGTACCGGCAATCCTTTGGCATCCATCGGCACCAACTGCAATATTCCTCTTGCGTCTGCGCCTTTGCCAGTTTGGTATAATTGCGCCAAATGATCGTGTCGCCGATCTCAGGGAAAAAGGACTTAGCATAATCCCGCACCTCGTCAAGACATTTACCTTTGATCATGTCGTAGTCCGGGCCGGAGAATACCTTTGACTTGATTAACCTGGCACACATCAGGCCGTACTCTGTCGCAGGTTCGGGCAATCCTGGCAATTGTTCCATCGGCTTTGTGCGCTGTTCGCGGCTTAATTCGTCCAGAGCCTGCTGAATATCGCCGATGCCGGGGAAATAGCTGTACCTGGCAGGATTCGACAGCATCACCAGGCGCAGGGCCGTTTCCATTTGATCATCGCGGCGATCCTTGAATGCTTCATACCAAAGTGTTTGGGTTGCTTTTGCTTCAATCGCCGTAAGCGGCTGGCGATAGTTCTGATTCGCGGCGGTGAATAATCGCGTCACCGTTTCGACTTGCATTTTGTTTCGCCTCCTGTTCTGCCATGAATTGCCGTGCGCCTTCGATGCTGCCGTCAGTCTTGCCCTTTTGTCCGCTCCCCGCTTTAATTTCCTGCCAATACCGGTCAATCACCCAAGATCGAATCACCTTATAGTCGTTCCGATACTCCCGGTACTTTTTCGGCGTGTTCGTCTTGTAGGCGTCAAGGATCTCGATAATACGCTTTACTCCACTATCAGAAAATTCTTGATACAAAGTCTTGTATTCACTGGGAGTCAAATAAACGGTATCGGCAACCTCGACCACATCTTTCCGGGAACCGCTGGGCACGTTCCTATTCTCTTCTATTCCCTTCTCTTCTATTCTCTTAGGTTCTATTAGGGGGGAATTTCCCGGAATTTCCCGGAAGTTCTCAAAATCGTCTTTTACTTTACCATAACAAGGGTTTTTTGGTTCAGTTCTTTTATGCAGCCCCTCTTGATGACATTCCCAGCGACAAAACTGCAAATATTGCTCGTCTTTATAAAAATATCTCCAAACTAAACCTGTCTTTTGTATCGATGAAAGAGCTTTTTCGACTTGCTCGGAGGTATTTTTACGCATCGGGACCACTAAAGCCTTAATTTTCTTCGCCGATCCATGAATTATTCCGTAATCATCGGCATGAGGGATAAGCCAAGAGAATAATAATGCGGCAAAGTCATCTAGTTCGTTTACTTGTTCGGATACACTTATTCCCTTGCTTAACATCCGTCTGTTTGCCAATCTTTACCGCCCCCTAACGTTCTATAAGCACCGATTTACCGACCAAATTCTCGCATCATGTTCTTAAACACCAAGGAGTGAAGCAATTTTTCATCGGGATCATCACCGAAAGACGAGAGAATAACATGGACTTGATGCCTTGTTAATCCCTGATTGATTTTTGCAGGCTTATCGTTCACTTTAGCCATGACCTCCGGCGAAGATAAAAATCGTTTGGCCTCACCTATTGTGCAGGTTTCATACTCTGTCCATTTCTCCCTTTTAAAAGAGTATGAGCGTCCAGTAACTGTTGCTAATGGCATTTTTATTACCTCACTATCATTACTGATTTAGTCTGCCGCCCGAACTCTCGTGCCTCTTTTACCGCCATCATACCGACAAAAATATCTATGTGGTCGTCGCGCACCAATCCACCAGTATCAACGATTGTAACGATTCCAATGCCCGAAACTGCCAATCTGGTCCCCGCTGGATAAACGGCAGGGTCAGCAGCGGCCACTCGCCAGGCGTCGGCTTCGGTCAATATGTAGCCTGATGAGGTTACGCCATAGGTTGGATGATCGGGGCCCTTACCCGTACTTTCGGGGCCCGCAGTATAGGCGGTTATAGTCATGACGCGCCTTTGTACCGTGGGGCCCCTGCTTGCCCTGTCCAGCGCACGCAGCAGGTATTGGGTAGTTTGCTCTGCCTGTTGCCGTTCTGCGGCCTGAGCGATGCTGTGCGCAACGTAGGCGGGGGTTTGTGCAAAGACGTAGATTGACAGAGCGGCGGCTAGGAAGCAGGTGAGGATTATGGCGCGGCTCATATTATTGCCCCCTCTCCATAATTGCGGCAAATATAGGCGCGGCTTGGGCTGGGACGCAACTATTTCCCAAACATTTTAGCCTCTTAGCCCTGTTCTTCTGCCCGGCGATGATGCGGGGCGGTTCGTAGGGGAATTGGCCCGTGTCTGAGTTGATGCAGTTACCAAGTTTAAGGGCGTGGCGCGTCCCTCGGTATTCCTTACCAAGTAAATCTCCACTTGTAGCGTCGAAACATTGCGGCGTTGGCCAATTACCAGCCCCCAATGGTGCAGGCCACCCCGGCCAGGGTTCGGGCGTGTCGCAGTCTAAATTAGTCCAGCCCAACGGAAAATTCATCAACAATTCGCACCAATCTGCCGATAACTGGCCGGAACATAACGCTTTCTGCTTTACCCAATGCCATTTCAAGCGTCGCCCTTGCGCCGGATCCGTCGTCTCGTCTAGTCCTCTGACTGTCGGTGTCGGCCAATTATTCGGCTGTACCATTCCCGGCAAGGCATAATTCCCGCGACTGTCCCGCTGATTTGGTCCGCCGTGTTCGCCGTCAGATGCGCGGGGCATCGGCCAGTTCTTGGCAACCTGCTCCAACGTTGGCCCGAACTCAGGTGATGATTCGCCGCCGATCTTGTTGGCGCGGGGCGTGGGCCAAGCTTGCGACAATGAAGACCCTGTCCCTTTGATGCGGGGCGCCAACATCGGAAGCTCCATAGCAACACCAGCCAACACAATACCCCAGTGCGGCCAGGTCTGCGAGAACAGTTCCGAATCCTCCCCCGCCTCGCCCGGAAACATCAGCAATTGACAAGAGCCCCCGGACATTTTCTGCCACCACCCAGAGTGGCTTAACTTCGCCAATGATACGGCGCATTTCTCCCCAAAGTCCGCTTCGGGTAACGTTCCCGTCGCTATCGCTGAAACCAGTTCTTTTACCTGCGCAGCTAACGTCTTGACAGGGTCAAGGGAACCCTCCGCAGACAATATCGATTCGTGCGTTTGGTTCATCGGGCAACACCTCTTTCAGACTATCCGCTGTCAATAGGCGAATATCATCAAAAATAGGAACACCGGGGAACCGCAAGGAAAGGACTTGCTTTGCATAGGGGGCTATTTCACAAAAAGCAACCGTTTTAATTCCAGACATTTCGGCAGCAAGATCGAGACCTCCAACCCCTGCAAATAACGACAACATGTTCATTTTTTGGCAACCGCCTTTGCTTTGTTGTTTTTATGCCATTCGTGATGATGCTTTTGGCATAACCATCGTACAGACATGGGGAAATTATAGTCATCGTGGTGCGCCTGAACCTCTCTCCTTCCATCTTGAAAAGTTCCGTTTGCCCCGCATTTTTCACACGGGGAAGGTATTAACGTTCCATTTCCGATTGCGGTTTCAACAATATCGTGAACTCTTCCATCCGCATGTGTCCCCCGGTAAAAATGATTTTCGGCCTTAAATTTCAATTGATTCCTGCGCGGAATATTTCTTACCCTTAAAATATCCCACATTGCCTGTCGTGTTACGTTGTAATATTCCGCTACTTTTTGGAGGGAAAATCCGGCTTGATACATTTTTACGGCACCATCATACTCCTTTAGCGGGGGTCATAGGGCTAGTTCGGACTGTTCTGATGTTTCTTCGATACGATCTTCGTATTCTGCGAACATTTCTTCTTGAATCATGAGGTCAAATTTCAGCATTTTATCCGTCGCCTCCCGATAAAACTTTTTGTCTACCTCGAACCCATAACAATGACGGTTTAATTCGGCGCAAGCCCTTAATGTGGACCCGCTGCCGGCACATGGGTCAATTACTACGTCCCATTCGTCAGTAAATATTTTGATCAACTGCTTTAATAGATTGACCGGCTTTTGCGTGGGATGAATTTTGGGATAATTTTGGGCGTTGTCCCGGTTCCACTCGAACCAGTTAAAGATCATCTTTTTATTGTTGTTGAACTTGGGCAGCTTATCCCGGTACAAAACTATTGCATGCTCGACCGCTCCGACAATTTTCATGTTCGCTTTGAGAACTTGGGCAGAATAGTTTTTGATGAAATACAGGGGGTAACTCTTTTCAAACCCGCACTTTCTCCCGTTTTCAATAATCAGCGGAATTTGCTGGTGTGAGCAGAAGATGATCATCGCGGGAGATTGCCCTGCTTCTTTTGGCTCTTTTTTCAGTAACTTGCTGCAAAAATGGAAGTATTCAACGATGTTAAAATTGTTGTCAGTGTTGAAAAATTGTTTTCCGGCCTTCTCGCTTTCACCGTTTTTATTGTCGCCATCGGCGTACCATCTGGGATTTGAAGCATAAGCGTAATTCCCCAGGTTAAACGGTATGTCGGCTATAACCAATTGCGCTTTTGAAGGGATGCCATAGGATTTGTAGTTCTGAAAGTTGTCGTGGAACAATTGTATTTTTAGTTCTTTTTTATGCTGAGTTGATTCCATTTCATCCCTCCACCGCCGTATAAGCCTCATACCAGCCCTTTTCCGCATCGTGCTGCACCGGGCAAAGATACGGCCTTGGCACTTCCGTTGGCGTTAGACCTCTTGCCAGTATCAGGACAATGATTAGCTCCTGTGCTTCGGTGTAGGTAGCCGCTAGAACGCGGCTGGGGAAAAGAAATTTTGGCATATCAATAACTCCCTTGCTCGCTTCGTATCATAATCTTTAAAACATCGCGTGTTTCCCGGTAGTTTTCCAGCGAGTTCGCATTTTCCGTTAAACTGTTCTCGGCCTTGATGTAATCCCTGCGCAACGCCGTCACGTTGTCCTGCCCTTCTGCCAGGGCGTTTAATTCGGTCGGGGTAATCTTCGTTCCCTCTGCGCCAAAATCGGCTCTTAGCTTAATCTTGGCGGTTACAAGGGCATTATTGTAATCCTCTTTGCGATTGCGGACCTGACACTCTATGCTGGTTACGATTGGCGAAAGTTGATTGATTAGGTTAGTTACTTGGCCCAGCAATGTCCGTAAATCAGACAGGCCGGGATTGTCGGGTATTATGATTGCCATCCTACACCTCCAGCGAGCCAATCAAGGCATAAATCGCATCTAACCTCGTTACCAAAGCCCAGTAAGAATCAGGAACCGCGATATCGTGCTTTACGAAGCCCCTGATGGCCGCTTTAATTGTCGGGTAGTATCCAACGTCCCGCCAGACTTCTTTGCCGTTCCTAGACTCATCCTTGGACTTCTCAATAACAGTCTTTTTTTGCAAGCATACATTCATCGGGTCAATTTCAATGCGCCAATCATCGTTAATTTGAATCATTGTTTTCCCTCCCTGGTATTTGAAATCGTTCCCGCCTATCGGGATATAGTCGATCAAGATAATTTATACAGGCTTGCTTTATTGGTTCGCCGTTTTTGCTTTCGCGTTGTTGGTGGCACGAATAAGAGAGAAGACACATTTTTTCTGGTACGTCCTCCTTGTAACGTCCGCAGGGTTCATGATGTGGCTTCTCTCCTTCGCTTACATATTGTCCGCATCCGCAGACGCAGGTATTGTTGTCGCGAGAATGGATATAGGCGTTCAGTTCGGCCATTTCTTTGCCGTGCAGCCGGGTTGTGTGCGACTTGGGGAGCATCACCGGGACGATACGGCCAGCACGCTCTCGGCGTAAAACTCGACCCCTGCCACAGGGATATTCCCTTTTGTTGACCGGGCGAATCCCGACAAAAGCGCATCATTCGGAATCAGGTATTCTCGCGGCAGCAGGGCAGGATCGGTAATGCGATATTTCCAGACCTCGCGGCTAGATACTCCGGCGGTTTTGGTTTCAACCGTTTGGATAACCGGCACAAAAGCAAGGGTATTCATGGCGCGGTCCCGCAGTTCGTCGGCCTTTTCGTCCTTGCCCTTTGCGGCAGCGGCTTCGGCTTGTTTCGCCAATTTCTCCCGCTCTTTCCGGGCCGCTTCTTCAGCTTGCGCCCGAAGTTTGGCTTGCAGTTCTTCGGCCTTGCGCCGTTGTTCCTGGTCGTATTTCAGCACGGCAGATTTCAGATAGCTTTCGGCCCTGGTCAAAGGTTCGATTTCGGCCTTGTATGCGCTGTCGATGTCCCGGCCTGCGTCCAAGATAGGCTTTTTCTGCGCGGTTCTTTCGGCTTCCAGGTCGCCGGATACGCCCTTGATCTTTTTCAGCAGTTCGAGCATGTTGCTTTTCTGGTCATCGTTGGTGACGGTCAAACCCTTGCTTTCGTTGATGATGTCAGCCGCTTTGCCGGCCAATACCCGCGCCCGGTCGAACAGGGTTGTTAATGCCTTTACCGTTGTTTTAATCTCTCCGTTATTATCAAACTCAATCAGTTTGCTCATTTTTGTTGCCTCCATCTCCAAATATTTAGGCAATTCAGGAAAATTTGAAAGTCCATCTTGTTTTCGCACTTGGTCAACTTGTACTTGCCGTCGGGTAGTAGTTGTACCGAATATCTAGGCTGTTTTGACATGCCGTTTGCTTCAGCGTATGCGGCCAATTGCGGCCCAATGGTCAGTTTATTCGGGGTTCCGGTTTTGATATCCACCAGAACGAGGGAGTCGCCGATCTTGCCAACCCGGTCTAGCGTTCCGGCGTACATGTGCGCCTCGTGGAATACTCTCTGCTCGATATGCAGCGGGATAAACCCTGCTTGCCGCTTAAACAGTCTCCACGCTTCGATATAGCCGTCAATAACCGGGTCGTAGTCTCCAAGGTTGTCCGCATCGTCCAGTGCTGTGGCGGCGTGTACCTGCGTCCCCAGGTTGCGCTTGTATTCCAGCACCGCAGGGTCGATCATGGTAAAGTCATTTAGGATTGACAGCACCTGCGTAACCGATGGGACGATAATTTTGTTGTGCCGGTATTCGTGCCGGACTTCATCAAAGGTTACTTCTTCGGCTGGCATTTCGTGCATAGCAGTTCCCACCCTTTACCGGCGCACCAATCGGCGACTTTATGAGCTTGAACCTCGGTAGTTCCGATTGGAAGGCCGCACTTGGAGCAGTTCGGGATTTCGGAGGAAATGACTTCGCCTTGTACGGTGTCACCGGCCTTTGGTTGTGGCGGCTTGACAGGTTCAGTCGACGTGGCAATCGTGGCGTTCGGAAAGTCTTCAATGTCTTGGGTAAAAATGTCGCTGGCCCCGGTCGCCGAAAGAATGCCGTCCACATATGCCCGTTTTTTCGCCATCTTTAATACCGTGTTATAGGTGTCGGCAATATCGGGGTTTTCTTGTTTGCCGACAGGTTGCAGTTCGATCTCGGTATCGCCATCAGAGAATTTTGCTCCACACCCGCCACGCTTGGCAAAGCATAACCACCCGCCGCCATATTCCTTTTTCCCCTTGATTATCGCCTCGACCCCACAAGCCGGGCATTTGATCGCCGAATTGCGGTAACGGTATTTGCTTTCCATCGTGGAGCAGGAACCGACGCCGGTAGCCAATTCAAGCCCTTCGCTGTTGAGAATGTGGCAGTAGACGCTTACTTCTCGGTGGCCGTCGCTCATGTTGTCAATCCGAATGTCGCGGTCGTTGTCCATCACAGGCCGAAGTCTAAAAGTCAGGGACAACTTTTCCGCACCCGGTTTCAGTAGTGTCGGCTTGTCCCCGCAGCCGGGAACCTTTCCGTAGTGTGTGCCGTCCTTCATCACCGCCGCCATGATTTGTTGAATATGGTTGACTTGTGCGGTTATGTCGTTGGCCGATAAGATCATTAAGTCACTCATTAAAAATTCATCTCCTTGGCGTCATTGTCGGCCAGCGGTTGCGGCACGGGGCGCGAGATTTCTTCCGCAATCTTTTCAATCATTACCTTAAATCCTTGGTCAATAAAAGGAGCCAAAACCCCCATCGCCTCTTCAGTGGTTTTGAACTTCAGCGCGAGAGACGAATAAGAGGTAGGGTCCGATTCGTGGATTCTAATTTTAATCATTATTTTCTTCCTCCTGTTGTTCTCGCTCCCACAATGGGCAACGGAAGCAATAATTTTCGCTTGGTGGGTTGCAATGGCCGGATTCTTGCCGCCAACAGGTCATTTTGCTACCTCCTTCTTGCACTCGTCGCCCGGTTCGCAGGGCATCAATGTTACAGTGCAGTAGTGGCCGTCCTCGTCTTTGTCGCGTTGGTGGCAGAAACTAGAGGTATTCTTGCCGCCACAGTCCAGTTCGAGCCTAGCGACTTCGGAAACAAAATCATCACGGCTAATCATCAGGTTCGACCACCTTTCCCCACTTGTCGAACATTGTTCCGGTTGACACGGGTGGGGTTGGATTTAATGTCCCCATAATGTCACCGTCATTCCAGAAAATAACATAGGGGTACATTGAAGCGTCATTCTCTGGTGTGTGGCCGATGACTTTTGAACCGTAGAACATCACCGACCACCTCCCGGCGGTATCAGGCACCTGTCAAACGTATTGTCGAAGTCCTTGATCGCCTCGCCAATCTTGCCATACAGGTACTTAATCTCGTCCAGCTTATCGGCCAGGGCAGCGACATCATCAGCCGCCACTTTGCGGGGTTGCGGGATAAAAGGACGCAAGGCGGTTTGCATTATGGGGTTGATGTTGTCGAGCGATATGGCTTTTTGTGGCATTGATTATTCAGCCTCCTTATTCGCCTATTTTTGGTTCATAAACCAGAAACACGCCATCCACCGTCATGCAAATTGGCAGATATCCGAGTTCGCATATTTCGACCAGCGGCGCCCATGGATTGTCCCAGTCAAGCTTATCTTCGACGATAATATAGGCGGCATCCCTGGCGGCATCCCAGGCGGCATCCCTGGCGGCACCCCTGGCGGCATCCCAGGCGGCATCCCAGACGGCATCCCTGGCGGCATCCC
>TBL_comb47_HYPODRAFT_10001237_pt1 | contig 33231 bp, 68 predicted proteins | sample TroBogypolimnion_40_FD_10682 | JGI IMG/M metagenome (IMG submission 10682)
TCTTTTTTGTTATTGTATAACCAGTGATATAAGTTTTACCATTGGTCATACCGTAATTCCAATTTACTATTTCATCATCTCTTAACATCACACTTACAAATTGACTATTGATAGCAGAATCGTGTGGTGCAGATACATTGTGGTAAGTATGTCGTTCTTCATTAATCATAATTGTCTGACTGGTTAGGGGTACTTATTCGCTTCGCTCATAATAGTATTTTATTGGTTTCAAACGATAATTTTATTTCATTTATTTTGAGATTTACTAATGTTTTATCTACTAACATACTATTTATATAATATAAGGATACTATGTATGGATACTAAAGTCAAGGCCAATATAACATGATTTCGCTTTCCGTAACAAATTTAACCTTGTTTTTAACTTCTTCAACAGTGAAACTACAATCACAACTTTCACCTGTTCGGTCATTACCACCAATGACAATGCCATTACCCTTAAAAGGTTGGGCACCTTCCCACACAAACCAACAAGTATGAGGCTCAAACAGACCTTCCTCATACACAAATACATCATTACCACTATCACGAGTGGCAGTTTCAATATATCCACCGACCGCTTTCTGTAAATCCCCTAGTCCATTAACAACAATTTCGGTGATGGTGCGGTTGAATACGTCAATCAGAATTGCTTTGTTTGGTTTCATAGTTATAGAATACTCTTTATTATAATTAAGTCAAGGAAAATAATAAATGGCGCGGTAATTGATATTAGTAGGTTTTGCTGGCCATTCCTGTCCTACTTTCAACCCATTCGCTATTACAACGAGATGCGTCAAAGTTGGAGATTTCATATAACTATTATCCCCGTTAACCCAGTTGATAATGAAATCCATTATTCCAACAAACATTTATCAACCAAATCACGGATAAGCCAGTTAAGGTGTAACTGGCAACACTACCGTTTACACCACAGGGTAATCATCAACAAGTATAACAGAACCACCCTTAATTACCAGATATCCACCTGTATTAATGCCTGCTCCTTGCAATTCGTAAAAAATTTCTGACGTTATTTCACGGGGTCCATTGGGATTGCCACCGATATTACCACACAGAGACATCAATGCAGTAGCCTCTTTTAATGACAATACCAAATTCAATTCAATGGTTGGCGGTGGCGGAGTTACTGGTTTCGGTGGATTTTTCTTGGCTTTAATAATCATACTTTGTCCTATTTATTTACTGTTAACTATCTTTTTTATATCATCCAATTACTTTGTGTAATTTCTAATTGAATTCACAAACTGCGCCTTTTCATCTCGCAATTTGTTCCGTTCTTTTGTAAGATGTGCAATTTGCTTCTTCAGTTCGGCAATCTCAGACTGATGCGTTGCTTTTAATGCAATACAATCCTTTGCCATTCGGTCAAGTGTAGTGTTATCTTGATTGGGCAAAATATAAGACACATTGGGATTCGGAGAAACATTAATCTTGGTTCTCCGAATCATTGTGTACGAACTAAGGACATCAAACGGCAATCCATTATCAGATTCGGGGTTTTTTTGCCACTCCCCGCTGGAATTGAAAAACCAATCTGTATCTTGTTGACAATCACCATCAATAAGGTTGCGCCATCCAAAAGGAATATTAGTTGTTTTCATTGTGTTTATTATATCTTATATTATGGATTTGTCAATGATTAAAATGAGAGGGCAACATTTCCACTAGGGCAACATTTCCACTGATTCGTTGCCAGTTTGTATTTCCAAGACCCTCAGACCACCCCAATCCAATGACGCCATCTTTATCAGACGGACTCACAACATCAACCATTGTGCCTGGGGGAGTAGACACGTAATTCGATTCACTATCAACGTCTTGAATGGAAACTCCACGACGGTCAGTGAACATTAGAAAAATTGAATCATTCTTCCTGCAATGATATAATGCAGGAAATCCAACATCGGTATTCGTTTTAACTGGAGAGTATTTAATTTTCATTGTGTTTATTATATCCTGTGTTTAAATTAAATTCAATACTTATTAATCAAATTAGTGTTTGTGATAGGAAATATTGAACACACTCTTATTCCAACATTTCCGACAATCCAAACATTTGCCCCCTTGTTTCGGTGCAACACAATTATATTTGTCACCGGTGCTAATCGTAGAAGTGACAACACCAAGTTTCCTTGCCATTTCCGTGGGTGCTTCACCATCAACTTTAATGGCAGATAATCGAATAGTTAAATTGGCAGGAAGCTGATTGTCAACTAGGAAATCACTAACCATCTGATATTCCCTAGTAGGAACCCAATGCTTAATTTTTGGTGTCTTTTTACAGACCTCAACAATGTTTTTAAGCATATCAACCGATTGTAAATCCCCACTATCAAACCACCTAAAGCAACCCGACTTTTCAACTTGGTTAATTGCATCGGCCATAGCATCAACCCATTGTGGGTCATTCAGTTTATTAAACCGACGTTCCAAAGCATTTTGAACAACTGGAAATACATACCGACCTTTGAGAGCATAGCAAAAACTACAGGCCGTTCCCTTCACCTTGCGAAGAATACTCCCAACCTTGCAGTATTTGGCGGGAATTGAAAATCCGTGGCAGGGCATTTTACTCGGCGCAGAAAATCCACCGACAATATCGAGAGCAACATTTTTCTTAATCATATTGTTACTATTATACAGACATTTTATAATAAGTCAATGATTATCGAACAACGTTTGATTGTTGTTCGATGGGGTCAAAGGGCACTTCCTCACAACTCACTGTTCCCAACTCGATGATATCGTTTGTGTTCATAATTAAAGAGTATACCGATTTTTATAATTATGTCAATGGACATTTATAATGGCGCGTCGAGTATTATTTAATACTCGATAGTTTGTTACATATCTTATCCGTTATCAATCACACCACTTATTTTGTTTGTCCATGTAAAAAAGAATGGTGAACGATATGGTGTTAACACTGAATAACACCCCTTCAAATCCAATGCCTTATTCAATTTGGCATGGTCTAATAGTGCATAGACCTTGTCGACTTCCTCTTGGGTTTCAAGAATTACTGTTACTGGAAAGAATTTCTTCTGTTGTGTTGCTTTCATTTTATTTTCCTTTTATACGGTTAACCAACTAATTCTTCTGTGATTGCTTCGGTTACTTCTTCATAAACAATTTCGTAACGACTGATGCCAACACTCGGTGCTTCTCGTCGTTTTTGGATTGGCGATACTGATACGATTGTATATTCATCTGGATGAACACCCATTTCTTGAAGTGCTTCTAATCGAGAACTATCAATTAAACTTCCTGTGATACAACAACGATATTCTTTTTCATTCATATTTAATATAATACTACATTCCACACTATTGTCAACAAAATAAATTGATATTTTTGAACTTTTATCGAACTTTTATACTATTTATTAATATGGGAAGAAAAAAGATATACACTACACCAGAAGAAAGGTTGATGGCCAATAGAAGGAAAGGAATGAAGTTCTATTGGAAACATTGTAAAGAAATTAAGAAAAAGAATTTGGAAAGATATTATGAAAATAAGCGGAATCTACATGATTCTAAACAAAGTTAATAACAAATGGTATGTTGGATCGTCTGTAAATATTTTGCGGGAAAGGTGGCCACATCACAAGTCTGCGTTACGATATAACAAACATCATTGTAAGCATTTACAGAATGCATGGAATAAATATGGGGAAGACAATTTTGAATTTCATGTTGTAGAATTGAACACAGAACATATCCGCGTCACTGAACAAAAATATATTGATTACGGTAAATTCAATTGTAGGGGTATGATGTATAATACTTCAGAAGATGTTAGAAGGCCGACACTAGGTAAAAAACAATCACTAGAAACGATTGCAAAAAGGATACGACATCAAAAAGGAAAACCTCTTTCTGATAATCATAAACAAAATTTAAGACTGGTAAAAATAGGGATCCCACTAATTAATATGCGCGGAAATGGAAGCACAAGATCAGATAAAAAAATTTATGAATTTAGGAATTTACTAACAGAAGACACGTTCATAGGAATTCGTTCAGATTTTGCTAGAAAATATAACATAAATTCATCAAAATTGTGCGGAATTATTACCAAACGACGAGTTCATTATAAAGGATGGATTGTCACTAAAATCGGTGATGTTTGTCTTCCATTTGTTTTAAAAGATGGTTGGATATATGATAAAGAGCGCAAACGTTTATACAAATCATCAATTGGGGAAAACAATCCAAAATATAATCACAACATTTATACTTGGCACAATAAAGAAAAAAATTTAACCGAAATGTGTACTATGGAAAAATTATATACGAAATATGGATTACATCGAGATTGTGTTAGAGGATTATTGAACGGAAAACAAAAAACAGCATTTGGGTGGACAGTATGCACATTTAACTTCATTCATAATTTATTTCCTTTTGTAAGATAATACCACGGAAACTTCCAATATCAATACTTTTCGTACACTGTTTCTAAGCGACCCCTAAACTTTCTTTTGTACTTATTTTCGTAAGCATCATCACCCACAAAATTATAAAGGGTATTGTGAAAGTCATTATTAAATGATGGGCATGGACAACTAACTTTACCTGTGATGGATGCGAGCAATCCCGCTTCTTCTTCTGATAAGATAATGGTAATAGTTTTGGGCGTGACAATTTTAACTGTTACTTCATTAATTTTTGTAATCATTGTGTTATTATATTCCTTTTCGTTAGAATGTCAACAACTAATCTTATAAATCCATTGATTCGCGGATTGGGTGCATAATTTCGTGAGCAATATATTCATCATATCTCCAGTTGTGGTCTGACTTTTCAAGAATATAATGAATCCAACCAGACACTTCTGACATTTCTGACATTTTATTAAATGTGAGATTATATTTGTCTTTATTACCACGCCAAAGACTACGAGCAGCACGAAATGTTTTAATCTTCTTTTGATTCTCAGGCGAATTTAGTGCTGCGAGAAATGAAGTTGCCCACTTATTATTTTTCATAACTTATCCAATCACGTTAGCAACCATTACCAACAAGACAATGAAATATGCGTAGGTCTTGTAATAATTTTCGTTCCAATACTCGAACAATGGGTCGAGTAAATAATTAACGTCTGCTTCGAGTGAACTGATAATTGCTTCGGGTGTTAGTTTCATATTAGTGAGAGTATATCAAATTTTATATTGGTGTCAATGAGAAAGAATATTAAATTACTTCAATTCCCTTACACAACAAAATTCCAACGATAATACCTTGAACGTAAGTCACATACCCATCAATATGTTTATGACTATTTGCAATTTCAAGAATAGCAGTTATGTAATAATTCCGCTCATTAAAATCAACACTTACTAACTTACCACCAGCACCCTCAATATGTGCATTGCTTTTATCTTGAATAATCTTGGTAACACCAGCATTAAGATTTTCACCAAGTTTAATATAAATGGTATATTGTGCGGGTGGAAAATGATATGGACAGTTATTACCATCCATCGGCTTACAAATACATTTGGTGTCTTTCATATTAATGTCAATAGAATTAATTACAAAGAAATGGTGACATTCTGAATCGGTTGAATTACGGTACTATCATACGCCCACGAAAAGTCTCTGCCGAATACTGATAATGCCTCATCATGAACAGAGGGGATATTACCACGCGGGTCTTTATGGATAAACATTACCCGATTCACAATAAATGCGGCAGGACTGTTCCCATACAACAAAAGAATCTTGCTATTATCACGAATAATATTAACAAACTTACCATACTTAGAACAATAACCATCAGGAAGAATTTCAATCATTTGTATAGTATACCTTATTTTATTGTGGTGTCAATAGAATTAATTATAATACTCAGCATCACTATAACCACTATCATAACCCTCTCGACGAGCATCATCCATAGCCAATAAAATCCTCTTGGCTAACTCTTGTATAGCTGAACCATTAGGATTAAGTTGTCCCTTCAAGATAGTCGTATTAAATTCTTGTGCAATTTCAAGTGCAGTTTTCATTCATTTTCCCATTTATAAATTAGTTCACCATAACAGAAACAACTTGGAAACATCACCAATGAATAGAAAAACAGTTTCACTTTAATTAGTACAACGATTAGCTGCTTCATCATAGCCAGCATCATAGCCAGCATCATACCGCTCTTGCCCAGCATCCTCCATAGCCAATTGAATCCGTTTGGCCAATTCTTGGATAACATTATCAGACAAATTTCCATTCATAATGTTATTGTTAAAGTCTTGAGCAATTTCAAGTGCGGTTTTCATAAAATCAAATCTCCGTATAAACTACATTTAAGTGAAACTTGTTATCAGGATTAAACAATCGTGTTGCTTTCTTCTCAGCCATTCCAAATGAACCAGCTTTAATGATGTCCATTTAGATAAACAATATAATGTTTCATAATTCTGTAATTATACGTTAAATTAATTACCTGTCAAGAATTTACAGTGTTCCAACCAACACTTAGGGTGAAACCAATGAAAAATACGACTGGCATCCAACCGTTGAAGCGTTGCATCATTCTTGTTACACCAAGTGCATTTGTGATTCATAATGGTTATACTATACAATATTTTATAATAATGTCAACATTTAAATAAAATGGCGCGGCAATATAAATATTGCCTTTACTATCAACTACTTAACTTTATACTCCATTATGATTGAATTGGTAGGAATATGGAAATCATACTTACTATCTTCCACCATATTCAATGTAGGCCAAGTCCAAATCCACCGATTTTGACGATAATGAATATTTTGCCAATCCATTCGTGGTTTAACATTCTCGTCTTGAAACAGTTATACATTATTTACAGGAATACCGCCTAGGCAAAAACCACCACGGTCATTCTTCCAAAAGTAAAAATAACGTTGTCTTTGATTGATATACCCACTACCAATGAAAAATTGACCATTAATCTCGGCCTCATTCCTCAATGAATAGATATAACATGTAGCATCAGACCTACCAACTTCAACCCTACTAATCATAATAGCCATTCCTAAATTAAAGAACATGAGAAACGCAAGTAATAGAGTAAGCATCATAGTTGAAAATAAATTATCAGTCCAATTATAATACCAATCAGGTAGCCATGTCCAAACAAGTAGTGCCAAATAAACTAATACAAGAATAATTTGAAGCATAATTTATTTCCTTTACCAATCACTTCTAAACTGCCGAGTATGTTACTGCTGGCTTACCACGACCACCACTATTGGGTTGTGTACCAACCACTCTGATCTTGGAAGATTTCTTAACTGCAAGATACAATGTCGGTTGATTCCATTCCTTGTTAATAGCAAGCAAGTCCTTCATGGTAAACGACTTGGACGTTGGCAAAACAATCTCAGGACGAGCCACCGCCTTGCGACCACGCTTACCCTTAGTCACAATAGTTGTAACACCTTCTTCTGTAGTATCTTCTGTGGTTTCCGTGTTACGACCTTCAACCTTCTTAATCAGTTCATCATATCGAACATCCGCAGAACCCTTTTCATTACAGAAATATGCAGTACCAGCACGACTATTACTGGTGACATACTTCATATACCCCTGTTTGACTGTTTCTCCGTTGGGAAGTGCAGCCCCCTCTTTAACTAGTTGGCTTTCAAATACTTCGTAACTGTGAAGTTTTCCGTCCATATAATCACGACGATACATATAAACATTTCCGTGATGTTTAATATATGTAAATTGATGGTCTCCGAGACCATCGCAATTTTTAATAAAGGATTTTTCAAGGGGTTTAATATTGTTCATACTATTAATATTACCACATTCTATAATTATATCAAGAACTATTTGAAAATAAATTATGCAAATTTTATGGCCTTAACAAAATTCCAAAAGGATATTGGAGAAGTACTAGTATAATAGACTACCAAATTTAGTTTATTTACTAATCTTTGTCAACACATCTTTCATATAGGGTTTTAGTTCACGTTCCACGTCACAATATGTAAACTCTGGTGAACCATAACAACCATATTGCAAACATTCTTTAAGGAATTCCGCCAGATTTTCTGTGCTGGTAAAATATGTTTCGTAAAACCCATTTTTATTATAGTGTGCAATCATTCCAAAACAATTGCTAAGTTGTTGATAGAACCATTTATGGAACAGATTGGGATTACAACCACTATTGATAAATCGAACAAAGTGATTGGCAAATCGTGATTTTTGTCCAGCACAATCTGACTTGACCATATCTGTAAATTGGTCTGGTGTAAATGAATAGTTCATTAGAACTTACCAATATTTTGCTTTTGAATCTTCACAAATAGCTTATCCATAGCATCAGTCAATTCTTCATTGACTAAAATACCAGTCAAATATCCATAAGCTCTGGCCCAGCTTACCTTATCATCATTGATAATTTCATTCAAACGAGCAATTGCTGAGTCATCCATGACAATCGTAACCGTTTTCATACTCACTATTCTATCTATTTTTATAATTAAGTCAACTTCTTTTTCAGATATTCCAAGTCACTCTTGGTAATCGGTTTGCCATTGATAGACATTTCTACACCCTTGCCCATCAATTCCTTAATAACTTTCAGTTTTGCATTGGTCGCAACATAACAACCAACCTTAACCACACCCTTATCGGTTGTAACCTTATGACCACCAATGAAATAATCGTCCTCAATCAATTTCATTACATCTTCACTGATAACACCAACCGTATCGGTAAAATTGACGATATACATCACATCGGCCATCGTTCCTCCATCAGGACACAATTCTTCGGGGAGTCTATCACTCACTACACCAGACTTGCCATTATAGTACCAACCGTTATTGCACGTATTGTCAACGAGAACCTTGTCACCCTTCTTAAATTTATCACTGGATTTTTCAACATACAGTGTCAAATCTTGCGGGAAGAAATACCAACTATTAAAACCTTCTTTACATCGAATAGTACCATCTTCCTCAAACTTAAAAACGGTAAGATATTTTCCCTTAACAAATTGTCCCTTAACAAATTGTTTAAAATGTTCAAATGTATCGACCGAGGCACCGCCGATTGTCTTTTGGTGTGCAACAACTTTATCACCAATTTTAAATGTGTTTTTGTTATAATGGGTCATCTCAGACTCGGTAAAATACCAACCAACCTGTTTTGCCATCAGTACCCCGAAATATCACACCATCTTTATAATCACTGACAATGATATATTTGGCTCGGCAGCAATCTTTGAAGGAAGCAAATGATTGAAGTGATGGTCCAGTAATTGTTTTGGAATGGGGAACAACTTTATCGCAGCTGTTGAATTTATTCATATTATTTATTATATCCTTTTTCTTATTTATGTCAACTGTTTAAATGCACAATGCGAAAGGAAACATCGATTCCCCGTGTCATCTTTTCACCTCGTTTTCGTTCTTTTCTGGCAGATTCATATTCAAATCCTTTACCAAAATTACTTGACCACACAAACCAACCGGGATTCAATAGAATCTCAATACAATATCTCATAGATAATGTTCGGTAATAATAAAGATTAAATTGCTTAGTTCCCATTCACCAGCAGGAGGAGCAAGAATAATAGGAACATCGGCAGATTTAGCGAATAACACTTCACCATCAGTCCCAATAGCAGGAATATCTTTCGGTGTCATATTAATGAACACATCAGAACTAATAATTGCAGCATCGTTAATTCGTTGTAACTTCTCATTCCAACGACCACGAATTGCTTTGTATGGACAATAAACGGCACATCCAGCTTTAACTAAGGCAGCTTCAAGAGCAGTTCGCCAAGTGATATACTCATTGTGTTTTGGTGTTCCCCATTGACCATCTTGCCACCAATGTTTAATAGGCCCACCCAGAAATACAATCGGCGGAACTTTATCGGGAGATTCATCAACCTGAATTGCTCCATGACCTTCAATCGCCAACTGTTCAATCTTTGTCATGTTTAGTCCAGAAATGCAAACTTAATCAATTTCTCACCAACATCGTGCATTAACCCATCACCATAAGAATTGTGACTACTCAATGTTCCAACACGATAGGTAATATCCGTTTGGTATACTGCTTGACGATTAGGATTGTCTTTAATCAACTGTTCAAAATTATCATCGTCCCATGTATGCCAAGTAATGTCGTTCATTATTTAAAGAGTATACCAAAGTAATTATAAATGTCAACACATTTTAAATGACCATAACTTGGCGCGACTAAAGGGTATTATACAAAGAGTATCAATGATTTAATTCATTAATTATAGGTATTGAATGACATCTACTTCTCTATAATCCCATCCAAAATGAATACTACCATCAGATAGGGTTAACTTGACAATGATGTTATCAAAGTTATTACTGTAAGAGTAAACATTGGTTACGGTGACTTCTTGTTTATTCACCAATAATTTATCACCAATTTGTACTTGACTATATTGTTTTTTCATATTAACTGGTAGTTCGTGAGGGAATCGAACCCACATCAACCGCTTAGTTTTTAGACCATTTAAGGTCTAAGTTCCAAATACTTCTAAATCACTAAAGCAGCCGCTCGACCATTGAGCTAACGAACCATAATTAGTTTATAGGTCATATTCGAGCAGTTATAAGGATTTGATTCATTGCAGATAAGTATATCTTAGTTATCGAAAATGTCAAAGTAATATTCTTTGGGAACGTGAATAATATCCTTGTTATAGGTATTATACCGTTCAACATATTCTGTTACTTCAATCTTTAAATTGTTTAACTGTGTCTTAGTATTTGACGAACCGTTACATTCACAGTCTTGAATATAATAGAGTTCACCATTAACATACTTATCCAATAGGTCTTGATGGTTTATAATCATATTAATTCCTTATTGAGAGATTGTCACTGTTACCGAATTAAGTGGGCGAAATCGAAAAATATCAATATCTTGTTCAGTATGGACTACAATCGTATTATCTGTTGTAAATGTGATGATATTGTTATAAGTTGCAATCGCAATGGCACCGTCATACAACTCGGAATTACCACGACCCATTGTATCGATCACATACGGGGCACCCTTCACCATTTCGTAAACTTTAACTGCTTTCGTCGTATCTTGGATATTATTTATTGTGTACATATTTTATTCTAGTCCTTTTATATTAAATGTCAATGATTTATTTCGGCTGCCACAATCTTCCTTCTGGGAAGTATTGACTGAATTTCCTGTTTTCCTTGGCATTCCAGAAGTGGGCACCAAGATAATGTCTACCATATTTGATTGTCCACTTGGTAGGTTGAATATATTCTGNTTTAATNANNAAATNGTGTTTGGCAATATAGACAATATCACCAGCCACTAATACCCGACCATTACAATCCACAATTCCAACAACTTCAATTTCATTTGGCTTAAATTCTTTGATTGATGGTTGATGATAATAACTTTTGTAACCACTTTCCAACATTACATTACCATTGGGAAGAATATCAATGATTCTACCATACCCTTCCCCATTATCAGGATTTAATCCAAGGGTTTTGTAATACCGATGTAATTTTAAATCGGGGTAATAATCTGTGGGTGAATCCGGAAAACTCTTGGGCACAACAATTTTTGCAAAATCTTTAATTTTCATGTTAGTCTTTTAATTTCATACCAAGTATAGATGCTTTTGATTTACCTGTCAACCACAATTCGTATTGTTCTTGCCAATCGGGACAAATTTCAAAATGAAGTTGCTTACCATTCTTATCTGCCAGATAGAAAATGTAATTTTCCGTGTTATGACCACCCCAAAATTTTGGCTTAGTCCACATAATTATCAATGATACACTTTATTATAAAAATGTCAACAATTTATCTGCGGCTTTTTGAGCAGGCGTCTTATCAAAAAACTCATCAATAACATCCATACAAATTTTATTTTTGGATTTCACAACTATAGTAGTTTTTGCCATATTAGTATTCCTGTTGGTGATTGGTGAATGACATACCGTTGATGAGGATTATCTTTGATTAAGAGAGCAGCAACTTTATAGAACATACTTTGGTTTTTCTTTCTGAACAGAGTAATAATCCATCTAAGAGATACCCGAAACAATTTAATTATGGACATTGGCACCACTTCAATTTCTTATTGCAATCAGGACAAACAGTATAGGGATTATCTTTCTTGAATTCTACCCAAGCACGATTGTCTTTGATTTCCTTTTCGTGTTCAACAATCCACTGAACAAGGTCTGCGGTTTCCTTATCGTAACTTTCCAATGGGGGAACAGGTGCAATCAGTGTATCGTTCATACCAGTAAGAATATCAAAAGTTATAATAATGTCAACTGTCAAGTTCCAATGTCAATATATCCCCATCCATAAAATAACAACCATCATCTGAACACATCGGAGCATCCAAGTAATACCCATTGTGCCACTTATCTGGAATGCACTTGATACACTTAATAGGGCGTTCATTCCTGTAATAATAGAAGAAAACCTGTCCGACCTTAATATCAGAGAATTTAACGTATTTCATTTATATAGAATACCAAAAATTATAATAATGTCAATGATTATTTAATTGGACGCGCCAAGTATTACTTGGCATACATTTCCTGATAACTTAGTGCTTCAAATTCTGCATGATATTCATGCCACTTTATTGAATCACCGTGATTTAATCGGGTTACTTTTACATCTCCGCCAAGATGAATTACATTTCCATTTTGGTCTTGAAATAACCACCCAGAACCATGTTGGTCTGATTGAACCATTACATTGTGTAGAACCCACATATCCATAATTTTACCACCACTATCATTACGAACAATGTAATCTCCTGAATAGCTTCCAATCCATCCACCATCTGCCGCAATTTCATTTCGCCACTTGGCACATCCCGTTAGAGACAATGTCGTAATCATCAACAATACAATTAGCATGTTCTTCATTGTGTTATCCCCTGAACCGGAAAATCTTGCCATTTTGAATCTTGGATTTGAGATACCGACGAAAATCCTTGGTTCCCAACTTATGACCTTCGATATATTTGTCATCTTCATTCAATACATTCAGTGTTCGCAATACACCATCATCATAATAAAAATGGACTTCATCAATATACATCGGCTCTGGTTCAATCTTCGTAAGAAAGATTTCATTGAATACGAGATACCTAGTTCCAAATACCGCAGGTTTTTCAACCGTAACCATTTCGGGCAATTTAACCAAATAATTGGATTTTTTCGCGAAATTAGTATCGGGGCAAATATCAGAAACATCACGGAGAATTACCCCCGTTCCATCAAACCGGCCACAACTAATCTTGACTTTATCACCGACATTTAAATGGATTTCTTTAAGATTGAGGTTATACCATACAACAAAATCATTGAAAGTATGGATATTCTTTTCAATTTTACCATTACCTGAACGATTCCACATTTCTGACCACCAACTAAGTTGATGTCCCGTTGTAATATCAATTACTTCGATTGTATTATCGCCGATTGCTGCACCGTCAACGTCTGAGCAAACTGTGCCCCCGACCGATTTCCAAAACTTGACAATCTCACGAATGACATGTTTGTTATTATAAACGTTAAAATAGACCGCATTTGTTAGTGTTTTCATATTATTGATTATATCCTTTTTTGTACCGATGTCAATTACATTTTATTGGAACTGTAAATCTTACCGTTAATCTTTGACTTGGAATATTTGCGGTAATCAGTCGTACCAACCTTATGACCTTCGATGTAATACATATCTTCCTTCAACACATTGATGTTGCGTAGTTTACCATCACTATAAGTAAAAACTACTTCATCAAGATAAACTGGGTTTGGGGAAGGTTCGTTAAGGTGCATACCATAAACCACAACCTTTTCAATAACATAATTCTTATTTGCCAATGGTTCTGACTCGTCCAATTCAACAAGAAATAGTCCGCCACTGTGATTTGTGATTTCAAGAATTGTATCAACCACACCTTCACACTGGAGATTGTTGGTAATGAACACTCGTTCACCAACATTAAATTTGGCAGTTTTCTTCTTTTCGGGAGCAACTGTTTTCTTAATTGGAAACAAGACATTCAACACAGCATCACAGTCTGAAAACGACTTGATATCATATTTTAAAGAACTACCATTGTAAGGGTCAGTACTCCACCAATATACCCTGGATTCATCAATCTGGATACACCCGACATTTTTATTCGATTTCCAATCAACCATATTGGGTGCGAGTTTCTTGCCATTCTGTAAACAACGATTGACGATTAGTTCAATTATTGCTTTATCATTAAATACATTTAATAAAATATTCATATTCTCTATTATATCCTTTTAACTTAATTTGTCAACTATTATTTATGTTCCCCTTGGACTAATATGTGTAACACCAGTTTTGTTTTCAATGATTTCAAACGACCAATCGGCAGGTAATGTATCTTCATATGCCATCAATACCAATCCAAGTGCTTCGGATTCGGTGTCAGCAATAACGACACAATCATAATCCTGATAGGTGCCATATTCCCAAAATTGATTAAAACGTCCGTGGTAAATCATAACTAGTGTCTCACAATTTTAACATCTGCTTCGGGGTTCGGAATGGTCATATTATCAACTTGACGTTTGATAATATCATCAGGAACCTGCCTTGAACGCAATTTCTGTCGGTCAATCAACGTTTGCAATGGAACCTGAAATACATGCCACTCAATCTCTGCGTTAAATTGTTTTGCAAGCTTGTTAATTAATTCTCTGTTTTTTTCATTATATGCGGTTGCGTCCCAACATACGGACTGTCCATTTCTCAAATGTTGAATCAGTTCTTGGGTTGCAATCCTAAACACTTCTGCATTTTTTGTTTGGTCGCCTTCTCCAGTTCCAATTCTTGCTCGTATTGTGTCAGGACATACAATAGGAAGGTTGTTTTCCTTGGCAAATTTATTAATGAATGTGCTTTTACCTGACCCACTTGCCCCGCATGTGCTATAAATAGTCAATTTGTTCATTAACAATATAATAACACATTTCACACAATAGTCAATATTTATTTCACTTTTTATTCTTTCACTTAATACTTATATGTATGGAGAACAACACATTATGGGAAGAAAAAAGTTACACCGAACAATCGAAGAAATCCGAGAGCAGTGGAACAATCGTTCAAAACGATACTACTACAAAAACAAAAAGGCGTGCAATGAAAAATCAATGGAAAGATACTGGAAAAATAAGCGGCATCTACATTCTTAGATACTACTATATTTTATAAATACATCAATTAGAAAGTTAGCTCACCTTTATAAATCTGCCAAATAAAATCATAAGCAGACCGAACATCTTTTTTTTCTTTACGATGATGTGCCCAATCAAAAATATCTTCTACAAAAAGCAAAGTCCCTGAATTTCCATAAAGACCTGTGCCGAATCGGTAATTATATGCAGTTTTTTTGGGATATTTTGTCTTAATCCACGCTTTACTCATAAATCCAACAGTTCCATTCCAAATTAAAGGAGCAAACATACTACGTGGGTAATATGGGGGATTTTTTTCACGAGATAATTGCCGAGCCTTCTCTTTTAAGTCTCCAATTGAAACAAATGTGACTTCTGCTGGATTCCAATCTGAGTATTCGGTAGCCTTGGCAGATTCCCAATAATCCAACGTCCCATCTTGTGTCATTTCAACAAACGGAAGGTGTGTCAATTCAAGTTTCATTGTAATAATACCACTTTTTATAATGGTGTCAACTATTAAATTGTTGTTTTATGAGTTTTCCAACTTCATCCAATAGAATAACGGGAATCCACCCAGAACTAAATTTTCGAGCACTTATAACAATACCGTTGATAATTCTGCCATCAACAAAATATCCATAATGAAGAACATCCCCTCTGTTCTCAATCTTGGAAATTTCAAAAACATAACCTTGATATTCTACAACATTACCTTTTTCAAATTTGTGTTTCATTCGTTTATATTACACTATTTTATAAATTAGTCAAGGTCAATTATCGTGTCAGCGAACTGCTGTAGCAATGCGTCATTATAGATTAATTCCATATCACGCAATTCATCGTAGGTTAATGGCGTATCTGTATCTTCCCAGTAAAAACAAAAGAACCCACTATAATCTTTATGACAAATCACTCGTTTGGCAATTGGTAACATATAATTAATTATCGGTTACTAGGATAACCACTATCAACGAAGTATTGCTTCATTTCATTAAGGAAATTCTCAAAGGAATCTCTGCTTGTCCAGTAAAAACTAGGTCCATCCCACCTATCATCAACCGGCCCAGTGATTGTCCACATCGAATCACTTCCATCTTCAACAAAACAAATGTGAAACTCAAAGTGCTCAGCAATTTGCTTGATTACCGGATTCAATATCGTAGCTGGATTGTCCATACCTTAAATAATACCACTTTTATATTAAATGTCAATCTATAATTTATTAATCTTTTTTGTGTTTTTATTGTGCTTGATACTATTTATTAGTATAAGGAAATTATTATGGGACGAAAGAAAAAATATATCACGGAAGAAGAAAGAATACAAGCAAAAAATGCAAGACGAATGAAATATTATTGGAAAAACTGCAAGTCAGAAAAGAAGAAAAACTTGGAGAGATATTATGCAAATAAAGAAAAATATTGAAGATATGACAGATTTAGAATTGTTGGATGATACTATTAAATTGTTGAAATTAAAACTGAGAAATAAGAGGAATTATGAAAAAAACAAAAAACAAAGATTGGCATATGCCAAGGAAAAATATAGTGAAAATAAACAACAATTAAAACGATATTATAAAATTAAGGATACAGATGAATACAAAACAAAAACGAAAAAATATAATACAGAATATCATCAATTAAATAAAATTCGTCAGAATGAAAGAAGTCGAGAGTATAGAAAAAATAATGTTATCAAAGTGACTAAAAAAATTAAAATGTGGAAGAAAAGAAATCCGGGTTACTATAAAAAATATTATAAATCTGCAAATCTTTATAGAAATAATAAAAAGAAAAGTGACATTGGATATAAATTAGGACTTGCGTTGCGTAACAGATTATATTGTGCCTTAAAAAATCAACAAAAACGAGGGTCTGCTGTTAAGGATTTGGGGTGTTCAGTAGAAGAACTTAAAATATACATTGAGTCAAAATTTCAACCGGAAATGACTTGGGAAAATTGGGAAATTAACGGGTGGCACATAGACCATATTACTCCGTTAGCATGGTTTAATCTTGAAGATAGAAATCAGTTTTTAGTGGCGTGTCATTATACCAATCTTCAACCTATGTGGGCAGATAATAATTGGAGGAAATCTAAAAATTAACGGATTGATTGAAAGATTAATTTCTTTTTTTGGTCAACAGTCAATTCACCTTTATCTTTAAGTGTGAATAGGAAAGATGCACGGTTTGTATTACCCCACGCAGAAATCACTTTAAGAGCAAAATCCTTACGAATTAAACCATCATTTTCTTTAACAAATTCTTTCATATGATTAATGATTTTTTGGGTTTCCTTCCAAGCATCCACAATTTTACTAATATTACCACGAAATTCGTTGGCAGTTTCAAAATCAATGGTGATTTCAATGTTAGTAAAAAATGTATTGTAATCCGGAAATCCCAATTCAATATACAAATCCACTAAATTGTCAATACTATTCAATTTGCTCTTTAATGCGTGTCTAAACAAATACCAATTAGACTTCATTTTAACACGGTTTTTATCGCCATTGTAATTAAGAACAACACCTTCTTTACGTTCCCATTGTTGAATGACGGTAGCAATATCCAAAACACTACCATTCATCTTATAAATTTCAGGAACTTTACAATTAACAAATGATTGAATTTCTTTGCCGAGTGGGCTATAAAATGAATGGTAAGTATTATCTCGTTTATCATAAGCACCGAGAAAAACAATTTCGGGTTCACTATATGGTTTCAAGACGATTACATTATTAGGACTATAAATTTCAAATAGAATAGTATAATCAGAATATTTCGTAGTAACTTCAACAATTGGATATTTGCCAATCACAAAATCAAAGTCAGAAGAGTTATCAAGAGACATATAACTAATAGTGCCTCTCGTTCTAACATTAAATTCGCCATTGATAAAATCGCAAATCATTAATGAACCATCTTCTTTGTTAGACAACACCCAATCCTTAAACTTCTCAGGATGAGGATATAGGTCGGGTTGTTCACCCATATTGTAAAATTTGCAATATGCCTTACTAATCACATTGCCAAGTTCATCAACCATAACACTACGAAGCATCATCGTCTCTTTGGTAAATTTACACTTAATGTCGTGTGGATTAATAAGATACACAGATTTACCACCAATGTTTCCTTCTTTGATGATAAACATTTCTCGGTCTATCTTGGTTAAGTCAATCTTCATAGTAGTAGGAGTATACTATAATTTACATTAAAGTCAACAAGTAATTAATAATTAAGTAAGGCGCGTCACTTATTATAAGTGACTGTTATTTAATTACTTAATAGTGGATTGATATCGAGACATTAGTCTGATTCTGCAAGTGTCAACAATTGATTTAGTGTGTCCACATTTAGTGTCACATTCCCAAACTTAACACAATTACCAATTTTGGTAACAACGTCATTTCCTATCATAAACGGAGTTTTAACGACTCGATTAAGAAATTCTGCCAGTGTATTAACTTGACAGTCGTTTCTATCACACCCCCATCCCATAATTGAATCGTCACTGCCCAATCCAATGACAGGATATGATTTAAAGTCACGGGAAAATTCTGTGGGATTCTTATCGCTTTCATCAATACCAAAAGCATACTTATATCCGAGACATTCAAGGATTACACAAACTTGTTTTTGTTCTTCCTGCGATTTACAACGATATGCAATTCTAGACATAATTTATTCCTTTAGTTTGATTCTGCAAATGCCAACACTTCCTTAATCTTGTCAATGGTAACCGTGGTGCAACCAATCTTAACGCCACCATCAATCTTGATAACTTCAAATTCGCCAACCATAAGGTTCACATCACTGGCAGCCTCAACGAATGCGATTGATGTTTTATACTCGATACCAGTAAAATCAAAGGCAGGATTACATGCTGTAATTTGGTTGTTTTCATTAATACGAATACTTTGATATGTGTTGAATGTACGACGAAAATCTTCAGGATTTCGGAAGTGGATGTCGAGATTATGGTCATATTTATATCCCATTGCCACCAAGATTTTAACCATGTTTCCAAGTTCATCTGCGGTCTTACAACGATACATAATTGATTTCATGTTATTTATTATATTCCTTTATTTTGTTTTGTCAACTACCAATATATGTGCTTGTATGAGCAGTAGAAATTACATCGCCATCAAGAAGCAATTCCACAGTAAGTCCCAAGTAGTTACTATTATCCTCATATTGTGTATCTTGACTGATGTTGACAGTCAGATTGTCAGTCAAATACTCCTTGATAGCAGCATTAAACTTCGCCTGTTCATATTCTTTTTGAGTCATTGCCGAATCAGCTAATAGTGTCATAATTTAGTCCCAATTCTTTCCGTATTTATCTTTTCTCTTGTAAATGGTTTTCTTGTCGGGTACGACTTTCGTAGTTGGGTTAAATGCCGTAATCATCTTTCGTGCTGAACGGATATACTCAACTTGACTTGGCTTCATCTTGCGTTTCATTTGACTATACTACACGATTATATAAATAAGTCAATCAAATTCTGGAATAATTTTGTGTTTCATATTGTTTATTATAACCCACTTATTGATAATGTCAAACAATTATTTCAACAATTTATCCATCTGTTTTTGACTTGCCACGCATCGGATGGTACCCTCAAACAACGGAGAATATTCTTCACGGTATAATTGAGAATCGTCAATAAAATTATGCAATTCCCAATAGAGAATATCCGTAAGATTCCTGTTAACCATTGGGTAAACCATTGGGCAAACCTTACCGAGAACTGAAGCAATAATACCTGCTTCAGCCTTACTAAGTTCAATGGTAATGGTTTCGGGAGTATTAATTTCGGGAGAGATAACGATGGTCTGAGTCTTGGCTGGCGTGTGAACTGCTGGTGTAATTGTCGTATTCATTGTTATTTATTATATCCTTTTTGTATTAAATGTCAACCATTAACTAATCGGGTATTGTGTACCATCAGCAAGTCCAGTAATCTGTGGCAATGCATCAATCATCTGTCGAGCATCACGCATGGAAAACTCTTGGCCCAACAGATAATTAAATGACCCCAATTTACCCTTATAAAACACACCGTCCAACCAGCAACCATGAATCTTAAAAGTGTCCGTACAATCAATAACCATACAATCAATGTTCATAATCAGTATTATAATCCTCTTTATATTAAAGTCAATTAGAATGTTGAGGGAAGGCGTTTTTTCCATCCACCATCACAACACGCCATAATATGCATTACTCGATTATTTGGTTCGTGGCATACACATTGGCATTTCTCCATTACCCATGTTTTAATCGGAAATGATTTACCAGATGAACAGAAAGATATGCCTATCGCTATCCATATCACCAATTAAGATGATTGGTTCGCAATGGAGAATAAATTGGACATTATTACTTGGACAGATGAACTTCCAATCGGTACACCATACCTAACCATCTAATCATTAATCACTTACCATATATGGTGAGTAATAATAAGTATACCACATACCATAGGGGATGTCAATACTCTACCCCAGGTGCCATGGGGATAGCCATAAATAGACTCCTTACCCCCAATATACCCCTCAAAATGAGGGGGGGACCCTTCTGAACATGGGGGGTAGCCGACACCCCCCTTGAAGGATACCTCTTTTACACATGCTGGTCATTTTTTCTATTAGATTTTTCGTTCTTAAAAGGGTAAATTGGTAAGTTATAATAGTGGTTCTCATTAATAAGTGATTTTGGTATGTACTTTTTTATCTTTTCTGGGTGATTTTTGAAAAAAACACGCGGGAAAAATTTCACCTGAAACTTTTGGTTCGGTTTTCGTTAATTTTTAATATTTATAAGATATGTTCAATACTGTCTTAATTAGATTATGTTTATATTTGAGGTATAGATGATTAATAATGATTTACAACTGAAGGAAATACTGATTGAGGGGTATTTGGATGAGATGTGTTATATAGAGAGACTGTTGAAATCTCCTAATAGCAAGGAAGTCCGTTTAAAGGGTGGATTGGACAGATTAAGTAAAAAATTAAGATATATTAAGAATAGGTTATTGGAAGTAAGACCACCGAGATTTCCGGAGACATTATATAGAAAAATAATAAGACGATATAGGGATCCCATTAAGGCATATAAGGTGATGTGGTCTTTACATAATAAGCACCGGGATAAATTGGATGAGATGTGGTTAGCATTTGAAGGTAAATTGAATGAGTCATTAAATAGTGATAATAACTGTGGGTTACCTTTGATAAAACGGGGGTTTATTGGGGAGAGTCCTGACCATTTATTTTGTATGAACAAGGCATTGCATTGGGATGATGAGGATGCGATGTCGATTGTTATTTTTATGGATACCGCGATAGTTCGTGGACATGGGGATTGCCATAAGGACATGCTAACTAAATTTGGGGATTTCTGCAAAGAACTTGTTGAGGGTCATATAAGGGAAGACAAGTTGACATATGGGAAGAAGATGTTACTTCCCATTTATGGTTCGACCCGTGCATTTTATTTCGGTAGAGTTATAAACCGGCAATTTTTCGTGGAGTTTAATGCATACTTTAAAAGAATGCGCTATTCGCCAAGTGCTGTGTGTCAGGACTTGGATACCGGGAGGGTATGGACTGATAGCAAGGTAATAAGTTTCTGGGGGAATGGCAATACCGAAAAGAATGTTGAATTGACAGCCGAGGCGCTAAATCTTAGCCCCGACGAACTGAATCGAGAAAATCATTTTGGAAATGTGGTAAATTCAAATCAATTACAATTATCCGCGTGATTTATAATTAATTAATTTCTCAAATACTATTTATATAGTATATGAATAGAAACTATAAATATGGACATAAACGGGATGTGGTGGATATAAGAGATAGAAAATTTAAAGTTGCCTCTCCAATTTCATTGCCACCTGTCATTGATTTAAGATCATCCCCATTTATGCCAGAAGTATGGGACCAAGGGAAATTGGGTTCTTGTGTAGCACACTCAACCGGATGCATATTTAATTTTGAACAACGCAAGCAAGGGAGTCCTGATTTCATTCCCAGTCGATTAATGATTTACTATAACGCTCGATTATTAGAAGAGAATGTAAATAATGATGACGGGTGTCAAATTCGTGATGCTATCAAAGCATTAATTAAGCAAGGTGTGTGTGATGAAACAGAGTGGGCATATGATGAAAGCAAATTTGCGATTAAGCCATCTGATAATTGTTACATACATGCCGAAAAACATCAAGTAATTCAATATATGAGTGTTCCACAAACATTGATTGGTATTAAGACTGCGTTGGTACAAGGATATCCGATATCATTTGGTATACAGATATATGAGAGTTTTGAGAGTGAACAAGTTATTAATAGTGGAATAGTACCGATGCCTGATGTGGAACGGGAACAATGTCTTGGTGGACATGCGATAGTAATAGTTGGGTATGATGATAATAAAAAGATATTTATATGTCGCAATAGTTGGGGTAATAAAGTTATGATGGGTGGATATTTTACTTTACCATATGGATATGTATTGGTTAATGTGTTGGCAAGTGATTTTTGGATAATACAGAAGAACGAGGATTAATTATGTTTCGTTTTTCCAAAACTAATATTTCTACAATGCTCTTGTGTAAATGTTCGTTTTTTTCCGGTATTATTTTTATGCATTTCTTTTAATTGTTCTAATTGTTTTTTAGTGGGCGGGCATTTTAATCCTTTATTCCATGGAATTATTTTCGTACGAGATTTTCCAAGCTTAACGTTGTCAATGAATGTCTTGTTCATTTTCTTTCCCTTGTTCCAAGAAACCTGACATCCTGATTTTCCTTTATTCCACGGGATTCTTCCTTTACTTGATTTTCCACATCCAGCATTAATACAAGATAACCGGCGTTTTCTATTGGATTCTTCCGTTTGTTTTTTTCCAAAATTGGGATTATTTTTTCCCATTTTCATATCACTCAATAATTTTATAATTTCTGGCGAATGTTTATAAAATTGTTTGCGTTCTAATTTAAATTTTTCATAGATTTTACTATTAAGATATCTAACATGGCATTTACCACTTTTTGATGCCGTATTCATACAATTAAATGCAAATGCCATTTCTCTATTACCATATGTTTTCCATAACATATAATGTGCCAAATAATGCGCTCGTGGTGTTAATTTTACCAAATTTATTTTGTTGTTACTTCCACCCATCGATTTTGGAAGGATATGATGGTTTTCTGTGTAAACATCGTCTTCCGGTAGATTTAGTTTGTAATGATTGATAAGTTTTAGATATCTTCTATAATAATGCCACGATTTAATCCAATTTACATTTGTTGTCATAATATTTTTTCATACTCTTTTTGTTGATTGCTTCTTTATTTTTGTAATAATACCGCAATGATTTTTCTATATTTTGTTTTTTAATTTCTTCAATTGATTTATATAACTTTTTTCTTCCCATATAGTAATGTTCCCCATGCTAATAAATAGTTGGTAAAAGAATAAAAGTAAAAGAAATCTTAATTATATTTTGATTATTGTTGACATTTTAGATAATATACAATATATTTAATATTATGAAGAAACAATTAATAGAATTGGCAGAATTATTGAAGAAAATAAAACAAAATCGAGTGCAGATTCTAGGCGGCTTCTTACTATTTTAGAAAAACAAAATTTAGTGGCTGCATTTGGTAATAATTTGTCATTAAATGAATTGTGTGACTTTTTAGAAGAAGAGAAGTAACTGATCTTTGATATGGGCCTGAACAGAATCGACTTAGAGACATGAAGTTGATTGCAAGTCGAGAATGATGGTTGGTCTCGTTAAAAATCCATTAAAACATAAATGCTAACACACTTATGAGTTTCGATTACGTTCCTGAGAATGTCGAGACTGTTGCAACTGAAAATGTTGTTGATAGTTTTGTATTCGACTGGAGTGAAGCCGAAGCAATTGCTGCTTAAATTAAGCAACACGTTATGTAGATGATTCACGGTAATCTATAATAACGATAATATCGTGACTCGTTCATAATGATTGATTTGCTTGGTATGAATGAGTATAATGTAAATCCTAGTAATATTGTGGTTGATGTTTACCGGTGGTATTATGAAATCCAAAAACATACAAACTTGTAGTATATTAACGTTGTGGCCTTTACAGGACGCGAATAGCATCATTTCGCCAGGTCCACCAATTTAAATTAATCAATGGTAAAAAGCATGAAGATGGATACAGAAAGTGCCCATTTAAAGAACAGCGCATTAAACTTGAACGTTGCCCGAATGCCATCGTAATTGTTGATTAATAGAACCTATTATAATTTTATCATTTCGTCATTAACTATAAATGAACAATGATATGTTAACATGTAATAGGTTTAATTTAAAATCCGTGGTATTATATGAAAGGAAATTTATGAATAACATAGGGATTTACGCCGGAAGTTTTGACCCGGTTACCAACGGGCATTTTTGGATGATTCGTAATGGTTTAAATTTATTTGACCGTCTTATTGTGGCTGTTGGTGTTAATCCGACAAAAAAATCAATGTTTACCGTTGAAGAAAGAATGGAAATGCTAAGAGATTATCAATGGTTTCCGGTAACAGAGTTGTATGCAAATAGATTTACAGTTATGTCATTTGAGAATAAATATTTGGTTGAATTTGCTAAGGAAGTTGGTGCTAATTATATTCTTCGTGGTATTCGTAATTCTACTGACGCTGAATTTGAACGTGGTATGCGTAATATCAATCAGGATTTAGCTCCAGATATTCAGACTGTATTTTTGATGCCTCCCCGTGATTTAGCCGAAGTTAGTTCAAGTTTGGTTAAGGGATTAGTTGGACCTGATGGTTGGAAATTGGTGGTAAGTAATTATGTTAATCCTATGGTTTTGGATATGTTGGAAAAAAAGTATCGAAATACATAAAATAACTATATTTATAGTTATATGATTAATATTCAAGTATTAACTGATGATTTTGGGGGTCGTGATGATGTTGCATTTTTGAAGAAAATAAATGGAATGTCATTGGAAGAATTGCTTCCGGTATTGGAAACGGCAAAAAAAGACTTGAAATGGTTGTATAACAATTCTCGCGGTAAAGGTGTGATGTTACTTTTTATGAAAAAAGATGCATTGTGGGTAAGACAGCGGGTTAAATGGTTAGAAGAAACAATTAAAAAGAAAACAAATGTGGTAAAGGAAAATATTATGAAGAAATCCCAACTTAAACAGTTGATTAAAGAAGTTATTAATGAGACCGGTGAACGTAAAGAATTTCGCGTTAATATTAAACTTGGTAATGAAGCAGCATCTACCAATGAAGATATTGTTAATATGCTTCAACAAGTAATTAAGAAACTTAATAGTGGTCTTGATGTTGGCACCATTGTAGATATAAATGGAAATTATGTTGGTAAATTTGAAATTTGGGATTAATCATGAAAAAATCTGAATTGAAACAATTAATTAAAGAAATATTAACCGAAACATATGGGGCCAAATATTATATAGATAATGATATTAAATCCAATTTTGAAGAAGCGAAAAAAATTGCTAATGAAATATGGGGCAATGATGTTAAAGAAGTAATAATAGATGGGGAAAGGTCTGGATATTTATGTTATAGAATTACGACTGATATTTCTCAATATTATAATTGGTTGATGCGAAATAGGCGGGATGGTTTGTGGTATTATGCAGATGGAAATTTTAGAGATAAAACTCCTAAATACATACTATGGCAAGGAAAATAATTATGAATAAAAATGATTTAAAACAATTAGTTAAAGAGTGTATTTTGGAAAGATATCGTGGTGAGATTCCGGAATTTAAATATAAAGCTAGTGATGGTCAGATATATAAATTAAGAGTAGACCGTGAAGAAGAAGAAGATAATATTAAGAATTTTCATTATATTATATTTCCAAATGGCAGAAGTGAAGCATTACATCTTTCTCCGTATGTGGGTGGTCAACCAGAATTTATGTTGATTGTAGAGTTGTATATTAAAACCAAAGGTAAATTTCCGTTAAAAGACCCTCGTCATGGTAATTGGGATTATAAAGATTTAAAAATATTGGCTGATAAGTTAAATATAAAAGTTCTTCAAGAATCCAATGAATTACCGTATGATGCTAAATCTCATATTGAGTATAGCAAGAAGAATAAACCTTCCACTCCATGTACAGTTCATGATATTAATTTTGGTGGTTCATGTTTTAATTGTGGCTATGACCCCAAAAAACACAATGCTAAAAATGTTAAAGAATGGGGTATGCCGGTTGAGGGTGAGGTTGATAAAGCAAATATTGATATTAACAAATTAGAAATTTCTGATTTGGAGAAATTGTTGGCAAATCCTGATCCAAGAATGGTAAAGATGTATGGCGGAACAAAGTATCAAGACATGCTTCGCAAGAAAATTGAAAAATTACGATCCGGTAATCAAGAATGAATAACATTGTTATAAAGTGTGAATGTTGCAGTGAAGCATTGGAAATTGAATATGATTCAGAAATGGATCAAATCGAATTATCAATGTGGTATTACAGTATGTGTAATGGAACGCTTAGTTGGAAAGAGAGAATTAGATGGTGTTATCATATATTAAAAACGGGCAATCCTTGGTGTGACCATATCATATTAAATCATAAAAAGATGAATGATATAATTAAGTGGTATACCGCGATTAAAAAAACTGACAAACAATTATTATTTGATTCTGCGAAATAATTGTTGACATATTCTTAATAACTGTTATAGTTAATTATTATGACAAATACAAACACGCGAAAAGTTAAGTATGTGGTGGTTCGTGATAACATCAGGGTGTCCGAAACCGAATATGATAACGAAAGTGATGCGCAGGGAGAAGTTGCTCACTGGAATCGAGTAATTACACGGTGGCCAGATGGCACCAAAATCAAGGTTGTCGAAAAGGATAATCGAATTCATCGGACCTATACACTATAAGGAATATTATGGGATTAAAACAAGATATCGCAGCATGCAAGACCGAAAAGGAAGTGTTGTCATTATTGGATAAGGGTGCAACATTTCAGTGGGCAAGTGGAAGAACAAAGCGTTGTTGGAAAGCAACTGCACGAAAAGTATTGGTTTCATTTGGTCCTCCAAAAGCTGAAAAGACACAAAAACAAAACGACTAAAAGACACTAAAAAATAACAAAATATAATTGGGGCATATTGTGAGATATGCTCCTTTTTGTTGATATGTATTGGTGTTATGGGAAAGAAGGTTAATACAGAAAATAGTTTCACACCATTGACATTGCCTGCCAATGACAAGCAATTGGTATCATATGTTAATCAAAACAAGGTGGCACTAATGGAAAACGTTCTTACATCCATTGAATATGGAATTTCCAAGAATTTGCCTATAGTCGAAACGTTTTCATTCGAAGGAACCGATTTTATCATAACAATCAATAGTCACACATTCAAGGAAAATGTGGAACAGATATATGATTATTATATAAAGAATGAGAAGTATGAGTTATGTCCTCGTGTCGTTCGCTTACTTGAAAAATTAACACATGAAACACAAAAAAAGCCGAAATAAAGACATTGTGGGAACTGCCCCGACAGCAGAAAAGGTTGATACTAGCCCAATCATTCATCAACGCGCAAAAATAAAAAATAATTTAAGGATTTTTGAGAGACCAGATTTAACAGAAAAACAACAGGATTTTTTACGCCTTGCATTTAGTAAAGATGTAAAGATGATATTTGTATCTGGACCGGCAGGAACAACCAAAAGTTATCTTGCAGTATATGCTGCACTAAAACTGTTAAATGACAGAAAAATTAGTGATTTAATTTATATTAGAAGTGCGGTTGAATCTGCTACGAGTCATTTAGGATTCTTACCGGGATTAATTTCTGATAAGATGCATCCATATATACAGCCTCTCATAGACAAGTTGGAAGAATTGATACCCAAGAATGAAATTGAGATGTTAAAGAAAGAAGAACGGATTGTTGGGATGCCGATTAATTTTCTTCGTGGTTTGAATTTCAATGCCAAAGCAATTATTGGCGATGAATTCCAAAATTGCACATATGAAGAAATTTTTACATTTATTACACGAACCGGAGAATTTTCCAAAGTGTTTATTTTAGGTGATCCTGACCAATCCGATATTGGTAAGCACAGCGGATTCTCCAAAATGGTCCAACAATTTGATGATGACGAATCAAGAAGTAATGGTATTTACTCTTTTAAATTCGATGAAACTGACATCTTACGGTCTGGATTGGTGAGGTATATAATTACCAAACTGAATAAATTGAATAAAAAACCCATTTAATCTTATATTTATATTCAACTATGAATATACCCCAGCTTTACGATAGTAAGAAAATAACTGAATTAGCAACATTATCCTCTGCAAGTTTGTCTTGTCAAGATATTGTTCCCATAGTTGACGTATCTGCCAAAGAAACAAAATCCATATCTATAACTGAACTGAACAAGGGGCTATACCCATTACATACTTGTTGTTCGGACTATTCCACATTAGCACAATCATCGGTTACTGCGAGTTATGCAAATAGTGCTGGCAATGCTGTTACTTCTGATTATTCAACAAACGCTGGTTATTCAATTAATTCCGGGTTTGCAGACTGTTCGGGATTTTCCGATTGTTCCAATCATGCTACTTGTGCTGATACTGCAAGTTATGCTTTAACTGCCGGTGGTATTACAGGAATTGGTACAGTTGGGACGATTACTAATATCAATGCCGGTTATGGTATCAGCGTCACTAATCCTTCTGGTCCATCCACCACCGTTATCAACTCCGGTGTAACAAAGATAATTGCAGGGACGGGTATTTCTGTTAATAGTAACACCGGGGATGTTACCATAAGTTCTGGCGTCATTGGTAGCAATATTGGGGCTAAGGCATTTATTCTTTTTGATTATCACGGAGATACACAACCAATCACATCATCCGTTTTTAATATCAACACATTTAATTCATACGGAACCGGAACATCAAGGGGCTGCGGAGATCCAATTAGATATATAGTAAATTTTACAACTCCCATGAATTCTTCAAATTATATTATCAATGGCCAGGGATTTGCAGAAGATTTTCGTGAATACGCTATTCAACTTCTCCCACTAATGCAAACAGGCGGTTCGTTTAATCTTCCGGTATGTAAGACTCAAAATACGGTATGGTTAACTGGTGTGGGAAATAATGGTGGCATTCATCACGTATATCAAGGATCATTCATGGTCTTTGAATACCCGTAAATATAAATAGTTGACATAATTTCCGTATATTGCTATAGTAATAGCATATGAATTATACAGAAAAAGAACTTGGTGAAAATTATAATAAGTTTATTGATTTGATTAAATCGCAATTTACGGGTGACCGACTTAATAAATTGCTTAACCTCTATGGAGACAGTGAGTATGGTTATCAGGTCTCTATATCTCCCGCATCACCAAAGGATTACACAAATAACGCATATATTGGTGGCTATATTGACCATGTTATGACACTTCACAAAGCGAGTCTCGGTGTTAAAAAATTGTGGGAAATTATGGGGGGAATCATTGATTTTACAAGTGAAGAATTAGCATTTTCGGTGATTAATAATGGGCTGGGAATACTTGGTGACAAGGATGTTGGGGAATATTATCTTCCAAATGATAGCGAATGGCATGTGAAAAATACTGGGACTTTATATAAAACCAATGCTGATTTACAACATATGCTTATCAGTGATCGGTCATTATTCACATTGCAAAAATATGGTATTGTATGCACTTGGAAAGAATATCTGGCAATCAAGTTAAGTAATGGTTTGTATAATGAAGGAAACAAATCTTATTTGTATACGTTTACTAAAGATATGGATTTGAAAACGAATTTGCCCAAAGTTGTCCACGAAGCATACATGATGGCATACCAGTCAGAAATTGATATTGAGAAGCAAAAAACCCTATAAACGTGACTTAAAATATAATAAATTGAAGGAAACTGCTAAAAAATAGCAGTTTCTTTTTTTATATTCATATATATTGGTCTACATAATGAAGAAAAATACTCTGTTCCCTCTAATACTTATATCCTCCGCTTTAGCATTATCCGCATGTGCCGGATATTATTCCGTATATGGAATTGCAAATTTGTTTTCGGGGGCAGTGATTCAAATATCGATGATGATGGGACTATTGGAAATATCCAAGTTGGTATGTTCCAGTTACCTATTTAGATATTGGAATACATGTAAAGTATTCTTAAAAACATATATGGCTATTGCTGTGATCGTATTGATGCTTATTACAAGTTCAGGAATATTCGGGTATTTGTCAGCAGCATACCAAAAATCAGAAATCCAAAACAAAATATTGACACAAAAGATAGAATTGATAGACGGTCAAAAATCTACATATAATAATCAGATTGAACAATATAAAAAACGTATAGATTTCAATACACAACTTCGAGAGTCACAGGAAAAAAGACTTAACGAGGCATTGAAGAACGATACTATTACAAAAAATGTTGTTCAACTACAGGAAGTGCAGAGTCAATCGTCAGAATTAATCGCAAAGACAGATAAGGATATTGCTGACTTGACCAAGAATATACAGACAACTCTTGACAGTGTGAAATCATTAGATAAGGATATGTTTGATTTAAAGATAGAGTCTTATAAACAGAAAGACATCCTTACCTTCCAATTCGTGGCTGAGATATTTGGAACTACTATTAATAAGGTAGTAAAATGGTTAATTATAATGTTAATCTTTGTGTTTGATCCGCTTGCTATCTGTATGTTGTTAGCATATAATTCCATAATTTATACCGACGAGAAACCATCAACAATTCCCAGTGTCGAGGCTAAACCGACAGAAACCATTCCTTCATTGAAGGAAGAACTTCCAAAAACAATCGAAGATTCTAAGTTTAAGAAAATACTAAAGAAGCCATTTGGAAGATTTTACGGTAGATAAATTAAAATAATGTTATTGTAAAATTCGAGACTATATAAGAGAAATGATATGGAGAATACTATTATGAGTGAAATGGATGTTAAAGATGCTATATGTCAATTGAAATTCGCAGTGAGACATGAGGAATGGTCATCTGTTAAGGATGTTATAGAATATTTACAAGATTTCTTAGAACCAGAAGATTTAGAAGAAGAGGAGTAATATATGATAATTGTTATACTCAGTGTAATCACTACAATATTCGCCGCAACTATTTTATTTCTTGGTGTTGCATTAAATGCACAAGTAACTAAAGTAGAGAATCTTGAGAAAGAACTTGACAAGTATGATGAATATGTGTTAGAGTATCATAACATGTTGAAAGAGACTTATATCCGACTAAAAGAAGTAGATGATAGGAACTTATTTGAAAAAGATGATGATGTTGGTGGAACGTTTAGAGACATAGTTAATATCATTGAGGAGATAAGTAGACGGAGTGACATTGTAACAGATGCTTCCAAAGTTGAAAAGACCGATATTTGATAATATGAAAAAAACCAAAGCTTCCCAAAGAATAAACAGAAAGGTAAAGAAGATATTAAATAAGAAATCAGTTAAAAAGATTAAAGTGGCAAAAGTAGTGCCGGTTCTAAAAGTAGAAGAACCTAAAAAGACAAGAAAACCCTCCATTGAAAAGATGTATTTTACCAAGGATACTGAGGATGCAATTATAGCATACAATAAGGAACCTGACCAGACAAAGAGAGAAGAACTTTATAATAGTAAAATTAAACATTCATTTGAGAAATTGGTAGAGAACATTTACAATACATTTAAATTTACATATTTTGAGGTTGGTCCGTTGGATGTCCAGAAAGAAACACTTTCTCATTTAGTAGCTAATATGGACAAGTATGTGGAGGGGAAGGGCAAAGCATTTTCATATTTTAGTATAATTGCCAAGAATTATTTGATATTTCATAACAATACCAATTACAAACGATTCAATAGACATGTGGATATTACGGAAAATCACGAAGATCACGGGATTCAGTTACAAACAAACGACAAACACCGAGAACATCTCCAAAACCGGGAATTTTTGGATTTGGTTATAGGATTCTGGGACACAAATCTGGGAAAAGTGTTCAAGAAAACAAGGGACTTGAAGATTGCAAATGCTGTGATAGAAATTTTCAGGTATGTCGATAACATTTCATCATTCAACAAGAAAACTTTATATCTGTACATTAGGGAAATATCGGACTGTAAGACTTCACAGATAACTAAAGTTATTAATAAGATGAAACCTTATCAAAAACAGATAACCGAGAACTATCTTAATAATGGGCATTTGTTGAAAAATTTTAACAAATAAGACAAACTATACACTATATATGGGTATGGATTTATCAGAATTTGAAATTTATAAGGGGAAGACCTTTGCATCTTTATGTAAAGATATTATAACCAATCAGAACAAAAAACGAGATCAATTGGATATATTGATTGATGAATTGCGGGGATTTGTCAAGACTGCCAATGATGCTTATACAATCATTCCATGTATTCGAGACTATTTTGATATTGGTGTTAAGAATGATGAACAATTGGTAAAGTTGGCAATGGTAATCCAACGAATTATATGTAAAAGCGGATCTGATACTGATGATTCTGGTTCTTTATCTCTGACAGATGAAGAACGGAAACAATTGATGGAAGAAGTTGATTCCGTTAAGAAAGCCGTCGAAGATCCCGTAAAATTTACATATAAAAAAGAGGAGTAATTCATGGCTAGGACGATAAATAAGGCGGTATTTGATACCTCTATTTATAACATCGAAAATCCTCTTGTTACAAGAGCAGATTTAAAAAATACCGAGAAATGGTCTAACATTGAACAATGGGAACCGGGGGTGGTATTAGATATCATCTTGGATGATAGCCACCCGTTATTCAATACTGAGATTTCAAATGTTTCTGTTC
>TBL_comb47_HYPODRAFT_10001238_pt1 | contig 33227 bp, 29 predicted proteins | sample TroBogypolimnion_40_FD_10682 | JGI IMG/M metagenome (IMG submission 10682)
CTCAGGGATACGTGGAATGGAGCGCGGAACGATTTCGAGCGTGCGCGATGCCAATGGAGATGATATTCTTGCAGATGTGGAATTGCTTCGCCTCGCTTTCCCGCGCAGGGTATTCACCTTGTCGCAAATCAAGTACGCCGAAGACCGAATCCAATGGTTGTATGATAATCGCGAACTGATTGGTGGCCTGGAGTGGACCGAGGAGCCACCTGTGCTCCGTTTCTTTGTGGGTAAGCTCAAACCTATCGGAGACTGGGTCGACAAGCTTGTTGCAAAATTTCGTGAAGATTTTGGGGATAGCCTTTAAAATGACAGAGAGATGGTGAGATGGCGTGACGGCGAGATGGCGTGACGGAGAGAGACAGCGAGATGGCGTGACGGAGAGATGGAGAGAGAGCGCACGACTCAATAATTTTAACCCCGGATAGCAGTACAAAAAATTGTTTATCCGGGGTTATTCATTTTATCCGGATTTCCCTGATATTTACACAAAGTTTTATTTTGGCTAAAAAACAGGAAGATGCAAATTCAAATCCGAAAAGGAGAGGATTCAGACCTTGATGCGATTGCCCGGTTTCAGATTGCGATGGCATATGAAACTGAGAATTACAGACTTGATCCTGAAACCGTTTTAAAAGGGGTTGGGGAGGTCCTTAACAACGAAAAACTGGGTGCATATTATGTGGCAGTGGTTGAGAATAAAGTGGTTGGTTCATTGCTGACTACCTATGAATGGAGTGACTGGCGAAATGGTACAGTCCTGTGGATTCAATCGGTTTATGTCGATTTACTCTTCAGAAAGCGAGGAGTCTATGCCGCCCTCTATTCTCATATTAAAGTACTGGTGGCAGACGATAAATCACTGAAAGGGATCAGACTTTATGTGGATGAATCGAATCAGAAAGCCATGGAGGTTTATGCCCGCCTGGGGATGAACGGCGAGCATTACCGGGTCTTTGAGTGGATGAAGGAGTAATTCAACAATGTTCCAATTTGAAAATTCGACGATTTGAAAATTTGACACTTTGATTAACTCATAGCTCATAACTCATAATTTTTAACTCCTTTCCCCTTTCTTCTAAAAAGATATCCCATGTAGGCGCCGGCAATTCCAGGGACCAATGCAAGCAATGAACCGAAATTATGAGTTGAGAGAATTCCGAATAGCGGGATCCAGATGCTGACCGCGAGGGCTGTTAACCATGGCTTTTCAGAAGTGAAAAACCCAAAAACAGCCGCTGCAACCAAAATCATCAGTACAGAAATACCGGTATCGTCCCAGTTTGGCCGGGAATCGATCCACGCAATGGCAATTCCTGCAATTATAGCAGAAATTAGCAGAAATGCAGATGCTTTTCTCATGTTTGTTTGATATTATAAGCCAATAAACTCTTTCCATGTCTGATAAAGAGGGTACCATTACCAATAACAGGGTGAGCGAAATGTTCCCTGGTCCCTCTCGCAATCTTAAATACGCTTACCTCTTTAAGACCTCCCCCGGCAGGATCCACAAGGTGCACATTCCCCTTTTCATCATAAAGATAGATCATTCCGTCGGAATAGATTGTTGCTCCACGGCCAATTTTCAGGTGCTGTGTTACCTGGCCATTCTCCATATCGAGCGACAGAAGTTCCAGCCGGCGGTGACCCGTTGCAATTAAATGATTGTCAACCTGAACCACTCCCCCCATAATATTGTCGAAAGGGAGGCAACGCCAGACTTCTGCAATTCGCTCGCCATCTTCCGACAATTTAAGTTTTACAGTGCGGTTACCGTCACCGGCAACGTACCAGAGGTAACCGTTTTGATAGATTGGGGCATTGGAGTGGACGTTGCCTGCCGTATCCTGTTTATGGGTGAACAGAAGTCTTCCATTATCTGCGTCGATTCCCAGCATCGAAAGCTCGGAAAAGGTGAGCAGGATATTGTGTTTGGCATGTTGAATGATCCTGGGAGAACAAAAGGCGGAAAGCTGTCCCGTCCCCTTGCATTTCCAGATCAGTTTTCCCGAAAAACGGTCCAATGCAACAACGTTGGTGTCGGCACCACCTGGTGAGCAGTAGATCATCTGATCCTTAACAACCAGACCTTCCGAATAACCAAACATGGTGTTCTTTCCGTGAAGATCGGAGAAGAGGTTGACCGACCATATTTTGCGGCCATCCTTGCGATCCAGGCATGCAAGCTCACCTTTTCCTGAGGATACATATACCAGGTTATCAACCACGGTCGGGGCTGACCGTGAACCCGGAAATCCCTGTTCCCATTCGGGACCATAGGCCGCCTTCCACAGGAGATTTCCTTTGAGATCGAAGGAAAAAAGATATGCGGTACTGTCAATCGCTCCGGTGACAAAAACTGCGTCGTGTGTTACGACGGGTGAACCATAGCCGTCACCTACCTGGTCACTGGCCCAGAGGAGCTGCGGCCCCTCTTTGGGCCATTGTTTCAGCAGACCGGCGCCGGGGTAACTGCCGTCACGGTTTGGACCGCGCCATTGAGCGACTTCTGGTTGAGTAGAGCAAGCCACAAACAGAGAATTAGATGCCAACCAGATAAAGGTGCAGAGCACCGCAAATATTTGTAGGATAATATAATGTAATATGTCCCTAAGGTGCAACGCACCGGAATATCTTAGTCTTCCCATTGAATTAAACCATTAATAATGGATATTTTGGTACTCTGTACCTAATTCGAATATAGATTGAGCTCTTATACTACAAATATAAACGGAGCGCTGCACCTTTAAACATTTATTGACATATATTTTTAAAATACGATTTAAACAGCTAACTATGCGGAGTTCGATTCGGGAGCGCTGGATCTTTATATTAGAATGGTTGCTTTATTTTTCAAGCAAAAAAAAAGTTAAAACAGGGGAATAAGGTTTTGGGATATGGGGTTATTCATTAGGCTAATAAGGTTAAGAAGTTAAATATAAGGTTTTTGGATTTTAAAACCTCGTTTTTCGAAAGAACCTTTTGTAGTATTTTGATGAAAGAAACTTCCCAACCTTAATACCTTATTGATCTAATTATGAAAAATCAGGCTATTATTTTGATAACTTGTGAATTGCGGATTATCAAATCCTCAATTCATTCAATTGTCTCATTATCAAAATCTTCAAATTAGCACATTATCAAATTAGCACATTATCAAATTAACCCATTACCTTCTCATCTCTTCTTTGAGGTATTTTGCCGTGTAGGATTGATTCAGGTTAATAATTTCCTCGGGCGATCCGCTGCATAACAACCGTCCACCGTCTTTACCACCTTCAGGTCCGATATCGATGATATGGTCGGCAACTTTGATCACTTCCATGTTGTGTTCAATGACAATTACCGTGTTCCCCTTGTCAACCAGTTTATTGAGAACTTCCAGCAATACCCTGATATCCTCAAAATGGAGTCCGGTAGTGGGTTCATCAAGAATATATAGGGTCATTCCTGTATCACGTTTGCTTAACTCGGTGGCCAGTTTCACACGCTGTGATTCTCCTCCCGAAAGCGTTGTGGACGACTGTCCAAGTGTGATATAGCCCAGGCCAACCTCCTGTAAAGTGCGTAACCTGTGGACAATAGCGGGGATACTCTCGAAAAACTCCACTCCCTGGTTGATGGTCATATCAAGCACGTCGCTGATTGATTTTCCTTTAAAGCGTACTTCGAGTGTCTCGCGGTTATACCTTTTCCCGTTACATTTGTCGCAGTGGACATAAACATCGGGAAGGAAGTTCATTTCAATCACCTTCATTCCGGCACCTTCGCACTCTTCGCATCTGCCACCTTTGACATTAAACGAAAACCGTCCCGGTTTGTACCCCCTGATCTTCGCTTCAGGCAATAAGGTAAAAAGTGAACGGATATCGGTAAAAACCCCGGTATAGGTGACCGGGTTCGACCGGGGTGTCCTGCCAATAGGTGACTGATCAACCTGTACAACTTTGTCAATCAGGTCAATTCCTTCGATGGAAGTGTAGGCCAACGGGTCGAGTAACGATTTGTAGAAATACTGGCTTAGAATTGGTTGTAAAGTCTCATTGATCAGCGTTGATTTGCCACTGCCCGAAACTCCGGTAACACAAATAAACTTTCCAAGCGGAAATTCAACATCTATATTCTTGAGATTATTGCCTGAGGCTCCNTTGATAATTAAAGACTTTCCATTGCCAGAACGATGTGAGGCCGGCACTTCAATTTTTTTCTTCCCCGTAAGATACTGGGCAGTTAATGTATTGTGTTTCAGTACATCAGAAGGCAGACCAGCTGCCACAATTTCGCCGCCGTGGATTCCGGCCAAAGGTCCCATATCAATCAGGTAATCGGCCTGCAGCATCATATCGCGGTCATGCTCCACCACCACCACCGAGTTGCCTGTATCGCGAAGCTGTTGCAACGAATTGATCAGCCGCAGGTTGTCACGGTGATGCAATCCAATGCTTGGCTCATCCAGGATATAAAGCACGTTCACCAACTGTGATCCGATCTGTGTGGCCAATCTGATCCGTTGCGATTCACCCCCGGAAAGGGTACCCGCCGGGCGATCAAGCGAAAGATAAGTCAGACCGACGTCAATCAGAAAACGGAGTCGTGTACGGAGTTCCTTGATCACTTCTGTGGCAATCTGTAATTGGCGGCTGCTGAGTCGTTCTTCAATTTTATCAAAGAAATCGGACAGCTCGCAAATATCCAGTTTTGACAGTTCAGAGATATTCTTCCCGTCAATTTTAAAATGAAGGGGTTCCTGTTGCAAACGCTGACCGTTACAATCGGGGCAGATCATGCTTTTATGAAACTGGTCTGCCCATTTTTGCGCTGTTTTTGAGAGGCTGTCGTTTTTCTGGTTAAGGATGTATTTGACGATTCCTTCATAAGTCATCATATAATCGATCGAACTGCCTAAGGGTGAATTCTTAAGCTGTATCCTCTCGCCTGTACCAAACAGAATGGCATTCAATGCCTCTTCTGAAATCTCACCTACCGGGGTTTTAAGGGTGAAGCCAAATTTCTCGACCAGGGCCTCGATCTGCCAGAATATCATCGTATTCTTTTGTGGACCGAGCGGAGCGATTCCCCCCTTTGCAATAGAGAGTTCAGGATCAGGAACCAGCTTGGCCTGATCGATCTCGGTAATCTCTCCCAGACCATTGCATTTATGGCAGGCGCCCTGGGGTGAATTAAATGAGAAGCTATGCGGGGCAGGATCATTATAGGAAATTCCCGTGGTGGGGCACATCAGATGGCGCGAAAAAAAACGGGTATCACCTGACTCAGCATCCAGAATCATAATAATTCCCTGACCATGTTTCATGGCAATGTCCACTGAATCACGAAGCCGTTTCCGGTCACCTTCATCAACAATCATCTTGTCGATCACCATTTCAATATGGTGATTTTTATACCGGTCCACTTTATATCCATGGGTCATCTCACGGATTTCGCCATCAACCCGGGCATAGAGGAATCCCTTCTTACGAATTTGCTCAAAGAGTTCGCGGTAATGCCCTTTTCGTCCCCGGACAACCGGGGCCAGGATCATAGTACGCTTCCCCTGGAATTTCTCAACAATCAGATTTATAATCTGTTCGTCAGTATATTTGACCATCTTCTCCCCGGTGTTGTAGGAATAGGCCTCACCGGCACGGGCATAAAGCAATCGGAGGAAGTCATATATTTCGGTGACCGTACCAACGGTAGAACGGGGGTTTTTATTGGTGGTTTTTTGCTCGATAGAGATCACAGGACTTAACCCGGTGATCTCATCAACATCCGGGCGCTCCATATTTCCCAGAAAACTACGTGCATACGCAGAAAAGGTCTCAATATACCGACGCTGACCCTCTGCATAAATTGTATCGAATGCAAGCGACGATTTGCCGCTACCACTTAATCCGGTAATTACAGTCAGCTGATTCCGGGGTATCTCAACATCTATATTTTTGAGGTTGTGCTCACGAGCACCTCTTACTACAATCTTATCTTCTCCATCCATCTGTCTGGTACTCTTAACAGCAAAAGGGTTAAATTAGTTTAACCCGGCTTAATCTGTGAAAACAAATCTACGGTATTTCCCTACATCCGGGATCTTAAAGGTATAGGTTTTTTTTCTGGGGTTTTTCAGATAGGTCTGTTTTAACCAGGGATTAAACTGTTTGAACAGCTTGTAATTAATGTTATTTGAACGGGCAAATTCCGCAAAATTCTTTATGCTCTTATCCACTTTAACTTCGGTCACCGGGATAATTGGGTACTTCTCATCCTCATTTACCTTAAAACCGTACTTCAACGGATCTCCAATCACGAGTTTAAGGGCCAGAATCCGGTAAATATATCTTGAAGTTTCTTCATTCAGGAGCAAATCATAATAGCTTTTGCTGCTTTGCAGGTTTTCCTGTTTGCTTATGCCACTGACTCCGGCATTGTAAGAAGCAGCAACTATCGTCCAGTTGCCATATACGGTAAATGAATTTTTCAGAAACCGGCATGCAGCCTCCGTCGCCTTTTCGATGTGATACCGCTCATCTACTTCATCATTGACTTCCAACCCGTTTTCGATAGCTGCACCTTTCATAAACTGCCAGATTCCCACCGCGCCAGAGGGTGAGACAATTTTGTCCAAAAATCCGCTCTCGGCCAGGGCCAGGTATTTAAAGTCCTCAGGGACCTCATTTTTCCTCAGAATTGGTTCGATGATCGCAAAATATCGGTTAGTTTTCTTGATGTATAACAATGCCTGGGAATGAAAATTTGCAACGCTCAGCATCTCCCGGTCAAGCGATTCTCTGACATCAAAATTATCAAGTGGTACAGGTTCATGAGCAAAGTCGAGTTTTTCAGGAAGTGGTACGGTGGTGAAATACATTTTCGGCATTGCCGCCGGATATTCCACACCGGGATTTTTAGCCACTTCAGAGTGGGAACAGTAAAAAAGGCCTCCAATAATCACACAAAATGAGATACCCGAAAGGAGAACAACTACCCGTGAAAAGCTATTTTTACTGTTTTTTGAGTTTAAATCTTCCATAAAACTGCTTAAAATAAGCTTGCAAAGTTAGTTGATTCCCAGATGGAATCCAATTGATGCATACAAACTCAATCAAAACAATAGGTTAGTCCTGTGGCTATTTCCAGATGATCCGCTGAGTAATTAACAGAATTATTGGCGCTTAATGAGTTAAAATCATGTCGTAAACGAGGTTCGAAAGTTAAGGTAATGTGTTTGGTAATATCGTATCCAAATTCCAGCCCGAGTAATCCAGAATAGGTCAATGACTGCATGTTCGCTGTTTTGCCTCTGCTGGCCTGCTCGTTGTTTACCGAGATGACCTCATGATTTCCGACCAGACAAGCAGCACTGAATCCACCGGCAAGACTTACCCCTAATCTTCTGTCTGACAGCTTACAGGCTACCTGTACAGGAACTTCAACATATTCAAATTGCCGGTTTAAATAATTATCATCGTTATTTTGTCCGATTTGCCTGATATTCCGATAAGCTACTCCAGACCTGACAGTTATACGCTTGCTGACTTTATATCCTGCCAAAATTCCTGCTGTACATGAATTTTCTGAATTGACTTTAACATTACTGTTTAGAGAACCTGAAGAATTAAGCTCACTTATCTGAACATTATTTTGATGCCGATTGCTCAAAACCGTGGCAAAATCTGCTTTGAGACTCCACCTTTTATTCCTTTTCAGGTTTGGATGGACTACAGAAACTCCGGCCGCTTCATCCGAAGTGTACATTTTAAAAGCATTTGAAACAATTAATTTCGTTTCTGCTACGGAAGAGGTGGTGTGTTCGGTTCCCGGGACTGAAATTTGTGGTTGGGTTTCCCCGATAGTTAACTGGTCATGCAGAGAATTCAATGACATTTTACTTTCAGGAACCGAGACAACCTGATCACCTGGCTTCAGATTGGGTTTATGACCATTCCCTGAAATGAGAGGGATATTTGCAGCAACAGCAGCCTTCAACGAAAATTTTGAGGTTGGAACCTGTTTGATATTTGGTGGTTGAACTAATGCCCGTAAATTTTTGTGGTCAATAAGATGGATATTATTATCCTTGTGATATTTAACCGGATTTTTATCTGTATAAACTGCCGTCTGTTCACCGGGATGACCGGATTGATCGCCCAATTTTCCAGCGGAATTAATCATCTCCCATCCGCCGAGACAAGCCAAAATAAGGGTTGCTGCAACGCTCACCGTTTTTAGTCCGGTCATAAGCCTGTGGCGGTAAATGAGTCGTGCCTCAATACCTTCCCAAACAGAGGCTGGAGGAGTCTTCTCAAAGTGCTCCAGTTTCCGGCTAAATAATTGGTCTATTTTATTTTTATCACTCAGCATACCGATGTTATAACTCTGTTTTCTTCCTGTCCGAAATTCTCCATCACCTTTTTCTGAAGGATGACCCTTGCCCGTGAAAGATTCGATTTGGAGGTTCCTTCATTGATTTCCATTAATTTGGCAATTTCCTGATGGGAGTACCCCTCAATGGCATACAGGTTAAAAACCATCCTGTAGCGTGGCGGAAGCTCCTGAATAATCTTAAGCAGGTCGTCAGCGGAAATGGATGAAATGGTTTCTTCAGAATATGGGATACTTTCGAAGATCAGCATGTCTTCAACGGGATAGAGCACGTTGTTTTTCCTGAATTTTTCGAGCGAAGTATTGGCCATGATGCGGCGCATCCAACCTTCAAACGACCCCTTGAACCCAAACTGTGAAATTTTTGTAAATACACGAATGAATCCATCATGAAGATTGTCNTCCGCTTCACCGGCATCCTTTGAATATCTCAGGCAAACACCAAACATTTTTGATGAGAAATGGCTGTATATTGCTGCCTGGGCTTTACGGTCACCCGACGCACATTTTCGTATTGTTTCTTCGAGGTTGGTCACAAATCACTTTTAAATTAAAATAGAGCAAAAATATGATCCGAAGGAACATTAAAATTCACATTAATAATTGTAAAATATGTTAAAGAACGAAAAAGAATCTTATTGCTAAGAGTTGATTTTTACACGATAGGTTGCGTTATTACAGAATATTTCGTATTTTAATAAAAAAACAATCTTGTTTGTAGCGTTTATGCAAAAATCTGCGTATTTAAAGTAATCAGACATCCATATTTAAATTAAAATGATAAAAGCAAGATTATCGGTCATCGTGATGGTTCTGGCATTCTTCAATGCCGGTTGTCATAATCATAAGATACCAAAACCTGACTCAGGAAATATTGTAATGACCCAAAAATCGTTGAGCCTGGTTAAGGCAGGTAACGCATTTACCTTTAATCTCTTTTCAAAAATTCCGGATTGTCAGGGCCATAATGTGATGGTTTCACCATTAAGTATTTCTTTGGCGCTGAGTATGACTCTCAACGGAGCTGTCGGAAACACTAATAGAAATATGATCAGTGCGTTAGGACTATATGGTCTGAGTGTAGATGAGATCAATCGGATTTATTTTGACCTGGTATCTGTTCTCAAAAAAGCCGATCCCAGGGTAAAGATGGGAATTGTCAATTCGATCTGGATTAAAAAAGAGTATCCGGTACTGGAATCGTTTATTACCGCCAATCAGAAATATTATGATGCCCGGGTTCAATCTCTTGATTTTAATCAGGATGCATTAGCTACGATAAACGATTGGGTAAGTGACAAAACGAAAGGAAAAATTCCTTCAATCGTGAATCAGATTTCGGCTGACGAAATTATGTTTCTGATTAATGCCATTTATTTTAAGGGAAAGTGGCAGGTTCAATTTGATAAATCAAATACTGAAGATGGACCCTTCACCCTTTCGACAGGTGTATCGGCCACCGTTCCGCTGATGATGATTAAGGAGCATTTTGGATATTCGGAACAATCCGGGTATCGGGCGTTAAAGATGCCTTACGGCAATGGAAAGTTTGAGATGATCCTGCTCTTGCCGGATGACGGGAAATCTGCCGATCAACTTATACAGCAGTTAGATCCTTCGGTCTGGGATAATCTAAAGACTGCACTGGCCTCTGACCGTAAAGTAGATGTATGGTTACCGCGGTTTAAATTCTCATGGGACAGTGAGCTTAAGGATATCCTCTCATCACTCGGAATGGCCGTTGCGTTTTCTAAAACGGAGGCCAATTTCTCCAAAATAAATGCCTCTGACCAGCTTTATATTTCAAAAGTAAAACACAAATCTTTCATTGAAGTGAATGAAGAGGGAGCTGAGGCTGCAGCAGCAACTTCGGTTGCAATTGGGGTTATGAGCATGGGTCCCGGAGGGCCACGGTTTCATGCTACAAGGCCATTCCTCTTTTTTATTACCGAAGAGGAATACAGGTGCCATTTTATTTGCCGGAAAAGTTGAAAATCCCTTACTGACCAATTAAGTATTTTGACATTCCATTAAAATTAACGGGAATATGAAAAGGAGAATATTTCTATCATTAATGATTGTATTCTGTTTGGGGTGTAAAAAGGATAATTCGTTTGACTATTCATCCGGCTTAATTGGTCAATGGTCATGGTTTAGTTCTTGCGGTGGGACGACAAATACCGCATGCTGGACTCCAGACACAGTTCATCCTTCATTCGACATTGATTTTACGTGGAACTCCGTTTTTAATGTTTACCAAAATGGAAATATTAGTGAATCAAGCAGATATAATACTTACACAATAGTTTCTGAGGACAAAAAGTACACTACATATTTAATTAAATTTGATACAGGAGGCCCGGAACAGTACTCTATAACCAATGATACTCTGTTGTTAGTGAACAGCGATGGAATCCTGACTGTTACAAGTCGTTATAAAAGAATTAAATAAACGTCTAAACTTTAAAAACCAAGCTGAAATGAGCCATAAACTATTAAATTTCTGTATTCTGCTACTTTTAACATCTCTGTTGTTGGGCTCTTGTTATAGTACTCCGTTTGAAATTCCAATCAACAAGGTTGACTGTTACTTTAAGTATGAATCAGTAAATTATGCCTGGGGATTCTCTCATGGAGGTTTCATAATCACCCCATCAGGTGAAATGTATACATTCGATAAAACAACTCCATGGGTTTTTTCCGATAATAACCTGATATCGTTAACCACGCTGCAAAATAATATCAAAGCATCGGTTAAAAAGGATACCTTAATCCCGGCTACGGATCTGGAATATTTTCAACATCTTGCATTATCTGCGGTTGACGGAAATATGAGTAAGCCGATAAACCGCGGGAACGATATGGGGGGAGCAGGCTGCTCAATCATAGTCCCTGATCCCTCCAATCCACCCAATGGTTATCGCGAAGTAATCCTCACTCAAACCGGAGATATTGAATTTCACAATCTTGCTCCCCAAGCTGCCGTAATTGCTGCCTGGCTGCTAAGGATGCGGTAGGGATGGACCAATGTAGAGACGCACAGCTAAAAATTACCTGGACCACGTTTAATCCATCCCCATGGTTTTCTTTTCAACAAAGAAAAGTTTAGCTTTGGCAAAAAAAATCAATGGGCGCACTCTTCCAACAGGTCCTGACCTGGTATATGGCACATATTACCTATTCAACCGTATTTTTACTTATGACGATTGAAAGCACATTCGTCCCCTTCCCTTCCGAATTGGTCATTCCGCCTGCAGCCTATAAAGCGGCAAATGGGGATATGAATATCTTCCTGATCATAATTGCAGGATCACTGGGGGCCATTGTTGGATCAATGTTTAACTACTACATGGCTAAATGGCTTGGAAACAGGATATTAATTAAATTTGCCAATACCCGTCTTGCCCATTTAATGCTGATTGATCAATCTGCGATAGAAAAAACGGAACATTATTTCTTAAAGCATGGAAAGACCTCGACCCTGATTGGCCGGTTGGTCCCCGGAATCCGTCACCTGATCTCAATTCCTGCCGGATTAGCGAACATGAAAATGCGCGACTTTATCCTTTTCACCGCGATCGGGGCGACGGCCTGGAATTTGATCCTTGCACTGTTAGGTTATTTCTTTTACTCTCAAAAGAACATTCTTGACAAATACTACAAAGAGCTTATAATCATTATAATAGCAGTTGGATGTGCCTATGTTCTTTATTTGATTTACAAAGGTTTAACAAAGAATAACCAGGAAGAGGATTAACCGTACCAGTCATTTCCGGCCCATTAATCCAACCCTGCTATTTACCTGAAAGCACTGCCAAATTGAATATTCAGTTGGCTTATGATACCCGTGATGGGCGAAGAACCTGTTTACATTTATTCTCATAAAATTGATGAGAAATAGAGATAAAAAAAGGATAGCGGTAAACTATCCTTTTTTAAATATCATTTTGAGTGATGATTATGGCATCAGTTCTGCAAGTTTTTTTGCTAACTCTTCCCCGCGCAGGTTTTTGCCAATAATTTTCCCCTCTTTATCGAGAAGCACAGAGAAAGGTATTGATTGGACGCCATATTTTACAGCGGCTTCGTTTTGCCAGAATTTCAAATCCGACACATGGTGCCAGGTCAGATGGTCGTCAGCGATGGCTTTTACCCATGCCCCTTTTTCGCGGTCGAGCGATACTCCAAGAATGTCGAATCCTTTGTCTTTGTATTTATTGAAAGCTGCAACCACATTTGGATTTTCCTTGCGACAAGGGCCACACCAGGATGCCCAGAAATCGATCAGAATATATTTCCCGCGTAGTGAGGAGAGCGCCAAAGGGGTACCCTCAGGTGTGTTTAGGGTAAAATCGGTAGCCAAAGCACCAACATTTGTAATTTTCATCTTATCCGCTACTTTCTTGAGTTCTGTCACATAGATCGACGACTGAATGGATGGATCAAGAGATGAAACAACACTATCAATGTCGTGGGCTGACATCTCCTGGGCAAGCTGCATTAGCACGATTAAAGGTGAAACCGTCGATTTTGGATGTTCGCGAACAAAATTCTTGGTGTAAACTTTTTGATTTCCCATCATTGCTTCATAGTCGATCTGGGCCTTTTTCATCTCATCCTCATTACCCTTTTGCCGTGCCGCATTATATTTTTGTTGCAATATTTGCGTCTCTTTCGAGATATTCTTCAACTCTTTACGTAAGATTGAAAACTCGTCGTTTGATTGAGAACCCTTAACTTCTGTACTGTTTAAACTATCCATACTGGCTTCAAGTGAGAGCGATCCGTTCTCAGCAAAGAACTGAGCAACAATGGTCTGAGGTCCCATAGAAATCAGGCGTAACTCAGGAAGGGTGGTCTTTCCCTTTAACACAAACTTCCCTTTATCAATAGTGGTTGAGTCCTCGGTTAGCCACTTACCGTCATTGAATTTCATTAATTTGATGGCGCCACTTGCTTTTCCCTTGATCTGTCCGTTGATTACAAAGCCAGCCGGTTTTGCACAGGAGAAAAGTCCTGCAAATGCCATGACAATAATTAGAAGATTTCTCATTGAATAATAATTTACAGTAATGATTGAACTTGCTTTTAGATATTGAGGAGGCAAAGGTATTAAAACAATTTAATTGACAAATAATATTTATTCATTTCCGACTGATTTGAAATAAGTTGCTAACAGCTCATGAGCCGCGATAAATGAACTCATTCCATTGGTAAGAACCATTTTTTCATAATGCGAAAGTCTGGGTTTAACCAGGTGATTTTGGTAAAAGTTATTCCGGAGTGTTTCATTAATTGTTTCATACATCCAGTACTTTGCCTGGTCGCTGCGTCTGTTTTGAAAATAACCATTCCCCTTTGTCATCGTAACATATTCATTTACAACCTTCCATACTTCCTGTACACCTGCATTTTCCAGGGCGGAACAAGTCAGTACAGGAGGAGTCCACCCTGATCCCGTTGGAGGGAAAAGATGGAGCGCATTCCGGAATTGTGCAGCTGCCAATTGTGCCTTTTCATAATTATCCTTATCGGCCTTATTAATGACAATGGCATCAGCCATCTCCATAATACCCCGTTTAATTCCCTGAAGTTCGTCGCCTGCACCGGCAATCTGAATCAGCAGGAAAAAGTCAACCATCGAATGGACAACGGTTTCTGACTGCCCCACTCCTACTGTCTCAATAAAGATCGTTCCAAATCCTGCCGCTTCGCATAAAATAATGATCTCTCTTGTTTTACGTGCCACTCCACCCAATGAACCGGCCGAAGGACTGGGTCGGATATAGGCATTTGGATCAGATGAAAGTTCCTCCATCCGTGTTTTATCACCCAAAATTGAACCTTTCGATCGCTCAGAGCTTGGGTCTATCGCCAGGACAGCGAGTTTCCCTCCAGCGCCTGTAATCTGTTTCCCAAGTACTTCAATAAAAGTACTCTTGCCTGCACCAGGTACGCCAGTAATTCCCAATCTTACAGATCTCCCCGCATGTGGCAGACATTTTATAATAATCTCCTGGGCAACTTTCTGATGCTCAGGCTTATTGCTTTCAATTAGCGTAACTGCCTGACTTAATATCGTTATATTTCCCCGGATTATACCATCAAAGTATTCTTCCGAGGTCAGTATCTGTCGTTTCCCTTTTTTCAGGAACCTTTTTACAGAGTCGGCGCTTACTGCCTCCGGTTTCTCAATTCCTGCATTCACATTCAGGCCAATATATTGCGGATCATTTTCAGGATGATGATAACTCATGTTTTGATATTTTAGTAGTTTTTTAGGCTATTAGGCTGTAGGCTGTTAGGCTGTAGGCTGTTAGGCTGTAGACTATTAGGGTTTTTGATCGTTCTTTATTTTCCAATCTCTATTCACATATATAAATCCTAAAAGCCTAATAGTCTAAAAGCCTAATTTCCTCCCCGGTTACTTCTTCACGGTTCCGATGACTCTTAAAAGGGTCGTCGAATGCTGAGGGTCATTCGAAATAATTGTTATAATCTTATTTTGCATACCCACCTTTTCATGTGAATCAAATGAGACCTTCAATTCAGTAGTCCCTCCCGGGGGAATGGTGTTGGATGACAGCTTGCCAGTGGTACAGCCGCAAGACGCGGTTACACTGCGTATTACAAGATCCTTTTTCCCTTTATTCATAATTATAAAAGTGTTCTCAACAGTTTTGCCTTCGGGTATTTCCTTGAAATCGAATACTCTGCTGCTGAACTCGATGCGGGGAGCATTTTCCAGATCGGTAGTATTCAGTCTCGAAAAATCCTCTTCAATGGTTCCGCTTATGGTAATGGCATTTTTGAAATTATCTTCGTCATTAAACGACAAATAGATGCGGTTTGTAACAAAACCGTAAACTGGTTTCCGCGTGGCATCGAAGGTGATCAGAAAATAACCTGTCGATTTTGGGGGAATGATGGCCGGTATTGTTGTAATTGAAATATGAGGCGGAATTATTTTGAAATTTACCGATACAGGGGAAGTCCCGGGATTATAAAGTTTAACCGTATCCGTTTTTATTTCGTTGTCTTTGATTCTGACAAATGACAAATCGCTGGAAGATAACCTGATAGTTCCAAAATCAACGGGATAATGGTCGAGAATACCCAGGTTTTTTTCGATGACTTCACCTGAAATGGTCAGAACTCGGGTAGTTTTAGGTACATTGGCATTTATTGTGATACTTTTGGCAAATGCACCCGGGCGGTGATCAGGATCAAAGGAGACTTTAATCATTCCCGTCTTTCCCGGAAGAATCGGTTCCTGACTCCATTCGGGCGTGGTGCACCCGCATGAAGCCTCAACCCCCTGAAGAATTAGGGGCACTTTTCCGGTATTTGTAAATTTGAAGTTGAAAATAGCCGGGCCTCCCTCTTCCTTAATACGACCAAAATTATGATCCATCTTTTCAAACTGAATATCTGCCAGCGATTGGGCTTTTGCAACAGATAACCCAAAAGTTAGAACAAAGAGGGTGATGATTCCAAAAATTCTGTTCATTTATTCTTTTTAATTAGTTCGATCACTTTGTAAATGAGCAATCCCGAAATAGCACCAATTGCCCAGATATTTAAAAAATCAACTGTCCGGATATTTCCCTGTGAAAGATTTCTGGAAAAGTTTCCAACACTGACAATGAGCAATAGAACAAAAACACCTATAATTCTGCTTTGTTTATTCATATCGGTTAATTTGTTCAAGAATGTAAATCCCCAAGACTCTTATTCGTCACCAAAAAGAACACCCATATTCCTCGCCTTTTTGATTAGCAAGTGGTTCGGATCCACCAGGCTGAGCTTGCCTCCCACCTCTTCAAGCGGCACCGCACTCAGGACATCTCCGTGAATGGCAACCATTTGTCCATATTCTCCCCTGGCAATTAATTCAGCGGCATAGGCGCCGTACCGGGTTGCCAGAATCCTGTCCATAGCTGAAGGGCTCCCACCTCGTTGAACGTAGCCTAACCTTGTTTCGCGGGCTTCAATCTTAGTAAGTTGCTGAATTTTACTGACGATATAGGAGGCTGCAGAAATATTTTCAGGTTTCTGAATCCCTTCTGCAACCACGACAATGGCTGATACTTTTCCTTTCGAAAAACGCTCCTCAATCGTTTTGCAAACTTTCGTTATATCGTACTCAATTTCAGGGATCAGGATAATATCTCCACCTCCTGCTATTCCGGCATAGAGAGCAATCCAGCCGGCGTTGTGCCCCATCACCTCGATGACCATCGCCCGCTGATGTGAATTGGCCGTAGAGTGCAGTCTGTCAATTGCTTCAGTGGCAATGCTTACTGCCGAGTCAAAACCGAAAGTGAGCTCTGTTCCGAAAACATCATTATCAATGGTCTTGGGAATGCCAATTACATTAAGTCCTTCCTGGGAAAGCAAATGGGCCGTTTTCATCGTTCCGTTTCCCCCGATGCAGACTACGCAGTCGAGCCCCAATTCTTCATAGTTTTTCTTAATCAGACCCGGTTTATTGTTATACGTTAATCCTTTCTCCAATTTGAACGGTTTCTCACGCGAAGTTCCCAGAATAGTCCCTCCCAGGGTAAGGATACCTGAAAGTTTTGTTTCGTCCAGTTCGACATACTCTTTCCGGATTAAACCACTATAACCGGCAGTAAATCCAATTACTTCCATTCCATGATTGACAATTGCGGTTTTTCCGACCCCCCTGATGGCCGCATTTAATCCGGGACAGTCCCCTCCAGCTGTCAGAATTGCAATTTTTTTACCCATAACCAAATACCTTTACTTTAAATTAATAGGTCTTTTTTAAATTATTTAAATATTGCAAATCTAATACATATTTAGGCTACCCCATTTTTACAATGCTCATTTTATTGTAAATTTGAATCAATATTTCGCACTCCCGGGCTTGAACCAAAGAGTCAAACCTCAGGGCTACAGGTTTTCGAATAATTCCGGTATTTTTTATTTGTAAATAGGTAAGTCATGATTAAATCAGAAGCTTGTGTAGTGATTTTAATTATCCTGGTGACCAGTTGTCGAATCGGGAATAAAAAGAACGGTGCAGATTCTCAGACGGTCAGGAAACAAATCGAGAATGTTCAGTGCTGTGTTAAAGGCCCTGTCAATCAACTGACAGATGCTGAAAAGGCACAGGATTGGAAACTTTTATTTGATGGGACTACCTCTACCGGCTGGAGGGGCTATAATAAGAAGAATTTTCCCGCTGCCTGGATCGTTGAGGATGGAACCCTAAGATGTCAAAGCGAAATCAGCAGAGGAGAAGCAGGCAAATCGGATGGCGGAGATATCATTTATTCAGGTCAGCTATTCTCAAATTTTGATCTCCGGTTGGAATGGAAGGTGGCAAGTGGGGGTAATTCGGGGATCTTCTATTTAGGAAAGGAAGTGGCAGACTGGCCACTTTATAAAAGTGCCCTCGAGATGCAGATCCTTGATAATGAAAGAAATCCAGATTCCTTCCGAGGTAATAACGGGAACAGGAAGGCCGGATCGCTCTATGACCTAATCCCGGCAAATCCACAGAATGCAAGACCGGCCGGTGAATGGAACTCCATTGAAATAGTCTGTGACCGGGGTAAAATAGTTCATCGCCAGAACGGCGTTCTTGTTCTGCAGTATGAACTTTGGACACCGGAGTGGAAAACATTGGTGAGTAAATCGAAATTCCCGGGGCTGAATCCCGATTGGGAGAATATTGCCAAAGAGGGTTTGATCGGCTTACAGGATCACGGCAGTGATGTATGGTTCCGGAATATTAAGGTCAGGGCACTGTGATCCTTCCCTTTTCAACGATGCACCCTGGCTTATTATATTGTAAATAAGGATATTCTGAGTTTTGTTGGATTTCATCCCCTTATTTTAGCCAAAATAAGAGTCGAAATCCAAAAGATTTTTGAAAATTTGCAAAGCGGATAATCAGGCAATTATTTATCGTTATGATATCTAATCGATTCAACACGTGTCATATAATTCACAAATTAAACTTTTGATCAATGAAAAATTTACTTTTAATTTTGTTTGTTTTTATTCTTTTCGTAATAACCAGTTGTGCTCCTAAGAATGAGACTACTTTAAACGCCCTTACCCAAAAAGAGAAAGAGACTGGGCTGGGTTTTACTGTTTGATGGAAAAACCAGTGATGGATGGCGTGGATACAATAAGACAAATTTTCCCGCTGACTGGAATATTGAGGATGGAACAATACATTTAAAGGGTTCCGGTAATGGTGAAGCAGGCTCTGTAAATGGCGGTGACCTTATTTATGGCAAGAAATTTACAAATTTCCATCTGAAGCTTGAGTGGAAAATCTCAAATGGGGGTAATTCCGGCATTTTCTATCTGGCCCAGGAGATTCCCGGAAAAGAGATCTGGAGAACAGCCCCCGAATTCCAGTTGTTGGATAATGACCGTCATCCGGATGCCTTGTTGGGTAAAGACGGCAATCGTCAGGCAGGTTCACTTTACGACCTGATCCCTGCCAATCCACAGAACACAAAACCTGCCGGGGAATGGAATAGCGCAGAGATCCTTGTCTATCAGGGCACTGTAATCCATTTTCAGAATGGTCAGAAAATTCTTGAATATCACCTCTGGACTCCTGAATGGAATGAGCTGGTGAAGAACTCAAAATTTCCGACCTATAATCCCGACTGGGCTAAAGTTGCCAAAGAGGGTTACATTGGTCTTCAGGATCATGGAAACGATGTTTGGGTGCGTAACGTCAGAATTCAGGTAAAATAAATTTTATATTCTTAGAGAGTGAGGGTCCGACTTAAAGTCGGGCTCTCACTTTTACATACTTATTCCCCGGGAGCATAGCCGGAATCATTTAAAATCCGTTGATAGTCGTTATCCGACATAAGTTCAGGAAGTGAGATTCCGGGATGCTTTTTCATGTACATCCTTACAATTTGCCAGCCAAGCCATATGCCTGCCCTTCCCGGAGACTCGGCAGTAAAACTTGAAGTAAACGGAGCCGGATTGATAAACCGGACAATATTCATCCTGTCTGATGTAAAAAGAAGTTTGTGTTCAATGAGATAGGTCCACATTCCCTCTTCATTCTTCTTACACCAATCCAGCTTTTCAGATTGGAATCCAATTTTAAGATTATCAGGATCTTCAGGGAACATGGCATCTAAAAAATAGAGCATCTTTCCCTGATAGATCATCTGGGACAATAGATTGTTATGTGCCTCATTAAACTCAAATTCTGAAATCCCCCAGGCGTACAGTACATCAGATGGTATCTTGGCACTGTACATATTTTCCCTTTTGTATGCCGGAAGTGCAAGCCTGGTATAAAACGGACAATCGGCTCCAAGGTAATTGTCAAGACTGATCCCGATGGCTTCTGTAGTCATTACCACTGACTGATTAAATCCGGAGATGATGGTGATTAATTGGGGAATTCGTTTGGCAGGAAAATAATACTTAAAGTGCCGGAAGCCATCCTCCAGCCTTTTCTGAAGGCTTGTAATATCATGAAAAACCGAATCGATTTTCAGTTTTGTCGATATCCTAACAGAGTCCCTGAGAAATTCATTCAAATAGGTGGCATATAGTGAATCGGAGGGATCACCCACTGCGATAATATTCTCATTGTAAGCATTAAGGAACGGCCCATAGGTTTGTTTTAACTGAGGAATAATCTGATGCATATTTTCAGGTGTAACCTTGAATATATCCTGATCCAGTCTCTTGAGGTTAAGGGTTAAATCGATGCCTGAAATATCTACTTTCAATGGGTTTCTTTGACAACTGACCAATAAAATGATCAGTGGAAGAATATGGAAAACTTTAAGCATAGATCACCATTTTAAATTTTAACTACATTTGTTCTATTGATTGGCGTAAAAGTATAAAATGAGCGGGACAACCATATTTAAAATTTCTGGCAATATGAAAAAACTCATGCTGGTTCTTGTTTTACTCTCTGCGATAACCAATTCTTATTCCCAGAAGAGGTATGATCTTACTTTTATTGCAAGTCCCCAGGTATCATGGATGACCTCTGATTCTAAATTGATTGATGAAGGTAAAATTCATCTCGGATATGGATATGGTATTGAAGGGGATATTTTTCTGCACTCAGATACCTACCTGATTGTCACAGGAATGACAGTGAGCACTATGGGCGGTTCACTTATTTATCGGAATGCTGTCCCTTTTGGCGGAACAATGCTTCCGGCTGGTACTACGGTTGATTATTACCTGACGAACCTCGAATTTCCACTGGCACTGAAGATGCGAACCAGGGATTTTAATCATATCCGTTTTTATGCACAATTTGGTTTAACGAACTGGATAAACCTTAAAACAAAAGCGACGATCAATATTCCAGATTTCGATAAACAAGTAGTCAGGAATGAGATACGGTTTTACACTATCGGTCTGAATATTGGAGCAGGTTTAGAGTATGAATTAGGCCATGGAAACGCCATAACCGGAGGATTGGTCTATTCCGACGGGTTCAGCGATACAACAATTAATGCCGGAGTGAAAGATGTCACTACATTAAATGTAATCCGTTTCAGATTAGGTTTCGTTTTTTAAACCCCGCCGAATTAATTGGACAGGCATTATTCCCTGAAAAGACCAGATTATCAATAAATAAAGAAATTTTTCATGAAGATAGCACTTGCCCAGTTGAATTACCACATAGGCAATTTTGAAGCCAACCGGGATCAGATTATTCAAAACATTGAAAAGGCAAAAGACCAGGGTGCTGAACTGATTGTATTTTCAGAGCTTGCAGTGTGTGGCTACTATCCAAACGATCTGCTTGAACGGCGTGAATTCATCGATAAGTGTATTGATTCAATCAATCGAATTGCCCTCTATTGCCACGGAATTGCCGCGTTGGTTGGAGGTCCGAGTATCAACAAATCCCCAAACGGAAAAATGTTGTTTAATTCAGCCTATTTTCTTACGGATGGCAGGATCGAGAGTGTTCATAGTAAAACGCTGCTCCCTACCTATGATGTATTCGATGAATACCGTCATTTTGAACCCAATCGTGAGTTTAACCTGATAGAATTGCACGGAATAAAGCTTGCAGTTACGATTTGCGAAGATCTCTGGTTTAATCAGCCGGTATTCAGTGCTTTCGGCAGGGAAAATCTCTACGCTGTATGCCCGGTTAAAACTTATTGCAAACAAAATCCCGATCTGATCATCAATCTTTCGGCCTCCCCTTTTTCATACAATCAGGCAAAACTGAGAAAAGATATTCTGCTGGATAACGCCAGAAAATACCAGGTGCCGATTATTTATGTCAATCAGATAGGGGCTCAGACCGAATTGATTTTTGATGGTGGTTCCCTTTTCGTGGATCATAACGGCACCATAATTCATGAAATGGCCTATTTCTCACCTGATTTTGCAATTATTGATACCGGTAATAACAATACCGAACATGTCATGCAGCCTGAATCTGAAATAATTGCCAAGATTCATGATGCCCTTGTGCTTGGAATTGCCGATTATTTCCGGAAAACGGGTTTTAAAACTGCCACGCTGGGTCTTTCGGGAGGTATCGATTCTGCAGTCACATTAGCCCTTGCTGAAAAAGCACTCGGAGCCGAAAATATTCATGTGTTGTTAATGCCTTCGAAGTTTTCCTCAGATCATTCCATAGATGACGCCGTGAAGCTGGCTGACACACTCGGTGTCAGATATGATATTCTTAAAATTAATCCGGTTGTTGAGGCTTTCGATCAGACACTTGCCACCGTTTTTGGAAGACGGGCTCACGATCTGACCGAAGAAAATATCCAGGCCCGGATCCGCGGAACTCTTTTAATGGGTTTGTCCAACAAATTTGGTCATATTCTGTTGAATACTTCCAATAAAAGCGAAGCTGCAGTCGGGTACGGAACATTATATGGAGATATGAACGGCGGGTTATCTGTTCTGGGTGATGTCTATAAAACTGACGTCTTCGAACTGGCAAGGTACATTAACCGCAATCAGGAGATTATCCCTCTGAATACGATCTTAAAACCCCCCTCTGCAGAGCTGAGGCCCGATCAAAAAGATTCAGATTCATTGCCGGACTACGATGTGCTGGACAGGATCCTTTTTGATTATATTGAACGGGCAAAGAGTCCTGCAGAGATTATTGCCAGTGGTTTTGATCAGGCAACCGTTGAACGTTCAATCTTACTGGTGAACAGAAATGAATACAAGCGTTTCCAGACTCCTCCGATCCTTAGGGTCTCATCAAAAGCGTTCGGATTTGGAAGAAAGATGCCTCTTGTTGCGAAATATGCATTGTAATTCAATAAAATTTTTAATTTTGATGTTTTATAACAGTTAATCGGGCAATCAATGTTGGATTCAGGTCAATACTACGAGAGTCAGTTTGAGGGTGAAAATTGCATCTTTAATCTTTTGAAACCCGAAGAAAAGGCTATCCTTGAAAAAGGCCACGATGTAAAACGGTATAAAAAAAATGAGTTTGTATACCGGGAAGGTGAGATGCCCATTGGTATGCAATATTTAAAAGAAGGAATGGTTAAACTGATCAAGGAGGGAATTGGTGGCCGTGATCAGATTATCAGGATGATTCCCAAAAATGGCCTGATCGGCTACCGTTCACTCATCGCGGGCGAACCTCATAACGGAACCACCATTGCTATCGAAGATTCAGAAATCATAACTGTTCCTCCTGATATTCTTTATAATGTTTTATTGAAAAATTATAATTTTGCACTTGCCCTTTTAAAGGACCTTGCTCTGGAACTGGGTTTTTCACACCACCGAACCGTTAGTCTGACCCAGAAACATATCAGGGGACGATTGGCTGAATCAATCCTACTTCTGATCGAAAAATATGGATTCGAGCATGACAATAAGACCCTTAGAGTTTACCTGCCACGCGAAGACCTTGCTAACCTTTCAAACATGACCTCCTCCAACGCAATCCGCACGCTGTCAATATTTGCCAGTGAAAAGGTGATTGCCATGGATGGTAGAAAAATCAAAGTAATCAATATTGAGAAACTGGAAAAAATCAGTAAACAAGGGTAAACTAAACCGTTAAGTTATCATTATCTTCGTCCGGAGATATTTCTTGTTAAGAATTTTAACCTTTTTAGCGATGATAAAAGGTGAAAACCGAATGTGGGGTTAAAATTAAATGTAAACTGAATAAAATACTTGAAGTTATTCTTAGCCTAATCTTTTTTCTTTGAATCTATTAAGGTTCACGTTTTAATCCAAATTAATAGCTCATTTACAACAACATCAGTCAAGGCTATACTCTTCTCATTTTTCTTAGAAAAATGCGAGTTGGATCACTCCTTAAATTACGCTTCTAAGTTTTAGGAATCAATAGTTTACAGATGAAAATACGATTAAATCAAACAATTAGAATTCTATTCCTGGCAGTTTCCTTTTTCTTCATTGCCGGTTTTTTAACGGCAGGTACTCCGACTGCTTCCAGAGTAGAGGTAATCTCTTCCGACTGGAAGATGCAACCCCTTGATCTTTTAAAGGGGATCGACGACAAGGATATCTCCCAAAATGGATTTGATACAAAGTCCTGGTTCAAGGCTATTGTACCTGGAACAGTTTTAGGGAGTTGGGCAACTACAGGTGTTATAAAAGATCCATATTTTGGGATCAACATGAAAGAAGTTGATACGATGCGTTTCAAACAACCCTGGTGGTTCCGGACAAATTTCAAAATTAAACCGGGAGATTTACAGAAAAAGGTATCTCTCCGTTTTAACGGAATCAGCTATCGTGCTGATCTTTGGGTTAATGGGAAAAAAGTGGTGGGAAAAGACAGTTTTGCCGGGACCTACCGCATGTTCACCTTCGATATCAGCAACTATATCGTTGAAGGTCAAAATACCCTGGCCTTAAAAATGTTACAGTATGCCAACGGGGAGTACTCAATCGGTTTTGTCGACTGGAACCCGTGGCCGAGAGACCGAAATCTGGGGATTTTCAGGGAAGTCTTCCTGGAAGTAAATGATGGCGTCAAAATCCGCAGCCCATTTGTATATTCAAAAGTTAACAAGAAAACCTGTAAAGATGCAGATCTTTTTATTCAGACCGAGTTGACTAACAGTCTGGATAAGTCTGTAGAAGGAATTCTTCGGGTAAATTATGAAGTGGGTATCGTAGAGAAAAAGGTGAGCCTGAAAGCGGGTGAAACACTTTCCTGTAATTTCTCACCAACGGAGTTTCCACAGTTATCCGTTAAAAACGTCAAATTGTGGTGGGCCAACGGAATGGGAGCACCTAACCTTTATAAGCTTAAAGCAGATTTTGTAATCAATAATAAAGTATCGGACCACATTGAGAAACGATATGGAATCAGGGAAATCCAAAGCCACCTGGATGAAAACAAGAACCGGGCATTTGAGCTGAACGGCCGGTTTATTCTGATCAAAGGGGGTGGCTGGACCGACGATGTGCTGCTTCAGGATACCCACAAATCGGTTGAAGCCCAATTGAGATATATTCGTCAAATGAACCTGAACAGCCTACGTTGTGAAGGATTCTGGGGGAAAAACCGAAAACCTGTATGACCTATGTGATGAATATGGAATTTTAGTGATGGTTGGATACAATTGTCATTGGGAATGGGAAGAATACCTGCTGAAGCCTTGTCACGAAAAGTATGGCGGTGCCGTGACCCCTGAGGATATTAAATTTCTATCCGATTGCTGGAAGGACCAGTTACTTTGGTTAAGAAATCATCCGAGTATTTACGTTTGGATGGTAGGTAGCGATAAAATGCCATGCCCTGAACTGGAACGGAAATATATCACCTTATTTAATCAGTACGATCCATCAAGGTCATATGCTACCTCTGCAGGTGGGGCGGGTACAGAAACCAACAATGTTGTGGCTACTGTTCCTTTGGTAAGCGAAGTAAGTGGCGCAACAGGAATGAAAATGTTGGGTCCATATGCCTGGACACCTCCTCAATACTGGTTTACCGATACTACNCTTGGCGGAGCCTGGGGTTTTAATACCGAAACCTGTCCGGGGGCGGCAATTCCTCCCGTGGCTTCTTTACGGAAAATGCTTCCCGAAGCAAGCTTATGGCCAATCGACAAGAAATACTGGGAATATCATACTGGCCGGAACGAGTTTACATCCCTCGACCGTGACCGTGCAGCCATCGATCAGCGCTATGGAAAATCATCGAATATCGAAGAGTTTTCCTTTAAAGCTCAGGTTAATAACTATGAAATCATGCGGCCCATGTTTGAGGCTTTTGTGGCCAATAAACCCAAAAGTACCGGACTGGTTCAATGGAAGATAAATTCTGCCTGGCCTGAGTTAATCTGGCAACTTTACGATACCTATCTTCAGCCAAATGGCTCCTTTTATGGCACTCGTAAGGCTTGTACACCCCTTCATGCCATTTACCGCTACGGGTTTGATGATATCTATATTGCCAATGAAGACTTAGCTGATGCCAAAGAAATCACCTTGAAAATCAGGGTATTTGACATCAATTCAAAAGAGATCTTTACGGACAGTTGGACCGGAGATGTCAAGACAAATATTTCAAAACTTGCCTATAAACTGCCTGAAATAAAAAACCTTACTCCGGTTTGGTTCTTGGATCTAAGGGTCTATAATAAAGAGCAAAAAGAGGTTGATAACAGTATCTACTGGCTCTCAACAAAGAAGGATATCCTGGACTATGAGGGGGCCAAGAAATTATCATGGGCCTATCAGACTCCGACCAGTCAGTTTGCCGATTATACTGCCCTTGATCAGCTGCCCAAGGTCAAGCTGACTTATGATTATAAGTTCACAAAAGTAGACAAGAATGGAGTTATCACGCTAAAAGTCAAAAATCCTTCCAAGGCCATTGCATTCTTCACCTTCTTTGACCCTCAGGTACAGGCTTCCGGAAAACCGATCCTGCCCATCTATTGGAAGGATAACTACGTTACTTTATTGCCCGGTGAGGAACGCACTTATGAGGCTAAATACTTCCTCAGTGATTCTGACGGAAATAAGCCGGTGATAAAGGTGAACGGATGGAATGTCGATATGATTACTTTAAAATAACGAATTTATGACTAAAAAAGTTAGATATGCTGCAGGGATTGACCTGGGCGGCACATTTGTAAAACTTGCGCTGGTATCGGAAGATGGAAAAATATTATTCAGTGATAAACTGGAAATCGGGTCAAAAGCAACCCGTGACGAGATTCTGAAAACGCTCAGTATTGGTATTCAAAAAATCAAAGAAAGCGCTGATATTCATGGATTTGAACTAACAGGCATCGGTATCGGATCTCCCGGAATCATTTATGACGGAGTCGTAATCGGAGGGGCTGATAATTTAAACGGTTGGGCGAACATCCCCCTGGGAGAGATTTATTCCGGTGAATTTAATTTACCTGTTTACGTTGATAATGATGCGAACGTAATGGGACTGGGAGAAGTTGTTTTTGGAGCAGCACAGGATTGTACAGATGTGATATTTATTACAGTCGGAACAGGCATTGGTGGAGCTATCGTGATGAACAATCAGCTTTATGGCGGCTATAAAAACAGAGGAGCTGAACTGGGCCATTTCACGGTCGACCATAAAGGCATTGATTGCAACTGCGGCGGAAGAGGCTGCCTTGAGGCTTATGCTTCAACTTCTGCTTTGATTAAACAATATGCCGAACTTTCAGGAATGGATGTAGAAAAGGTAGATGGGCACTATATCGTCGATCAGTTTAAGGCAGGGGAACCAAATGCCGTCTATTGTATGGAGGAGCATACCGATTATCTTGGACATGGAATAGCCTCATTTGTAAATACTTTTGCCCCTCAAAAGGTTGTTATTGGGGGTGGAATTTCTGAGGCTGGCCAATTCTATATTGATATGATTAAAAAATACACTTTCAGGTATGCAATGCCTGACTGTGCCGTTCATACAGACGTTATCGGAGCAACATTGGGAAATAATGCGGGTTGTATGGGAGCTGCATCACTGGTTTTTAAAAATGTAAATTAACTGTTTCACAATGAAGAAAAATTATTTTCTGGTTGTTTTGATCATGTTCGTGTTTTTTGTCATTTCATTTCTGACGAACATTCTTGGAGCACTCAATGACAAAGTATCACAAAGCTTTACGTTGACCGAAACCATGGCTGGATTGCTTCCGTTCGCCTTTTTTATCGCTTACGGAATCATGTCCATTCCTTCGGGATTCTGGCTCGAAAAGTACGGGGAAAAGAAAATGATGATGGCTGCCTTCTTGTTTGCATTTACAGGGGCTTTGGTATTTGCCCTTTTCCCAAAGTTTAATGTGTTTGTAATCTCGCTCTTTACCATTGGTGCCGGAATGGCAGCCTTGCAGGTGGTCATTAATCCGCTTTTACGTGTTTCAGGAGGCGAAACGAACTACGCTTTTTTTTCAGTTATGGCTCAACTGATTTTCGGATTGGCTTCGTTTATCAGTCCCCAAATGTATACCTACTTTGTAACCAACATCGACGGTGGAAATGTGAATAAACCATTGATTGGTTTGATGACCACGCTGGTGCCAAAAGCTATGTCGTGGGTATCGGTTTACTGGGTTTTTGCCCTCATTGCGATTTTGATGTGTGTCGTAGTTTTCCTGGTGAAATTTCCAAAGGTAGAGTTACAGGAGGATGAAAAAGTAGGTTCAAAGGAGAGCTACTTCGAGCTTTTTAAAAATAAATATGTGATCCTTTATTTCCTCGGCGTATTTGCTTATGTAGGTTCCGAACAGGGAATATCTTACTGGATGTCTAAGTTTCTGAAGATATATCATGATGTCAATCCTGATGTGGCAGGCGCCGATGCCGTTTCCTATTTCTGGGGACTTATGACCATCGGGGGTATTTTGGGACTCGTTCTGATGAAATTGTACGACAGCAAACCAATCCTGAGATGGTTCACCATCTTGGCAATGGTGTGTGTGGCTGTCGGTTTAACTGCCGGGACCCAGGTATCTTTATGGGCTTTCCCGATGTCGGGATTCTTCCTGTCGGTGATGTACCCTGTGGTAGTTTCATTGGGACTAAACTCAGTCGCAAAACATCACGGCTCATTTGCCGGTATTTTGATGACCGGTATTGCCGGTGGTGCAATTGTTCAGCTGTTGATCGGTGCTATCAGCGATATCGCTTCGCTTAAGATCGGAATGTTGTTTATCTTCGTCACATTAGGCTATATTCTGAGTCTCAGTTTCTGGGCCAAACCACTGGTGAACAACAAAACCGTCAGCCTGAAAAGCTTATTTACCAAAAAACTAACTTCATAGTTAATTGTAAAGCAAATTTTATAATCTAAGAATAGATCATTTAATACTTTTTATTATGACAAAATTAGCAATACTTGGAGGTTCTCCAGTTCGTGACACTAAAGTAAATCCATGGCCCAAATGGCCTGTTTGGGATAAAAATGAAGAAAATGCGTTGATTGAGGTGCTAAACAGTGGCGTCTGGTCGTATAACGGTCCTAAAGAGACTGAGTTCAATAAAAACTTTGCCGAATTTTGCGGCGTTAAATATGCCGTTTCGGCAGCTAACGGTACTGTTACCTTACAAATGGCTTTGGAAGCATGCGGCATCGGAGTCGGTGATGAAGTTATCCTTCCGGGTCTGACCTGGCAGGCTACTGCTGCAACCATTATTGATGTGAATGCTACCCCTGTCCTGGTTGACGTTTGTGAAGATACCTGGTGTATTGATCCAAAGGAAATTGAAAAAGCAATAACTCCCCGCACAAAAGCCATTATCCCTGTACATTTATATGGCAATTTTGCAGATATGGATGAGGTTCTCCGGATTGCAAAAAAACATAACTTGTTTGTTATTGAAGATTGCGCCCATAAACATGGAGGTGAATGGAATGGCAAGAAAGCCGGAAGTATCGGTGATATTGGCAGCTTTAGCTACCAGTTATCAAAGATTCTGACTGCCGGAGAAGGTGGATCTGTGACCACAAATAGCTTCGAATTATACGAAAAACTCGATGCACTCCGGAATTGCGGAAGAAGACCGGAACCTGAAACGACCGTTCAGGCTAATAAAGGTGAAGGGGTCTACTTCGATGCCGGAAATTTCTGCCAGTCAGGGAATTTCAGAATTACCGAATTTCAGGCAGCAATCCTGGTTGAAGGTCTGAAAAGATTACCTGAGCAAAACAGGGTAAGGGATGAAAACGGAATCTACCTCAACTCCCTGATTAAATCAATCCCCGGCATTATCCCAATGCGACGCGATGCCCGTGAAACCAAAGAGTCCTATTTCAATTTCTCCTTCAGGTATAACCAGGATCAGTTCAAAGGTTTACCGGTTGCAAAATTCAGGACAGCCCTTACTGCTGAACTTGGCATTGAAGTCGCCGCAAGTTACACCCCGCTGAATGATTGTTCCTTGTATAAGCCGTTGACCAAACCGGCACGACATAAATTGAATGATGAATACTGGGCTGCGATTGATCCATCCCGGTTTGATCTCCCGGTTTGTGATAAGATCCACTTCGAGGGATCTGCCTGTATCCACCACAAAATTCTGATGGGGACCAAAGCAGATATGGAACTGGTTGCAGCCGCTATCCAAAAGGTTTACGACAATGCTGAAAGCCTGTAAAAAGCTGTAAAAATGAATATTGAGCCCAATGCGGGTTTTATGTTCACGCATATAATATAGCCTCCGGTTCCACCGGAGGCTATTTATCCACCGCACCAGTTCTTTTGATTTTAGCTTCATGGAGACCCTGAACAGGGTCTAATATGAATAACCGTGGGTGCAACCCACAGTTGAAATACGCGAACTAACCAGAACCCTGAAGGGGTTCAACTTCAAAATCAATATAATACTTACTTATGAAAACAATAAAAATTGCCCTTATTGGCGCAGGCTATATTTCGAACTACCATGCGCGCGGACTTCAGTCTATTCCCGGCGTTGAAATTGCAGTCGTTGTCGGACTACCTATTGAGGCCGCCCGGGCTTTTGCCGATAAATACAACATTAAAGAAGCCACAACTGATGTAACCTCACTTTTCAAAAGGGACGATATTGATGCAGTGGTTATTGGAACCCCCAATAAATTCCATGCCCCGTTTGCCATCGAATTTCTGAATAACGGGAAGGATGTCTTCCTCGAAAAACCAATGGCAATGAGTGCTGAAGAGGGACTCACCATTAAAACCGCCGCCGATGCCGGAAATCAGATTGTGATGACAGGTCACATGTGGCGTTTCGATAATGATGTGAACTTCGTAAAAGATACCGTTGATTCCGGACAACTGGGAAATATAGTCAAAACCAAGGGATACGGAATCCACGAAAACTGGGGACCTGCAGGGTGGTTCTCCCAAAAAGCCCTTGCCGGAGGCGGAGCGCTTGCAGATATGGGGGTACACGCAATTGACACCGCCAGGTACATTTTGGGTGATCCGATGCCAACCAAGGTTTACGCAAAGATAGGAACCCATTACGGGAATTATGATGTTGACGACTCCGGGATTATCATGATATCATGGGATAACGGTGCAGAATCGATCATCGAAAGCGGCTGGTGGCAGCCTCACATGGACGGTCCCGAAGCGGCTACAGGTATCTATGGAACCAAGGGCTATGCAAACGTTTTTCCAACCTTCCTCAAATATAAAGTCGGAAACATACCCGGGAAATTTGACGCCAAACTTCCGGCCAAAACTGAACATTGCGATCAGTCGATGTACACCCGTCAGATGGAGCATTATGTCGATTGTATCCGTACCCGCAAAACACCGGTTCCCGGTTTAATTGAAGGACAGATTATTCTCGATATCGTAGATGCCGCCTACAAATCATCCCAAACAGGCGAGGTGGTTAATCTGGGCTAAAGTATTTTATAGAATATTTTGTCGAAAGACAAATCATTCTGTAGCTCTAAATTATTGATATTCTATGATATGCAATGCCGTATTGCTTGTGTTATTTGCAAGTAAGAAATCACTCACAAGAAACTCCGCAAGGAGTTACCTATTAATGACCCCCGGTGCAGCTAGCGGAACCGGGGGTTTAGGAAGAACATAAGCCAATAGCCCCGAAGTGGGCTGAATATTATTAAGGTGTTAAAATTGAACCCTGTCAGGGTTCCGGTTTTAGACTAGATTCTTTACCCCCAATTTAGCTTCGTTTCATTTGGGGTTATTCATCCGTCAGCTGACGGAAGATCCTATCAGGATTTTAACTTCTAAGCGCCTTCAAAATGGAATCCAGGAAGTGTATAATTTATTGGTTTTTAACAGCATTCATCGTATTGTTTGAAAGCTGTATCCGACCTGACCCCGGGGTACTTCAGCTGAAAGACAACTGGCAAATCCAGTCATCCGCTTCTGTTTCCCAGGACGGGAGCAAAATCTCGGCCAATGACTTTCAACCCGACAAGTGGTATCCAACATCTGTGCCCACCACCGTTTTGGCCGCTTTGGTTGAAAATAAAGTATACCCTGACCCGTTTTATGGGGATAACCTCAAAGCTATTCCCGGATATCGTTCAGGCAGCTGGCTCTCGATGCCCAAAGAGAGCCCTTTCCGCCCCTCGTGGTGGTTTCGCACCTCTTTTGAGATCCCTTCCCAATGGAAAGGACAATACCTGACCTTACACCTTAACGGGATAAATCTGAAGGCCAATATCTGGCTGAATGGTCATCAGATTGCAGATACTTCCGCCGTGGTGGGGATGTTCAGACGATTTGAATTCGACATTAATGAGTGGGAAAAACCAGGTTCTGAAAATTGTTTGGCGATCCAGATTTTTGGACCAGGCAGGATTCCTGATCTCAAATATTATACCAAACAGGTGGAAGCTACCACAGGATGGGACGACCACAACCCGCAACCACCCGATCTGAATATGGGAGTATGGCAGGATGTGTTCATTTCAGCTGACGGTCCGGTTTCGATCCGGAACCCTTATGTCGTTACCAGGCTTGACCTTCCTTCACTTGAAAATGCTCATCTCACCATTTCCGCCAGGGTAACCAATAAAAGTGATAAACCGGTAAAGGGAAATCTCAAGGGGATAATTGAGAATATTCTGTTCAACAAGGAGGTGATTTTGGCTCCGGGAGAATCGAAAACAATCGAATTTACACCGGACGAATTTGCACAGCTGAACCTCAAAAATCCCCGGATCTGGTGGCCGATAAATGCAGGAACCCAGGAATTGTATAATCTGAAGCTTTCATTTGTAACCGAAGGAAACCTTTCGGCTGTTGAGAATGTCAGGTTCGGGATCCGTGAGGTTTCGACCTATATCAATAAAGACGGTTGGCGCGGGTATCAGGTAAACGGTAAAAATATCCTGATCCGAGGCGGTGCCTGGATGACCAGCGATATGCTGCTGAGACTTTCACCGCACCGGTATGCGGGATTAATCAACTACGCCAAAGAGGCGGGATTGAATGCACTTCGGTCTGAGGGATTCTCGATTCGTGAAACCGAGGATTTCTACAACCTGTGTGATGAAAACGGCATTTTAGTGATTCAGCAGTTTTTCGGCCGCAACCTTCCTGATGAGAAACTGGCCATCAGCATCATCGAGGATATGCTGCTCCGCATCCGAAACCATCCAAGCCTGATTCATTTCCTGGGTCACGACGAGACTTTTCCAACCGAAAATCTTGATAAAAACTACCGTGAACTGGTTGCCAAATACACTCCCCAACGAACTTATCAGCCTCATTCAGGAGCGTTTAATATCCATGATCGTTTTAAAACAGGGGGAACCCGCACCGGAACCATGGAACTTTGGGCCTACGCCAACCCTTCCCATTACTATACTCACCATGATGATGGAGCCTGGGGATTTGCCCAGTCTGGCGGAATCGGCG
>TBL_comb47_HYPODRAFT_10001239_pt1 | contig 33217 bp, 26 predicted proteins | sample TroBogypolimnion_40_FD_10682 | JGI IMG/M metagenome (IMG submission 10682)
TCGGCCGCGGCACTTCCAGCAAACAAAGTTTTACCACATCCGGCGGGTCCAGTACCAAATACGACGGTGGTATTTGGATTACGTAACTCTTGTACATATTTTTGTTGATTCTCTCCACGAGGAAGATATAGCGGAGAAAATGTCTTGGATTTTTGAGAAATCAATGAAACTTTTGCTTGTTTTTTCATGTTTAAGTTCAAAGGTAGTCTTGTTATCGGTTTCGTAGCAAAGGTACGAAACGCCTGCGCTGAATGGCTGTAAATGACCGCAACAACCAAACTAGATTTCAATAAATATCCCATATTCATTACTTGGTTATCATTATATAACAACGATTGTTTATATTTGTTGTTGTTCTATGACGACATAGGGTATTTGATAAATATGTCCACATAATTTACTGAACCCCGAATTCCAACCGTACACACTATACAAAAAAATAGATTTGCACCGGGACATTAAGATGAATTCTATGAGAGTATTACCAATGTCGGTGGGACTTGCCGCTTCTGCACGATTTAAAAATCGTTTTGCTTCACCCATATGTACAGGTTGAATATCTGTACCACATAATTCATATTTGTTACACAAATATTTCTTGGTATAATAACTATCAGAGACGACCAAGATACGATTACCCCATTTGGGTATTAACACCTGTTGAATGTACGCTTCTACTTTGACCAATTGTTGTACATAGGCATTTTGTTGTGCACTTTGTTGGTCTCCCATACGTAAATGTATAACCACATATTCACGATCTTTGAGTCCCATTTGTTCCAGCATATCATCGGCATTTTCATACAATTCGGGTACAAAATTCAGTACGGATTTCATATAAGATTGTGCGGATGAATCCAATACAAATTCATTGGAATCAAAATTGTCATAGGCTTCGTGACAAACTGCATATGTGACTTGAGGAGACGTTTTGGGGTCATTTTGTAAAGAAGCTACAATGTTGCGTATCACAGGTCGGAATTGATTAAAACATTCCATGACTTGTACATCGTTACGTATGATATGATGATTGTATTGTTTGATTTGTTCTGCTTGGGGTATGATAAACACACCCATAGGATGATGTGAAAAATCTACGACGAGTTCATAAGCGGGGGCATGTTTACCGACCAATGTTTGTTGATATAAATAGGCGGTTCCTTTTAAAAAATCCGCAAACCCTGGGGGCTGTTGAACCGTTTTACACTGGGAAAGATATCTATGTATAAGAATGGGTAAAGGCATTGTTCTACTGTTTTATCGTTATATGTATCACATATTCATATTTTATATTTATACCTCTATATCGGAACCTACGTCTAGTTTCGCCGTAGGCGAAACTAACCCGGTAAAACCTCCCTTTAGTAACGAGGACACCACTATTGGAACCTACGGTTCCAGTCGGCCCTAAAACGCCCAAAGGCGTTTTGGGCCACAACAAAGATGCCTCGCCGCCTCACAGAGGCGGTGAGTCATCTTGGGAGTAAAACCTCCCTTTAGTAACGAGGACACCGACCTTCGGTCAGTGCCCTCCTAAGATTTCTTAATAGATTTCTTACAAGAATTCTTGGTACATTAGTTGTATAGGATCTTATACAACCAATTTGAAATGATTACCTAGAAGGTTTTCAAAGAAACCTACTACAAAAGGGAGGTTTTAAAGGAACCGTGGTTTCTTTATCCAATAGGATTAACTTCACGATAATGAGTTCCGTGATAATAACGAATAAGAGGATCTATTTTTACTGCAGATTCACCCAAGATATACGAAACGGCTTCACCCCATAGAGGCAAATCACCCCACCGATAGTGATAAATATGGTCACTTTGTTCAACCGCATAAATATAATTATGTAACCTATCTTGGGTACGTAATTTTTTCAAATTCATGCCAAAAAAATTGGTATAGGGTCCATTGGGTGGATATTTTTCGGGTATATTGTTATCTCCGGTTTCGTCGTGCATAAAATTGCGTGTAAATTTGTTCATATCTATGGTTACAAAATCTTCATCTTTTTGATACACTGCGGTGAGTAATTGAATATCTTCTGTTTGTAAGTCTTGGAACAATTTGTCCAATGGTACATGAATGTTGCAATCTTCATCTAAGCGAATCAAATAATCATATTCTTGTACAAAATACCAAAAATCTGCAAACCAAAAACTACACATATGACGATATCCCAATCCTGCCCATGCAATATCTACATAGGAAGGAATCAGTGCTTTTTCTTTACGAAAAGCCATATTATCTTTACAAATATCAATAAATATTAGGTGTAAAAGAGGTGTTTGTTCAGCAATATAGGTTTGTTGTTCTAGGGTAATGTTTCCTTCATGAAAGAGTAACAAGGGAATATTTTTGTTTTCCAACTGTTGATTGATGAATTTATTACGTTGTATCAATGTTTGGTATTCGTCTATGGTCCGATATCCACGTGTTAATACAGCAATACAAGATTTGGAGGGGTTTGTATCCATAATAATATATGTAACATAGGAAGAATTTATATGGTTTTGTATATTCCTCTGGACTCCTACATAATCCTTCAGAATATGCGTGGTTATCCTCCACTTTGCTACAGATACCACATCCATTAGACCCCAATGTGGACGTTAGTAGAACGGTAGCATCGGGGGATAATGCCGTGAACGTAGTGAAGGCATTGAGAACCTCTATGTACTGGAACCTTGAGTTTCAGGTTCTAATATAGGTGGCATTATTTTTTTTGTATGACGAAATTCTGGTGGGTCTTTGAATGTCACTTTCTTGGTCTTTTTTTGTTTACCGCGAGGTAAAGAACAATTATCACCAATACGTAATGATGGTTTGGATACGACGGGTTCTTCGTCTTCATATTTGGGAATTTCTTGGAACAAAAAATACAAACAATTCACTTCATGAAAAATACACAAAGAAGAAGGAATCTTAATCTCATCATGAAGAGTTACATCCTGTAATTTGACCGCCTGTAATGGTGTTTCCATTAATTGATTCGGTTCTAAACCCATATGATACAACAAAATTTCCATCAAACGATATTTCAATCCAAGATGTTGTTTTTTACTATGAATAAATTGTATCAAACGATTTCTTGGCCATTTACGTATATTTTCTACCGAATCCATATCCCTCTGGACTCCTCCGTTGTCCTTCTGAATATGCGTGGATATCACATTCATATCATCTAAACTCTGTTTTTCTTGGTTTACGTGTCGCAAATGTCCTTCTGAATCAATGTATAGGAGCCAACATGTGATTTCTGTCATTGGTTCTTTGTCAATCATATCTTCATCTTGGTCTACCCAAGAAATATCCATTTCTGTATTGTCCATATTGTCTATTTCATTAATAATAAGTTCTTCTTCTGAAGACATTTCACAATATGAGTATAAGAGTATTTGTATATTTCTACAATACTTATTTGTACGTAAAGGAATATATGAATGTGGTATCCGTAGCGTAGCGGAGGATACCCACGCATATTCTGAAGGACGACGTAGGAGTCCAGAAGAATATGGTTCCAATTGTAAAACTACATAAAATTTTCATGATAACATACAGAAATTGTTGTATAACAGTATGCAAGTGTCCAAACCAAATTATGAATCCCACCAAAAATTCATACAATCCATTGTAAATCAACCCATTGTACAAAGATCCTTCAAACAAGAACCACAATATATGGAAGTTTTGGAGAATGTAAGCAAAGAATATGGTATTCAATATTTACACTACATAGAGACGGATTATCCTATGGTAACTTTTGATATATTACGAAAATATGTCAATACCAATGATAAATACGGAAATGCCAACAAGACCATTTTCACCACACAAGACAAAAAATTGTTGTATTGTAGCCCGACATCGCTCCGATATTTATATCATGCATTGGTATTGATTAATGTGTATAAATCGTCCGGATGCCGAAATATGGTTGAATTGGGTTCTGGTTATGGAGGTTTGTATTTGGCAGTTCATATTGTATTACCATTGTTTACAGATGTAATTATAGACAAATATGTAATGATAGATTTACAAGATTCTTGTGTATTAACCGGTTCTTATTTGAAGGTTCATGTAGAAGATACCATCGTACCTTATGAAATCATTGAAGGGGTAGATGCGCGCGATACTGGTGATGTATTTTCAAGAATTATACCGCCCAATAATTCATTTTTTGTATCAAATTATTGTTTATCCGCTCTATCTGTGGAATTACAAACACAATATCGTATACAATTGTTAGATCATTGTTCACACGGATGGGTAACATGGCAAACATGTTTTGGAGATTCCGTAGAAAATGCAAAAACCTTGTTGGGAAAGCCGGAAGAATCCTATACAATTGTACCAGAGAAACCACAAACTGCACCCTATTTGATTGAAAACTATTGGATCTATTGGTCAGATGGCGTTTACGCCTTCAACAACTAACTTCAAAGGGTGCTTCGCACTTAGAACCAGCTTTGCTGGTTCCCAGTTGCTATGCCGACCCGGAGAAGTTTGGTAAGAGAGATGGGTTTCGGTAAAAATTGATTAAATTTATTGATTTAAATATTATATGAATATTATATGAAAAATGATTGAACAAAATAATAAAAGTAACCGTATCATGCCAGATATGCAAAAGGATTGTATGATAACTGCGATGAATACGGAAAAATCCAATGGTTCACAAGAGACACCAAGTATGATAGAAACAATGATATGTGTAGCGAAAAAATTGTTAGAAAGATGTCGTAATACGACGCCTCCATTGAACAGAGCCAACGTACCGGTCGGCGTGCGCATCACTGAGGAAAACCGAAAGATAGGCCTTCACCAACTAAATCCTCCGGTTACAAAGTCACCGGAGGATTCAATGTACGTTGCCAAGAATGTAGTGAAGGCATCTGAAATTCTGTCAACAAAATCACATAAAATTCAAGTGGTTAGAGGTATTCTGTCTTCTGATAATATGGAAACTACCCAGCCAAAAACCGGAGATTCACAAATAAAATCCATGATAAAAAGTGTATCTAAATCGGTGGTAAAAATTGCAAAATCCAATTCTCCATTGTGTTCTGAATTTTATTCAAAAAGAAAAACTGACAATATGAATGATGCATCCACTACGTTCACGGCATCATCCCTACGACCGACCGTAGGTCGGTCAAGGTTGCGCCCATACGGAACGAAGGGCGCGGACCCCAATGCTACCGTTCTACGAACGTCCACATTGGGGTCTCATTTGTTCATTTGTAGAAACATGAACAAAGGATTGGCAGATGAGATCGGTGTTTCACTTCATTCAGAAACAGATTCTGTTAGAATCATATATGAACCATGGGTTGCGCCGGAAAAACATGGACTAGAAAATAGTCCAAGAATCATACCAGATTATTACATGGGAACAAATATGAGAAACAAAGTGTTAACCATAGATTATCATTATATGATTTTGGATGATATCCGTAATTTACGTCCACTGAACAAAACACAACTAGAATATATTGATAATAATTTGAACGAAACACAAAAACATGAAATCATTGTTGAATTTAATCAGATAATTAAATATTATTGTCTAGCGAAATCATGATAAAAAATTGATTAAAATAACATTATATGTGATTATAATGTTATAACCATATCATCATGCAAGTAAATCGTTGTTCGTTTTGTGAACGTAATTTTCATTTTAAAGAATTGTATGATCGTCATGTGCCGACTTGTGAATTCTTTTATAAATCACAACGTGAACGACAACGCGATAGTGAAGCCATAGATGCATTACCTTTACCTGCCGATGTATTTCAATTGGTCAAACATGTTCTTTATGAACAACAAGAATTAAAAGAAAAAGTGCGAAAATTGGAATTACAATTGGGTCGTGTTAAAAAACATCAACTTTTACAACATACTCCGGCTCCTATACATTTATTTCATGATTGGGTCAAGTTATTTATAGTAACTATGGATCATTTGAAACAAGTATTTGAAACCGATTTGTACGAAGGAATGAAAAAATGCATAGAAGACTATATTAAAACACAAAAAATAGAAGATATTCCGTTGCGAACTTCACCCGAGCGTCCCAATACACTCTATATTTGGTCATCCGACGTAAATAAATGGATCATTTGTGATATAGAGTCATTCATATATTTGTTAGATAAATTGGCAGATTCATTTTTAAGAGTTTATTGTCGTTGGGAAGATGATAACTTGCGATTGTTAGAATCCACCCCCGAAAACAAAGACAAACATGTACTGTATTTGATGAAAATTACAGGAGCAGGTATGTTAAACAAAGAACGTCGTCGTATGGAATTACGTAGCTGGTTATGTAAATTATTACAATAGATCGGGAGTTGGATAACCACGCATATTCTGAAGGACTACGTAGGAGTCCAGAGGAATATGAATCCGAAAAAATTGAAATATAAATATTTTTTATGATATTATACCAAGTCCCAACATCCAAAAGAATGACAACAACTATCGCCAAAACTGTTCCCGATTTTCTCGCAAAACAAAATGGTCATACCCGTGATGAATTCATTACATTTGAAGAAGGTCCCCATATCTATACTATCCATGGAAAACAAGGATATACATCGGTAACTACCTTTGTTCATCACCATTTCGCGTCATTTGATAGTGACTCAATTATTAAAAATATACTTTCATCCAAACGTCATCAATCAGACCCTACCTACAAATATTTCCAAATGACTTATGAACAAATTGATACTATGTGGGAAGAAAATCGTGTACGTGCATCTACCGCAGGAACCAATATGCATTATGATATTGAATGTTATTTTAATAAACAATGTGTAGAAAATGACAGTATTGAATTCAATTATTTTCTAAAATTTTGTGATGATTATGTGAACATAGAAGACCCTAATGTGGACGTTCGTAGAACGGTAGCATTAGGGGATGATGCCGTGGTTGGCGAAGCCAGAGTAGTGGAGGCATCTGGTCAGAGGGCAGAATGCCTTCAACAACATACTTCAGAGGTGGCTTCGCCACCGGTGAAGTTAAGTGGACTGAAACCGTATCGTACCGAATGGATGGTATATCATGAAGAATTGAAGATTTGTGGTTCCATAGACATGATTTTTGAAAATGAGGATGGTACTTTGCAAATATATGATTGGAAGCGTTGTAAAAGTATTGAATATGAATCCTTTATGGGAGCTACAGCGAATCTTCCGTGTATATCACATATGCCCGACACGAATTTTTGGCATTATAGTTTACAATTGAACATGTACCGACGTATTTTACAAGACAAATATGATAAAAAAGTGACCGGTTTGTATTTGATGTGTCTTCATCCCGACAATTATAATAAAAATTATCAACGTATTGAAGTGCCACTTATGGATGAAGAAATTTCAGAATTACTGGATATTTGGTCACAAAAAAAAGAGATATAAAAATGTTTTGATATTTATCTATATCAGTTATGCAGCAAGATAAAAAAAAATCATATACACATTATATGTCAGCTACAAGACCTGTGTCTTATCCAATACATGTACAATGGTATTTTTATATACGAAATGGATTTCGTAATTTTTTTCGTAAGTCTATTTTAGTGAGTCAACATACCATGATCTGGTTAAGAATACAGCCGCCAAAATCTCCTATTACAGACCTACGTGCCATAACTCCACATATGGATCCTTTGTTGATATTTGAAAAACCGATCAAAGCACGTTTTTTGGCGTTATTTCAGGTACCTACATTACCTATAGTACCTGAAGATACATCCACTGATGCCTCCACTACGTTATCAGCATCATCCCCGAATGCTACCGTTCTACGAACGTCCGCATCCGGGTCTACTGTTCCTGGTGTGATAAAAACACCATATATGATGGATGACCATGGCAAAACGTTTAGAGAATTTTTAACCAACGTTTTTATTCAATGGTTTTTTTATCCACCCCTTCAACCGTCTATCGTAAACGAAGTAGACCCTAATGCGGACGTTCGTAGAACGGTAGCATTAGGGGATGATGCCGTGAACGTAGTGGAGGCATCAAGAGAAATAGACGCATTAGAACAAGGATACCCTAATATGAATGTTCTTAGAACAGTAGCAGTAGAGGAGGCATCAAAAAGTCAACCAATAGATTTATCATGGTCTTCTAATATTGATACTCGTTTTTATGATATAGATAAATTTAAAGAAGAAATGTCTGATCCGAAAAATATACTAGAAAAGAGTTGGAAATCGCGTATTTTATATACATCCACTCCTTATGGAAATGTATGGATGTATTATGATGCTTTTAGAGAAGGATTTGCTTATTATTGTGATCGTACGGGATTGAGTTATCGTCTATTAAATACCATTGCCATGAAATATGTAATGACCTATCGTTGTGTAGATTTTTTCATTGATGAAACAGTGGTAAGTAACAATTTGTCACCTTTTTTGGCACGTTTAAAAGAAACAGACAATCATGATCTAATGAAAAAGAAAAAAAACATTAAATATTTATTAGGTAATATTTCTACAGGAGTATTAAATAGTCCTTTTTTAAAAAATCGTCCAGCGCCGACAGATGTCGCACAAAAAATTACAAATAACAGTATTTATGGCTTGGATAAACCTGTAGAATTATATAGAAACAAATTTGTATACATGGGAAAAATATGCAATGCAGCCGTATTACAAACTCCTGTGAAGAAATCATCATTACATACTCATTTGGAAGTTTATTCAAATGCAACGATGCCGATTGTGACGGCATCTAGTTTGTACGAGGCGTCTGTCAACAGCCAATTCAATTACAAATCATTTAAAGAAAATAGAATGAAACAATCTATGTAATATGCAGAAAACCACAATTGTGACCATGTTGTTTGATTTGAAAAATTTGAAGGATGCTTCACCGGCTACCCGTCCATTGGACTTTTATTTAGAACGATGTGCACCCATTTTACGTTTACCTTATCCGATGGTGATTTTTTGTGACGAGGTTACCCAACCTTTTTTGAAAACTATACGTGATACCGAATTTACCGATTCATTATCACTTACACAATATGTGGTGCAACGTTTGGAAACATATGATTATTATCGTTATTCATGGGATATTATTCAAGAAAATCGTGAAAAAAGGGGAAATCCGACGGATACACGAAATACAGCTTCTTATTTTTTAATGGGAATGTTCAAACCACTAGCTCTATGGATTGCCCATCAACGAAATGATTTTCATTCATCTCATTACGCATGGATTGATATTGGTTGCTCACATATATGTCGTAATGTGAGTACTTACGCGGTAGATATGATTGAACATCCTCATCCCAAAATTGCCGTTTGTTATATTCATTATCGTAGTCATGATGAGTTGATTTCAATGGAAGAATATATGAAATATGGTGGCCCGTGTGGAATTGCATCTACCGCTTATACTATGCCGGCTTCCCATGTGATATCATTTTACACATTGATGTTTCAGATTTTTTATGAGAAATTGTTTCGTGGGGTGGGTCATACCGACGAAACTGTCATGGTGTACGCCTATGACCGTAATCCAGAATTGTTTACATTATTTTATGGAGATTATGGGTCCATATTTGTCAATTATCTTACAATCAAAGAAGATATACCCAACATTGTTCATTTTTTTATTGGAGAGGTACAAAAAAAAGGACGAATGGATTTGGCGAGACTATCTGCACAAAAATTACTAAATTCTGAATCAGATGATATAGATAAATATAGGACTTATTTATGGTCAATAATTGGAACCCAGGTTCCAATATTAGGAGGTTTTACCGGAACCTGGGTTCCGATATCCGATATATCCGATACTTTTTTCCATATCAAATGAAGTACCTAAATGAGATTTTGCGATGATGTATGCTTTGTATTCTTTGGGTGACAAAGAATTCAAATATTTTTGTATGGTAGATTCGGTGGTTGCGGCGTTGGCGGTTTCATGCGTTGGTTGATTCATGGTGATATTTTGTTCTATATTATGATCCTATACTTATCCTTTGTTTACATCAATTTTTTTATGGAATATGTACAATCACATTGGTATGAGTATTGTTTGGTTGATGAATAGGTGAGTATTTTATATTATCACATGCAAATGGTCTTTGTGCGTTTGCATTCATTCGTGGTGTACAATAATCTGGTACACTACATTTTTGTTGAATTTTCAAAATATAATCACCTTGTTCTATTACTTTCGGCTGTTTAGCAATACTATATGGAGTCGTGGATGATGTCAAATAATTTTTGTAATTAGTTTGCATAAAATCTGTACAACATTTTTGATTGTTGACGGCACCTGGATGTTTGTCTTGGGGGATCTTTGTCAAAATACTGAGTTTTAACCGATCCAAATATTCAGATTGTGTATTGGAATGCAAAGTATTGTCAGGTTTTACAGATGTTTCGGGGTAAGGTCTTCGTATCCACCGATATTGAGTCATTAATTGTCCATTTGTATCTAAAACTGAGGATTTAATGACTTTGTTATTATTTAACATGTTACTACCAAGACCAGTTCCTTCAGTGACAATGGTTTTCACAGGATAAGTTCCATCTTTTCCACCATGACCACATATCGTATTTCCACGCATCAATGTTCTTGGTAAAGAACGTGATAACATTGTTTGACCTACCCAACCTTGTGAACGATGAGTACCGTTCAAGGAAAAATGTTGTTGACCAACACTCATATTATTGTATTTTGCGGATGTTTTGCGTTTTAAAGTGACAATAGACATGGTTAGTAAGTTTATTATTTGTATTAAATTCTTATATGTTATACAAAGAGAACATATAGGATTCGGTATTTATTATGTCCAATCAATTGATAAAAATTCGTGGTCAAACAGGACCGACTGGAATAACAGGAAATACTGGTGTTACTGGTTGTACTGGTGTTACTGGTTATACCGGTCGTACTGGAGCTACTGGAATTACAGGTAATACAGGAGCTACTGGTGTAACCGGACGTACTGGACCTACAGGTCCTACTGGAATTACAGGTAATACAGGAGCTACTGGTGTAACCGGACGTACTGGACCTACTGGACCTACTGGACCTACGGGTCAAACCGGACCTACTGGTCAAACTGGACCGACTGGACCTACTGGACCCACGGGTATTACTGGAATTACAGGAAATACTGGTGATACAGGTACCACCGGTGTAACAGGTTATACGGGCTGTACAGGACCGACAGGACCAACCGGTATTACTGGACCGACAGGACCAACCGGTATTACTGGACCTACAGGTATTACAGGACCTACTGGACCGACAGGACCAACCGGTATTACTGGACCAACGGGTATTACAGGACCTACTGGACCAACGGGTATTACAGGACCTACTGGACCAACGGGTATTACAGGATCTACCGGACCTACAGGTATTACAGGATCTACTGGACCAACAGGTATTACTGGTTGTACTGGTGCAACGGGTGTCACGGGTTATACGGGTGTTACTGGTGTTACTGGTGTTACAGGACCAACAGGTTATACGGGTGTTACAGGACCAACAGGTTATACGGGGGTAACAGGTATTACAGGAGCAACAGGTGTTACTGGAGCAACAGGTTATACGGGAGCAACAGGTGTTACAGGTTCTACAGGTGTTACCGGTGTTACAGGTTCTACAGGTGTTACAGGTTCTACAGGTGTTACAGGTGCAACAGGTATTACAGGAGCAACAGGTTATACGGGAGCAACAGGTGTTACAGGTGCAACCGGTTTTACTGGTGCAACCGGTGTTACAGGTGCAACCGGGTTTACTGGTGCAACAGGTGCAACCGGTTTTACTGGTGCAACCGGTGTTACAGGTGCAACCGGGTTTACTGGTGCAACAGGTGCAACCGGGTTTACTGGCGCAACAGGTGTAACAGGTGCAACCGGGTTTACTGGTGTAACTGGTGCAACCGGGTTTACTGGTGCAACTGGTGAAACTGGTGTTACCGGTGTTACTGGTGAAACAGGTGTTACGGGTGCAACTGGTTATACGGGTGCAACTGGTGTTACCGGTGTTACTGGTGAAACAGGTGTTACGGGTGCAACTGGTTATACGGGTGCAACTGGTGTTACCGGTGTTACTGGTGAAACAGGTGTTACGGGTGCAACTGGTTATACGGGTGAAACAGGTGTTACCGGTGTTACTGGTATCACAGGTGTTACTGGTGCAACTGGTTATACGGGTGCAACAGGTGTTACCGGTGTTACTGGTATCACAGGTGTTACTGGTGCAACTGGTTATACGGGTATCACAGGTGCAACAGGTGTTACAGGTATCACAGGTGTTACTGGTGCAACAGGTTATACAGGCATTACGGGTCAAACTGGTCCGACTGGTCAAACTGGTCAAACTGGTCAAACTGGTCCGACTGGACAAACAGGTCTGACTGGACAAACTGGTCCGACTGGTCAAACGGGACAAACGGGTCCGACTGGACAAACGGGTCCGACTGGTCCGACGGGTCAAACGGGTCAAACGGGTCCGACTGGTCCGACTGGACAAACTGGACAAACTGGACAGACTGGTCCGACTGGTCCGACTGGACAGACAGGACAAACTGGACAGACTGGTCCGACTGGTCCGACTGGACAGACAGGACAAACTGGACCGACAGGACCGACTGGACCGACAGGACCGACTGGACAAACTGGTCCGACTGGACAAACTGGACAGACTGGACAGACTGGACCGACAGGACCGACAGGACCGACTGGTCAAACTGGACCCACTGGTCAAACTGGACCCACTGGACCGACAGGACCTACAGGACCGATTGGACAAACTGGAACAACAGGACCTACCGGTCTATCACAATGGGTAACCAGTGGTAGTAAGCCTTCCACTATTTATTATTCAGGTAATGTGGGTATTGGAACCACCAATCCAACTGCAAATACGATATTAGATTGTAGTGGTAGTTCTTTGTTTTCCAATATACAAGAACGTATACAAACTGCGGTGGGTTTTTCGGGTGGTATCACCAATGTACTGAATTATTCTGTAGGAGCCATTTTAATGATTCCTACTACCGCCACGGTAACAAGTAATTACACACTGAATATTACAGGATTGCCTTCTATTGCGGTGAGTGGTGATATTACCAAGACATATGTAGTTAGTACCATCAATACATCACCATCGGTTACAAGTAGTGCCAACAATACCATTATTGCGAATGTAATTTCTATCAATGGGTCAGAAGCAATTCCCGTTTATTTTAGTGGAGGTGCATCCACGATTCCTACCACTACAGCCAATGTATTAGTACAACAAATAGCATTAATAAGTACAGGTGGTACACCTATGGCATTAAGTAGTATAACACAATATAAATAGTAGGTGTTATAATAATAGTAATCATAATACATTGATTTGATGTTGTATCTGATTTTAGTATTGTGTCTGTCCAATTCGTGTTCGTTTCGTACGTCGTTTCCTTCTAGGTTATTGGGGATACATAGATTAGATTGTTCGCCCACTGAATCACCTGATAATATGCGTTCTATACAAAAATTTCCTTTTTCCAAAAGATATCATGAAGATTATTTGAAACGATTGAATTCCCGAAATCAAACTATACGAGATGATGCTATTTTGGGTAAATATCAAACCATAGAAGAAAAGGAAGAAGAAAAAACCGTGAAAAAAAATACGGTACGTGATAAAAAAAAAATGTCAGGAATTCGTATTTTTATACAACAGGGGGGTCTTGGTGTTCTAGGAAATCCGGAAGACATGGATTTTGATGAAGAATCCAATAGTGATGAACATGAGGATGATAGTTATGAATCATACAAAAACCGTAATGGAAAAAAATCCGAGAATTTTGAAGTAATAACCAAATTTCCTACTCGTTTTGCTGATGTGGGCGGATACGAAAATATCAAACAAGAATTGTTTCAGTGTGTAGATTTATTACGTAATCATACCAAATATGCGCGTTTTGGTGTACGTGTACCCAAAGGATTGATTTTGGAAGGAACACCCGGTAATGGTAAAACCCTGATTGCCAAAGCATTTGCAGGAGAAGCTGGCGTGGGCTTCATTGCGGTATCTGGTTCACAATTCCAAGAAAAATATGTCGGGGTGGGTTCCACCCGTGTTCGTGAAATGTTTGAATTAGCCAAGAAAAATGTGCCTTGTGTGATTTTCATAGACGAAATAGATGCCATGGGACGTAAACGAAGTGGAGACGGTGAAACATCGTCTTCGGAACGTGATAGTACCTTGAATGAACTCTTGGTACAATTGGATGGATTTACACATTCTAATGGTATTTTTGTAATAGGAGCGACCAATCGTGCGGATTTGTTAGATACTGCATTGACACGTCCAGGAAGAATTGATAAACGTATTTTTCTAGGTATGCCGGATTCGTTGACTCGTACCAAAGTATTGGATATTCATTTGCGAGGAAAACCGTATGATAATGTGACTATAAGTATTCCAGATTTGGTAGATATATCTTCAGGTATGTCATGTGCTCAAATAGAAAATCTTGTGAATGAAGCGATGTTGTATGCGTTGCGTGAAAACCGTGAAATCATGACGATGAATGATATTGAAAAGGTCATGAATAGGATTATGGTAGGATGGCAACCCAATGAACATCAATTTACCACCGACATTATTGATCATATAGCGATTCATGAAATGGGTCATGTTGTCATGGGAATGATGTCCAAACATCATGCCAATGTGTCCAAAGTGGCAATTAATTTGTATTCTCCCCAGAGTCCTGGTTATACGGTGTTTCAATCGTCTGTTTCCAATATTCATACCCGTGAAGGATTGTTTGAACATTTGATGATTTTGTTGTCAGGACGAATTGCTGAAGAAGTATTTTACAATGTATCGGTGACTACGGGTGCGATCAATGATTTTGAAGAAGCACTCAAATTAGCGGAAAAAATGGTGGTGTATTATGGTATGGGTAAAAATTTGATATATCCTAGTAACAGTGATTTGTACAAACAGAAAATAGATGATGAAGTACAGTCTATTTTGAACGAGGCTTATACGTATGCTGAATTAATCATACGTGATTACAAAGATTTTATACAAATTACTTCTGAAATGTTGAAACAGGAACGGGTATTGCGCATAGAAGATTTATGGGTACTATTCAACAACATAGAAGATTTATGGGTACTATTCAACAAAGATGAGGATACCATCGTGAACTGATGTTGTTGAAGGCATTCTGTCCTCTGACCACTACGTTACCAAACCCGTATGACCGTAGGTCGGTCAAGGTTGCAACCGAAGGTTGCATCAAATAAGATTTATGTAGAGTTATTCTATACATGAATCGGAAAACAAAACGTAATACAAAACAAAGAAAAAACCGGACCAAGAGGTTGTCCATCTCCACCAAACCTACGGTTTTCCGGTACGTCGTCTCTAAATCCCGGAAAACAAAGAAGATCCGTGGTGGATATACGATTCCAGGATATGCTGATATGACTGATATGCAAAAACACCAGGCGGATGCAGATTATCATGTAGAAAATGCTAGAAGGTTTATGACCAAATATGGTGTAAGTGATAATATCCAAAACGCGCATATAATGGGACATTTGTATGCAAATAACATGATATAGGAAGATGTCTTCACTACGTTCTTCTTCCGCCTTACATGCGTACGAAGATTCGTCTTATTTGATCCAATAGTTGAATTGAGTCATTCCTTCGTCATTTCCACGGAACAAGGCAATCCAGTAGGAACAATTACCTGAACCACATACGACATATTTGGCTCGGGCCATAATATACGTGATTGCTAAGAAATATTTGGACATGACATAATTCTGTGAATAAAATACACGGTCTACTGTGGTTTGAGGATTTCTAGGTATATGTCGTATTTCATCATTGAACACCACATGATTGTCCGGAAATTCCGTTTTCATTGCCTCTATGAATTCTGTTTCATCCGATTGTATTAAAAACCGGAGGTTTAGATTGAGTTGTAAACGGGCTCGGGCAGTGCTCACATACTGTTCATAAGAAGGTAATTTGTTTTCTTTGGCTTTATCATTGCCACGGTAAAATAGTACACATAAATTATCATAATCCAGTGTATATTTTTCTTCAATGTCTTCAATGATGGTTTGTATAGTGAGTGAAGGAGAGAAAAATCGTTGAATAAAGGGTTGTAATGCGGTATAATTCAAATATTGATAATGGACAAATTGTTGTTCAATATTTTTATTAGTGGACCGGATCGGGGGGTCACCTTCTTGGTACATAGGTAATTCTATGGTATGTTTTTGGTCTATAAAATATTCGGTTTTGATATCTACCATACTATTATGTTGCATTTTATACCACGTATACATTCCGGTAGAATCAATATATTCAGGATGAGTATGATGTTTGTTATAATAATCCAAAATATGTTCCAAGAAAATCGTGGTACAAGAGAAAAATCCGGCATTATGACCCACGGTTAATGTGGGTAAATAAGACATGTTATAGAATGTATTAGTAGTTTATATTTATATCGGATATTGGATATTGGAACCCAAGGTTCCAATACCTATAGTTGTACAACATTATGACAATGACCACGAAATAGTGCTAACCAATAGGAACAATTACCGCTATTACAAATCACATACTCACATTTGGACATGACATAGACAATGGCCACAAATAATTTGGACATGACCGGATTTTGATAACGTAATACCTTGTCTACTGTAGTCAAAGATTTAGGTATATGTCGTATTTCGTCGTAGAAAACAACATGATTGTCAGGAAATACCTCTTTCATAGCGTCTATGAATTCTGTTTCATCCGATTGTATTATGAACCGAATATTGGGGTGTTCATTGAGTAATTTTTGAGCAGCTATTATGTACTGTTCATAACATGGTAATAGTATTTCGTAGGCTTTGTCATTTCCACGATGAAACAATACACAAGTATTGGATACATCTATTTGGTATTTCGTGAGGATTTGTTCTATCAATTCTCTGATTTGTACTGAAGGAGAAAAATAGGTTTGTATAAAAGGTAATAATTGTAAGTAATTTAACCAACGATAATCAGAATATTGTTCTTCTTGGGGTAAATTGGTGGTTTTAATCGGTAAAGAAAAATTATAATCAGGGGTAGATGGTGGTTCTTGGTAGTGTTCAAAATATTCATGTTTGATATCTTCGTTCCAATTTTGTGGGGTTTTGTAAAACTGGAATTGTTTGCTGGAATCTACTTGTTTGGGTAATTGATGTTTTTCATTGAAATAATCCAAGATTCGTTGTAGATGAATCGTACAACAGGAAAAAAACCCTTGACCTGGATGTTGAGTAATACGAATTATTTCACCATCTACGACAGTTGACATGATATGATTATATAAGATTACGTATAAATTTTCTTGGGTGAATTTGTACCGATATGTCTCTTGATGATCGTATTGGTTTTTGTATGAGTATGAGTTCTTGGTACATATTTTCTGGAATTTCTGGAAAAAATGAATCAGTATAAGGTAATTGACCGGGTTCAAATATCAATTCATTGATTAATAGGGTATTGCACTGTGGATGTCGGATGGCTTCCTGATATATTTGTGAACCTCCAATTACAAATACGGATTCTATTTCTGAAATATGAAGTTGTACATATTTCAGGGCATCTTCCATAGAATATGCAAAGAACATATCGGGTTGTACAGGTCCAATGTCTTTTTTTTTCAAAGAAGTAGTTAAACATATATTAATTCGTTTATCTAAAGGTTTTTTATGAAGACTTTCCCATGTTTTTCTCCCCATGATGAGTGCATTTTTTTTATGTGGATCTTGTGTACGAATTGTTGTTTTCCGGAAAAAATTCATATCTTCCGGAACATGCCAAGGAATTCTGTTTTGAAAACCAATACCATGATTGGTTTGTTCGTAAGCTACAATGATGGTGAAAAATGGAAGTAAATTGTTGGAGATATCATCATCAGAAGTAGTATATTTTTGTATATAATTATGACGTGGTAAACGTTCTATGAACATTGATATTATATATTATATATTTAGACAACGATTTTTTTGTTTCTTTTACAAATGTATAAGAAAGAATGATGCAATCTATTTTACAAACCACAATAAAGAGTCCTATTCTATCTAGTACAAAATATTCTATATTACGAACACCGTCTCCGTCAACCCTCCCGGTAACGTCCCTATCTCGTAATAATACTAGTCAATTATTTAGTGGATCTATGTTTTCACGTGTGGTACCGACACGTAAATGTGTATCATGTGGTTGAAGGCATTCTGCCCTCTGACCACAGTTAGAATAAAAAAATCACATGAATCATTATAGGATTGTTCATTATGAAGTATAATTCAGTGTTTAAAAATGGAAAAATAAGTATGTGTTTGTTTTTATTGTTACTAATCATTGGTAGTGCCATTGTTGCTGTAGTATTTCCTCATGGTACTATGATTATGGAAGGACTTGTTAATGGTACGGGTTCTATTACCGGTGGTAACGGTGCTGCTTTGAACCAAGGAGTGAATTTATCCAAAATATCTACTATGAACAATGTGGCTTGTTCCCAAATGTGGCAAAATTTAGTGGCAGATGGGGCAGGTTATACCATGGTTAATGCATTACAATCACCGGATGGTTCATGTGTTGTTGATTTTATGGATACGGATGGACTGTTTTATACAGAAACATGGTCTAGTCAAAACAATGGTGTTGTACCTACGAATTCACCTTCTAGCAATACCATTTCACCCCCCAATAATAGAGTTGGTGGTGTTGTACAATCCGGGCAAAGAACCAGTGTACATGAAATCTAAAATCTAATTATAGGTTCCGATAAAAAAACATCCTTATATTTAAAGAATGTATTTTAGAAACATAGGATTATGTATACTTATCCTCTTTATAGGATGTATTTTGTTATTTCATAAACAAAATAATTATGACGATAAAAATATCACGTTTACCTACAAAATGTCGGAAAGATTTACAGGTAAAAATGATTCTTATATTATTACCGAAGCGGAAATCAAAGATACACCACGAGAATTTTATGAAAAAGTAAAGTCAGTCAATTCCGACGGTACATACGATGTAGCAAAATTTGACGTTAAAATTAAATCAAAACATAAAATAGATTGTATTAGTCCAGCTTCGTACAACAAAAATACCTTTAGTTGTGATTGTCCTTCTGGGTTTGATTATCAAGATTCGTACGGATGTATTTCCAAATGTCCAACATGGAAAAAAACCAATGCTGATGGAACCTGTACTGATTATTGTGATTATTTCGCAAATCCATATCAATTTTGGAATGGTTCCACCTGTACTGATTGTCCTATAGGATTTAAAAATGATGGTAACAACAATTGTATTCCTATGAATGAATGTCCGATGCATATGTCCTATACCAAACAATCACCACATAATTGTGTTACTAATATTACACCCACTCCTACACCATTGAATTGTAAACCATATGAATTTTCCAATGCCGGAGTTTGTTATCCAAAATGTCCCATAGAAACCGAAATTTATGATACGGTGGAAGAAAAATGTAAATCATGCAATGTTTTAGGACCTAATGAAGCGCCTCGTTCTAGGAATTATATCAATGATGGTAGTAATAACTGTGTACCAGGTACAAGTTGTCATGTCGGTGAAAAAATAGATCCTATATCTGGTTTATGTGTTCCTATATGTGCCCACGATTGGCAAAAATATGTGGAATTAGAAACGGTGGCAGGAGTATGCTCTAGTGCAAAATACAATTGTATTCCCAAATGTGATTCTGATCAATATTATGACGATGGAACGAGTAGTGGAACCAACCAAGCACCAGGACCCTACGCAGAGTGTCGTTATTGTCCAATAGGAACCATGAGTGATGGAAACAACAATTGTGTGGAAATTCCGATAACTCTCGCCCCTGTTCCCAAATGTTCCGTCGGTTATCAACTGAATCCGGCCACAAATTCCTGTGTATCCAAATGTGACCCGTGGAGATTCAATGACGAATCGGATCCTACGTACTGTGATTTGATATGTCCTTCCATGTACCAATTTTATGATTTAACATTGGGAAAGGACTCTTTTGGTTATACAATAAATAATGGATGTGCTAATTGTCCGGTGGGTTATATTGCGGATGACAATAATGTTTGTTCTTTGTGTGATGGTTCTGGTGGTTACGAGATGCAGAATGGTAAATGTGTGGCGGAATGTAAATCATGGCAAACATGGGATCATGAACATAATATTTGTGATTATAATTGTACGGATCATAGACAATTTTATAAAGATGGTGTCGGATGTCAATATTGTCCCGTGGGTTATTTAACTGTGCCTGACTTGAAAAATGATTGTCGTTCTACTAATGATAATTGTGATAATGAACGAGGATATTTTTCCAAAGGTACAAACAAAAATAATGGATATGTTGAATGTAAATTTGCTTGTGGAAATTGGCAAAATTGGGACAATACATTACAAACTCCTGGATGTGTAAATAAATGTACTGTTGCCCCTAATTTGTTTTATGATGTGAGTAATGATATGTGCGTTACTTGTCAAGACAAATATCCGACCAATGTTGTAACATTTAATGCTTCAGATAATACATGTAATGTAGGTGCCAGTCTTATAAAGGAGGTGGCGGTTCCGACTGTAGCTCCTTCTGCGGCTCCAATTAATTTAGTTACTAAGGCTGCTATAGTGTCCCCGGTTGTGGCTGCTCCTACTGCTCCTCCTGGTCCGATAACTACTATTAGAAACAACGGAACCATTTCTTGTGATGCATATTGTCAAGGTAATCTTGGAATATCATATTGGAATGAACTTCCTGATGGAACTGGTCAATGGCAATCAAGTCAAAATTGGAAGGGAGCCAAATGTATAAGTGCATTAGGCACAGATGGAAAATCTATTGGCTGTGACGTGGCATCCAACGTTCCATATGCACCCAATCTTCCAGAACAAAAATGTGTGTGTGCACCCAACCCTTCCGTACCATGGCGACAGACACTTTTACCTACTACCAATTTTCTTACACCTACTGGTCCGATTACTACTCACGGTAACAATGGAACGGTGACTTGTGCAAGATATTGTCAAGGCAATCTTGGAGTTTCATATAATAATGAGCTTCCCGACGGAACAGGACAATGGCAATCAAGTCAAAATTGGAAGGGAGCAATATGTTCTGGTACTAATTGTAATGTTCCACCTTTATCCTATGGAGATACCCTAAAAAGTAGAGATTGTGAATGTCTACCTTCACCTCTTGCACCATGGTTATAAATTATTGGTTCCAATTATTCTAACCAATAATTTATTCTATTTTGATATATATAGTGATGAAAGTTTCAACTTTTTGGGGAATATGTACCATCATCCTCTTATTATTATTAATTGGATATTATTGGAGGTTTAGTATTATACAAATTACAAATTATGAACCATATGAAGTAAATATTGTAAATAAAAATGATGGAACATATATTGAATCCAAAGCCAAGGTAGAAGTTGGAACTGATTATATCAATAAAAATGTGAAAAGTGTGGATAATCATGGTCATTTTTCCAATACTGATGATAATTTAATTGTACATTCCAATGGCGTTCATAATTGTATTTCTCCAGCCACGTATGATAATTCATTGAAAGTATGTGCATGTCCACCAGGGTTTGCTTATTCTACTGTATTGGGTTGTTTGTCCGAATGTGATTTTTGGCAATCCTTTGTTACCGATGGTAATGGAGGTGGTTCATGTACGGATGTTTGTCCGGATCCGAACCAATATTTTAATTCAGAACTTACCAATACGTTGCATCCCAATACGTTGCGTCCCAATACGTTGCATCCCAATACGTTGCATCCCAATACGAATGGTTCCTGTTCATTTTGTCCTTATGGATACCAAACCGATAACCAAAACAATTGTATTCCTTTACCCGATTGTCCAGTCGGTACAAAATATTCGGACAATACTGGAAATTGTATCCCATACACTCTTCCGGTTATTCCCGTCGCCAATACATGTAAATATTATCAATTAGACAATAGTATTGCGAATAACGACAATGCCGATTGTAAAAAATTGCATTGTCCATCCACCTATCCCAGCGGAAAACTGAAACAATATTATGATGTACAACATGGATGTATGAATTGTCCCGTAGGATATAGTGCAAATGAACACAATATATGTATGATAAATTCGGAATGTCCGGATGGTTTTAAAATGGATTCTACCAGTGCTACAGGGTGTGTTTCTGTTTGTACGCAATCATGGGAACAATGGGATACGGCGGCCCAAGCCTGTGTAAATAAATGTACCGGCAAAGACATTCATGGTTATTTAAATCAACAAACCGTTTTTACCATGGTTTTAAATACGGGGAAAGATACTGGTTCTGGTGGTAGTATAAATACTGGTTTTAATACTGATTCCTGTTCCACCGGTTCTGGTGGTGGTTCTGGTGGTGGTTCTGGTGGTGGTTCTGGTGGTGGTTCTGGTGGTGGTTCTGGTGGTGGTTCTGGTGGTGGTTCTGGTGGTGGTGTTGTGAATCCGGGTGGTATCAATGATATGAATACCTATACATGTAAAAATTGTCCGGCTTCTTTTATTTCTGATGGTGCCAATAGTTGTAAATTAGGTCCGACCCCTGCCGCACCCACATGTGAACCCGGTTATGAAATGATAAATGGTGTATGTAGTTTGCCATGTACCGATTGGCGTAAATATGATATCAATACGGATAGTTGTCAGTTACGTTGTCAGGATCTTACCAATCACTGGGAAACAAATGCGAATGGGACAGGTCAATGTGTGGCTTGTGCGCTAGGATTTACTGCAAATGCTGATAATATATGCGATGTGAAAATACCTATTAAACCAGTTATGAATACACCGGTTCCATCGTGTGCTCCTGGTTCATATTCATATATTGACCCCAATACAGAAGAAACAAAATGTAAATCTGTTTGTCCAGTATATACAAAACCGGATCCAATTGACCCCACTGTGTGTAATTCATTATGTATCGGAAATTTATATTATGATAGTAAACAATCCGGAACACCAGCGGGTACGGGATGTGTTTCTTGTGGAAATGGTTATCTAGCAGATCCGGACACCAATACATGTATAGAATGTGATACAAAAGTAAAATATTTGGGAGGTTATGCACAAGGCACATTAACTTATACCGATGTGGCGGCTCCGAATGACCCTGATCATCCACTTGGATATAGATGTAATCCTACGTGTGATAATGGCCATATACTGGATGATCAAACTGGTAGTGCTACCTTGAATACTTGTTATACTTGTGATACAAAAACACATCCTGATCTTTTTATACAAAATTATTCCCGACAAACTACAAACGGAGTTAGTTCATGTGTAGCAAATTGTATTGGTCCCAATGCCTTGGACCCATCAAAAGCGAGTAATGATCCCAAGCCGTGTTCTAATTGTATTGACAAATATTCAAATTTGGCCACAAATCCTGTGAACCCGGATGGGGTGGGTGTTGGTAAAGGTCGTTGTGTTCCATCCATTTGTCCTACAGGATTTAAAATTGGTCCTGATTATTTATGTAGTGTTTGTGCTACCGGTTTAACCAACAATACGGCGGAATGTACTACTTTAGGTTCCGATGTTACATCATCATCCACACCAGTTACCGGAAAATGTTTTCCTGTCACATGTCCTGCCGGTTCTGCTCTTGGTACAGATTATACATGTAGTGCATGTCCAGCAGGTACAATCGGTAGTGTTGGAAATTGTGCGGTTCCAAGTGCAAACATAACGATTAAAAATACTGCAAATGTTGTTCCTGGAACACTTACCCCCAATAGTTCTTATACAGATGTGGAAGTAGACAAATTTACACTTGATATTACATTGACTATCGTAACTACAGTGGGTTTTGTTAACGTCACTATAGGTACAAATAAACAAACTGCAGCTGCATCAGAAGATATGACATTTAAAGGTGTTTCTATTCCTGGTGGCGATACAGGTGTTCCTGTTATTATTAGTTATTATGCGAAAAGTTCAGATGCTGCTGCTGGTAAAAACAAAGTCATACCTGATGTTACACATAAATTAACATTTTCTAGTAAGCCTACCCCCCCGAATGCTACATCCATACCGTGTACCACCAATGATTTTGCGGCTGCTTATATAATTGTTGCAGCGGGAACTACCTCTACCACGACTGGTGGTAGTAGTGGTGATAGTCATGGTGGATGTTGGAAAAATGCAAATAGTGGACCATTAGGACCAGTTTGTCCAATTGGAACGATTGTATCAGCAGGTAGTGCAAGTAAATGCTGTAATATGGGAGATTTTGATTTAATGAACCAAACATGCTGTGGAGGTAAATTATAAACTAAAATCCTCTCATGACTACGGTCAGCAAGTAGGAAAAGTTTGACTTCTTTATATATAATATAAATGGGTCCTGCACCAAGTTCAAATTCAGGGTCAAGTTCACAATCCCAGGATGTAGCACCAGTAACAACAACAACAGGAGGGACTGGAGCAGTTTCTATAGGATTTCATACAATTCCAAAAGGAGGAAATATTTCGGTTTCAGTAGGAAAAACAACTGAAAAATCCGGCGATACAATTATTACATTTCCTGATGGGTCTATCTCATCAACAGCGAATCCAACACCACCGAGTCATCCATTTTCTGTAAATGGTTACGGTGGTAAAGGACAGGGTGGTTATTCTGTTGTTACTTTATTTTCAATTGATTTTACATAGTTTTTGTTGGTCAATAGGTTGAATATCTATTGACTGGCAAGCTCTGCTTACCTGGGCTTAGTTGTATTAGGTGACCTTCGGTCACTCCCAAACTTCTCCGGGTCGGCATAGCAACTGGGAACCAGCAAAGCTGGTTCTAAGTGCAAAGCACCCAGAGAAGTTAGTTGTTGAAGGCCACGCTTCGCAAAGGCCCCCTGACCAAGATGACTCACTGCCTATATGAGGCGACGAAGTATCTTTATTGTCACCCAAAATGCCTTAGGGCGTTTTGGGGCCCTACTGTGCGAAGGCGTAAACACCCTCTATGGTGAGATGGCAGCCGTTCCGTATGGCCTTCTGACCAGAAGTTTTGTAAAAATATGTAGATTTACTATACAAATCATTATGAAAATGAAAAATTTAGGAAAATATGTCATGACTGTTTTTATCATTGCAAGTATGTTTGTATTAGTTACTCAACAAATCAATATCATTCAATGGGACCAGATGGTTACATCACCTCCAGTTACTGGAGGCATTCAGTCCACCTTGCCAAACCTGCGGTCAATATCTCACAAAGAAGCCATGTCTGGAAACGATCCCAATCCGTTCATTATGACCAACGTAAGTGTGGATAGTGATGGTAATACCATTGTGAAAACCTTGGATTCCAATGGATTTGTGGATTTAGCAGAGAATACACATTCTAGACATCAAAAATCATCTTCTGGTTCTTCTAGTTCTTCATAAACATGAGATGCGAGAGATAAGCTCATAATGAAAACCCCACGAATATATATAATGGAGTATCCTTCTTTCATAGAACCTAGTGTAAAACAATATGGTAATAATATGGTCATGACCAATGTGCAAAAACCAAAAAAACGCAAATTATTGAATATTGATACCAGATTTACGGATGAATATACTCACCCAAAAAACAAATACAATTCCATAGAAAATTATTTAATTACTCTACCTGAACGTATTACCGAAGTGAAAACCATTCGTGTGAGATCTATGGAAATTCCCATGAGTTTTTATAATTTTTCTGCATCATTAGGGAACACTTTTTTCAAATGTATTAATCTATCTACGTATGGATATTCCATGTGTGTGTTACCAGATGGTAATTATACGAATAGTACGGATCTTACTGCAGCGGTTAATGTGCAATTATCAGGTTTAGGAACTATTTCTACTATAGTAAATACCAACAATTCCATTAGTTTACAAGGAGCAACAGGACATGCTACGGATGTGGATTTTTATGTAGATGTTTGTGGAAACATAGACAAATATAATTTCCGTTCCAAGATAGGTTGGGCCATGGGTTTTCGTGATCCATCTTATTGTTTGGCCAGTGGTACAGGAACTTATATATCTGCCGAATCCATCGTTAATTTCAATACTGTCCGTTATTTGTATTTGGTAGTGGATGAATTTACCAACAATTTCCCCAATTCATTTTTAGCACCTATGAACCATTATTTAATGAATAAGAAAATATTGGCCCGTATTTGTGTAGATACAGTGCATTTTCCGTTTGGTTCGGTGTTACATGGTAACGAAGAAAATGGATATATTGTGAGTGATCGTCGTGAATATCAAGGGAAAATTGATATCCAAAAATTGAACATTCAGTTGGTTACCGAATGGGGTGTTCCGATTAATTTGAATGGATTAGATTTTAGTTTTATCTTGGATATTGAACATGAATAAATAAAGGAACCTACGGTTCCTTTAAAACCTCCCTTTCGTAGAAGGATATTTATTTCAAAATTTCTAGCAAATTGGTTGTATAAGATCCTATAGAACTAATTTACCAATAATTCTTGCAAGAAACCTTAGGAGGGCGCCGAGTATGACGCCTATTTTGGGCGTCAACCGGGAGCGACCGAAGGTCGCTCTAAGTGAAACGAGGTGTTCTCGTTACTTAGGAGGTTTTACCGGAACCTTGGGTTCTGATTAAAATTGATTTTTTATTGGTTTTCGTAACATATTATGTACATAATCCTATACATAACATGTCTGGTTCTGAACTGTCACTCGGTCAACAATATGCTATACATAAATTCAAACAAGGTGAAAATATATTTCTGAGTGGTCCGGGAGGCTCAGGTAAAAGTTATGTTGCAGGATATTTTGTACAAATTTTGCACGAAATAGGTCGTATTCATCAAGTTACTTCTACCACGGGTTGTTCTTCTATTTTGTTGTCCAATCAAATTCGTATTAGAGGACGACCTATCATCGTAAAAACCATTCATTCATGGTCAGGTATTCGTCTAGGTAAAGGCTCTATGGATGATTTGTTACGAATGGTACTTAAAAATCGTAAAGTAGTCAAAGAATGGCGACGAATCAAAACCTTGATTTTGGATGAATGTAGTATGTTGTCTAAAAAATTGTTTACTGTGTTGGAATTTATTGCCCGTAAAATACGTAACAATGCTAGTCCATTTGGGGGTATTCAAATTGTATTTCTAGGTGATTTCTTTCAATTGCCACCCGTAGGAGACCCGATGGACCCCGACACCATGGATTTCTGTTTTGAATCTCCTGCATGGTCACGGGTATTTCCTATACATAATCACATAGAATTAACCAAAATTTATCGTCAAAATGATACGAGTTATCAACAAATATTGAATGAAGTTCGTCGGGGTGAATTGAGTACGGATAGTTGTGACGCTTTGATGGCGCGGGTTGGTGTGCCATATGAACCAGAACAACATGGGGGTGTGTTGTTACCTATGAAATTGTTTCCTACCCGTAATCAGGTACAACGTGTCAATGAATATCAATATGGTTTGGTCAATGAAACCGAACATGTCTATTCTTCAGAAGTTAATACAGGTATGAGATGGTATGTGGATAATCGTGAACCATTTGAACCGGATGTGATGATGAAATGTATGTCTATGACTTCTGCTGATGTTGAATATGAAAGTCAGAATCTTTTGAAACAATTACCAGTTGAAGGTAATGTTTGTTTGAAAGTGGGTGTTCCTGTGATGTGTTTGGTGAATTTAGATATTGAAGCGGGTATTGCGAATGGTTCAGTCGGTGTGGTGGTGGATTTTGTGCGTGCAGTGGATGCGATAGATATTATTCCAATCGTCAGATTTTCCAATGGACAATGTCGTCCTATACAAAATTTTGTGTGGCAACACAATGAATTCCCATCTATTTGTGTCTCACATATGCCTTTATGTTTGTCTTATGCTACGAGTATTCATAAAATGCAGGGGGCGAATTTAGATGCGAGTGAAATGAATCTTGGTGCTTCCATCTTTTCAGAACATCAAACATATGTGGCATTGTCGCGGGTGAAATCATTGAATGGTGTTTATTTATCTGCGTTTCATCCTCATCGTATTCGTGTTAATCCCAAAGTTGTACAATTTTACGAGACTTTTATGACCATACCTGAAGATTTTACCGAAGTGGTTCATCCTCTGGATTTTACCGAAGTGGTTCATCCTCTGGATTGTACAAGGGATGATGATGAAAAACCGGATGTAGATACTACGTCTGATGCCTCCACTACGTTCACGGCATCATCCCCCAATGCTACCGTTCTACGAACGTCCACATTGGGGTCTTCTTTGTCAGAACAAAATGAATGTCCTATTTGTTTGGATTCTTTTGAAAAAAAACATCAAACTGCCTGTGGACATCACTTTTGTTATGACTGTATGCATCGTTTACTGAATTCTACTTTATTAAAAACCGCACCTTGTCCCATATGTCGTAGACCCGTTACCTTTCAAACATTTCATTCTTTGGAACCCACCAAAAAAAAATCCAATACCAAGAAATCTATTTTTGGATTCTTAGTTAAAAAATCATAAGATGATATAATATATAATGGTCGCCTCAGCATTTCTACCAGTTGCATGGCATCAAGGTAAACTCTTTTTTTTATTTGGAAAAGAAGTTAATGAAGATAGTAATCCAGGATTTAGTGATTTTGGTGGAGGTGTGGAAAATAATGAAGAAATTTATGAGGCAGGATTAAGAGAAATGGCGGAAGAGACTACGGGATTTTTTGGAAATGCTGAAGATGTACGTAAAATGGTTGATAGTCGTGGAGGTGTGTATCCATTAGTACACGAAAAATACAATATACATATCTTTCATTGTGATTATGACCCAAAATTGATAGATTATTATAATCATAGTCATAAATTTATTTATGATCATATGGATCGTGAATATTTAAAGAAGACGAAGATTTTTGAAAAAGTAGAAATACAATGGATGACGATTGCAGATATGAAAAAACGGCGGTCTGAATTTCGTGAATTTTATCGCGTGATTTTGGATAAAATTATCAACGAATCTACAAAAATCGCACAATTTATAAATAAAAAAGGCAAGGGAAAAGGTAAACCAAACAAAGGTCGTAAAACTCAACGCCTACGATGAGATGAATTTAATACATAAGATATAATATATAATATGTATTCACAAAAATGGAGATCTTATGGAGGTACCAAACATTTGGAGGAAAATAATAATGTAACTCTGCAAAGTTTGGTGGTCAATAATTTCACATTAACTAGTGACTATTTGGGTCTTTTTAGTATTCAGGGACAATTGATAGTATCCGATGTCACGAAATTAAATGCAAATCTTTTCGTCGGTGGTGATCAAACCAATACTGGAAATGTACTTGTACAAGGAAATTCCATTTTTTCACAAAATGTAACCATGATGAATAGTTTACAAGTTTCCGGTTCTGTGATTGTGAATGGTACAATTACTGTTAGTGAAGATTTTATTTTAACAAAAAATATTGTGGTAGGGGGTAACATTTATGCTGAGAATAATACGCTCATTCTCGGATACAATACTTCCACCAATACTTCCAATTCTAATTCTTCCTATTCAGGTAAAATCATTTGTAATAATAGTCATTCGGGTGGATTTATGGGAGTCAATTTTCCCGACACATTACCCAATATTTTGTTACCAGCTGCTACTTTTGATATATATAGTGATAGTTTAAACAATCCTACAACTACTACTGCATTGAACGTTTATTCTACTGGAAATAAAACACAAAGTTTGGTATCATCCAATGCTTCACAACAAGGGGTAGTTGTTTATACAGATAATTCACAATGTTCATTGCATATTTTTAATGATACATCCTATGTTACCCAATATCATCCGTGTGAACACAATTCCAATGCTTTTTATAAAAACGCGTTGTATATGACAGATGTCAGTGCCAATTATGGTGATGCCACCTTGGTGTATACCTCCGGAGGGAATTTATCAGTTTCTGTAAAAAAGAATATTAATGTACCTTCTAATTTGTCGGTAGGCAAGTCCTCTACAGGAAATATGCATACTTCTTTGTCCGAAACGGTGAGTATTTTTTCGGACATGTCTTTTGGATTTTTAAAAAATTATTACAAAAAATCCAATTTTTATATGCAAAATGCGGTATCCTTGGTGGCTACAATGGATACTTCGTGTGTGACTGGATTAAATATCATGTTACCGTCAGGTAAAGGGCAACGTATGATGGCTGGATCCTATATTTATGATTCCAATCGTTCTATGGCGATTTCTGGATTAATTACAGATGCATCTTATAATTGGACACCGAATCAAATGGTAGTATCAAATTCCAATCCTGCTTATGGAAAAACGGTGACTGCCTTCAATACATATCAACCGGTATTGGATTCTTATGTAGTTACTATCAATGGACCTACACAATTAGTCAACGGAGAAATCAATCTGATACAAGATGTTTCTTTTCATATGGTTGGTGTCATTTCTTCACCACGTTATCCAAATTTTGTATTGGCTTTTGGTAGTCATGATTCGTATGAATCATCTCAGAATTATTATCATTTTCCCGTGAAATCATCCAATAATGGTGGTAAAAAATGGAAGTACAATTCCTTGACAAATTCAACTACTTTATTTACGAATTTAAATGCAAATCTGACCAATGTGATTTCATCGGGATATGTGTATGACAATACGTATTCGGTGGTTACAATGAATCATGGAGGATTGGTCTTAGTAAGTTGTGATGGTTTTCAAACATGGAATCCATTACTTTTGTATGATACTAGTCATAATTCATTTTCATATGGTTGTTCTTCCGTGCGTATCTTGGATGCGAATAATTCGGCGAATTTCTTGATATTTACGTATAACTCTTCGTCAACAGATAGTTCATATAATCATGTAGGATGGGTTTATTTACCATATTATTCTGGATTTGTTGCCACATCTAGTACCATAGACGTCTATGGTAACCAGACGTATGTTTATACTGATTCAACTATAATTACCAATACTTCCTATGTATACAATTCTTGGTGTACCTATATGCAAAATGTATTTGTGTTGGACGGGTATGATACAAGTTATTTGTTTGTGGCTGGAACTGGTATCAAAAAATATTATGTTCAAGATATATCTATCAATCCCGTACTTGTTTCTTCATGGCATTTCAATGGGTCCTATACTTATTATGCTATGCAAACATATAAAACGTATCAAAACGATGTTACAGGAATTAATCGTTTACAACCGGATGCTATGTTTTCTTTGTTTGTAGGAGGGGGAATTATTACTTACTCCTTGGATGGGGGGTATACCTTTGTAGATGTGAGTATGGGATTTTCTGATTTTTGTTTTACCAGTGTGACTATTTATGATATTAGTCGTGCGATTGTGATTGGTTCACGTTATAGTGACAGAACCGGTATCATTTTGACTACTTATAATTGTGGGGTTTCTTGGAACAATCCATATCCGACAATGAATATGTCGGGTACAGCGAATTTGTTGATGGATGCGATTCAACCACATGCTTTGGTATCTATATGTAAAATTAATTTGGATGATTTTTTAATTGTGCGTAATGATACGAGTAATCATTGGTATGACCCGTCCGGTTTCAATTATCCGTCGGGATATTATGGAAATAGTCAGATTTATTATTGTCATGCACCTTGTTTGTTTGATAGAAATGCCCACGTATTGGATATTTGTGGGAGTATGCAAATCTCCGGTTCTTTGGCAGTGGAAGACAATCTTACGGTAGGTGGAACAATTACTTGTCCTGCGCCACTGGTTTTGTCCGATTATCGGATTAAATCGGATATTGTAAATTTAGATGATTTTGATTATTTTACGGTGGATCATTTACGACCTGTGTTTTATAATAATAATATTACTCATAATTCAGATATAGGATTTATAGCTCATGAAGTCCAAGATGTGTTTCCATTTTTAGTACATGGAGTCAAAAATGATCTGGGGAAATATCAATCAATCAATTACAATGGATTGATAGGAATCTTGGTGAAAGAAATACAACAGTTGAAGCGCCTATTGGAACCTACGGTTCCAATAAAACCTCCCTCGGGTAACGAGGACACCACGCTACGCGAGGTGCCCTCCTAAGGTTTCTTACAATGAATCTTAATGAATTAGTTGTATAGGATCTTATACAACCAATTTGATATTTCCTACCTGGAAGGTCATCAAAGAAACCTTAGGAGGGCGCCGAGCTTGCGAGGTGTCCTCGTTACTTGAGGGAGGTTTTACTGGAACCGTAGGTTCCAATACATTTGAGTCGTGACATTCGGGATGAGGTAAAATTGGTATTACTTTGTGATTTGGTAGTTGATTGTGATGGTGATTTTAAACAACAACCTGTACATGGTTTTTCTGGTGGTGTCGTCATGGTGTTTTGGTGATGAGTGTATCCTGTGTCAGTTCCTATATAACTACTTACATAGATGGGTTTGGATGATACATGTGGATTAAACGCAATGGGATCTGTAAGAATGGAACGATTGGGACGTATTTGTGTATTATTACATACTTGATACTGGGGGCATGATTTGGGTGTTGTTATTTCCATACCAAAAATAATACTAGAATTTGGACGTACAATTTGATTATAGACATTGCTAGTATTTATAATGCTATTTCCCAAAGAATATTGTTTAAAAAGAGTATAATCTTCACTTGGTAATGTTTTTTGTAATTTAGATTGGTTTTTGGTATTTAATACAGTTCCTATGCGTTTTCTTTGTAAATAATCACTTTGTGACATATTTGAACGTAACTATATTCTATGTTCTTATAAAAAAAAGTCGTAAATTGTAATAAATTAACTTCTCTTTTATTTCTAAGTCAAATGGTTATAGCATCTTTTACATCACGTTCTGTATTTACATCTTTTACAACATGTGCTGGAAGAAATATTTTTGGAAAATCTTCACCAATTTACAGTAGTTATATGAATATTGTTCCCATTACAAATAATATGAATGGAGTAGGTGGAGGAGTAGGTGGAGGTGGAGGAGTAGGTGGAGGTGGAGGAGTAGGTGGAGGTGGAGGAGTAGGTGGAGGTGTAGGTGGAGGTGGAGGTGGAGGTGGAGATG
>TBL_comb47_HYPODRAFT_10001240_pt1 | contig 33204 bp, 30 predicted proteins | sample TroBogypolimnion_40_FD_10682 | JGI IMG/M metagenome (IMG submission 10682)
GGGTCGTACAGCGAGGCGCCCTCGGCGATCAGGCCCAGGCCCGACAGGATGCGCTCGGCGTTTTCGTGGCCGGCCTCGGTCAGAAACACCTGGTGCGATTTTTCGTCCACCGTGAAGTCGCCCGGTTTGGTGACGCCCTCGCCGGTGTGCGGATCGGCCTCGCCCTCCTGCAGGCTCATGAGGGGCACTACCTTGTTGATGGCCAGGTACATGTCGGTGTGGTCTTCGGCCTGGCCGGAGATGATCAGCGGAGTACGCGCCTCGTCAATCAGGATCGAGTCCACCTCGTCGACGATGGCAAAGTTCAGCCCGCGCTGCACCCGGTCGCCCACCTCGTGCACCATGTTGTCGCGCAGGTAATCGAAACCGTATTCGTTGTTGGTGCCGTAGGTAATGTCGGAGCGGTAAGCTGCCTGCTTTTCCTCGCGCGGCGCCTGCGGCAGGTTGATACCGACGGTGAGGCCCAGGAAGTTGTACAGGCGGCCCATCCAGCGCGCATCGCGGCTGGCCAGGTAGTCGTTCACCGTCACCACGTGCACGCCCTTGGCCGTCAGCGCATTCAGGTACACCGGCAACGTTGAGGTGAGCGTCTTGCCCTCGCCCGTGCCCATTTCGGAAATCTTGCCGTGATGCAGCGACATGCCGCCCAGCAACTGCACATCAAAGTGGCGCATCTTCATGATGCGTTTGGAGCCCTCGCGCACCACGGCAAACGCTTCCGGCAACACCGAATCCAGCGTCTCGCCCTTGGCAACGCGGGCCTTGAACTCTTCGGTCTTGGCCTTGAGTGCCTCATCGGTGAGCTTTTCGAACTCGGGCTCCAGCGCATTGATGCGGGTCACCACGGAGCGGTATTGCTTGAGCAGACGGTCGTTACGACTTCCGAAGATTTTGGTAAGAATATTGGTGGCCATGCAAGCAAGACTGGCCTGCTTCCCACAATGGGCGAACAGAACAGCGCAGTCCTTTTTCTAATCAAGGTGAAGTGAGGGCAACCCGGCAAATAGCAAGCGCCAGAGCGCCCGCGGCTTGCACAGCCTGCTAAAGCGCCGATTTTAACGTTTGGCCGGCATCGCCGGTCCGAGACCTTCTTTGGGAAGCTTTCGCGGGTCCTGCCGCAAGCATCGACAACCAGGTTCAGCCATACCAGCACAGGCTCTGAATGGCTGCTTATCCGCGATAATCAGTGCAATCTCTGTTCAATCAAGGGGCCATGCACCGCCGCAACCACGCCGTCACGCTGTTACAGGCCACCCGCGAATCTGAAACCCTCAGCCGCCTGTTCGACCTCGCCTCGGAATCGGCGGCGAGGCTCCAATCCATTCAAACCCTGCTACCCGGCGCGCTGCGTGCCAGCGTCCACCCGGGGCCGATTGAAGGGCCGGTGTGGTGTCTGCTGCTGGACGGCAATGCCGCTGCGGCGAAAATAAAGCAACTCCTGCCGGCGCTCGAAGCCCATCTGCGCAGCAAGGGTTGGGACGTCAAGTCCATCCGACTCAAGGTCCAAATGACCAGGAACACGCCATGAAACCCGCGCCCTGCCCATTTAGCAGGCAATTTGGCGCCTAATTGAAGCGATTTAGGTATGAATGGACTATTGAACCATTCTGAAAAAACTGACAAACTAAGCGATGCCGTTTATGACCATGCCCAACACATCTGCCATCGTTCTTCCCAATCTTTCCTATCTGGGCGCGGCCTCCAACTACCTGGACGAAATTTACGAGGTATTGGGCCCGTTGGCCCTGTTTGAAAGCTTTACGCCCGAAGAGCACTCGATTCTGTGCGATTACATGGAGTGCTACGCGGCGGACGAGGGCGCCACCATCTTCAGCGAAGGCGAAACGGGCGATTTCATGATGTTGGTACTGACCGGCAGCGTCAACGTCATCAAGCAGGACAAGGATTCCAAGGAAAAAGTGGTATCCGAGGTCGGCCCCGGAGGCTTTCTTGGCGAGATGTCGCTGGTGGACGGGCAGCCCCGCTTCGCCAGCTGCGTTGCCACCATGCCCACCGATGTGGCGATACTGCACCGCCGCGACCTGGCAGGCCTGGTGTCGGGCCAACCCCAGGTCGGCATCAAGGTACTGCTGCTGCTGCTACAGGTGGTGACCCGGCGCCTACGGGATGCCACCACCCGCATGCTGCCCACCATCGAATCCAACTGGATATAGGCGTTTAAGCTCTTGCGTCGCCCCAGCGCAGGTCTGATGAGTCGTTGCCGCGATAGATCGTGTTGCCAGCGCGGTCCACACAGTATTCGGGCGACACAATCATTTCGCGGATCGCTGTCCCGTTGGGAACGCGGGTATATTCAAACAGCACGCTGCGTTCAATGACGGCGCCGGCCTTGATGTGGCTGCCATGCCCCACCCAGGCTGGTCCGATGATGGTGGCGCCCGGCTCCACCTTGACACTGGAGCCAAAGTACACCGGGCCCTGGATATTCACCTGATCCCAGGGAATGCTGGTATTGATACCCACCCACACGCCCGGGCGCACCTCGGTGCCCGGCATGTTCATCTCGGCCACGCCACCGCGCAGCACGCGCTGCAGCACCGACCAATAATCGCTGACCCTGCCGATATCAATCCAGTTGAAAAAGCGCTTCTGGGCAAAGAACGGGTCACGGCGCTCGACCAGTTGCGGGAACAGCTGCGAGCCGATGTCATACACCGTGTTGGAAGGCACTAGGTCAATCACCGCTGGCTCAAACAGATAAATTCCGGTGCTGGCCATGGTCGACTTGGCGTCGGCCGGACTGGGCTTTTCCTGGAAGGACTGGATCTGTCCGTCCTTGTCGGAAACCACGATGCCGTAATTGCTCACCTCTGCCAGCGGCACATCCAGCGTCACCACGCTGGCCATGGCGCCCTTTGCCTTGTGCTCATGCAGGGCCGCGCCAATGTCCAGGTCGATCAACGCATCGCCACACAGCACCAGCGTGGTCTCGTCGAAGAAGCCACTGAAGTCCTGAATCTTGCGCATGCCACCAGCCGAGCCCATGGGTCGCGGCAGTATGTCTCCATGGTCCAGCACGCCCTCGTAGGAGTAACCCAGCTCCACACCCCAACGATGGCCATCGCCAAAGTAGCGCTCAATTTTCTGGTGGTGGTAGGCCACATTCACCATGATCTGTTTGATTCCGTGGCGCGCCAAATGCTCGATCAGGTATTCCATCAACGGCTTGCCCAGAATCGGCACCATCGGTTTGGGCAGGTCCTTGGTAAGAGGCCGTACGCGTGTTCCCTGGCCGGCGGCCAGAATCATTCCTTTTGCCATTTTTTTATTTCCCTTAATTCCTGTTTGAGTGACAAGATTAACGCATTTTCATGACGCAACGCCATAGCCCTGCGGATTGCCGCTCTGCCAGCGCCAAGCGTCGGCGCACATGGTCTGCAGATCGCGCGTGGCCTGCCAGCCCAGCAGTTCACGAGCCAGCGTGGGTTCGGCGTAGCAGGCCGCAATGTCACCCGGTCGACGCGGCTGCACCTGATAGGGAACTGGCTTGCCGCTAGCGGCCTCAAAGGCCTTCACCATGTCCAACACGCTGTAACCCACACCAGTTCCCAGATTGATGGCCGCACATTGACCCACGTCCGAGCTGCCCAGCATTTCCAGTGCACGCAAGTGGCCCAGGGCCAGGTCGACAACGTGGATGTAATCGCGCACACCGGTGCCATCGGGCGTGGCGTAGTCGTTGCCCCACACATTCAAAAACTCGCGCCGCCCCACCGCCACCTGGGCCACAAAGGGCAGCAGGTTGTTGGGCACCCCTTGCGGGTCTTCGCCGATCAGGCCGCTCTCATGCGCGCCCACCGGATTGAAGTAACGCAGGATGCCAAAACGCCAACTTGCATCGCCGGCAAAGGCATCGCGCAGCATGTCTTCAATCACCAGCTTGGTGCGGCCATAGGGATTGGTGGCAGACAGGGGATGGTCTTCGGTCAGCGGCAGGCGCTGCGGATCGCCATAGACCGTGGCAGAGCTGCTGAACACCAGCGTCTTGACGCCGCAAGCGTCCATGGCCTCGAGCAGGCGCAGCGTGCCGACCACATTGTTGTCGTAATAGCGCAGCGGCTGCTGCACCGACTCGCCCACCGCCTTGAGCCCGGCAAAGTGAATCACGGCCTGGGCAGCGCTATCGCGCAGGGCGCGCTGCAGGGCCGAGCCATCGCGAATGTCGGCCTCCACCCGGGCAATGGTTTTTCCGGTAATGCGTTCGACCCGATTCAGAGATTCCGGATTGCTGTTGCAGTAGTTGTCCAGAACCGTGACGCTATGGCCTGCGTTGAGAAGCTCCAGGCAGGTGTGGCTGCCGATATAGCCGGCGCCGCCGGTGACAAGGATGTTCATGCTGTGGTTTTCCGTGCGTGTGGGGGAGTTGGCATCTTGCGAATGATGTCGCAAGCTTAGCAAAGCGGCACGACCTTCAGCTTTGCGTTCGCTGCCAGGCTTGGTTCGTCCCAAAAAAAACGGGAGCCTAAGCTCCCGTTGCTGCTTAAAAACTTCTGTTTACTTGGACTTACGGCGAATGGCAATCGCGCCCATGAGGACCAGCGCGGCCCAAAACATGGCATAAGATTCACGTTCCGATGTCAGAAGCGTCACCCGTTGGTTGGACGCGATTGTGGTCGTGTTGCTGCGCAGGGAAGCGTCGCCAAAGCTGCCGTTGGACACACCACCGCGGTTGGTGTCTGCGGATGCCACAACAGACACCACCATCGCAGCAACGAGTACCGATGGCCTGACTATCTTAAAAAAGTTCATGCGACACATCCCTGGTATTTATTTATTGAAAAACTCCGTGTAGGCCCTCGCCCTTGCCTACAAGCTTAACTGCGGCCCAGCTCGGCATCAATAGTCCATTCGGACTAACTTGCACCAATTCCCCCCAAAAAACCACGTTCCGGCTGCTGCGTTCGCCGTTTTTTTCACTCAAGGGACACCAGGCGGTTTTCCGCACTAGCGCCCAATCGCCAAATACTCAAAGCCCATCCCACGCACCAGCGCCGGATCGTAAAGATTGCGGCCATCGAAGATCACCGGATTTTTCAACTTGGCCTTGAGCGTGTCGAAATCGGGGCTGCGGAACTCGCGCCATTCGGTCACGATGATCAGTGCATCGGCACCTTCCAGTGCACCGGTCTGGTTTTCGGCGAAGCTCAGGCGCGGCTCGTCGGGGAAGTAATGGCTAGCCTCCTTCATGGCCACCGGGTCGTAGGCGGTGACGGTGGCGCCGGAGTTCAACAAATCCTGGATCACCTCCAGACTGGTGGCCTTGCGCATGTCGTCGGTGTTGGCCTTGAAGGCCAGGCCCCAGAGCGCAAAGTGCTTGCCGGCCAGATCCGCTCCAAAGCGCTCAATGACCTTGCGACCCAGCACACGCTTTTGCGCATCGTTGGCGTCCTCCACGGCCTGCAGCACCTTGAGCTTGATGCCACCATCCGATGCCGCCGTCTTGATCAGCGCCTGCACATCCTTAGGGAAACACGAACCACCATAGCCCGCGCCCGCATACAAAAAGTCGTAGCCAATGCGCGGATCGCTGCCAATGCCCTTACGCACCGCCTCGATGTCGGCGCCCAGCTTTTCTGCCAGATTGGCCAGCTCGTTCATAAAGCTGATGCGCGTGGCCAGCATGGCATTGGCGGCGTATTTGGTAAGTTCGGCGCTGCGGATATCCATCAGGATCAGGCGATCGTGGTTACGCTGAATCGGTGCGTAGAGCGCACGCATATTGAGCGCGGCCTGGTCGTCATCGCAGCCCACCACGATGCGGTCAGGACGCATAAAGTCGTCAATGGCGGCGCCCTCTTTCAGAAACTCGGGGTTGCTCACCACGCTGAACGGAATGCTTACGCCGCGTGCGGCCAGCTCTTCGGCAATGGCCGCCTTGACCCGATCGGCCGTGCCCACCGGCACCGTGCTCTTGTCCACCACCACCTTGTAATCTGTCATGTACCTGCCGATGTTGCGTGCGGCGGCAATCACATACTTCATGTCGGCCGAGCCATCTTCATCCGGTGGAGTGCCCACGGCAATGAACTGCACCGTGCCAAAGTGCGCAGCACGCTCCACGTCGGTGGTGAAGTGCAAGCGCCCGGCAGCGACATTGCGCTTGACAATCTCTTGCAGACCCGGCTCAAAAATCGGGATGCCCCCATCCTCCAGAATCTGAATCTTGGCTGGATCCACATCCAGGCACAGCACATCGTTGCCAATGTCTGCAAAGCAAGCACCAGACACCAAGCCCACATAGCCAGTACCAACGACCGTAATCTTCATTGTTCGAGTCCTCTAAAAACCTCGGATTATTCTAAGTCTACGCAAGGATCGGGCCGGATTTCATGTGAAATCTCACTAACGACACTCACGGTGTGCGGCTGCTAGGCAATGGGCGCGACCCTTGCCAGACAAGCATCGCACAGGAACTTGGCCCGTTCCGCAGTGTCCGCCTCTGCGTAGCAGCGCAGCTCGGGGGCATTGCCGCTGGGGCGCAGGTGCACGATGTCGCCGTTGGCAAAGGTCACACGCAGGCCATCGGTCTGGTTGGTGCCGACTACGGCGCCGGAATCGGGCGCCAGGTTTTGCGCCAACGCGGCCGTATCGCCCTGCAACTGCGCCAACAAGGCACGGCTGTTGTCGGTGGCAAAGCCTTGCAGCCGGTCGCTGGCGGTAAAGCGCCTGGGCAAATCGGCGCTCAGGGCAGACAACTGGCAACCCTGCTTGCGGGCCAGCACCAGTAGGGCCAGCATGGGCAAGACCGCGTCGCGGGTCGGCAGGGCCTTCAGGCTGCGGCTACCCTGCAGCACATCGCTGCCCAGCAAAAAGCCGCCATTCGCCTCGTAGCCCACCACGGGCCCGGTAGCGGTGGCCAAGGCCTCCTCCATACCGGCAATCACATAGGGCGAGCCAATGCGGGTGCGCAGCACCTGGGCAAACGCGCCGCACAGTTCCACCGCCGTGTTGCTGCTGACCGGAGTCACTACCACCTGCGCCTGCAAGGCCTGGGCACACAAGATGCCCACAAGGTCACCCCGCAACCACTCGCCGCGCTCATCGCCTATCAGCGGCCGGTCGGCATCGCCATCGGTGGACAGAAGTGCATCAAAACGATGCTCGGTGGCCCACTGCCGGGCCTGCGCCACATCTTCGGGGCGTACGGCCTCGGTATCTATGGGCACAAAGGTTTCGGTGCGACCCAGGCTAGTGACCTGCGCGCCCAGGGCTTGCAGAATGCTGCGCAGCACATCTCGTCCGACGCTGGAATGCTCGTACACCGCCACCTGCGCACCGTCCAAGGCACCCTCGCCAAAATAATCCAGGTAACGCTGCACATAGGCCTCGCTGGCACTGGCATCCGCTGCGGGCAAGGCGGCATTCACGACTACGTCTGGCACGTCTACTTGTGCGGCCAGCATGGCCTGTTCATCGGCCTTGGAGATCTCACCATCGGCGCGGTAAAACTTGATGCCATTGCGATCAAACGGAATGTGGCTGCCGGTGACCACAATGGCCGGCGCACCCAGCTGCGCGGCATAAAAGGCCAGGGCCGGCGTGGGCAGCGCCCCCACATAGACGCATTCGCACCCTCTGGCCTCAATGGCTGCCGCACAGGCCGCCGCAATGCGAGGGCTGCTGGGGCGCAGGTCATGGCCCAACACCACGCGGGTGGCAGAGGGGGAGACGGCTTGCAAAAACGCTGCCGTGTAGGCCCAGCACAGGCCATCGCTCATGTCGGCCACCAGGCCGCGTGCACCGCTGGTGCCAAAGGCCACGCCCGACCGGGTTACCAGGGTGTTTAAAGAATGAATGCTCATTTGTACCTTAACGATTGATATGAATGCCCTGCGCTTACTACGCACAACGAACGTCAGCCAACCAGGCAATGTGGCCTAGGTGCCGGGCCTTGGCAAAGTAAGAGCGATCTGCTGTCACCAGCACCGCACCGGGAATGGTCGATGCTACTGCATGGTAAATCGTATCAAAAAGGTGATGGTCAAGCCGACGAGCCAATTCAATGACGCATCTCCCTATCGCCAGAAACTCAAAGCCCAGCCCCCCGCACCAGCGCCGAATCGTAGAGATTGCGGCCATCGAAAATCACCGAGCTTTTCGGCTTGACCTCACGTGTGCCGAAGTCGGTTGACGCTGCCAATAAACTGATCAGCCCGGCACAAACAGCTGAGTTGTTGGGGTGCAGCCGCTCCAGTGCTTGAGGCACATCTCATCCCCCTCTCGTCAGCTATACTGACTTCTATTTTTCTCAGTATAACTGCCTATGCTGTACTTCCCTTTATCCACCGCCGCCCAAACCGCCTATGCAGCGCTGAGCAGTGCAAGCAGGTTGAGCGACGTGCGTTCCGTTGCCACATTGCCGGGAAGCTTTTCAAAAAAAATCGTGAAGAGCAAGGAGTATTGGTACTACCAAACCGCCGACCTCACAGGCAAGCAAATACAGATCTTTTTGGGGGCTGCGTCTGTCGAGCTCAGCGAACTCATTGAACTGCATCGCCGGGGCGATGCAAGCAGCATCCATCTGCGCCAATTGGCCCGCCAAGCCATCGCGGCCGGATGCCTGTCGATTGTCAGCGCACACGCAAAAATCATTGAACGCCTTGCGGATGCAGGATTCTTTCGGGCTGGAGGAATACTGGTTGGGACCCATGTCTACATGGCATATCAGAACTACCTGGGCGTGCGCTGGCAATCTTCCGCACAGACCCTGGATCTCGACTTTGCACATGCCGGGCGCAACGTCTCCGTCGCCATACCTTCGGATGTCACGATGGACATGGGCAGTGAAATTGAGGCACTCCAGATGGGGTTCGTGCCCGTCAAAAGCCTCACCACCTATGTAAAGTCCGATGAAACAGATCTGCAAATTGACTTTGTCACCTGCATGCACAGGGGTGGGGACACGCCCGTGCTGATCAAGGCGCTCAACGCGGTGATGCAGCCCTTGAAGTTCATGGAATTTTCGATGGAAGCCCCTATCCAATTGACGCTGCTGGCGCAACGCGGCCCTATTACCGTAAATGCGCCCCCGCCTGAAAAATACGCACTGCACAAGCTGCTCGTATTCGGGGAGAGGTCGCAGTCCATGCGGCTCAAGGCCAGCAAGGACCTGGACCAAGCGGCATCCCTCATCGCGTATTTGGCCGCCCACGACGCCGATCTGCTGCATGAGACCTGGAATACCCTCGTTGCCACAGGGCCGGGTTGGCGCAGCAGGGCATTGGAGGGACTCAGAGCGCTCAAGGAACGCTATCCGTCAATCGACACCACTGCACTTTCGGCTAACTGAACCCACATTGCAACAGACCGCATGGTTCACGAACACAAGGATATCTTGCAGGCACTGATAGGCACTTGAAATTAGTCCGAATGGACTATTGCGCGCTTCAAGCCAAACGACGAAACTCAATTTGCGTTATGCACATTGGACGCCTAAAACACCCAAACCAGAGATTCGTATGAAAATCAATTTCACTAAACAATTAGTAGCAACTGCACTCTTAATAACTGGCCTGAGCGCACAGTCATACGCAGCCACCCTTTTTTCTGACAATTTGCAATCCGCTTCCGATCTGAACGCCTTATCAGTTACATCTGTTGGTGTTATTGGAACCGCTCAAGACGGCACCAAAGCATTGACCTTCAGCGCATTGCAGGTAGGTCAAAACATGGTGACCACAAATACATATTCATCAAACACCGGTTCTTTCACTGTTTCCTTTGATTTCTATAGTTCTTGCAACGCCAGTAACAATTGCGGAGGATTTTTGAACACGTCCGCAGCAGGTTGGGTTGCATCGGATACACCATTTAATGGAACCAATCAATTTAATGGAACCCCACAATTTAGTGATTCAGCCACATGGAAAAATGCAAGTATCACTTTTTCTGGCAGTTCCACTAACGCTTCCTTTGAGATTTGGCAAAACAGCACACATGCACAAATCGCCAACGCCCAAGGAACAGGCGCAAGCTTCTATATCAAGGATCTGGTGATAACGGATAACAGCGTGGGAGCTGCCAATGGTTTGGTCGTTACTACTGTCGCCGCTGTACCCGAACCAGAAACCTACGCCATGCTGTTGGCTGGTCTGGGCCTGATCGGTGCAGCTGTCAAGCGCCGCAAGGCCAAACAAGCCTAATCGCTTGATGCACATAACAACGGGAGCTTCGGCTCCCGTTTCTGTTTCCCGGTGTTATCAGCGCTTGCAGGTCTTCGCCCCATGCTCTGCTCGGCATAGAACAACCCGAAGGCCAGCAGCCGCCCCGTACTTGCAAGCCATTTCCCCTCGGACGCGCCTACTCTTAACTTTGCATTGAGGGTGTCGAAATTGGGACTGTGGAAGGCAATGATTTCTTAGCAACACAGGTTGCGGCCATCACAGAAGTTCCAGATAGTCCTTTGTGAAGCGGTGCACTTCGGCGCTAGCCATTGCTTCATTCACCGGCCACCAGCGCAACGCGCTGTGCTGGGTATCAGCAACAGCCACTACCGCATCACCAGGCAGGTGAACCAAGTTGCCCATCACCACGTAGTGGGTAGACACGCCCAAGTCGCCCGCAAAGCAATCGTCGTAGAAGTGCTGAAATGCGCCCATGTGGACGGGTGATGGCGACAACGCAGCAATATTTAGCCCGAGCTCATTCAGTGCCACACGGGCAAGTGCTTCTTGCATCGGCTCGTTTTTGCGAATGCGCCCGCCCGGAACAAACCAAAATCCTTGTGCCGGTCTATTGTTACGCCTACCCAACAACACTTCGGTGCCACCGCGCACCATCACGAGGTCCATGGCGACAAGCGGAACTAAATCCACCACGTTTAAAAACTTTTTGGCATTCAACATTTCAGCGCGTCATCAGTTGGCGTATGGCCCCAAAGATAAATAGCGAGTTGGTGATCAAATAGCGCCTCCACAAACGCTTTGGCTCGCTCAGCAACCTGTGCAACCATTCAAGACCGTTTTCCCGCATCCAAGCAGGTGCACGTGAAACTGTGCCAGCGTGAAAATCAAAAGCTGCCCCCACACCTAACATCACTGCGTGCACTCTGCCGCGATGTGCCAACATCCAATGCTCTTGCTTGGGACAACCCAGGCCCACAAAAACCAAACCTGCTCCACTGGCATTGATTAGCTGTACTGAATCGGCATCCTCTTCAACCGTAATGGGGCGAAACGGCGGCGCCTCATATCCGGCAACCACCAACTTAGGGAAGGCAACATTGATGCGTTCAGCAAGCAAGGTCAAAGTCTCGCGCGTGCTACCAAAAAAATACACTGACAAGCCCTCCGCTTCGCAACGCCCAAGCAATGCCCAGGTCAGGTCCGGACCACTCACACGCTCTTGCTGCGCATTGCCCAACTTACGCAACATCCAAGCCACTGGCGCACCATCTGGTGTGGTCATATCTGCCGCAGCCACAACCGCACCAAAATCCGCCTCACGCGATGCAGTTACTGCAACATGCACATTGGCCAGCACCACATACCGACTCTGTCGAGCATGAGCCCAAGCCAGTACCCGTTTTTGGGCCGCATCAAAACCAATAATGTCAATTACCGCATGCAACACAAGCTCTGTCTTACGGTCTACCTGCATCATTTTCTTGACCTGTTTTTTAAATCTTGGATGGCATCTTCATAGATCGTCATAAGCTGTGCGTAGTTCCGTTCTGCAGAATATTCAGCTTCGAACAAGGACCGCGCATTGCGCCCCATTTCAGCCATCTGGTGAGGGTGCTGTTGCGCCCATTTCATCTTTTCTACCAAATCCAGAACGTTTCCTGGTTCAAATAGCAAACCTGTCTTTCCATCAATTATCAAATTAGGTAATACACCAATGCGACTGGCAATTACAGGAGTACCATTAGCAAATGATTCAACAGCAACCATCCCAAAGGTTTCGAACCAGATACTCGGAACAATCACTGCACATGCACGAGACATTTCTGCATTAACTTCATTTTTACTTAGCTGGCCCAGTGCATGCACGCATGAAAAACCCTGCAAATGCTCAGACTGAGGACCAGTCCCTGCAAATCTGACAGTTACACCGTCAATCGCATTAGCAGCACTCAACAAAACATCTATACCTTTTTCAGGTGACAAGCGACCAACAAACAAAAAATCGCTACGAACACCTTTAATTGTTGGGCTTTTAGAATCAACGAAGTTGGGTTTAACAACAATACGTTCACCCGGTAAACCACCAATAATAAACTTGTCGCGACAAAAATCATTGAGCGCAATATAACGGGTAACTTTATTTTTCCAGGTACCAATAGCGCGATGCATCGAAACCATGCTTGCAAGGACAGTACTTTGCACTATGGAGTCACGGTAACAACCGCGCACTGCACCACGCCAAGGCAGTTTTCCAAGGCAGTCCTCACATACCCTACCATCGCGCAAAAACATCGCTTGAGGACACATCAATCGAAAGTTGTGCAGAGTTTGAACTACAGGCACCGACATGCGTTCCGCCACCCAATAAATCGATGGCGAAATCAATGGAAACGTGTTGTGAACATGTACTACGTCGGGTTGAAATGAGCGCAACGCTTTCTCAAAAGCATGACCACTTTTGACTGACCACATGGTCTGTGCCGCGGCAACTACCTTTGGCATATGCGTCAGCGCATCGTTATGGCGCGTAAACAACTCAACAGAATGGCCATGATCGCCAAGAAGCGCGAACTCAGCTTCCATCACCGAATCCTCACCGCCTTTGTGCTGATAAGCATTGTGGACAAGCAGGATCTTCAATTTTTTAACCCTAAAACATAACTTGGTGATGCTAGGCACCGCGACAACCCTTCTGCGAACCGGCTTGCCATATTGTCAATGGTCAGGTCCTCCGCGCTCGCGAGGCAGCCAGAACGTAGCTTTGACGCCAGCGTGGCATTCCCCAGCAAGCTAGCACAAGCATCTACGTAGGCCTTCAAGTTATCTTCGGTCATGATCCCATTAACCCCGTTTTCAAGGTACGCTATCTCCGGACTGTGCACCCCACAATTTGTCGTGAGCATGGGCACACCGCAAACAAATGAATCCAAAATTCCCAACCCTACAAGACCCGGGTTCAACATCACATCTGCCAAGGCAATGAGGGCAACCTTATCTTTACCAAACTTCGCACCCACCCACTTTGACCAAGGGTGCTCCGAACACCAATGCTTTACTTCATTTTGCTCAGGCCCGTCGCCAACTATCAGCAGTTTAAATTCAGGAACACGCTGTTGAATGAGCTCAGCTGCTTGAAACAAAAATCCCAATCGTTTGTCAGCGTAAAGTGAGCCGACATAGATGCCGATCAATCCATTTTCAAATCCAAGCAGCGCCTTGTCATGATCTATTTGATTCTGACAAATTTCAAGTCTCTGTCGTTGCATCACCATAGTATCTACTGTGTTATTTAATTGTGTAATTCTTTTTTCCGGAAATCCAGTTGACTTCACCAAATCGGTAGTAATTTTTGTATATCCAAACCACCAGTCAACTTTATTAGTAGTCCAACGCTTGAATAGCTCTCGAAAGCCACACGTCGAATTGCTTTGTAGATTCGCACCATGCCCCCAAAATGCCACCTTGAATTTGCGTGCCAATATCAATACAACATGATTCACTATCAGCTTATTCTCTTGGGTTAAAACAACTAAATCTGCATCGCGCGTAACTGAACGGAAGTTCTGCAAACAAATAGCACCATTGAAAAAATAACGACACGGCACATAGATACCCCACTCCAGATTTCCGGAGTCGTCCTTCTTCATCTCCGTAGAATTTGCATTACCGAAGACTACATCCAAATCGATGCCAACCGCATCCAACTTCATTTTTAACAACTCAAAAAGGGCAACACGGTAGTGCGTCATGCGTCTTTGAACAATGACAATGCGCTGCCGTTTTATTTTCAAAATGACTGGTTGTTGGGCAGTTGCAGCCTTGATAGCATTGACTATACCTAATGCAGAATTTTCAAAACTGTACACCTGGACCAATTGCAAACTCTTTGCCGCCATAGATGCATACAAATTGTTATCGGATATAAGTTTGCAGGCGGCATCAACCCACTCGTCCATTTGAAGCGCCAGTACAAACCCGTTTTCACCATGCCGTACTAGCTCACCGGCCGATCCCGCATGCGGTGATATTAGAACGGGTAAGCCCGCAGCGCAGGCTTCATTAGCAACGACACCCCAGGGATCCCATTGAGTAGGAAAAACAAAAATACGAGCTGCACCATACAGCATAGGCAAATCAGTCTGCTGCGCGAAACCAGCAAAAGTAGCATTTACGCCAAGTGCGGCAGCAGCAACTTTCATCTGCGACTCCATTTCCCCTGATCCCACAAACAAAATACTCAAAGGGCGTCCTAAGCGATGGGACGCTTTCTGCACCAATTCAATCGAAAAAAGGGGATTTTTAATGGGTACAAAACGTCCGCAAAAAATAAAGTCAAATTTCTTTGCCGGTTTGATAACAGACTGAAAACCGATATTATTTGCGCACAAATACGATTTGAAGATTCGATGTGCTGCTATGCCATAGCTTTCGTAAAGTGCGAAGCTTCCATTACTCGCACCAATGAAACTTTGGGATTTGTTAAAAATTTTTCGTCTTACCCACCTGTGTATTCCCGAGAGTTTGATCTCAGACTCGAAGGTGCCATCAGTCATCGCTACATGTTGAGCGCCACTTATACGTGCATACGCATACGCCAACAAATGCGATGGATTGAATCCAGTTGTAATAACCACATCAGGATTAAATGATTGCAAATGACCCCAAATATCAGGATTGATGTGAATGAATCGCTTCCCGAAAGTGACGAATCTTTCTTTTAAAAAAACTTGTCTAAATTTCTCATTTGACAACTGCCAATTACGATCGGGCTCACTGCCTGCGAAAAATATGGTTAGTAAATCGATGCCCGGCGTATTCGCCAAAATTTCATAGACCGGCATCCTATAAGGTGCGGGAATATTGGTGACCATAGCGATTCGCATACAATTCAATCCATTATGATCAATGCTCTGAGAATTCATTGCGGCTTCGCTATGGATCGATATTGACCCAATAGCAAACTCAAATAAGGCCACACAAAATATAAAGGCCAAGCGAGACCAGCATGCCGTCGTGTCAAGATTAGCCAAGAGCGCCAAGGTAGACCTTTTCTACTCATCATTAGGCGCCAACGTCGCCCTAATGCCAAGGAATCATCCATATAGGTACCGGCAACCGAGTTACCACTGCAGGTCCCATGCACACCAGGTGCTACCCAAACACCTACACCCGATTTATTGGCACGAAGCGCGTAGTCTGTATCACCCATGGCATGCTCAAATGCAGCCTCCACATTGCCTACAATTTGCAAAGCATTCCGTGAAATTAACACAGTATTGCCATTCATGGATTCACATGTCTGCGCAACGTCTGAAGGTTTGATTCGCTTGAAGCGCATTTTTCGAATTCTAGAAACTCTAAGTTCACCACCGTAAGTGACTAATCCAGTATTTTCGTCAACTGTACTTCCAACGACGATTACCGGGGAATTACCCTTCCTGCCAAGCACTGCCTCACAGTCCAACAAGCGTGAAAGTGCATCTGCATACAACATGGTGTCATCGTTGAGCCAAAGATAAAAATCGTAGTCAGATTGCATTGCTACTTGAATTGCTTGGTGCATGCCCCGCGCCCAATACAGATTACCTGAACTGCGTATAACTTGAACCCATGGGAACTCCAAAAACAATAGGTCTGCGGTGCCATCGGTACTGCCGTCGTCTATTACAACGGCGGACAAATCCAAGGTATTTGGAAGAGCAGCCCTACTCAACGCCCGGAAACACGCTAACGTTTTCTCTTTTCTATTGAAGTAAGTTAATACAACACACAACCTTGTTCGTTTCGATTCCGTTAGATTGAAGTTTTCCATATTCATAGTTTTGCTTCACCCGTTAATTTCACTGCAGTACCCTCGAGCTCAAAACGAACAGGCATCAAATCAAATGTCATCTTGGTTTTTCCTGACAATACTGATGATGAGAGAGTGAATTGTCCACCGATAAGTCGCTGTGCATTAGCTACACGATTGACCGCCAGTTGTGGGATATTTGCCTCTGTCGGTTTGGTTGCCCAAACAAAAAGTAATTGCTTCTCACCCTTTTCTGCAAGGCAACTTACTAATGAACCATTACTTTTACAGCCCAGAAATTTAACTCCTATTAACCATTCATGAACTTGCTGCATGGCTTGGTATCCAAATAGTTTTCGCCCATCAGATGTCACCATGCCGCTTCGCGAGTTGTCCCAAGCGTAGTAATAGAAACGCTCAATACCACCGGCAGCGCCAAGTATCAATAACTGGTTTAACCTAGCAGTAGCCTCTTCGCGGTTACGAGCGGAGATGCCGGATGGCGGATCAGTAGGGAGCAGTGTGTCCACTGCGGTTTCAGTGTTCCAAAGAGGTAAATTATCTACCCCTTGACGCTTCATGATCGCTCGTACTTCAATCAATTGCTTTGCAAAGTGATCAGTTCCTTCTGAGTAAAAGTGATAACAAACCGCTTGTACGTACTGTGCGCCACCGTCAGCAAGAAATTTCTCCAGTCGGTCTGGTCCGTTTACAAAACCAGGAGTGCATAGTTTAGCATTCGGCGATACCTCATCCAATATCTTACGTGCGCTTTTGGCCATACTCACCATTTGCTCCACTCTTCCTGTAAAGAAACCTGGTCTCCCAACGTCGCGTTCAAAATCCGAAAAATTCGGTTCATTCCAAAGCTCGTAATCTTGAATATGATTACCATAGCGCAGCGCTACGCGACGTACATACTCCTGCCAATGTGCAATTCGCACTGACTCAGCACCACACCCAAATCCGTAGGAGCACTTTTCATCTGGTCTGGCCGAAGCCCACTTCGGCGTTGAGCCCAGTGTATATAGGACTTCAGAATTATTTTTTACGGCAGTGTCAACAAATACATCCATCCGCGCAAAGCTCCACACACCAGCACTCGGTGCAATATCTCCCCACCGAGTTACCGTATCCCATAAACGCATACTTCCAAACTGAAAAGGGGGCCACTGGGTAGGTACCGCCTTTTCATTTGGCAAAACAACAATACGGTGAAAGTGCACACCAAAGTACTTGGCTCCAACAACGCTGGTTGGCGCTTGTGTAGCATCAACGTAAATATCTGCGGCGGCCGAATGTAAAAAGAAGAAGTTCGCAATAAAAACAACGCTAAGCAGATTGAAAAATTTCATTGTACATTTTTGGATTATATAAATCAATGTGAAGGTGGGTTTATTAAATCTCGCTGCTTTTCACAAATGAAAGCGCTGCACCAAAAATTAAAGCCTGAATGTAATCCACGCCATAAGGAATGTAATAAACAACTTGCATTGAAATCATTACCAAAAGTATCTCGGCATGATAATTATCGCGTGCGGTTCTGCAGATTTTGTAGAGGCCAGATAGAACGTAGAAACTGACAACTACATATGCCAACAAGCCCAGAAGCCCTGTGTTGAACAAAGTTTGCACATACAGGTTGTGAGCTATATAGCTGATCTGCTTTGACTGGCCCCTATCGTTAAACACGGTGCGGGTATTGTCAGAACCGAAGCTCTGACCAATTGCGATGGAGCGCGCACCCGCGTTGTACCAGTTTTTAACTATCTCGCCCCAACTCTGCAATCGCTCACCACCGGTTCCACCTCCAGATATGGCGCCAGCTGCGGATGTACTGACTTGCTGAGTTACACCAGACAAAGAATCGTCAAAGACCAGTGGCACGCCTGTAACTGCGACAATGGCAGCAATCAGAAGTACTTGCCTCAAAAGTGAACGCCCTCTATTTTTACCCAACAACATTCCTACAAAAATACCGACAATAGCTGCCATCCAAACAGATCTATGCTGTAACACAACTACCATCCCCAGAAGAAGCGGCGAAATTATGCGTATCATCGCAAACGCGGGTGTAAACGCGGCGAAGAGAAAGGTACTCACCATCAGCTGTGCAATAACCAGAACGTGATTGGAATATATAACTCTGATGGCTCCATCAATGTTGTAGCTACCTCCAGGTGGCAGCAGACTAGGGATAGGCGTGTAGTAGACCACCCAGCGGTAAAAAGCTATACAACACAAAGCCAGTGTAATTACGATCAAAGCATTAAATAAGCTTGAAAGACTTCGAGCTTTGATTGAAAAGCTCATGGCGTAAGTACCGGAAACAACGAAATAAAAGTAAGATCTTCCTTGTACCCCCGCACTGCTACCAAAAGATATTATGCCTGTTATAAGGCTGACAAATACCAGCAAAGAGAAAACCATCCAAGCGATATTTTTAGAGCGACCTTCTCTTTCAAATATCAAGCGCAAAACCGTCGAAAAACCGAGGAGCAACAATGCAATATCCGCTGGAAACAGATTAATTCCAAGATTAATGGCAGCATTGCCTAAAGTCCATGTATCGACTAAAAAGGAACCGGCAACGAGGTAGACACCCACTGCAAAACTTCGATACAGGTAAATGAGCAGCATAGGCACCAGCAGGCCCAAGAGAAAAGCGAAAAAAAATGGAACTGCTTGCAATCCGTATGACAAAAATATCACGAACCCACCCGACCGATCGCTTGAGCATAAAGCCGGATGAATTGGTCTACAACTGTAGCTGTAGTGAACCTTCGTCGCATTGACGCAATGCCTCGTTTGGATAGATCTGCGTACCGCTCAGGTTCTAGTGTCGACAACAAAGAGGATGTAATTATTGAAGGATCTGTAATATCACACAGACACGCGTCGTCGCCAACTAGCCATGGCACTGCACCACTGGTACGTCCTGCTACAACGGGCAATCCCATAGCCATGGCTTCCGCAATCACCACGCCGAACGATTCTTCTATAGAAGGATGTAGTAATAAATCGAGATTATTCATTTCATTGAGAATCAAATGATGGGGGATAGAACCATGAAAAAACATCCCTTTGACAATACCTTTCGATATACACCATGTTTGCGCATATTGGCCAGGGCCAAAATCAGCTCCATACAAATGGAGCTCAGCCAATGGCATTGTTTGTAGTAATTGACTAAAAGCCAATAATCCCGGTTGTGGATTCTTCCAAGCAACCCAGCCATTGCATACCATGGCAATTCTTGGACTAATTGAAGTGACCCTAGGATTTGCATAACCAAAAGCACGTTCATCCACTGGGTTCGGAACAACCGCAATCGGCACGTGAGTCAGAGATCGAACCATATCTCGCATGTAAGGAGAAACGGCTGTTATGCATTGAACCCTATTGAAAGTCTTCAGAGCCATGATCACACGTAGCCAACGGTATAGACTACGTGTTGGCCGGCTAGTGCTGTTAAGACGCGCAATGGTGTAAGGCGAATCGTGACACGTAACAACATGTGGCAATTTGGTCTGTAGTGATGCCAGAGCAAATTCATACACCCAATGCGCATGCAAAACGTCTGGATTAGCTTGCAATATGGCGTGCTTTAATCCGTCTATTTCGAACCGATAAAGGTCAAGGATACGTCCCAGTAACCATCCATTAAACTGCCACGCACGCGGTCGCATCGGGACATAGGTGAGGCTAAAATTTGGCCCTGAGGCCACAACAGAGCCATCCTTGCGAAGCGGCAAGTCATTCGAGAGTGTGAAGGCACTCACGGTGTGCCCGCGAGCTATTAGTTCCCCAACCAGAGTGGCTAGTAGAGGCCCACCCGAGTAGCCCAAAGGCAATTGGTTGGCATTCCCACCTAGAAGGTGTTGAACATCCGCAGTTGCAATTGGGCCGACAATTCCGATGTGCATCGTAGTCTCAATAAATAGGCGATAAATTTAAAAAATGTGACATGAATAATCAAATAGATACGACACCATATTGAACAAGATCATGAGATGGGCTACTCACCTGCTTATTCATTAGCACTGTCTCGAGAAGAGTAGCACTGACCGTGCCATTCAAACCTGTCGGGATACCGCGGCATCGTGGGAAGTCAATTAGACCATGGTTTTCCTGAATTGATTGCAGGGTTGCACTACGCTCTTCTCTTTGAGCAGGTTCATGACCCCAAATTGAATAGAAACACTCATCGTGGCGTTGCAGATTCGGCTCAAACCAGAGGTAGGGTGCACTTGATAGAAACGCTGCAGTGGTGCTGAAAGAAGATACGGAGCAAACCAATAGATCGGCCTTTGCCAACGCCAATAGGTCGGAGCAGTCCGAATCAGCAATGTCCGAGGTCGTGACCGCGTTCAAACCATCAAGTAAGGGCTTTAACTGCGCCTCGCTGCCATCAGAAACAATTAAGAATTGTACGTGCTCCTGTAGTGTCTTCTGAATTGAAAGTGCAATGTTTCGATACCAGACTAGTGGCAAGGCAAGGTTGAATTTACCCCGGTAATCAAAGATTTTTTCTGGCGGTGCGGCAAAGTCGCCAAGCCGAACATGCATGGCGACTATGAGTTTCTTTTTATCTAGGCGTGCAGCTACGCGTAACAAATTATTTGCCGCAAATTGACTTTGGTAAAGGGTTGATGAAATGAAGTCTCGCGCAGACGAAATGTGCCTATAACCACCCCACATGCCCTCCGTCACCAAAACATAGCTCGAACGAGCGTGCAACCCTTGCACTTCGGCGAACTGCCTAAATGCACTGACAAAATCTCCCCCTCCACATTCCAAATAATCAGACTCCTTGAATTCAACGACCGGCAAAAGGCGCTCCAGCGCCTTGTGCACTAGCCAGTCATAGCGTGGGGTACCAAAGTGACGCCAATAACGGCGAGAATTCAAACCAAACGCTGGATGCAGGCAACGCGCACCGATAACTTGTGAAGCCAAAAACGCACGAGCCCACGGTATCAGCTCGTTACCAAGTCCTGCACCACGACCCTGAACGCGTGGTAGGCAAAATCGCAGATTCATGGTGATATCCCTTTCAACGCAATTAGAGTGCACAAAATTTTGGCCAACTTAGAATCGATGGAACGTGATAACAACATTTGGCTTAGATTAGGACCAATCATAAAGCGTGGAGAAATCCGAATGGCTACCAAACAAGCTACTGCTTCTAATATCATTTGAGAGAGTTCCCATACATATTTTAAGTTTGATGGAGTTTCAAAAATGTAGTCACTGCCTGAGTCGATAAAAGCAACTAATGTGGCGAGAATAAATCCGCCAAACATTCCTTGCAGGAATTCCTTCAGTGGCAAATTGATACGACTGGCCAAAGCGATATAGACTAAGACAAACCGCATTAAATATAGGCAGGGTAATAACCAGACCGCCTCTGCGAGCGGGTACCCCGACAAAAGTAAAAGTCCGACCAAGAGCACTATCGCGGTGATAACTTGAACCCGCAATTCGCGCCCAACGGCACCTATAGCCCAGAGCGTCGGGCCGGTTACAGATAACAATACATATGATGGCAACGCCACACAAAAAGCAGCGAACAAGGTGCCTGCTTCGTTCCAACGATCACCGTAAAGCAGATGAATGATGAATTCGGCTTTGAGCGCCAAGCCCATTGTCAACGGAAGTGTGAGGAGCGCCGTGAGTGAAGCGATGGCAATATAACCACGTCGTAATTTTTCGGGTTCGTCTTGAACCCTCGAAGCCGATGAAAAAACCACTGACTGCACAGAAGCCACAAGCAACGAGGTTGGCACACGTGACAGATTTGATGCAGCAGCGTAAGAGCCTAAGGCTGCAATGCCCCATTGCCTACCAATCAAAAAGCGATCGAGATTATCGATCGACCAGTTTGCCAAGTTGGTACCCAAGACTCCAAATCCAAAGCTGCGCAGCTCCGCATCACCACGCAAACGCGGAATGAGCGTGTGGCGGACAACCGCATAGCTAAAAATCAACACAATCAGGGTTTGCACAAGGAAGCCGACAACCAAACTCCAAACTCCTGCACCGAGATCGGCGAGCACAATAGCAACCAAGCCGAATCCTAAGATATATGCAGCAAGCTGAATAATTTGACTGCGCTTCATATCCAAATTTCTGCGCATCAATGAAGCACTCAGATTGGACAATGCTTGCAGCACGATAATCGGTCCGCAAGCCATGAGCGGCTTGGATAGATCGGGTTCACCCATCGCCTGAGCAATAAGTGGGGATAGCACAGAAACTACCAATCCACTAACGAGGGACAGCAACAGCACCCAACCCAATGCGTACCCAACGTCATCATCGGAAAGTACCTTCTTCTGAACTAGCGCCGCACCAAAACCACTGTCCGCAAATAGCCAACCAAAACCTATGACCACAAGCACTGCAGCGTACTGACCGAAAACTGCAGGCCCCAACATTCGGGCCAACAAAATTTGAATCAAAAGTTGGGCGACAATTTTTCCACCCCCACCTAGATAGCTCCAGATGACAGCTTGAAGGCTGCGGCGCGCAAGGTCACTATTCATTGTGAAAACTGGTTTGGCATTAAGTCAGCAAACGCTTTTCACAAAGTCTTTATAAGCTTCAGCTAGACCAATTGAGGTTGCTGTCGGAGCACGCCAGCCCATGCTACTTAGGCGATTCACATCCATCAGTTTTCGCATGGTGCCATCAGGCTTACTGGTGTCAAAAGTGATATCGCCGGTGTAGTCCACGACCTGTTTGACAGTTTCAGCCAGATCTCGGATGGTTATGTCAGTTCCTACGCCGATGTTTATAAGCGGAGGTTCGAACTTACCTGTTTTAGACTCATCACTACCAAGCAAGCGTTGGTACTTGTCGTCGTCCAAGTTCATCAAATAGACGCAGGCATCGGCCATGTCCTCGCTGTACATGAATTCCCTCCGTGGTGTACCCGTACCCCAAACCACCACCTCTTTGGCGTTGGCTTGCTTAGCCTCGTGAAACTTGCGTATCAGTGCAGGGATGACGTGGCTATTCTCTAGGTGGTAGTTGTCGCCAGGCCCGTACAGATTGGTTGGCATGGCCGCTAGGTACTGCGTTCCATATTGGCGGTTGTAACTCCAGCACATCTCTATGCCGGCGATCTTGGCCAGCGCATAGGGGCGGTTAGTCGGCTCCAACGGGCCGGTCAGCAGATACTCTTCCTTCATGGGCTGCGGAGCCATCTTTGGATAGATACAGCTGGAGCCTAGGAACAGCAAACGCTTGACTTTGTTGAGATAAGCCGAGTGGATGACGTTGGCCTGGATAGCCAGGTTGTCCCTAATGAACTCTGCGGGGTACTCGTTATTTGCAAGTATCCCGCCAACCTTCGCGGCGGCAAGAAAGACATAGTCGGGTATTTCTTGCTCTAAAAATGCGGCTGTAGCCCCTTGGTTAGTCAAATCCACTTCGGCGTGGGTACGCAGTAGCAGATTTGTGTAGCCCGCAGCGTAAAGGTTACGCACGACGGCAGAGCCCACCAGACCGCGGTGTCCTGCTATATAAATTTTTGCGTTCTTATCCATCGCGCTCTGGCCTACTCGTGGTGGTCGTAGGTTTGAAAGCCGGCCAATTTAACCAGCGCATCGCGCTTGGCACTGGTGAAGTCGGCCTGCACCATCTCAGCCACCAGTTCTTTCAAGGTCGTCCTGGGTATCCAACCCAGCTTTACCTTGGCCTTAGTGGGGTCACCCAATAATGTCTCCACTTCGGTGGGACGATAATAGCGTGGGTCAACCCGCACAATCACATCGCCCACAGCGCATTTGGTGTCGTTGCCCATGACGGTGCTTACGGTGCCCACTTCCTCGACTCCCTCGCCCGTCCATACCAAACTGATACCTAATTCAAGCGCGGCGAACTCCACAAACTGACGCACGCTGTATTGCACGCCGGTAGCAATGACAAAGTCTTCGGCATGGTCCTGCTGCAGCATGAGCCATTGCATTTCAACGTAGTCACGCGCATGGCCCCAATCACGCAGGGCGCTCATGTTGCCCAGGTACAGGCAGTCTTGCAGGCCCAGCGCAATGCGGCTGATTGCGCGGGTGATCTTACGGGTAACAAAGGTTTCACCACGCAGTGGGCTTTCGTGGTTAAACAGAATGCCGTTGCAGGCATACATGCCATAGGCTTCGCGGTAGTTCACCGTGATCCAGTAGGCATACATCTTGGCTACCGCATAGGGGCTGCGTGGGTAAAACGGTGTGGTTTCCTTTTGAGGGATTTCTTGCACCAAGCCATATAGCTCGGAGGTGGAGGCCTGGTAAAAGCGCGTCTTCTTTTCCATGCCAAGAATGCGTATGGCTTCCAGAATGCGCAGCGTACCCATGCCGTCGGCGTCGGCCGTGTATTCGGGGCTTTCAAAGCTGACCGCCACATGGCTCATGGCTCCCAGGTTGTAGATTTCATCGGGTTGCACCAACTGGATGATGCGAATCAGATTGCTACTGTCTGTCAGGTCCCCATAGTGGAGTGTGAACTGACGCGACGTAGCATGCGGATCTTGGTACAGATGGTCGATGCGGTCTGTATTGAACGATGACGCACGGCGCTTGATGCCGTGTACTTCGTAACCTTTTTCAAGCAATAGTTCAGCGAGGTAGGAACCGTCTTGGCCGGTGACACCGGTGATGAGCGCAACTTTAGTCATATGGTTAAAACAGTTGTGGTTAATCGTTTGTCGGTATTCCGAGGAATCTCCGACGGGTAGCTGGGGCAATGGCAGCAATCAAATCACTGGCAAAATCCCTTTGAATTTGATTTGCCATATCCGTGGCTTTGTCAATAGAGGAAATACGCACCAGCATCCCATCGGGTATGCGATTCCTTGCAGCGTAACTAAGTTCCGCAAGTCGCATGCTTATCGCAGTCGTCGTATTTCTGTCACCTTCCACTGTCCAATAGATGAGTGGTTCAATTCGCGCACCCAATTCAGTTTCCAACCTTGTAGCTCGAACCACATTACCCAGCAAGTTTAGAGTAATGGGTTTTTGTGAAAGAAGTTTAAAACCCTGTGCCGGGTAACATATTTCAGGCTTGTGTAACTGGGTATCTTTAGTTTGATTTTTTCCATATGCAATGGATAACATTACTCGGTACCCATCGTGGTTTACGTATGAACGCGACAATGTCTGGCTATAGATTTTATCCAACAGTGTTTGTTGCTCCGGATTTACCACCTGCGCGGACAAGTTAGCATCTTCCCGCCATTCGCCGAATGAAGAAGGAACCATTGCGACAAGGTCCATTGGCGGCAATTCATCTGCCAAAAATATCCTGGGGTGTAGCGTATAGCCCAATACTGCCGACAGCAGCATTGAAACCAGCATTACAATATCTTTCAAAACAAGCTTCATAGGTTCATTCTGCGGAACTGGAAGCACTCTGGCCACATCGAAGTGACTCAAGCCATTGCAGTCCACTATCAAATCCAATAATCAACAGCAAAGCGCTCAAGAACAGAACTATCCCCGCAAAACCATGCAAAAAACCTTGACCGGCAGCATCACCAAAGTGGTAAGTTATAAGGCTGAGCGTTACAACGCGGATAACGTTAGCCGCAAAGGAAATAGGAACAATCAGAACTGCCAGACCAACATTTCTAAAGAATGAATCCCGTCGCACTAAGTTGAGGTACAGCAGGCCTAGCGACTCAAGTGTCAACAGCGTGTGCAAACCTGCGCATGCATCAGCAACTAGCAGCATATACTGACCGATTTGCAACACCACGCCGCTGCGACCTATTGGATATCCAGCCCAAAATAGCACATGCTCCGCGGCATAAGATACTGCCATCTTCATTGGCATAGTGACTATGTCGACGATGGTCACGGGCAGGGGAACCATGAACAGCATGAAGAAAAGTGCGAACCATTGCACTTTTAAGGCGCTCAAGCCACGCTTCAGCAGCAACAGTGCCATCAGCATCCATACAGAGGAACCGATTTCAAAGAACAATATTTCCTGCGAACGTCCCACAGCGTAAAGCAGAAGTGCAAAAACAAAAATAGCCCCCCCCCACGCACTTGTCTGTTTGCCTGATGCTGCGACTTCCATGGTGGCCCAATTGCGGTACAACAGCCAGAGACTGATACCCAGCACAATTGGACCATGCATCTGCTCGTCGCTGCTCCAGATGCCAGTGAACAGGTCATACAGGCTGGGACCATACAACACCAGCAGCCCAACAATAACCGGGAGCCAGGCCAGCAATTGTTTTTTAGGAATTGGCGACACTGTTACACCTTATGCGTCGTTAAACACGGAACCCACCAAGGACACACCACCGTCTTGCAGGCGGCGGGCTAGTTGGCTTGCCTGGGGAATCAGACTTTGGTTGACACGCGTTACCAGTAACGCAGCGCCGGCACGTGCCGCGATCACTTCCGCGTCGGCATAGTCGCCACCATTGGGAGTGTCAATTAGTACCACGTCAAACTCGGTGGAAGCCGCCATCAGCAACTGACCAAAAGCAGGTCGACCCAACAGTTCTTGCGGGTTTGGCGGCACGGCACCGGCAGATATCACGGATAGGCCAGGCAGACCAGGTACTTGTTGTGCGACTTCCATACCCGCACGACCGGCCAATATGCCTGACAGGCCCGCGTTGCGGTCGAGTTTGAACTGGGCCTGTTGACCGGTGTCTTGCGTTGTACGTAAATCACCATCGATGAGCAAGGTGCGCTCACCCTGCTGGGCAAACACGATGGCCAGGTTGGCGGCAATAAAGCTTTTGCCGTCACCACTGCCTGCGCTGACCACGGCCAGGATCTTGTGCATCGGATCGCCATTGAACCAGCGCAACATGAGTTGGCTGCGCACCGCTCGCAGGTTTTCGCCCACACGGCTAAACGGCTTGTAGGCGGCTACTAGGGACGGGCTCAGGCTGCTGTCCGTGGGGCTAAGGTAGGAGTAGTCAAACTGCTTGCTCAACGCAAAGTCGATGTCATCTTGAGTCAACAGCTTGAGTGCCAAAGCGGCTTCACCAAAGTTGACCTTATCTTGTTTGGACTGGTCCAAAATGCGTTGCAGGTCTTCCGCACTGAGGCGGCCATTGGCCAGCAGAATGTCGCCAATGGACCGGGGAGCAGCCACCTTGGCTAAGCCTGTACCTTGAAATAAAGTTGCGTTCATACGCTAGCTCCGATACTGATGCTTTTGATGGTGCCAACGGCCGACGTGATGGAGCCTAGTTGCGGTATGTCTAGCGCCACAGCCAAGTCTTCTGCTGAACGCACCCGGCGATTCTTTAGCTCCAGCACCAGGGCCAAGCCAACGCCCAGCAGAGTGCCCAAAAATATTGACACTAGAATATTCAACAGCACCTTGGGCTTGCTTGGGTCTGTGGGTGCCGTTGCCGGGTTCAATACCGAAATATTGGTTTGGTTGGTCTGGCTCTCAATATTGCTTTGCGATGCTCGCATGCTTACTGCCTCAAAGGCACGTTGGGCGGACTCTATGTCGCGGCGCAAGACATTGAGTTCATCCCGCTGCTTGTTCAACACCAGAACACGTGCCTTTTGAGCCGCCACTGCAGCTTGCAACTGCTGCTCACGCTGCTTGCCCACCTGGTAGCTGGTATCTATGGAGCTGGTGATCTTTTTGGTCTCGGACACCAGTTGTGCCTTGAGTGTGGCCAGTTCCATCTCGGTGCGCTGGGTCTGCGGGTGGTTTTTGCCCAGGTTACCGCTGCTCTCATTCAACTTGGCTTCCACCCGAGCGATGTCGGACTTGAGCCCATTGATGAGAGGGCTCTGCATCACATCCGATATCGTGTCTGCCTTGCTGCTTTGGCGCTTGCTTTGGCTGTCAGTTGTCTGGCCTTGTACGCCGGTGAGCTGGCTGGAGGTTTCGTTGAGCTTGGCGGATTCAAAGTCCAGGCGGTCGTCGGCCGAGGTTATTCCGTTCTTTTGCTGGTAGCCGGACATGGCGTTTTGTGCTTCTTCCAGCTTTGCTCGGGCTGCCTTGGTTTGATCTTCAAAAAACGTGGCGTATTGACGGGCCGGTGCCAGTCGCAGGTCCAAATTCACATTGATATAGGCCTGGGCGAAGGCATTTGCAACGGCAGCTGTGAACTTTGGATCTGCACCGGTGTAATTGATATTTATTACGTTGCTTTCGCGCGAGGGTTTCACATCCAGCTTGCGTTGCAGCACCTGCGCGATCCAGTCAACCAACTCGCCTTCGCCTTTGGTGTCTTCTTGCCACTGGCCGCGCAGCGCGGGACTCTGGTCCAGCTTGAGGCCGCGTACCACTTCCTTGGCGACTCGATCGCTATTGATGATGTCTATCTGAGTCGCCATATAGCCAGGGGCCATCATGCCTTGCAACATCTGGCCTGAAAGTGGGTCGGGCGACTTGACGTCCACCACGAGGGCTGCACCTGCCGTGTATTGCTTAGGCAAGATCAGGCTAACTACGGTCGTGATAGCCACCGTAATAAAGAAGACGAGCAGCGCCGCCTTGTAGCGCGCCCGCAGAATGAGCAAGAATTGTTGAAAGGTCATGGCTTTACTGTGCGGGAATTAGAAGATGCTTTCGCGGATATAGATGACGTCGTCGGCCTGCACGCTGTCGGTGAGCTTGGGCTCAATTTCCACCACCTCACCATTTACCTTTCGGTTCAGACGCAAACGCTTTTCGCTACCACGGGCCGTGGGGCCGCCACCTTGAGCCAGGGCCTGCATGATGGTCATGCTGCGCTCCACGCGGTAGGCACCGGGGCGCTGTGCTTCGCCATAGATGTAGAACACAGGCGCTCGGTGCACATAGACCACGTCGCCACCCTGCATGACCATGTCTTGTGTGGCGCCGTCGTCCAGAAAGAGGGCTGGAATGTCGACCCTTTTGCGGAACGGGGTGCCATTGCGCGCGCCGGTGATGATGGCAATGTCATCACCACCAGGAGTGGCACCACCAGCGTTGGCCAACATGTCCGTGAGACGGGTGTTGGCTGTCTCCAGCGGGAAGCGGCCGGGGCGGCCCACCTGGCCCAGGACAGAAACCTGGTTGCCTCGGACAACTAGCAGTGTGATATTGACCTGTGGCTTTTGCAAGAAGCCGCCTGTTTCCAACGCATCTGCAATCTTCTTTTCGGCTACGGCGATGGCCATGCCGCCGATGGTCAACTCGCCTACCAGCGGGAAGGTGACGGTTCCGTTTTCAGAGACTCGTGTCTCAAGCGTGAGGTCTGGGTTCTGGAAGACCTGGATGCGTATAGCATCCCCTGCGCCCAATGGATAGTCCGCACTGGCTTCAGCGTGACCGAGAGTGGGCAGAAAACTCGCCGCGAGCAGCAGGAAGGCAACTAGCAGGCGGCGAAAAATGGTAACCAGTCTTTGATTCATTGCGATGGCTTACGTATCTGTTTATTTGATGAGGCCAGCACCGGCGTCGGGCGCTGGGCGGGTGCTGTCGAATTCACCCATATAGGTGATCTTGGTGCTGGCACGCAGGCCCTTGATGGTGGCCTTAACGGCATCGGAAGCTGCCTGGTTGGCCAAGAACTGCTGTATGCGGGGACCGGCTGCATCTTCGGCTACCGGGGCGGCCTGGCTGGCCACGACACGCATAAAGGTGATGCCCTGCGGCGTTTCCAGCACCAGGCTTTGGCCATCCCGGAGTGCTGCAACCTTGGGCAGAGCCTCCAGCGGGATTTGCTCTGCCGGGCGGGTGGCATTGCCGCCGCCAAAGCGTATTCCCTTGGACTTGAGCCAAGCGGCAGCGTCTTCGGCAGACTTGCCGGCGGCGGCCAGACTGCGCAGTTGCTCGGCGGTGGCAGGATCCACCGGAGCCTGCAACTCTTGCACATTGAAGATGCGGCGCTCGGCAAACAACTGGGGATGCTCAGCGAAGTATTTGTGCGTTTGCTCGGCCGTGGGCTTGGGCAGGTCAGCGGCCACGCTTTGCAGATAGGCGCGGGCCAAAATATCGCGGCGGGCGGCCTCAATCTCGGCCACCACTTCAGGCGTGCGATGCAGGTTCTTTTCTGTGGCCTGGCCTATGGCGAGTTCCTGGTCAATGAGCTTTTCCAATACCTCTCGGCTCATGGCCTTGACCTGCTCGGCGCTGGCCCCACCGGTATTGGTGCGGCTAAGCACCTGATTGATCTGGTGTACGGAAATTTCTTCCGAGCCGACCTTGGCCGCTACCTGGGTGGAAGCCACCTTGCCCTCTTTATTGCCGCAGGCCGCGAGCGTTGTAAGGCCAATGGCAATGCCGGCGACCATCAGAACCTTACGCGGGGAGAAATGAAGAGATGTCATGCGCAAAAATACTCTGGTTAGTAAAACAATTGGGCGGAAAAGCTGAGCTGGCTGGCGTCGTAATCGAAGCCGGTCTGGCTGGAGCCGCGTGACAGAGTGCCCACCGAGGTGGAGAAGCTTAGCTTGTCGTAGGGCTGCCAGTTGAGCGACAGGTTCAGCGAGCGGTTGATGTCGCGCCGCGCCAACGTGGGCACGGTTGTGGGAGAACCCATGTATTGCACCTGCGCATAAGTACTTTGCAATTGAAGCGATGCCTTGGGTCTGATCTGCCAGACAGGACTTAGAGTCAGCGTGTCGGTCTGGCTGTAGTTGCTGCTGGCGGTGGCGTAGTCACCTAGCTGGTGCTGGTAACCTGCCACCAGCGACGACTTGCCGGTGACCAGCCAGTTGAGGTTGAGCCCCGTGTTGAAGCCATCCCAGTCGCGCTGTACGTAGTTGGGGTGAGTGCGGGCGCTGTAGGTGAGGTTGGCGTCTGCCGCACTGCCGCCACCCAGGTCCCAGTGCAGGCGCAGATCCTGATCCTGCTGCGCATAGGCGTTGTCCAACAGCCCAGCCGACGGGATTACGACGTTGAGATAGCTGCCCTGGTATGTGATGGTGCGAAAAGTTATGTTGCTGCCAGAGGCAAAGGCGTAGCGTACGCCCGCATTGGCAGCCGTATTGCTGAAGTCGCTGCCGGCCACCTGTGCCGCCTGGTTGGCCTCGCGGTTGCCGGACAGGCCAGCCACCAAGCGCCAGGGTCCGTCGATTTCGTATTCGCTGTCCAGTGCAGTGCCAGTGTCCAGCCGCACATTGCGATTGTTGTAGCCGGTGTAGTCGGCAAAACTGTTGAGGGTTTCCTTGCGCGTTGCGGTCAGGCTGCCATGCCAGCGGGGTGTGAAGGACCAGCGCCAGGCCGCATCGAAGTTGGCGGCTGTGAAGCTGAGGTAGCTGAAGTTCTGGTACTGGTAGTCGATGGCAGTGGCGCTGAACTCAAACTGCTGCAGGCTCTGCTTGGTCTTGACTGCAAACCCCAATGCGCTGACAGCGATCTGCTCGGATCCGTCGGCCCGGCCCAACAGTGCTTGCGTATTGGCCGCTGCGGGCAGGCGGAATATATTGCTGTCGGTTTGCAGAGTGTAGGACGCGATGAGCGTGAGGGGGTCCTGGGTTTGCGCGAATGTAAGCTGGCACAGCGCCGTCAGCAGCAGGCCCAGGATGATGCGCATAGGTTTGCTGAACATGCTAGTAGGCCGCCTGGTCTTTGGTCACCAGCTTGGCGGTGCGCAGGATGATGTGCACGTCCAAGCGCAGCGACCAGTTGCGAAGGTAGTCGAGGTCGTAGTCGATGCGGCCCTGCATTTTGTCCAGCGTGTCGGTTTCGCCCCTATAGCCGTTGACCTGGGCCCAGCCGGTAATGCCTGGGCGCACCTTGTGGCGCACGGCATAGCCCTTGATGAGTTTGCGGTACAACTCGTTATGCGCCACGGCGTGCGGACGAGGCCCGACTATGCTCATGCGGCCCTGCAACACGTTGATGAACTGGGGCAGCTCGTCCAGCGATGACTTGCGCAAAAAGGCGCCCAGCGGGGTGATGCGTTTGTCGCCCTTAGTGGCCTGGGTGACGGTGCCGCCGTCTTCGGTGACGGTCATGGAGCGGAATTTGTAGACCAGGATTTCTTCGCCGTCCAGGCCGTAGCGTCGCTGCTTAAAGATGACGGGGCCGGGCGAGGTCCATTTGACAGCGATGGCAATTGCCAGCAGCAGGGGTGTGATCAGCAACAAAATCAGCACCGAAAACAACACGTCGCTGCCACGCTTTAAAAAGCCATCCATGCCGACAAAGGGTGTCTCGCAGACCGAGATGACGGGCATGCCGCAGACCGCGCTGGCCTGACCCTGGATGAGATCGGTGACAAACATGTCGGGCACAAAGTAGATGGAGGCGGTGGTGTCCTTCAGGTCATCCAGTATGGCCAGGATGCGGGGCTGCGAGGCCATGGGCAGGGACAGGTAGATCACCTGTATGTGTTGAGAGCGCACGATGTCGGCCAGCTGGGAGATGCTTCCCAGCAGCGACCATTCTTCATCGCCGGCCAGGCGCGTGGCGTTGCGGCTGTCCACAAAGCCGCACAGTTCGATGCGCGACAGTTTGGTCTTCCGGATGCGTTCGGCCAGCGCGGTGCCCTGACCGTTCATGCCCACAATGATGGCGCGCATCTTGGGGCCCTGCAGGCTAAGCAGGAAGGGTGCTGCCTGGCGCAAGGCGAGCGTGGCAAGCAGTTCCGACAACGGCGCCAGCCACAGCCAGGCGGCGAGTGCGTGGCGGTTGAACTCGCGGTTGTAGCTGGTGCCATAGGCGGTGAGGCCCAGCAGGCCAGCGATCCAGACCCAGTTCATCGCAATGTCGATCATCACCTTGCTACAACTGATTTGCAGGCGCGGCTGACCCGGGAAGGTCAGTGCAAACACGATGATGGACAGAATGAGATAGGAGGGCAGCAGCTCACCCTCGTAAAACAGCGCCACGCCCCACAGCGAACCAACAATGGTCAGCGGGCTGAGCACCAGCTCCAGCAGGCTGAGCAGGTTGTCTTTGCCCAGCGACACCTGGCCAGACCGGTCTATGCCGGTGGCAGCGGTGGGCATGCTGCTTACCCTGGCACTACGCATGGCTGACGATGGCATTGAACTTGGCCACGGCCTGGGCACGGTTGGTGACATTGAGTTTTTTGAACATGCGCTGCATGTGATTTTTGACGGTGAAGGCGCTGATGTTCAGGATGGAGCCGATTTCGGGATTGGTCTTACCCTTGGCCACCCAATTGAGAATTTGCAGCTCGCGGTCGGTGAGGTCGTGCTCTTCGACCAGTTGCTGGACCACGCTGGTGTCCGCCGTCAGCGTTGGAGCCGAACCCGCGCCAACTGCCGCATTCGACAGGGTGACCTGGTGCGGCAGGTGCTGAATTTGGCGCAGCGCCAGGTCAATAAAGGG
>TBL_comb47_HYPODRAFT_10001241_pt1 | contig 33203 bp, 24 predicted proteins | sample TroBogypolimnion_40_FD_10682 | JGI IMG/M metagenome (IMG submission 10682)
CCTTCGTAAAATGAATTTATACGTTGTTGCCCAAGGTTTTCGCGCTCCTCATTTACGTAAAAGTAAACTCCGGGCGCGAAAACCTTGGGCGCCGCGCCTAAATTTATTTTACGAAGGGTACAATTCCACTAGCAACTTACCCTGTAAACCTGAGTGCGATAAGTATACCTGCCTATTATATCAAAATACCCAATAAAACCAGTGCAAAAGCTATCAACCAAACAATTAAAACGCGATTAATTAAATCTAGTGCGGCATAATTTTCTTTTGGCGTAGCTTTAGCAACATCAGGATCCAAATCCAAAGTTGCAATACCCGCATCAACTGCAAATTTTCTTACTTCAGTTAAACCAGACCATAAGTTTTTATGGCAATAGCCAAATCCTTTATTAAAATTTCCAACCAAAGAATAACTAAATCCAACTAAACGTGATGGAATCCAATCTAATATGTCCTGAATCTTAGCTGCCAACTTTGCCAGTTCGACGTAATTAGAATCGACTTTAACAGCGTTTTTGCTTAGCAACACTATAAGAAAATAAACAGACACACCATAAATTCCAGCAATAATAAACCAAAATAATCCAGTAAAAAGTTGCTCAAAAGAGTTTAATAAAATGGCTTTGGTAACTGCACGATTTAATTCTGCAGTTGTGTTAGAAGAAACATCGCCGATAAGGCTAGTAACAGCACTTGCCGAGGCTTGAGTATCACCTTTTTCTAAGTTATTAAAATAGTCGGTTAACTTGTTTTTAAAATCGCGAGCGTCAATACAGAAAAACAATACAACTGTAGCTAAAATTAAATTAAATAAACCAAATAATCGCCACGTGAAAAGTAAATGTAGTAATACTAAAAGCAATAGAACTGGCGCTATTATCAATAATATCGCTACCCATTCATTTAATCTAGAAGTCCATGGGTGCAGATTTTTTAAGTAGAGTTCAAACCATGATGCTTGAAACCAACCACCGATATTAGCAAAGCGTTGCAGTGTCAGACAAAACAAAATAGCAATTAACATCATAAATAACATCATAAAATTAATCTCCCATATAAAATTATGACAACTCGTTAGTCGGTAGCCGCAGGCTTTAGCCTGCGTTGCCATGGCATCTACCAACGCTAAACACGCAGGCTAAAGCCTGCGGCTACCGGTGTTTTGAATATTTCTCTGCGTCTTAGAACCTGTTCTTAAAAACAATACAAGCTTTTGGTTAACTTTATACCAATTGAAAAAGCATTACAATTATCTAAATGAATAATAGATTTCAGTCCACCGTAATTTTGACTGGATAACGCGCTCCCACAGAATAAGAAGATATAATAAACATCAACATCGTAACCGTTTGCACTAAATATATTACCGAATAACTAACCAATTCATTTTGATAGGCTAAAAGCACTACCAACAATGAAAATTCGCTTAGCTGCCCAAGACGCATACTAACCTCTCGGGCGATATTTTTGGTTTCATTGGCATGGCGCAGTAAAAAATAAAAAGCTACAGGTTTCAAAATTATAAAAAGTGTGGTTAATACCAAAGCGGGCACAAGAATTATGTAAAAATATTGGAAGTTGAAGCTGGCTCCAATTATAAAGAAAAATAACACAAGAAAAAAGTCACGAATTGGCCTAAGTTGTTCGTCAATGTAGCAAGCAATGGGACTTGCAGCGATTGCAATTCCAGCGATAAAAGCTCCGATTTCGTATGACAATCCGGCTACTTTTGCCAGTTCAGCAATTCCTAAACACCAAGAAACAGCAATGAGTAGCATATACTCGCGTGTCTTGGTAAATTTAGCAAAAAGTTTACTCAAAATAAAACGTTCAACTAAAAACACAAACAACAAAATGCCAGGCAGCGCTAAAACGATTATAATAATTTCAGAAATAGATAATTTGCCATGACTGGTTGCATTTATGCCAAGCAACACCAGGATGGCAATTAAATCTTGCAACAATAGAACACTAATCATGATTTCACCGGTGTGTTGATTGTTTGAAGTCCCAAAAGGAAACAGTTTAAGACTTACAATAGTGCTGGAAAACATCATGCAAGCACCGATAATTAAGCTTTCAGCCAAGCTATAATCATACCAATAACCAACCAGGAATCCGACCACAAAAAAAACCACAGAACTCACCAATGTAATCCACGCAGTTTTGCCAATCATGTGCATTAAACTTTGCGGTTGCAAATGCAGTCCTAATAAGAACATAAAAAAAATTATACCAATATCGTCGACTCTATGCACCATATCAATGTCAGCCAGCGCTTTGAAACCCCACGGACCAAATACAACTCCAAAAAGCATATAGGCAACCAACAGTGATTGCCGTAGGTAAAGCGCCACAGTCGAAAATATAGCTGCTCCAGTAAAAATTATAAAAACGGTAAAAATAACAGAGTGTTCCATAAGGCCAATAATAAAATATTAATAACGAAATTGCTAACATTGATTCAATATAGCTACAGAAAATAAACTTCTTTTAAAACCTAGTATTTTGGCATAATGCAAGACGCACGCGAAACGAGCAAGCGGAGTTTACTTGTGCGTAAATGAGCATTGCGAGTGAGCGCGCAACGCAGCAGTATGTCAAAAGACGAAGGTTTTGAAAGAAGTCTAATGGATTAGTTAACTGAAGAGGTTATGGCAGAAAAAATGCGTTGTTGTATATCTTCGATTTTGCCCACGCCATTAACACATATATAGGTTGGTGTCTTTGTGATTTTTTTCTCTACTAATTTTTTATAGTAATTTACTAAAGGCTCGGTTTTTTCGTGATAAACGCGCAGACGTTCGCGCACAACTGTTTCTTTATCATCATCTCGTTGAATTAATTCTTCCTTAGTCTCATCATCAACGCCAAAAACTTTAGATGGGTTATACTTCAAATGATAAATTCTACCTGATGCTAAATGCACGCGGCGCCCACTTAAACGAGTAATAATTTCCTCGTCAGGGACAAAAATTTCAATAATATAATCGATTGCAACCTCAGCATCACGCAGCGCTTCTGCTTGAGCAATGGTTCGTGGAAAACCATCTAATAAATAGCCATGCTTACAATCATCTTGTTGAATACGTTCTTTAACCAAATCAATTATAATATTATCAGAAACCAAATCTCCCTTTTCCATGATTTGTTTTACTTGCAATCCAAGCTGTGTTTGCATTTTAATGGCTGTACGTAACATATTCCCTGTAGAGATTAAGGGAATATTGTAATATGTAGCCAAATATTGTGCTTGTGTACCTTTGCCAGCGCCAGGACAGCCTAGTAATATTGCACGCACTTACTAACCTCATGTTTTCTAAAATTTAATTGGAGTAAATGATAACGCTATCAAAACCAATCCAATAAAAAACACCATAATTACCATAGACAATGAAGTTTCCATTGGGTTTTTACGATGCTTGATGTACAACTGTATACTAAAAAGCAGCAATGCAATACCACCCAAAACAGCAAGGGTTTTAATCAGCTGAGCCAATCCCTCCCCAAAACTGGAAAGACCTCCCGTTATCTTGCCAAGACCGGGGGTGGAGGCTGGACTAGTTTCTGTAGCTCCTGTTAATAAACTTCTAGCAACTTCATTTTTTGTGGAGGCGTTACCTGCATAAGCAATTAAATTATAAGAAGCTAAGCCGATAAATAAAAAAACTTTATTAATTACCGTATAAAATTTCATGCTAACTCCTGTTATGTTATTTTTAATTTTTGATATTGTTTCATATGATAAATCACGCATCAAAAATTACAAGGGATTCTTTTATCATCACTGGTCGTGGGTGAGACTCGAGCTCTACCAGATGGGCTTAAAATAACAGCCAATGCATTTTTAGAAGAATTTTTAGGACAATAATAGAAACTCCCGTTCTGTCCGCCAGCGAACCCATCTGGCGAAAATATTATGGTAGCATCACGATTCCAACTCAATGTGTCTCCGGCAAAAACTGGCGGCAAAACCCGCAGAACCTTGGGTTTACCCACTGTCGTTATAATAATCGAACCATTTTGCCATAATCCGTTACACTCTTGATGGTTTTTACTGCAACAAAATATCACGGGTTCTCCAAGCTTAATTGCGGTAGCGCGTGCAAATTGCAGCGTTACCATTAGCTCATTGGTATAAACTTGGGCATGATTTTTACTAACCATATCTTGCCAAGAAGGTTGAACTACCAGCAATACAATTACAATAAGAACAACCACTAGTAATAATTCAATCAGAGAAAACGCCTTAATATAAGTTTTGTTATTTAGCATAACAGTAATTATTGATTATAAACGTCCTGATTAAAATACCGTGTTACCAATTTTGTAACTATTCAGCGATTTTAAGTAAATATTCGCTAATCCTATGCAAACACAATAAATCCGGTAGCCGCAGGCTTTAGCCTGCGTTGCTATAACATCTACTAGTCCATGGAACGCAGGCTAACGCCCTGATCCTTATACACATCTTTTTCATGCTTTCGCCTCCAATGCTAGATACCAACCATAAGCCATATCTTGCATTCTTTGCATGCCTATCCAAATCGCTTGCGCTCCAGGTTCTCCATCTGATTTGCGCGCTAAATATCCTCCTAACTCCGCTATCATTCGCATCATCTCTTTTAACAGCGGTGCCTTCTTCGGTGGACGCTTATTCTTTGCTGCATAATACGCCGACTTCCATTCCTCTTCTTCAAATACAACATCACATCTAATATCTGGATATGACCTTCCTAGCATTGTTACATACAAAATTCTCCATGCTACTATCATGTATAATGCCAAACATACTTGGATTCTCTTGGCATCCTTTAGCTGTAATTCTTCAACCAAACACCCGCTTTTTAGAATACGAAAGTAAACTTCTATCTGCCATCTGCATAGATACCATTGCACAATTTCTAGTGCTCGCTCCTCACTAGCAACAACTATATTACTCAATAATATCCATTCGATTGGTTCCTCTCCTTCGGGAGTATTTATCTCACAACAATACACTACCGTCGCTTCTACATCGCCAAGAACCTCTTTCCTTATCGGTGGTTTTAGTGTCACTTTACTAACACGAACTTCTTGTCTTACCTTTCTTCCTTTACCTTTGGGTAAATTATATTCCACCGTACTTATCACTGGCATATTTAACAGTTCTTCCTTTAGCCTATTCTTTGTCTTGTTACACCCATTCGCTAACAATTCTCTATCATGATTTACTCTTACCAACCAATAGGCTTTGTTTCCTACTTCTTTCCCTTTGCAAAATAGTTCATAAATATCACTTTCCCTGTCTCCAACCGCTACTACTAGAGTGTCTGGTGCTTTTCGTGCTATTTCATTAGCCTCCTCGTATCCTTTTATCCATCGATAACTTTTTTTTTCACTTATATCCTGTTTCTTTCTTTTCCTACGTTTGCCCAGCTCTGCTCTCGTCCAGATTTGGCTATCTACCACTCCCAAACATAGTTTATTTGGCGTGATCGCTAACATTCCGTGTAAATATAATCCCTGTTGATACTCTTCTGTTAACACTCCCAATCCATTTATTTTTTCTCTACCCGTATAACTAATTCCCGTTGTGTCTTGACACAATAACACTATCTTTTGTTCCTGAATTCGTTTTATCGTAGCTTCTTTATGTGGCTTTAATATCTTCTCATGGGTCACTAATTCATTATCAAGAAATCTATATGCCGCCATTATTTCTGGCCAACCTTTACACGCCGAAGGTAGGCTTCCACTGGGATTATCGCCTAGATCCTCTAACAGCTTTACACATCTCTTGTTTAATCTTTTATCCCCAAAATCAACCGCACTAATTTCTGTTGTAACCCAATTATTATTTTCTTCCATCTCCCTTCTCCCTTTTTATCAAAGAGATAGTATCTTACCACGACTAGTATTTGTGTATAAGGATCAGGGCTAAAGCCTGCGGCTACCGGTATTTTTTGTCCTGTACAAAGGTCAAAAAATACTATAATGATAACTTTAACCCAACAACTGTATCATACACAATTTAAAAAATAAAAAATCCTAAATTATGCCTAAACGAGCAAATAACGGAACTTTTATAAAATCTACCATAAATAAATAACCGACCACGATCAACAATAAGCTCGCAATCAATAAAGGACTGACAGCGGTCATTAAAATACCGGTGATTGCTAACGTAATTACAATCAGTATACCCAATAAAGAACTTACCATAAGCCATTTACTTGGAAGTGAATGCCACAAATGATTACGCTCGCGTACTAGATAAACATTCCCTTGACCAGTAAACACTAACAACAAGAAAGTCAGCGTTTGTAATTGTCCCAGAGGCAAGTGTAAAAAATTACGTCCGAAAAAAAACACAGCAAATGACAAGAGCAACATTAAAACAGATAAAATACCGGCGCCAAGCATCAAATTGGCAATGCGCCACTTTTCTGGTTTTGGTGAAAAAGGAACATTGTCGGTAGCAATTGACATGGTTACAAAATCATTAGTAAACAAGAGCAGCACCATAAGTAGTGGCGTAATAATTAATGTATTAGTTAACATAACACCTAAACTCAAAAAAATTATTATCTCAAAACTCTTGACAATCTTATTCAAAATATAAGTTAACATACGCTTATGAATTTGCCGGCTAGTTTTTACAGCCGCAATAATACCGTTTAGTCCTGGCTCTGTCAGCACTATTGATGCCGCCGACTTTGCGACATCAACCGCATTAGCAACCGCAATACCAACTTCCGCTTGTTTAAGCGCAGGAGCGTCATTAACACCATCTCCGGTCATTCCAGTTGCATGTCCCAATTGTTGCAAAGTTTGCACCAGCATAAATTTATCTTGCGGAAACACACCAGCAAATACATCACAATTGAATATCTCAGTATTGGGTTTTTGAAAAAGCATTTTCTGATAACAAACATTATTACCAATACCAACTTGCTGGGCAATTTTTTGTGCTGTGACTAAACCATCTCCGGTAACCATTTGGATACGCAAACCTAAATCTTTCAGGCTTTTTATTAATACCAATGAATCATCGCGCGGTGGATCGTAAAATGCTAATAAGCCGACCAACTTAAACTTACTCTCTCCTTCGCTTATTGCTATTGCTAATACTCGATAACCTTTGGTCGCGAATTTTAATTCATCTTGAAGTAACCCACTGGATTTCGCAATAATATCTATAATCACCTCAGGCGATCCCTTCACAATATGAAGTGTTCTTTCATTTTGTGTAAATATTGCTTCGGTACGTTTGCTAGCAGAATCAAATGGAATAAATTGTAAATTCACCGGCGCATCTACTGTTATTCTCTTGGCATCGGCAGCAGAAAAAATTGCCATATCTATTGGATCTTGTGTTGCTTCCGCAGAAGCCAGCATCGCAAATTTTAATAGCTCTTCATTGGAATATGGAGCATAAGAACAAAGATCGACTAGTTTTAATTGATTGCTAGTAATCGTGCCAGTTTTATCCAAACAAATTACATCCATTACTGCAGCTTCTTCAATAGCAGACAAATGTGTAACCAATACGCCATTTTTTGCTAAAAACCGCGCACCAATAGCCGTAGCTAAAGTAAATGTTGCCGGCAGAGCAACGGGTACTGATGCCACTAGCAGAATTAAAATATATGGAATAATATCAATCAGGGGTAATCGGTTGAAAAAGGCATAAACTAATATAGTGCTTGCCAAAACACCGCTTACCGAAATTATATATTTTATGATAGTAAAAATAATATTTTTGATATGACTTTGAGTTTTAGCAGTTTGTATTAATTCAACTGTTTTACCAAAATAAGTATTGCTGCCAGTAGCGGTGACTCTCCCTGTTATTTCCCCTCTTTTGATTATAGTACCTGAATAAATAAGGCGGCCGCTCTGACCTTCAACAGGTAAGGCTTCGCCGGTAAGGACAGATTGATCAAGCAAAGCATTACCGCTTACTATACAAATATCAGCCGGAGCTATATCACCCATACGCAAATGGATATAATCATCAGGCACCAAATTTTCTGCAGTGATAATTTGCCACTTATTATCACGTAAGACTCTTGCATTTATGGCTAAATGTTCTTTGAGCAAAGCCAAAGTTTTGTTCGCACGCTCTTCTTGAAAAAAACTAAGCAACGAATTAAAAACCAGCAGCAGCGTAATTACAATTGCCTCTTCAATTTTCCCAATAATCAACTGTAGAATAATTGTAGCTTCAAGCATCCATGGAATAGGCGACCAAAATTTATGCAATAAAAGCATTAAAATATGTGGACGTTTTTCGGCGATATGATTAGGACCAAACTTAAGTAGGCGTTCTTTTGCCTCAGCATCAGTTAAACCAACTATTTTGCCAAGACTCGTGGTAGATAAATCAAGTAATTGTTGCTCCATGTTGTGCTTATAATATCACTAACGCTATAAGACTTACCAATTTTTCGCTTTGCACAGTACAAAGGGTTTGGCTGCTTTACACATGACAAAAAAACAAGATCGATAGTTGGGAAATCCGGTAGCCGTAGACTTTAGCCTGTGGTCTTGTTTTTTTGTGCACAGGTCAGTTTGCCTGTTTGGGATTGGGATTAAACTTAATGGGGGGATACTTATATAAAAAAAGAGCGCATTAACGCTCTTTTTTTATCTTAACAGGATGGCAACCAAGTTTTAATCATTCATTATCATTTTCAAAATCTTCGGTCTATGTGAACTGGCAGCCGGAATTTTTTGTGGATAGCCAACAATAAGTGTGGCCGCAACTTCGTAGTCTTTGGGTAAACCTATCTCTTTTTTCAAAGCGGCATTTTCAATCTTTCCACCAAACCCAATCCAACAGGTACCTAAATTTCTTGCTGTTGCTGCAAACATAAAATATGTCGCCGCCAACGTACAATCACGCTGAAAAAATTCATTTTCATTTTTGCCCGCAATTACTACTAAGCATGGCGCGTTGTAAAAAATATTCTGACGACTACGCAGCGTTGTTTCGTATTTTTTTAGCTGAGAATCAGGGTTGTTTTTAATTTCGCACAAAAGATTGCTTTTGCTTTCATCGGAAATTTTTTCCATCATTTTTTTATCCTGGATTACAATAAATTCCCATGGTTGCCTATTCATAGCGCTCGGCGCCTGGCAAGCATCATTAAGAATTTCCTGTAGCACTTCCGAACTAATTTTCTTATCTCGGTACTCTCTGATTGAGCGCCGGTTTTTTAACAACTCTTCATAAGTAAACATGTTTATTTTCTCCTATAACATGGTAATAATTTTTTAACAACTACCGCTAGCCGCTCTTAGTTCTGACTTTGTCTGACCATCATCTGCTGACATAGACATCCAGACATCTAGACCACGGAAGTCCCAACCAGCGTTTACCAATAATTCACAACACGCTTGCGCACATGTCGCCGCATCAACATCACCTAAAGTTTCGCGCACTGGCTTTGGATCAACAGCAAACACATTTGAACCTTTGGGTATACAGAAACATTCCATATCACCACCGCTTATTGCCAGCACTTCTATTTTAGTCAACTTAATCATAATCATCTCCATTTTAATTTTAGAAATTTAATCAATTTTAAACTTCGCCCGGGGTATGAACCGGACTCGATCAAGCATACCTATTTTCTCCTATAATTATGGTAATAATTTTTCAAGCGCTTCCCAACGTTGATATAGATTTTTCAGCTCATCGTCTAAAACGCTTAGTCGCATTTGTACTTGAACAATTGTCGCTTTATCTTTTTTATAAAATTCAGGATCGGCCATCTGTTGATGCAGTTGGTTTTGCTCAACTTCAATTTGTTCGATTCTTTTCGGTATGTTTTTTAGTTCACGCTTTTCATTAGCAATTAACTGTTTTTTAAGTGGCTCCATTTGTATTGGCGCACATTCCTTTGCGGGTTTTGCTATAGGTAATACAGGCAGCCTCTGACGCAACCAATCATCATAATCGCCAACATATTCACTCACCCGCCCCTCACCTTCAAAAACTATCGTACTCGTAACAATATTATTCAAAAAAACTCGATCATGACTAACCAACAAAATCGTACCAGGATAATCAACCAAAAGTGTTTCGAGCAATTCTAGTGTTTCAATATCTAAATCATTAGTCGGCTCATCAAGCACCAAAACATTCGATGGTCTGGCAAACAGCTTGGCGAGCAACAACCGATTCCGCTCTCCTCCAGAAAGCTGATTAACTGGTGATAGCGCACGTTCTGGAGAAAATAAAAAATCCTGCAAGTAACTAATAATGTGCTTGGGTTTGCCGTTTATGGTTACATTATCACTACCAACTGTAACATTTTCTCGCAAAGTTTTTTCTTCATCAAATTGATTACGGAGCTGATCAAAATAGGCAACTTGTAATTTGGTTCCGATTTTTATTGCTCCAGTTTGTGGTTTTAGATCTCCTAATAATAAACACAGCAGCGTTGTTTTGCCAGAGCCGTTAGGACCAATAATGCCAATTTTATCGCCACGTAAAATTTTGGTGGTAAAATTTTTAACAATCGGTTGCCCATAGCCATAGGAAATTTTTTCAGCCTCAATGACTACTTTACCCGAATTATCGGTTTGCTGGATTTGCATTTTGACGTTGCCTATTATCTCACGACGAGCTTGACGCTGCCGACGCAACTCTTTTAACTTGGCAACCCTACCTTCATTGCGCGTCCGCCGGGCTTTTATTCCTTGGCGAATCCATACCTCTTCTTGAGCTAATCTTTTATCAAATAGCGCGTTTTGTGTTTCCTGTGCATCCAAAGCTTCTTGCTTGCGCTCTAAATAAGTAGCGTAATCGCATTCCCAGCTAGTTAAATTACCACGATCTAATTCTACAATCCTGGTTGCAATTTTTTGTAAGAACAGGCGATCATGTGTAACAAATAGGAGAGTCCCATAATATTTACTAAAAAATTGCTCTAACCACTCTATATTTTCAATATCAAGATGATTGGTTGGCTCATCCAGGAGCAATAAATCTGGCATCACAATAAGCGCTTTTGCTAAAAAAACCCGGCGTTTTAAACCACCAGAAAGCGTAGCAAATTCATCAGATCCATCTAAGGTTAAACGTGACAATAACTCTACAACACGCTGATTAATTATCCAATCTTCAATGCCAAATAGTTCAGCAGCAAGCAAATCAAAAACTTTGCCACTAATATTTTGTGGCACTTCTTGCGCTAACTGCGCAATTTTAATGCCTCGTTCTAGTGCAATTTCACCATCATCCGGTTTGATTTCACCAGTAATTAATTTCATTAAAGTTGACTTACCAGCACCATTGCGCCCCACTAAACAAACGCGTTCACGCCGATTTAGTGAAAAATCAACCTGATGCAATACCGGCGACAAGCCAAAGCTAACAGTGATGTTTCGAAGCGCGACTAACGACACGGTAATCCTCAATCTCTAATCTTTTATTAATCTCTACCACAGCTTTGCACAGGACAAAAAAATAAGAGAGATAATTGATAAATCCGGTAGCCGCAGGCTTTAGCCTGCGTTGCCGTGGCATCTACCAACGCTGGACACGCAGGCTAAAGCCTGCGGCTACCGGCGTTTTTGATGCCAAATTTTATTTTTTATCCTGTGCAAAGCTACCACAACAACTTTAAATACAAGTCCAGGTTTAAATTAACATGATCACCTTAAAAATCAAGTTGTTACTGGAGTAAAAGGTTGCGCATATGCAAAAATGAAAAATTGCGCAACAACTCTATTGTACTATAGAATATCTCAACACTATAAAAGTTGAAAATTGGATTTATAAGAGTGAGCAAACAAGGTAAATTCTTATCCGTTTTTAGATTCTTTACAATCTTCCTTGCTATTGCCTTAATTTTATTACCACTATGGGTATACCAAAACTTTGGTGTAACTGTTTTATTCGATAATGTATATTTTCATATATTAATCGGTGCAGACGCTCTCATAGGAGTAGATCATCAAATCATACAATCACTCATAAACGAATTGATTTTACTACCGCTTGGAATTGCACTGATATTTGAATTTACACTATTGATACTTAAAGCATCAGAAACAAAAAAACGTAAATACCAAAATCTCTATAATTACATTGCGTTATTAGAAAAAAAAAGTATCCTTTTTGGAATAGTCTTAATAGCAGCAATTGACTCTGGTTGTAGTCTTGGCGCCACACAATACTTTTATCAACAAGCAGCTAGTAAGGACTATTTTTCGGCCTATTACACAAAACCTGGTTCGGTACTAAAACACAGTGTTAAAAAGAAAAATTTAATAATTCTCTATATTGAATCGCTTGAACAAAACTTAACCAATAAAGAAATTTTCGGTACAAATTTAATAGAGCCAATTGATAAGTTGCCGGGAATTACCGTAAAAAAATTTGTAGCAGCTCCTGGTACTGACTGGACTATTGCCGGCGTAGTTTCTAGTCAATGCGCAATCCCTTTAAAAGCATCTCTTTTTATCAGAAAATTTGATCTGATTAATTTTTTTCTTCCTAAAGCAATATGTATAGGTGACATACTTGCATCTCAAGGTTATGACCAATCTCTTTTTATAGGATCGGACCTAAAATTTTGCAGAGTGGGAAAATTTTATCAAAATCATGGCTATCAACATCTATATGGTAAGCGTGAATTTGCCAGCAGCGGAATTAGTCCTAGTCTTTTTAAAGGGTGGGCAAAGGGTCTTAACGATGATACGCTCCTTGATGAGGCCTTTAATCATATAATTAAAGCAGCAAAATCAACCAAACCTTTTAATGTTGTCATAATGACCACCGACAGCCACCCTCCAAGAGGAACACCTTCTCCTCGCTGTCGTCAATCAGAACGAAATAATGGGATCATAGGAGCCTACCAATGCACTTCTAGATTTGTTGCTGCATTCATTAAAAAATTACAAAACAGCGGGATATTGGATAATACAACTTTGATCCTAATGGGCGACCATCCACTTAAAGCAACACCTGAATATCTTAAATATTTTCCAAATCCAAGATATGTTTATTTCAAAATCTTTGATCCTGACTTTAAAAAAAGGCCTACACGTAACATTATGACCCACTTTGATGTTGCGCCGACCATCCTGGATCTTCTTAATATTCAGCTTAGTACCCACCAAAGATATGGACTTGGTGTCTCAATATTTGCAGATAGCTCGCAGGTGGATTACCAAAAATTATTTGATGCAGTAACCAAACAATCCGTATTAAATCCTTCAAAAACTTATGACTCCTTTTGGTATCCTAAGTAACTTTAAAATTATTATCCGAACTTTATTTTCAAGCAAAGAACAACCAATGCTAATAATAACGTGATCCCATTGGCTATAATCAATGGCATATCGGAAGTCAACACCCCATAAATCAACCAACACAACACTCCAATACAAAATAAAATATACATAATAAGAGAAATTTCATCGGTTTTTCTCGAACGTATGGTTTTAACCACCTGTGGCAAAAAAGCAATTGTAGTTAAACAAGCGGCTGAATAACCGAAAGCATTTGTGACTATTTCTTTCATAGCATAATTTATCCTAAAATCAATCCCCAAATTTTTGAAAAAACCAAGTTTTCACTATCTGTGTCAATACAATATAACTAAACATTATAATAGCCAAAAGTAGCCAATAAAGCGATGGCAAAGCAACAAAACCAAAAGCAGAAGCGAATGGTGAAATAGGCAGCCAAGCTCCAATTCCCACAATTAATAAAGAACTGACAATCAAAGGCCAACTGGCCCAGCTTTGTATGAATGGAATTTTATTTGTGCGTATCACATGAATAATCAAAGTTTGCGTAAAAATCGATTCAACAAACCAACCGGTTTGAAATAAAGCTGGATTATGCCAACAGTCAAAAACATAGAGCATCAAAAAATAGGTCGCATAATCAAAAATTGAACTGATCGGACCAATAAATACAATAAACTTTGTGATTTTTCCAATCGCCCACTTTCGTGGCTTTTGCAGCCACTCACTATCCACTTTATCAGTTGGAATAGCAATTTGTGAAAAATCATAGAGCAAATTATTGATCAAAACCTGGATCGGCAACATTGGCAAAAATGGTAAAAATGCACTCGCCCCAATAACGCTAAACATGTTACCAAAATTAGAACTAGCTGCCATTTTAATATATTTAATTATATTACCGAAAACCCTGCGACCTTCTAGCACACCCTGCTCTAATACTAACAAACTAGTTTCAAGTAAAATAATATCAGAAGATTCTTTAGCAATATCTACAGCACTGTCAACAGAAATGCCAACATCTGCGGCTTTTAAAGCAGGAGCATCGTTGATGCCATCCCCCAAAAAACCCACTACGTTATCTTTGCTTTGCAGCGCACATATGATTCTTTCTTTATGCACCGGAAGAAGCCTTGCAAACACACTGGTGCCAACGGCAGCTATGGCTAATTCAGCATCTGTCATCGCTTCAATTTGCGCACCGAGTAATATATTCTCAACCGGAATACCCACTTTTTGACAAACATAAGCAGTCACAACTTCATTATCACCAGTTAAAATTTTAACATCGATATTTAAATCATGTAAGCTCTTTAAGGTTGCCTCTGCTGATGATTTGGGTGGGTCAAAAAAAGATAGAAATCCCAGTAAAACAAGATTAGATTCATCCTTGACTGAATAAACAGTTTCTACAGCGGCTCCCGGAATTTTTTTATAAGCTAAAGCAATTACACGAAATCCTTCGGCATTCAAGTCAGTAGCAACTTTGCGGCATTTAGTTACCTGCTCGGGCAACATGCTAACAATTTCGCCATTTATCTCAACACTGCTACACTGGCCTATAACTTCTTCGAAAGCCCCTTTACAAATCAAAATATGGGTTTTATCTGCATCTGCAACTACTACCGACATACGTCGCCTGACAAAATCAAATGGAATTTCATCTATTTTGCTATACCGCTCTTTCATTTTCAGACGCTCTTCTAAATCTTCATGATCGAGAATTGCATCATCCATTAGGTTTTTTAATCCGGTATGGTGATAACTATTTAAATAGCCAAAATTTAATACCTTATCGCTACGCTCTCCACTAACATCTATATGTTTTTCTAATACAATTCTTCCTTCGGTTAGCGTACCAGTTTTATCGGTACACAAAATATTCATTGCGCCGAAATTTTGGATAGCGTTTAGTCGTTTGACGATAGTTTTTTTACGCGCCATCATCAACGCGCCTTTGGAAAGATTTACAGTAACAATCATCGGCAACATTTCTGGCGTCAGTCCAACTGCAACTGCCAAAGCAAATAAAAAAGCTTCGCCCCAATTATGCTTGGTTAAACCATTAATGAAAAAAACAGCTGGCACCATAACAATCATGAATTTAATCATGAGCCAGGTAAATTTATTTACCCCTTTATCAAAACTGGTAAGTACCCGCTCGCAAACTATGGCATTCGCCAATGATCCAAAATAAGTATTACCACCTGTGTTTATCACAATTGCCGTAGCACTACCGCTCACTACGCTAGAACCCAAAAAACAAATATTAGTCAACTCAAGCGGGTTTTTAATCTCAGCTGTTATGGCAATACTTTTTTTCTCGATAGGCAGCGCTTCACCTGTTAATGCAGCTTGATTGAGAAATAAATCTTTAGCAGATATAATACGCACATCTGCTGGAATCATGTCTCCTGCCGATAGTTTAATAATATCACCAGGCACCAGCATTTTTAATGCAATTTCCTGCTCGCTGCTGTCACGTACCACAGTTGCATTACTTCGTACCATCGCTTTTAATTTTTCTGCAGCATGGTCAGCGCGCATTTCCTGCACAAAACGTAGCACCACCCCCACAATCACCATAGCAAAAATCACAATAGTAGCACGTACATCTCCTGTAAAAAACGAAACCAGGCCTAAAACACTAAGCAAAAGCACTAATGGATTTGCCAAACTAGCGATTAATCGCCATATTTCCGACTTATGTTTTTCACACGCAATTTTATTTAGTCCATATTTAGATAAACGTAACTTTGCCGCTTTTGCACCCAATCCATTTAAATTTGAGTGCAGTTTTTGCACAACTATATTTGTTTCCAAATGCGATGTTTGGAGCAATAGTTCGGAAAAATAATGAGATCTATCAGTATGATGATTTAATTGTGAAAATAATATTTTTGGAAAATCCATTTTTTTCCTTTTTTTATTGATAAACCAAAGAAACATTTGCAGCGCCAAACTGATCTTTGAGTTTAATTAATAATTCTTCTTTTGGCTTTACTTTCCACTTATCACTCAAAGCTAATTTCGCAATTGCTTCGCCATTATTATAGGCTACAAAAACAGGACAACTGCCTCCATGATAACCACCCAAAATATCATATAAACCCTGCAAAGCCTCATCCGAAATCTGCTCGCCTGTTAATTTTAACACTATACCACGAGCATAAATTGCACGCGCTTGATCTAAACTCATAGCTTTGGTTGCCCGAATACGATAGCCATCAGAAAAAGTATCGATATTAATTTCACCTTCAACAATCACCAGTTGGCCTTCAACTAAACACTCTCTTGCTACAGTAAAATTTTCAGCATACATAGTAACATCAATACTTGCGGTCAGATCTTCTAAGGTAATAATAGCAAGGCGATTACCTTTTTTAGTATTTACGATTTTTAAATTTTTAACAAAACCAGCTATTAATACATTCTTATTAACTTCCGGGGTCAATTCAGAAATACTGGTTGAAATAAATTCATTGAGCTCAGCAGTAAACTGTTCAATCGGATGGCCATTAAGATAAAATCCAAGAACATCTTTTTCATGCTGCAAACGCTCCGCATTAGTCCAATCAACCGCCACAGTGTAGGCAAAAGTAGCATCATTTTCTTCTGGAGATAAGGCACTAAACAAATCGATTTGGCCTGAGGCAAAATGTCTTCCATATTGCTCCGCCGTACGCATCGCCATGCTGAGAGTCGCAATTTGGCTGGCGCGATTTGGACCAACTTTATCTAAAGCTCCAGCATAAATCAAAGCCTCAAGCACTCGCTTATTCACCTTGCGGCTATCAACTCTTTTACACAAATCAAACAAATCTTTAAATGGTCCTTGCTTGTTGCGCGTAGCCAAAATAATTTCTATAGCCGCTTGTCCTGCTCCCTTTATTGCTCCCAACCCATATAGTATTTCGCCACTAGCATTAACTGTAAATTGATAATTGCTACTGTTAATATCTGGTGGAATAATTTTTAGCTCTAAATTTTTGCAATCATTTAAAAAGAAAACCACCTTATCCGTATTATCCATATCAGAAGATAAAACTGCAGCCATAAATTCAGCTGGATAATGTGCTTTCAGCCAAGCAGTTTGATAAGCAATTAAAGCATAGGCGGCTGAATGCGATTTGTTAAATCCATAGCCAGCAAATTTTTCCATGATGTCAAAAATAGTATTGGCCAAATGCTTATCAATATTATTTTTAGCCGCACCCTCAATAAAAATCGCACGTTGTAATGCCATTTCTTCTGGCTTTTTCTTGCCCATAGCACGCCGCAATAAATCAGCAGTACCCAAACTATAACCCGCTAAGCTTTGCGCCATTTGCATTACTTGCTCTTGATAAACTACGACACCATAAGTTTGACGTAAAATTGGTTCAAGTTTGGGATGTAAATAAGTAATTCGCGCACGACCATGTTTACGATCAAAAAACTCATCTAACATTCCTGACTGCAAAACCCCAGGACGAATAATAGCAACCAATGCCATCAAATCAGTAAAACAATCTGGCTTAAAACGCTTAATTATATCGCGTGAAATTCGCGATTCTAACTGAAACACTGCCGTAGTATTACAAGCTTTTAATAATTTATAAGTTAAAGCATCATCAAGCGGCAACAGGTTAATATCAAGTGGAGGTTCGCTACGATGCTCACGTACCGCATTAATATTCTGTAGGGCAAGATTAATTATAGTTAGTGTACGCAATCCAAGAAAATCAAATTTGACTAAACCAATGGTTTCAACATCATCCTTATCAAGTTGCGTTACCACTCCCCCACCGGTTGCTTCACAATAAAGTGGCATAAAATCAGTTAATGCCGAAGGAGCAACAACCACACCACCGGCATGTTTTCCAGCATTTCTGGTTATGCCTTCAAGTTTCATCGCCAAATCGATCAAAGTTTTAACATCATCTTCTTGGTTATATTTTTGCTGCAGCAAATCTTCTTCTTGCAACGCACGTTCTAAACTAATGCCAATTTCAAACGGAATTAATTTGGCGATTTTATCGACAAAACCGTATGGGTACCCAAGCACCCTTCCAACATCACGCACTACTGCTTTCGCCGCCATGGTGCCATAAGTTATAATCTGCGCGACTTTATCTTTGCCATAGCGGTTAATCACATATTCAATCACGCGGTCACGACCATCCATACAAAAATCAATATCAAAATCTGGCAGCGACACACGCTCAGGATTTAAAAATCTTTCAAATAATAATTCATGTTTAATTGGATCAATATCAGTGATACCAAGCGCATAAGCTACAAGTGAACCAGCGCCTGATCCTCTGCCTGGGCCAACTGGTATATCATTTTGTTTAGCCCAACGAATAAAATCAGCCACAATCAGAAAATAGCTGGCAAAACCCATTTGATTAATAACACCGATTTCATAAGCCAAACGCTTATAATGTTCTTCACATTTTTTAGCAAATTCTGGATCGGTAATGGCAAAAATTGTTTGTAGGCGATTTTTTAAACCTCTATAAGATTCTTCGGTAAAATAAGCCTCTGGAGTAACTTTAGGTGGCGTTGGAAAAATCGGCAAGAAGGTTTTGCCAAAAACCAGTTCAACATTACAACGCTTAGCAATCTCAACTGAGTTAATTAAGCTTTCTGGAATATCACTAAACAATTCTTCCATTTCAGCAGCAGAACGCAAATATTGCTGCTGACTATATGAGCGCGGCCGATTGGGATCATCTAAAATATAACCACTATGGATACAAACTCGCGCTTCGTGAGCTTCAAAATCTTCTTTGTATAAAAAACGTACCGCATTGGTAGCAACCACTGGGCACATAAGCTCAGCCGCCAAAGCAAGAGCCTTATGTAAATATTCTTCCTCACGCGCCTGCCCAACGCGCTGCAACTCGAGATAATAACGACCGGGGAAATTTTTCTGCCAAAATTTTAATAACTGCTGTGCCTGTTCTAAATTATCTGTAAGCAATGCGTGGCCAATATCACCATCCCTGCCGCCAGATAGTACGATTAAACCATCAGCCCATTCTTGTAACCATATTTTTTTTACGCTGGGCACACCTAAATACTGACCCTCGGTAAACGAAAGTGAAACCAGTTTTAAAATATTTTGATAGCCCTGTTGATTTTGCGCAAGTAGCAACATTTTAAATGGCTTGCGTGCATCCTTGGTATTTTCCAGCCAAATATCTGCGCCGATAATTGGTTTTACCCCGCAGGCCAGCGCTGCCTTATAAAATTTCACGAGCGCAAAAAGATTGCTTTGATCCGTAAAAGCAATCGCTGGCATATTTTGCTTGCTACAAGCATCCATCAATTGATCAATACGAACAATGCCATCAGAAATAGAATATTCAGTGTGTAAATTTAAATGTATGAATTTTATGCTCATGGTTTTTTCTTTAATCTGCTGACGGGAGCAAAACTTTGTCGATGAATCGGTGTTGCCCCAAATTGCTCAAGTGCTAATAAATGTTGTTTCGTACCATAACCTTTATGTTGGGCAAATCCATATTGCGGATAAATCTTATCATATGCAACCATGGCGCGGTCACGAATAACCTTGGCGACAATCGATGCAGCGCTAATAACTGGAACTAAATTATCGCCATCAATAATTGCTTCAATCGAACATTTTACTTTTGGGCAAAATTTGCCATCGACCTGGATATGATTAGGTTTAACCTTTAAGGCATTGATCGCACGTTGCATCGCAAGTAAACTTGCTTGCAAAATATTAATGCGATCTATTTCCTCTACCTCTGCAAGACCAACTGCCCAGGCAACACAGTTGTTTTGAATAATGCTGCATAAAACTTCGCGTTGTTTAGCGGTTAATAATTTTGAATCAGCCAAACCTTCGATAGGTGTCATTGTATCTAAAATCACCGCCGCCGCCATCACTGGTCCAGCTAAAGGTCCGATTCCAACTTCGTCTACACCAGCAATTAATCTCATCCCCCATTATTACGGCGATAAAAACTAAAAGCAATCGATTCTACACGAAAATATAATTTACTAGGGATTAACGATCAATTTTAAAATTGATTACCCTATTAACTCTATATACCCATATAGCTACACAGAATAAAAAATAAAATTGGCATCAAAACACCGGTAGCCGCAGGCTTTAGCCTGCGGCTACCGGATTTCTCAACTGTCGATCTTATTTTTTTGTCCTATACAAAGCTCATATTGACATCATAAAAATACCTGTCATATTCATGCATAAGGTACGAATTTTCCATGCAAAAACCAACCAAACATATTCTAATCTCTGTCGGCGAAGCATCTGGCGACATGCATGCTGCAAACCTAATACAAGAAGTAAAAAAGATTGCTCCAAATACCCAGTTTTACGGCATGGGGGCAAATTTAATGCACGATGCTGGAGTTGATATAATTGTCGATGCTAGTGAACTTAGCATTGTTGGTGGACTTGAAGTAATCACTAAATTTTCAAAAATTCGAGAAGCCTTTCGTATTATGCAAGATGCACTCTTGCATAACAAACCGGATCTTTTAATTCTCGTTGACTATCCAGGATTTAATTTGCGCTTAGCAAAATTCGCCAAAAAGGCTGGGGTTAAAGTTTTATATTTTATCAGCCCAAAGATTTGGGCTTGGAATCAAGGTCGCGTCGAAATTATAAAAAAGTATGTAGACATGATGGCAGTTATTTTTCCATTTGAGGTGGATTTTTATAAGAAATTTGGAGTACCAGCGATCTTTGTCGGCAATCCCTTGCTTAAAATGGTCAAGCCAAAATTAACTTGCGATGCGGCAAAGCAAGCTTTTCACTTAGACCCCAGCTGCAAAACCATCGGATTATTCCCCGGCAGCCGTAAAAGCGAAATTAACTATCTTTTACCGATTATGCTTGCAGCCGCAAAATTATTAAAAAACAATAATCCAAATTTACAATTTTTATTACCGCAAGCAAACTCTATAACTCTCAATGATTTACAGCCGTATTTGCAATCGAGTCCAATTAAAGTACGCATAATTAAAGATCAAAATTATGATGTAATGCAAGTTTGCGATGCGATCATTGCTGCCTCTGGTACTGCCACCCTAGAAATTGCTATCATGGCGATTCCGCAAGTAATTATTTATAAAAAATCATGGCTCGAATATCAAATAGCAAGACACTTAATCAAAATTCCTTATATAGGATTATGCAATATCTTAGCCAATAAAAAAATTGTTCAGGAATTTTTACAATATGATGCAACGCCAGAGAATATTACTAGAGAAATAGAAAAGATACTGAATGATGCGAATTACCGCAAAGAAATGGTTACCAATTTAGCCCAAACAAAAAAATTACTAGAAAGCGACAAACAAGAAAATATAGCTGAGTTGGTCCTAAAGATAGTTTAATTCCTTTTACCTTTAACATTTTAACCCAATGGATTATAATTCATTGAGTTTGCCCAATATTCAATATTTAGTAGGAGACTAAAAAATGCAATCACAAAACAATGGTGATGATGCCGAAGACAAGGCTGTCAGTGCCGTAAAATCTCTAACCGAATCTGAAAATTTTAAAAAGCTTTTGCAAGACATAAACGAATATTACGAGAAACATCGTGATAGTAAAGAAACAGTGGGGCTACTTCTTTGGCATAATCTAGGCTCTATAACTAAATTCCTGGGATTTCTTATTGCACGTCCTTCCATTATTCTAAGTCTGATATCATTTTTTAGAAGACCACAAAGAAACACCACCCAATTTGTAAAGCGTGTTGTTGAAGAAACTAAAATCCTCGAGGTTGTAACTGAAGTAGGTGGCGGTACCTTAGTGAAAAATTTAGCAGGCGCTTTCCAAGCCACTACCGCTGGAGATTTTGCTGACGCTTCCGTTATGACTAATCTGTACTCAATCGTAGCATCTAGTGATAAACGAGACAGACTTATCATTATACTAAATTCCGTATTGGCAGCTATAAATGGCAAAGCTAAATGGATAGATGTTGTTGCAATAATTTTAAACCAGATAGATCAGTTGCCTGAATTAAAAATAATCCTGCATGAAAAATCGGAATTAATTTTGAACACTCTTAAAAGCAACCTGATGCAGAAAGGAAAAAATGGAAATGAGTTAACAGGTTTAGGTAAATCGTTAGAGAATATGGGAATTATCTCGGTAAAAAAAGACGAGAACGGAAATCTGACATTAGATACCATGTTGCTGGATAAAGCATTACCAGCAGTGCTTAATGCTGAGAAAACACACGCAATGCAGCTTTTATCAAGTATTGTTGACGAGCTGGGTAAGCCCGAAGGAAATTTGTTCGCCTGGGTACACAGAACGGTACAACTAATCAATTCAAACGCTGAATTAAAAACATTAGTAAAGGAAAATCCTGAATTATTAACCAAGACATTAACAAAGTTTGGAGTAAGCATTGGCTTAAACGAAAAAACTTTTGAAATGTTATTCGGGATACTTATCCCGACGGCTTCTGAATTACTAAAAGAAGACGACACCACAAACTTGCTAATACAAATATTGGGTGCTATGGAACGCAGCCCGGGATTGTTTAAGAGCATGATGAATGATATATCCATAGGAGATCATGCAAAACTAATCGATGACCTTTTGAACGATAAAGTAATTGCTGCCTTTCTGTCTGCCAACCCAAATGCATATAAAAAATTCTTACAAATTGTTACAGAAAAAGCGACTACTTTGTTCGCAGGTAGTAAGGTTGGAATTGCAGCTAGTTTAGCAATCAACGCTCCTGGCATACACGATCCAATGAACTTGAAAAATATTGCTAAAGGAGCGATTAAAATTGCTAAAGGAGCGATTAAAGAGAATATCGTAGGGGTCTTAGGAAATATCGTGTTTAGCGATAAAAGTAATAAGATACGCGTTGATTTTTCTAACATGGAATTAACTGGGGATCAATTGAAACGAATAATTAATGATCTAAGAAAATTACATGGACCAATGATGGGCCACTCAGAGCATGTGGACATTATTTTTGAAGGAACAAAAATTACAGGATCAATTGACGACTTGGATTTATCTGGTTTGAATTTAAGTGGACTTGATTTAAGTGGTGTTACCTCTATGGAAAAATGCGATCTTACTGGCGCAACGATAGATAAATATACATTGTTTCCAAAAGGCAAAGAAATTGCAAAACCTTCCAAGTTAGAATTTGAAAAATACCAGCTTGCTCGCGACATTGCCATAAAAGTATGGGAAAATTTATTTGGCGATAGTACTAATTCAGGTCGCATAGAAGATTTAAATAAAATGATGAAGTTTTTCATGGGTACGATGAAAAATTTTGATGAGGGACAGCTGGAAGATTTACGTACAAATGTTCTGAAAGGTAAATACTTTATCAGCGAAGGGGTTACTGGTGGAAAGAATAATGATCTTACTCTTAACAATATTATATATAATCTTGCTACAAGTTATACTGTTGCCGGACTTATTACATCCGGAATACAACTAGATGGTAAAAAACTAGAGACAATGAAAGATTGTGTGGAACAGTTCTTTCGGGTTTCTTTGATTCCACTTGATTTAGATACTCTTACTTATACACTAGCTCGTGATCTCAGCGAAAAGATAAACAAAAAACTATTTGGCTTAGAATATGTTAAGTATCCAGAAAAAGTTAGAGCAGCACAAGAAGTAGAAAAGCTTATTATTAACACTGTCAGTGGAAGTAGTAATATAAAAGAATCATTACGGAAAAGCCCTGCAAAACTTCTAGCTGTTCTGATAGAAAATAAGAATATTGATAAATTGCAAGAGACACTGGATTATGTGACTAAGTTTGGTTTTGATGATTATGAGAAAATCAAACAATCTGCGCATAACGTTGCGGTGAAGTTGTTTGGAGAAAATTTTGAAAACAATGCAGGAAGAATAAAAGATTTTAATCATATATTTGAACTTTTGTTAGAAAAGCTTCCATCAAAAGACCTCAGGTTTTCGACTGAACCAGCACAACAAGAATTCGAAAGTACATTAGAAGCGTCTATTAGAAAAATGGCATTAGAGAGGACATGGGCCGGAGTACTTAGTGGCGGCGTACAACTGAAGCCTGAAAAATTAGATGAATGCTGGGAAGAAATAATAAATAATCAACCTAGGCCTATATCATCACCCCCAACTATCTAACGCTTTTGGTAGCCGCAGGCCTTAGCCCTACTTATTATCCACAAGTGTAGTGAATAGGGCATTAGCCTGCGTGATGCGACAGGATCTGGTATTTACCTTAACCGCAAAATTCCCCGTTCGCTTTGTTTAAGCATATCAATAAACAGCTGTATTTCAGGGCAAATTGGCAGCATAGCTTCAAGTTCTGGAATTGCTTGCACTACGGTCAACTTTTTACGCAAAATAATATTGTAAGCCTCTTTTAAATTCTCTAGAGTTTTCTCAGAAAAACCTTGGCGTTTTAATCCAATTAAATTTAGACCGTAAAGTTTAGCGGTATCAAAATCACCACCAGCAATAACATACGGTAAAACATCTTTGCCTATGTCAGCTCCGCCAATAAAAAAGCTATATGCGCCAATCCTAACAAATTGCGCAACTTTAACAAAACCTCCGAAAACAACATAATCACCAACAATTACATGTCCCGCTAATGAAGCATTATTAGAAAACACCGTCTCATTACCGATAACACAATCATGTGCAATATGCACATAATTCATAAATAAATTACCATTGCCGATTTTAGTTGTACCACCACCCTGCACCGTTCCTAAGTTCATCGTACAAAATTCACGGAAAATATTATTATCACCAATTTCTAAAGTAGTATCTTCGCCGTGGTATTTTTTATCTTGCGGAATAGCGCCAATAGATGCCATTTGAAAAATCTGGTTGTTCTTACCAATTTTTGTTCTACCCTCAACCACTGCATGTGGACCAACCCATGAGCCCTCACCAATTTCAACATTTTTACCTATAATAGCGTATGGTCCAATTTTTACGTTGGGAGCAATTTTGGCATCTTTATCAACAATAGCACGCGCATCAATCATTTTAAGCCCCCTTTGGCAATCAACAGCTCCGCACTACAAGCCAGTTCACCATCAACTGTGGCTTTAGCATTAAACACCCAAAGTTCACGCCGCTGCTTTGCTATATCAACACGTAAATGCAACTGATCACCTGGTTCTACTAAGCGTTTAAAACGCGCATTATCAACGCCGGCTAAAAAATACCAGTTATCGTCATCAACATCCTTGCCCGTGGTATAGAATATCAATAAACCTGCTGCCTGAGCCAAAGCTTCAACTTGCAATACTCCAGGCATGATCGAGCGCTGTGGAAAATGACCATTAAAATAAGCTTCATTACAAGTAACATTTTTCAAAGCAAGGATTGACTTACCCGATTCACATTCAAGAACTCGGTCCACCAATAAAAATGGATAACGATGTGGTGCGTGCTTCCTGATTTCTTCTATTTTTATAATACTCATATTTTTTTATTCTCCAGTGCGTTTAAACGATGAACTATATCTTCTAACTGCGCAAGCCTTACTAAAACTCTACCCCAAGTACGATATGGCATCGCAGGAATACTAGATGCATACATTCCTGGTTTAGTGATTGATTTACCAATAGCTGATTTACCACTTATAATGACACCATCAGTAATTTCAACATGACCGGTAATACCAACTCCACCACCAATCATACAATAGCGACCAATCTTAGTGCTGCCTGCAATACCCGTGCAACCTGCAATAGCTGTGTGAGCACCAATATGCACATTATGACCAACTTGTATTTGATTATCTAATTTAACCCCATCTTCAATAATAGTATCTCCAATGGCGCCACGATCAATAGTAGTATTAGCTCCAATTTCAACATCATTACCAATTATTACCGTTCCAAGTTGATAAATTTTATGCCACACCCCTTTTTCATTGGCATTACCAAAACCATCAGAACCAATAACTGCGCCACTATGCAATAAACCACGTTTACCAATTTTAACTTTGTGATAGAGCACAACATTAGCGCATAATTTCGTTTTTTCACCAATTACTACATCGTCACTGACAACAGAGCCTGCAGCAATTTGTACATTTTCACTAATTTTTACTCTCTGCCCAATAACACAATATGGNCCAATACTAACGCCAGCTCCAATCTCACAATCCTCTCCAACCAAAGCAGTAGGATGAATACCCGGAGAAACTGTTGGCGCATCGTCGAAAAAAACAGAGATTTTGGCATAAGCTAAATATGGATCATTTACAACAATCCAGTTTCCAGAATCTTGTTTAGCATACTCTGGCCGAGCAATAACCGCCGCGGCCTTGGTAGTAGCCAGATACTTGGAATAATGAGAATCTTTAAGAAAACTTATTTGGTCAGGCGTAGCCTTGTCTAATGAACCAATACCAGTAATAAAACAATTAGGATCGCCCCAAAATTCTGCTGCTAAAAATTTAGCTAATTCTTGTAATGTATAGATACGTTTGTTCATAAAAACCTTAAATACTAGCACTAAGACTAAACTGGAACATTTCAAGATTGTCTCTATTGTCTTTATCTTTTTTATAAATTAGTGGCCTGGCCAAACTAAACACCAGCGGCGCCAAAGGCGTACGCCATTCAACCTGGACACCATAAGATGCTCTAAGATCTTTTATCTTGAACTTGTTATTGTAAACATTACCAACATCAATAAAAATACTAGGACGCACTGTATCTTTCAGCGGCGTAGGTATAATAATGCTAGCACTTGCTACAGCCAAAACATTACCACCTCTAGCATGATTTTGGTCGTCACGAGCATCTTTATCACCAATGCCTAAATCACCAGCTTCAAAACCGCGCACTGACCCGATACCGCCGGCAAAAAAGTTTTGGAAAAAGGGCAAAGCTTTAGTCCGACCAAAACCATCGCCATAACCAACATCAGTACCAGTACGTAAAATAAAGCCATTGAATAGCGGCTGGTACCAAGTAGAGGTATGTTCAAGCTTATAAAACTCAAGACTATGTTGATTAAGAGGAGCATAACCAGTTAAACTCAAACTCTGGGCGAATCCCTTAGTAGGAAAAATCGCTCGATCAAAATTATTATGCTGCCAGCTAACAACTGCTTTAAATTGATTATAAAGGTAACCATATTTGTCTATAAAATTCGAGACTATCGTCGGAGGAACACCTCCGTCGGTCTTAAGTTTAATATGCTCAACACCTGCCCCAAGAGTGACGCTATCGTAATCTGATAATGGAATAACAAAAGAAGCCAAACCGCCAACCATGTTGGTCGAATAAGGAGTTCTCCCCTTTAGTTTGCCGGTATCAATCTTTTGCAAATAAGCGTTTACTGAAAAACCAATATGATTAACCGTAAAATATGGATCATAATAACCTAAGCTGTACATTTGGGTTGCTTTGCTATTATCCATTCTAATTGACGCTGTTTTGCCACTGCCAAAAACATTTGCGTCGCTTATACCAGCACCATAAAGAAAACTCTGCGCATCAGAATAGCCAACCTGCGCAGTAGCTGAAACAGCAGACGTTTCTTCAACACTATAAGTCAAATCCATTTGATGAGCTTCGCCCGGCACTGGATCAAGTTTATACTCTATGTCTTCCAAATAGCCTAAATTTGCCAAAAGGCGTTTTGACTGCTCAATCTTCGATAAATTAAACATTGATCCTTCATGCAACCGCATTTCACGCCGCAATACCTCATCCTGAGTTTTGGTGTTCCCTTTAAAATTAATGCGATGAATATAAACACGCTGGCCAGGATTAATCATAAACTTAACGAATATTTGCCTACTACTATCATCGATTATAGACTCAATCGCAATATCTGGTAGACCATAACCATAATCACCTAAATATCGATTGATGTTTGCTTGAATATCCACAACATCTTTGCGTGAAAAAGTGGCGCCTGTTTTGAGGGTAATTAATTTTAGTATTTCGGCGCGCTTACCGATTAAATTACCGTCTAAACTAAAACCTTTAACTTTGTACGGCAGTCCCTCAACAACGTGAATTGTAATATAAAGATGCTTTTTATCAGGAGTGATTGCTACTTTAACCTTATCCACTTTAAAGTGTAAATAACCACGATCCATATAATAAGAACGTAGTTTTTCCAAATCAGCATCTAATTTTTCTGCTGCATATTTATCTGCATTGGTAAAAAAACTCCAAAGCTTGGTAGTGGATAAAGAAAACTCTCCCAATAGAGTTCTTTCGCTCGCAATTGTATTGCCCGTAATTTTAATAGATTTAATCTTTGCAGCTGGCCCTTCTTTTATATTAATTATAATTGCCACGCGATTGCGCTCTAGTGGCTTAACACTAGCATCAATTTTCGCAGCATATAAACCTAAATTGTGATATTGCTGCATTAAAGCTTGAACGACTCCATTTAAAAGTGCCTGATCCATAGCTTGTCCTACAACCAAATCTACTCCTTTTAAAGCCTCATCCATCTCTCTTGTTGTAATCTTACTATTACCCGAAACTTTTATTGATCCAATAACTGCGCGCTCAACTACTTTAATTAAAATATCGTCACCGCTTCTAGTTAAACTAACATCGCTAAAAAAATTGGTCTTATATAGGGCGCGAATAATATATACAGTTTGGGAAGAATCTATACGATCTCCATCTTTGACACCAGCATTTGCTAAGTAACTAAGCGCTGTTTCAGTGCTAATACGTTTTAAACCATTGAAACGAATTTTATGAATCACAAACTCTTCTGCAAATGCAGCTGAGGAAACAAATACTAAAATAAAAACACCACATAGTAATTTTTTTAGCAATGCCATAGTAATAAGCTACCATTTAAATTAGTAAAAGCCTTTGCACAGAACCCAAAAATAAGAGCGATAATTGAAAAATCCGGTAGCCGCAGGCTTTAGCCTGCGTTGCCGTGGCATCTACCAACGCTAGACACGCAGGCTAAAGCCTGCGGCTACCGGTGTTTTGATGCCTAATTTTATTTTTGTCCTGTGCAAAGAGTAAAAGCCATAAATCAAAAATGTATAACCTTAAATGCTCGCACTAAGACTAAACTGGAACATTTCGAGATTGTCTTTTTCTTTTTTCTTAAGTGGCCTGGCCAAACTAAACACTAGCGGCGCTAGAGGCGTACGCCATTCAACCTGGACACCATAAGATGCTCTAAGATCTCTTATCTTGAACCTGTTATTGTAAACATTACCAACATCAATAAAAATACTAGGACGCACTGTATCCTTCAGCGGCGTAGGGATAATAATGCTAGCGCTCGCTACAGCCAAAACATTACCACCTGTAGCAGTTCGAGTTACCTTATCACGAGCATCTTCATCACCCCCGCCTAAATCACCAGCTTCAAAACCACGCACTGACCCGATACCACCTCCAAAAAAGTTTTGGAAAAAAGGCAGATCTTTAGTCCGACCAAAACCACTGCCATAACCAACATCAGTACCAGTACGTAAAATAAAGCCTTTGAATAGCGGCTGGTACCAAGTAGAGGTATGCTCAAGCTTATAAAACTCAAGACTATGTTGATTAAGAGGAGCATAACCAGTTAAACTCAAACTCTGCGCGAATCCCTTAGTAGGAAAAATCGCTCGATCAAAATTATTATGCTGCCAGCTAACAACTGTTTTTAATTGATTATAGAGATAACCATACTTTTGTATAAATTCTTGAACTTTTTGTGGAGGAGTACCTGCATCTGTCTTAAGTTTAATATGCTCAACACCTGCCCCAAAAGTAATGCTATCGTAATCTGATAATGGAATAACAAAAGAAGCCAAACCACCAATGATGTTGGTCGAATAAGGACTTCTCCCCTTCAGTTTACCGGTATCAGTTTTTTGTAAATAAGCGTTAACTGAAAAACCAATATGATTAACCGTAAAATATGGATCATAATAGCCTAAGCTGTACATTTGGGTTGCTTTGCTATTGTCCATTCTAATCGACGCTGTTTTACCGGTACCTAAAATATTTGCGTCGCTTATACCAGCACCATAAAGAAAACTTTCAGCATCGGAATAGCCAACCTGCGCCGTAGCTGAAGTAGAAGAAGATTCTTTAACGCTATAAGTCAAATCCATTTGGTGAGCTTCGCCCGGCACTGGATCAAGTTTGTACTCTATGTTTTCCAAATAGCCTAAATTTGCTAAAAGGCGTTTTGATTCCTCAATCTTCAATAAATTAAAAACTGATCCTTCATGCAACCGCATTTCACGCCGCAATACCTCATCATGAGTTTTGGTGTTTCCTTTAAAATTAATGCGATGAATATAAACACGCTGGCCAGGATTAACTATAAATTTGACGAATATTTGCCTACTCTTATCATCAATTATGGGTTCAACCGCAATATCCGGTAGACCATAACCATAATCACCCAAATATCGACCGATGTTCGCTTGAATATCCTTAATATCTTTTAGTGAAAAAGTGGCACCTGTTTTGAGGGTAATTAACTTTAGTATTTCGGCGCGCTTGCCGATTAAATTACCGTCTAAACTAAAGCCTTTAACTTTGTATGGCAGTCCTTCAATAATGTGATTTGTAATATAAAGATGCTTTTTATCAGGAGTGATTGCCACTTTAACCTTATCCACTTTAAAGTGTAAATAACCACGATCCATATAATAAGAACGCAGTTTTTCTAAATCAGCATCTAATTTTTCTGCTGAATATTGATCTGAATTGGTAAAAAAACTCCAAAGCTTGGTAGTGGATAAAGAAAACTCTCCCAACAGAGCTCCTTCGCTCGCAATTGTATTGCCCGTAATTTTAATAGATTTAATTTTTGCAGCTGGCCCTTCTTTTATATCAATTGTAATTGCCACACGATTGCGCTCTAATGGCTTAACGCTAGCATCAATTTTCGCAGTATAAAAACCTAAATCATGATATTGCTGCATTAAAGCTTGAACGATCCCATTGAAAAGCGCTTGATCCATAGCCTGCCCTTCGACCAAACCTGCTCTTTTTAAAACCTCATTCATATCTTTTGTTGTAATCTTGCTGTTACCCGAAACTTTTAGTGATCCAATGACTGCGCGCTCAACTACTTTAATTATAAGATCATTATTCTTTCTGGTTAAACTAATATTGCTAAAAAATTTAGTCTTATACAAAACACGAATAATATGTGCAGTTTGCGAAGAATCGATACGATCTCCCTCTTTGAAACCAGCATCTGCTACGTAACTAAGTGCTGTTCCAACGCTAATGCGCTTTAAACCATCAAAACGAATTTTATGAATTACAAACCCTTGTGCAAATGCAGCTGAGCAAATAAATACTAGGATAAAAACACTACATAATAATTTCTTTAGCAACGACATAGTAAGCCACCATTAAATTAGTAAAAGTCCCAAAACAAAAATCGGAATTGCTGCGGTTAAGCTGTCAATTCGATCATACATACCTCCATGTCCAGGTAATAATTGTCCACTGTCTTTTACTCCTGCCTGACGCTTCAACATACTCTCAAATAAATCACCAATTACCGACCACAAACACGTAATTACAACCAACATTAAAAGCGAAATACCGCGCATACCACCAAAATCAAAAGCCACACCACCAGTATTAATAACGCCAACTCTTAATAATAAAGCACTAATAAGCGTAACAAGTAAAGCGCATAACAAACCGCCAAGCATTCCTTCAAATGTTTTTTTGGGACTGATTTGCGGCGCCAATAAATGCTTTCCCCAAAACCTGCCCGCAAAATATGCGCCAATATCAGCTGCACAAACAATCATTAACAAATAAAGTAAAAACTGTACGCCAAATTTTTCTTGAATCTCAATTAAGCCGACCAGACATGGAACAAAAACCATCATACCGACTAACCACTGCCACGCCATACTAACACTAGTAAAGCAATTATTTTTGTTGATCGTATAACGCCATAAAAAATATGGGACAATTAACCACCACAAAACACCGATAATCAAAGTCGGTTGCGCCGGAAAAAATTGGGCGACTGCAGAAACCAACAAAAATGCAGCTAAAAAGCTTATTTTCTTCTTATAATTTTCTTGCCAAAATAAATCTGCAAATTCCCAAACAGCTAATGCCACTATCAATCCAGCAAGCATTTTAAAACCAATCAATGGCAAATAAAATATACTAACAACTACTAACGCCCCAAAAATTAATGCAGTAATAATACGCTGTGTTAGCATTTTCCAAACCTTCTACTTCTTTGATCGTAAGCAACTAACGCTGCAGTAAACTCCGCTTCGAGAAAATCTGGCCACAAAACATCAGTAAAATATAATTCGGTATACGCCAGTTGCCATAACATAAAATTACTTATACGTTGTTCGCCACTAGTGCGAATAAATAAATCCGGTTCAGGCAAATCATGCAAGCAGGTTCTGGCGTGCAATTTTTCAAGAGTAATATCTTGTGCCGTCAATTTTCCCGCTTCAATTTCTATACCAAGCTTCCGCGTTGCCTCTACAATATCCCAACGCCCACTATAACTTAAAGCAATCACTAATTTCAAACCACTGTTACTGGCGGTTAATTTTTCAGCAGCGCGAATTTTTTGCTGTAATTTTTCCGTAAGACGTTTGGTCTCACCAATAATTCGAAATTGCACATTGCTCTTATGCAACTCTTTAATTTCATCTTCTAAAGCCAAAACAAACAATTGCTCCATTAAATAACCAACTTCTTCTTGGGGTCTCTGCCAATTTTCGGTACTAAATGCAAACAATGTCAAAACTTCAATTTTTTTTTCAACACACGCTTTAACAATCTCGCGCACGCTGTCCACCCCAACTTTATGCCCAGCAATCCTCGGTAAACCCCGTTTTTTGGCCCAGCGACCGTTACCGTCCATCACAATTGCAATGTGGCGAGGAATTTTCATATCAGCTGTTTACCTTGGTGGTAACCATACCACATTTTACCCAATATCCGGTAGGCGCAGGCTT
>TBL_comb47_HYPODRAFT_10001243_pt1 | contig 33179 bp, 27 predicted proteins | sample TroBogypolimnion_40_FD_10682 | JGI IMG/M metagenome (IMG submission 10682)
AGGTGTTCCAGCGCAACCGCGACCTGGCGGAGCGCGCGCGGGGCCTGCTCTGCGACCGCCTCGAAGTGGCTCCGCCCTGCCCCGCCGATATGCTCGGTGCGATGGCCACGCTGCCGCTGCCGGACCGGTTTCAGGATTTGGCCAAAACGGGCAAACTCGACGCCGAACAGTTGCGGCTCTACGACGAGTTCGGAATCGAAGTCCCGTTGATGCGCTTCGGCACGCCCTCGCGCCGTTACCTCCGCGTCTCCGCCCAGCTTTATAACAACCTGGCGGAATACGAATACCTGGCGGAGGCCATCCGAGGACTCTGATCCGGCTAGCGCTTGAGGGAAGGGACCTCGACGAAAGCGCCCGGGAGCAAATCGGCAACCCGAAATTCGCGGATGGCCCGCAAGGCGCGGCTGTCGGCCACCCAAACGACGGCATGGGGAGCGTATTCAGCGAGGAGTTGGCGGCAGGCCCCGCAGGGCATCGGGCCGCGCGGCGCCCGGGCGACCACCGCGATGGCGGTGAAGTCCTTCAACCCGCTGGTGAGGGCGCGGAAGAGGGCAACGCGCTCGGCGCAGCAGGTGAGGCCAAAACTGGCGCTTTCGACATTGGCGCCAGGGATGATCTCGCCCGTGTCGCAGAGCAAGGCGGCCCCCACCTGGAAGCCCGAGTAAGGGGCCACGGCATGGCGGCGCGCCTGCGCAGCGGCCTTCACCAGTTCAGTTGGCTTCATCGTCAGCATACCCCGCGGCAAAGCGCTCGATCAACTCGGCGGCCACCAGTTTCACGCGGTCCGAGGTCTCGAGCACGTCGGCATGGGAGAGCGGACCATCGCCCCGCCCGGCGGCCAGGTTCGTGATGCAGGAGAGCCCGGCGACGCGGAGGCCGCATTGGCGGGCGACGATGGCCTCGGGCACCGTGCTCATGCCGACGGCATCGGCACCGAGCCGGCCGAAGGCGCGGATTTCGGCGGGGGTCTCGTAGCTGGGACCGGACAGGGCCAGGTAAACGCCTTCGCGGAGCTTGAGGCCGCACTGGCGGCCGGCCTGACGCAACCGGGCCTGCAAGGCCGCGTCGTAGGTTTGGGTGAGATCGATGAATCGCTGCCGGCCCGGGGGGCACGTCCCACGCAAGGGGTTAACGCCCATCAGATTGATATGGTCGGTGATGACCATGAGGTCGCCGGCGTGGAACCGGCGGTTGATACCCCCAACTGCAGTCGTCAGCAGCAGCGAACGGATGCCGTAGTCAGCCAGGACTCGAACCGCGAAGGTGACTTTGTCCAAGGCATGGCCTTCATAGTAGTGAACGCGCCCGCTCAGCACCACCACCGGCGTCCCCCCCAGGCGACCCAACAACAGGCGCCCGGCGTGGCCGCTAACGCCCACCTGCGGAAAGCCAGGCAGTTCGGCGCAGGCCACCTGCGCCTCGATCGCCATCCGCTCGACGACATGATGAAAGCCGGTGCCCAAGACGATGCCCAACGCCGGGCGGAGCAGCGAGAGCCGTTTTAACTTCGCAACAGCGATCTTCTGGTCAGCCAGGGTTTTCATGCGGTCGTGCCCATCATTTGCCATCTTAGAGTTGACCGGGCATGCAACACCCCAGCCCCGCGAGAATCTAGCCCGCCTCACGAGTTGAGGAAAGAAAAAATGCCAGACCCGGAGGTTAACGGTGGCCCGTTGGCTTGGGCTACGGCCTCCTGCGCGTTGCGGGAGCTTCCTTCCCGGGAAAGGTCGCGCCGGTTACGTTCCGGTCACAACCGGCGTTGGTGGGCCATGAAGTAAAGCACGGGGACCGCCATGCGGCTGATGAGCAGGGAGGCGATTTCGCCGGCCATGAGCGAGATGGCCAGTCCTTGGAAGATCGGGTCAGCCAGGATCACGCTGGCACCGACCACCACCGCGAGCGCGGTCAGCAGCATCGGACGGAAGCGGACGGCGCCGGCGTCGATAACCGCCTCGGCCAGGGGCAGGCCTTCGGCGAGTCGCTGTTCGATGAAATCCACCAGGATAATGGAATTGCGCACGACGATCCCGGCGCCCGCCATGAAGCCAATCATCGAGGTCGCCGTGAAGAAGGCGCCCAGCGCCCCGTGGGCCGGCATAATACCGACGAGGGAGAAGGGAATGGCCATCATCACGATCAACGGCGTGAGGAAGGAACGGAACCAGCCGACCATCAAGATGAAGATGAGCACGAGACAAGCGGCGAATGCGCTGCCGAGGTCGCGGAAGACTTCAATGGTGATGTGCCATTCTCCATCCCACTTCAGGGAAGGACTGGCATCGCTAAAGGGCTGGACCGCGTTGTAGATTTGGAGCGCCGCGCCGGAGCCGCCAAACTCCCGCGTGTTGAGGGCCTTCAAGGCGCGGTTCATCTCGAGGATGGCATAGACGGGGCTTTCGACGACGCCGGCGACGTCACCGATGACGTAGGTGACGGGCATCAGGTTCTTGTGGTAAATGCTCTTATCCACGAAGGCCGGCTCGACCTTCACCAGTTCGCGCAAGGGGACGAGCGGAGCGGCGGGATTAACCGCCGAGCGGAGCCGCAACGCCAACAGATCATCGGTCGTCGCCCGGGCGGCGCGCGGGAGTTGGACCACCAGGTCCACCTCCTCTTTTTCACGGGGAACATGGAGCAGATCGACGGCCTGGCCGCCCACGGCGACGCGCAGGGTCTCCGAAATGGCATCGGTGCTGATGCCGTTCAGCGCGGCTTTCTCCTTGTCCACCACGATGCGCGCCTTGGGTTGGTCGGCCTCGATATACCAGTCGGTATCCACCACACCCGGGGTTTGCTTGAAAATGCCGATGACCCGGTTGGCCAGCGCCAGGCGGCTTTGCTCGGTGGGGCCATAGATCTCGGCCACCAGGGTTTGCAGGACCGGCGGTCCCGGCGGGACTTCGGCCACGGCGACGCGCGCGCCGTATTTCGCCGCCAAAGCGGCGACCCGAGGACGAATCCGTTTGGCCAGGTCGTGGCTTTGAAACCGGCGCTCGCCTTTGGGGACCAGGTTGATCTGGAGATCCGCGGCGCTGGCGCCGCCACGCATAAAGTAGTGGCGGACCAGGCCGTTGAAATTGAAGGGTGCGGCGACGCCGGCGTACACCTGGTAATCCGTCACTTCGGGTTCGACACGCACGGCGGCGGCGATCTCACGGGCACATTGCGCGGTGGTTTCCAGCGCGCTGCCCTCGGGCAGGTTCAAGATGATCTGAAACTCGCTCTTGTTGTCGAAGGGCAGCATTTTGACTTTCACCCAGCCCACCCCCATTAAGGCCACCGCGCCCAGCAGCAGGCTGACAATGCCCGCCAGAAAGGCCCATCGCCAGCGCACGCTCCGGATGAGCGGGTTCATTACCCGGCGATAGACCCGGGTGAACCAATCCTCCGGATGCCCGCTAGCCGCGTGGGATTGGCTCGCCTCAGCGACACTGGGGTTCCCCTCGGTCCGGCGCTTATACTTGCGACCCCAGCGCAGGATGCGAATGCTGGCCCAGGGGGTGACGATAAAGGCAATGGCCAGCGAGAAAAACATGGCGGCGCTGGAGCCGATGGGGATCGGCCGCATGTAGGGCCCCATCAACCCGCCGACGAAGGCCATCGGCAAAACCGCCGCGATCACGGCGAACGTGGCCAAAATGGTGGGGCTGCCCACCTCATCCACCGCCTCGACCGCGATGGTCGACCAATTCCGGCCCTGGTTGCCCGGCAAGTGGAAGTGCCGGACGATATTCTCGACCACGACGATCGCATCATCCACCAGGATGCCGATCGAGAAAATGAGCGCGAACAGGGTAATGCGGTTGAGGGTATAACCGTAGAGGTAGAACATCAGCAAGGTCAACGCCAGCGTGGCCGGAATGGCGATCGTGACGATGCCCGACTCGCGCCAGCCCAGGGTCAGCAGGATGAGGACCGAGACGCCGACCACGGCCAGGCCCATGTGCCAGAGGAGTTCATTGGATTTCTCGGCCGCCGTCGCGCCATAATGACGGGTGATCGACAGCTCGACCTCCTGGGGAATCAGCTTGCCCTGGAGGGTGGCGATTTTTTTCAGCACTTCATCCGCCACCGAGATCGCGTTAGCACCGGGCCGTTTGGCGATGCTCAAGGTCACAGCCGCTTGCTCGCCCGCCGTGGCTGAGCGGGCCGCGCCGTGGCCGAAGAAAACGTATTGGGACGGTTCCTGCGCTTCGTCGCGGATCTCCGCCACCTCCCGCAGATAAACCGGTTTTCCGCCCTGCACGCCCACCACCACGCTGCCGACCTCCTGGGCGTTGGCCAGGAATCCACCCGTCTCCACAATGGTCTCGTGATTGTCGCCCACAAGGCGGCCGGCGACGCTTTGCCGGTTGGCCTGGGTGAGCATCGGGATGAGCTCCAGCGCGGCCAGATCGCGCGAGGCCAGCCTTGCCGGGTCCAGCAGGACGCGCACTTGCCGCTTGGTGCCGCCGATGATGGTGGTCTCCGCCACGAGCGGGACTTGTTTGACCGCGTCATCCACCTGGGCCACCAGGCGGCGGAGGGCCAGATGATCATAATGCGCGCCGTGAAAGGTCAGCGCCAGGATCGGCACATCATCGATGGACTTGGGCTTGATCAGCGGCCGCGAAACCCCGCGCGGGATGCGGTCGAAGTTGGATTGCAGCTTCTGGTTGAGCTTCACCAGGCTCTTCTCGACCTCCTCGCCCACCTTGAAGCGGACGATGGCCAGGCTCTCGCCCGGCCGCGAGGTCGAGTAAACATACTCGACCCCGGGGATTTCCCAGAGCAGCTTTTCCATTGGGCGAGTGGCCCGTTCCTCGACCTCCCGGGCGCTGAACCCGGGCATCGAAACCAAGACATCGATCATCGGCACCTTGATCTGCGGCTCCTCCTCGCGCGGCAGCAGCAGGATGGCCGCGGCTCCCAACAGCACCGCGGCGATAACCACCAGCGGCGTGAGTTTGGAGTCGATAAACGCCCGGGCGATGCGTCCGGCGGGGCCGAGGCGGGCGGCCGGGGGTAACTCTGGGGAGGACTTCACTTGGCCTCCACGGGTTGGCCGTCAGTCAACGGCTCGGCACCGCGAACCACGACCGAGTCGCCCGCGTCGAGACCGGAGAGGATCTCAATTTCCTCGCCTAACCGCCGGCCGGTGGTCACCAGGCGCAAATGCGCGCGCTGGTTGACGACCGAAAACACCAGATCCAACTGCCCGCGTGACAGCACCGCCGAGGCGGGCACGCGCAGGGATTCGCACTCGCCGAGGGGGACGGTGAGCCGGGCAAATTGACCTGGCATAAGTCCCTCAGCCACCGGGAGATCGAGTTTCACGCGGAGGGTTCGGCTGGCGGAATCCACCCCCGGCGCGATCTCGCTGACGGTCGCGGTGAGGGCTCGGTCCACCGTGTCGACGCGCACCTCCAATCGGGAACCGAGTTTCACTCGCGCCGCGGTCGCTTCCGGCAGATCCGCGTCTATTTGGAGGGCGGTCAGGTCGGCCAACTCCACCAACGGTTTGCCGGGGGCGGCGAGGTCGCCGACGTCGACCCATTTTTTGGTGACGACGCCATCGAAGGGGGCGGTCACTTCCAAGTAACCCATCAGGGTTCTGGCCTCGAGGACGGCGGCTTTGGCAAAGCGCTGCCGCGACTGAGCGGTCTCGAATTCCGCCCGCGTGATGCTCTGCTGATCGAGCAGCGCGGCGGCGCGTTTGCCGTCGCGTTCGGCCTGCTCGAGGCTGGACTCGGCCTGTTCCAGCCGGGCGGCCATCTCGCCGGCCTCGAGCCGCGCCACCAACCNGCCCTGGCGGACCTTCTCGCCCAACCTCACCGGCAGTTTCTCAATCCGGCCGTTCACCCGCGCCTCCAGGGTCGCCCGTTGTTTGGCCCGCACTGTGCCCACTACGTCTTCGCTCAGGGTCCGGGATTTTCGTTCGGCGGTCTGCACGCCCACCGCGGCAGTGGGGAGGTCGGAGGATTTCGCAGGGGCATCCTCATGCTTGGCTTGGCAGCCGGACAGGACGGCAGCGACGACCGCAAGGGTGAGGGTGGGAAAGAAGGACTTCATATCAGGGGCGGGTCAACGGGCGATCCAACTGAGGCAGGGCTAACGCTTTGCGGAGCCCGGCAATGGCAATGTGGCGATCGGACTCGGCTTCGGCGCGGCGCACACGGGCCGCTACCAGCGCGGTTTCGGCGTCAATCAACTGGGTCGAGAGGACCAACCCCTGCTCGAAGCGGTTCCGGGTCAGGCTCACGCTTTCGGCCGCCTGCTCGACGGTTTTGTCACTGGCGGCCAGGCGTTCAACCGCCGCGTTCAGGTCGAGCCGCGCGCGTTCGGACTCCAGGTCGATGGCCAAACGGATCTTGCGCCGCTCCTCGCGGGCGGACTCCAGGTTGGCTTGGGCCTCGCGCACTTTGGCGCGCGTGGCGAATCCATCCCAGAGATCCCACCGTGCCATCACGCCGGCCGAGTAGCTCTTGCCGTCCCCGCCGGTGACCGAACCGTAGTTGTAATCGAGGCTGGCGAAGGCGTCCACGCGGGGCAGGTGGCCGCTTTGCGCGGCGCGGACCTGGGCTTCGGCCGCGGCTTCCCGATCGCGGGCGGCCGCGAGTTCGGGGCGCTGTGCCCAATCGCCGGAAGGGGGCGCGCCCACCTCCGGGGCGGTGTCCGCCACGGTGAACCCAGCCGCTTCGAGGCCGAGCAGGTTCCGTAGCGCGCGCTCCGCCAGGGCCCCGGCATTCCGGGCGCACACCAGGTCTTCGCGCGCCTGCGCCAACCGAACCTCGAGGTCCAGCACTTCGGCCTTGAGCAACGTGCCGGCTTCCAGCCGTTTCCGGGCCACGACGCAGTTCGTCTCGAAGGAACTGACCGCGGCCTGGGCGGCTCGGACAAACTGGCGCGTCTTGAGCACCGTGTGGAAGCCGCGGGTCACCTCGAAGCCCAACGCATTGCGCAGGGCGGCGCCGTCCTGCTTCGCGGCCTCGCCGGCCGCCTTGGCCGCGTGCCGGCCCGCCTGGCTCCGCCCGCCGGCGTAAAGTGGGAGGGTGACGATCCCACGCGCATTGAAGTTATCCAGGTCGGGAACGTCGTTGAAGTTGAGCGAGGGAAGGTAGGAGCGCTGGTTGAGGATGGCGCCGAAACCCTCCATGGGATTGTCGGTGCGGGTGTAGCCCGATTCGAGCTGGAGCCGCGGCCAGAAGGCGGCATTGGCCTGCCCCAAACCCGCCTGGGCGGCGGCGATCCGCTGCTGCGCGAGGCGGGCATCGGGGTTTTGGGCCAGGGCGTAATCCAGCGCCCGCTCCAGGGTCCAGGGCTCGGCGGCGCCGGCCACCCAAGACCCGGCCAGCAGCAACCCGATCCCGCAGCGGCCACACCAAGCGCGAACGGCCGACCACGTCAATCGCCAGGGCGCCCTCATTTGGCGCAGCATGAACTACCCGGCTTTTCGCCCTCACAGCAGCATCCGCCCACCCCAAGCTTCTTGAGGACCATCTCGAGCGGACAGAAGTTCGTGAACGAGGACTGGAGGAGGTTGAAGCCGACAAAGGCGGTGAACCAAAGCCAGTTCGGGCTATGATAGTGGGCCAGCAACAGGCTCACCAGGATGAAACTGCCGGCAAACCGGCGGATCATAAGTTGTATTTTCATATTCGTAGTATTCCGATCACTCCCTGCACCGAGCCTCGAACGGGCAAAAGGTTACAAGCCGCCGGCGGTTTGCCTCCGTGGCGCCTCGAACATCCGCGCGGGCCGGCGGCGCGCCGCCTCGCCCGGCCACCTGGGGCTACGCCGTCGCCGCCGCCGCTTTCCTGCGCCAGGCGGCCACGAACATCCCGTTCCCCCGCCATTGCTCGGGCCGGAGAAACAACTCGGCCTGCGCGGGTGACCCCGGATCCAGGGGGTTGGCCACCGGCAGGCGCTCAAACTCGGGACAGGCGGTCTCCAGGGCGGCGACCACGCCGAGCGTTTCCGCCCAGGCCAGGGTGCAGACCGCATAGATCAAGCGTCCGCCCGGTTTCACCGCGTGGGCGGCACGAGTGAGCAACTCGCCCTGCAATTTCGCCAATTCCGCCACGTCCACCGCCGTCGTGGTCCAGCGCGCGTGGGGATTTCGCTGCCAGGTCCCGATCCCGCTGCACGGGGCGTCCAGCAGCACACCATCGAACCGTGTTTTGGTCGGCAGCTTGGGTCCCCCGTCCCAGAGCGCGAGGCGATAGTTGAAGACCCGGGCCCGGGCGGCTCGCCGCTTGAACTTGTCCAACCGCCAGGCCGCCCGATCGCTGGCCCAGATCAGCCCCTTGTTCCCCATCAGGTCGGAAAAGTGCGTCGCCTTGCCGCCCTCCCCGGCGCAGGCATCCCACCAGGTCTCCCCCGCTTTCGGCCCGCAGACCAGTCCCACCGCCTGCGAACTGATATCCTGGAGTTCGAAGTCCCCGGCGTGAAAGTCCTGGGTGCGAAAGAGGTCGTTGTGACCCTGGTATTCGAGCACGTCGGCCAGCGGCCCGGCCCCGAACGCCCGACACTCCCCCAGGCGCCGCGCCAATTCCTCGCCCTGTCCCTGGCGCGCCCGCAGCCACAACACCGGCTCGGCCTGGAGCGACCGCGCCCAGGCCGCGCTCGTCTCCATCTGCCCTTTCACCCAACCCGGCGCCGCATGGGCCAGCATTTCCTCATCCGAAAACGCGCCCGGGTCCCGCGCAAAACGGCCCGCCAACTCGAGCGCCTGATCGATCCGTTCCTGCAACCGTTCCCGCTCATCCAGCCACCCTTGCCAGCGGTAAAAGGCGAACACCGCCCGGCTCACCTCCGACCCTTCCTCCCGCGACAGCGCCTTCTCCACCCGCAGGCGTTCCCGCAGGACCTGGTCGGCCGGCGTTCCCCGATTGGCGGCGGTGATGACCTCGATGGCCAATTCCACAGTTCGTATTCTCATCCCCACCAGCTTGCCCGAAAGTGCCTCCCTTGGCGAGTCTGCTGAACGACAGCCGTAGGCCGGCGAGGTCACAGGACCGCCGCCACTCTTCAGCCAGAAGCGCGGATGCCCTCATCCGCATGTTCCGGGCGGCAATGACCGCGCGGATGAAGTCCTCCGCGCGCCCGGGAGGTTGGAGTTCCGCCGCGACGCCATATTAAGTTGCCCGCCGTAACCTTGGCGCAGGCGGGTCACGGAACACGGCTCAGGGAGACCATAATTTCTTTATAGCTTGACTTGGAGGCCGTTTCCGTCGTAAGAGGCCGCTCGGAATGGCTTTGCTCATGAGATTGATCCGACGCGATCTACTAACCAGCATTCCGGGGGATCGGTGGATCAATTGTTGGGCGTGGGTATATCATGCTCGAATCATTTACATTCTGGCTGAGCATTGTGGCCGTGCTGCTGGCTTACCTGTGTGTGAGCGTTGGACTTCGGTGGCGTAGCGAAGAAGCGGATCGGCGGTCTCGCGAAACCCATTGGCCGGGCAAGGCCTTCGACGTTTCAGCGATTGCGCCGCGGATACGTCGGGTGCGCCAAGATCCACTCCAGGTTCTCCAGGCACGCGGCCACCCCAGCGCCTCCCAGACACGGTTGCTCGCGGTGGCTAGACGTCTCATCGCTGGCCTCCCGTTTTTTGACCGGAACCGATCGGAACATGAAATCCACAATCACAACGCCTGACCCGCGCTCTGGACTGAGCTCCGGGACAGCGCTCGGTTTGAGTACCGTGACGGGCTGGGTCCTGGACTAATGACACTTGTCCCTGCCCCCAGCGCCTCCTGGTCGACCGGTCGCGGCACTCGGGCGGAAACTCCTTTCTGAGCGCGTCACTATTTGGCCGGAGAGGGCAAGGGCTCGGGGATCTTTTCGGACACCGGGATTTCCCCCCGGAGCATGCGGGTGGCAGCGCCGGTAAGCCTGAGGTAATAGTCCGCGGGCAGACCCTCATAGGTTACGAAATATTTCCCGGTGGGAACCTGGTTGGCGACCTTGTAAATGGCGGTGCCTTCGTTGACCTCGTCGAACATGCCGACGAAAACCGAGCGGATGCCCAGGGCTTTGAAGATGGAAAACTGCCGCCAGTAAAACTCGCCTCGCCGCCTCGGGAGGTTCGTTTTACCGGGTGGAGTCCGGCGCAAATTGTCCCAGGAGAATCCGGGAAATGCCGTCGGCACGTAGCCCATCCCCAGGCCTTTGATCTCAGCCAGGTCAGCCTCCCACACTTCCTTGCGCACCCGGTCCATACCGGCGTCATCACGGTAGCGCCCGGCATCCCAGGGACTGATGGCATCGAACATCCGGTAAACCCTGGACCACTCCGCCTCGGGTCGGGATCCCCCGGCGAGAGTCCGCCAGTGCGGGTCGATGCCACCAATCAAGTGCACCCCGCCGTAGCGAGGGTCGTGCTTAAAGAAGTTGATGAGTTCCTCGCCCTGCGCGGCCGTCCAGGGCCGGTCCTTGAAACCCAGGCCCCAGAGCAATACCACTGGTTTGCCTTCGTGATGAAGGTAGCGCGAATCCTCACGGACCTTCACGTCGTCGCAAAGGAACTTCCAATCGTTCATGACCAGTGCCGTGGTGGCGTTGCGCCCCATGGAAAGGTCGAGCATCATCGCCCAAACCCGCCCCTCGCGATGGCACCCCTCGCGCAGGTTGGCCAGAACGGTGTTGATATGCCGGGCACGCGCGGGGCTAGCGCTTTCGCCTACAAAACGGCTCAGGAAGACGCCATCGATCCCATACTCACGCATCCACTTGCAGTGGAGCAGCACCGGGCCCTTGCGAAAGGCGCTGTACAACCGGGCCGGCGAACCATCCGGCAGCTTCAACCCGGGCACCTCGCACAGATCCTGCGGCGCGTATTCGGAAACGTCCGGCCACATATCGACCACGAAACGCCCGCCATTCGTCTGTTCCAGCCCCTCTCCCCAATGACTGAACCCGAATTGCGTCCCATCCCCCGGTGTATTGAACCAGCCCTGATAGCCGCAGAGAACTTTCCCATCCAACGTGGTGGCATCGATATCGCTGCGCGTCGGACCCGCGTAGGGTCCCAGCCAGGGCGCCCCGGCCCGGGCGTCTTTAGACTCAGCCGGCTGCGCTCTCAGACTCAGAACCTGGAAGCTTGCAGCGAGGCAAAAGGCTGTCACGCCAGAAATGTGTGACCGCCAAATAAAAGAACCGATCCGCGCCGCAAAATGGCCCGCCAACGCGAACGCCTGATCATCCACAGTTCGTATTCTCATCTCCACCAGCTTGACCGAAAGCGCCCCCCTTGGCCAGTCTGCTGGAGGGTTGCGGATTCGAGGGGTTTGCCCTTGAGGACGTGGTTCACGTAAACCAATTGGTCCTGGTCGGTGGTGTCCGCGCCGAAGAGTTCGTTGAGCTTTTCGATCAGATCGGCCATGACCACCGTCGCCTGCTCGTGCAAGGCGCCGCTGCCGGCTTCGAAGATGGGCTCCAGCGTGGGGGTCTTGCCGGCGTAGAGAGGCATGCGGCGCTGGCCCAGGTTCCGGAGGTGGTGATGGGGTTAAGTTCCACCGCTACGACCCGCTCCACATCGAAGTCGTCGTAGTCGCCGGCGGCGTCGAGTTTCTGGCGCAGATTGAAGACCAGATTGGGGTCGGTGGTGGCAGAGAGCTCGGCGGTGGTGTGATAGGCCTTGAAGGAGGCGAGGACTTCCTCGGGGTCGTTGACGAAGTCCACGACGTAGGTGATGTGCTTGCCGGGATGAGCGCGGTTCAGGTGGGAGAGGGTCTGCTCAGGAACCGGAGGCATGCCAAGCAGAATGTCCCGCATCGCCGAATAGTTCGTGCTCCAGAGATCCGCGACTATCCCCTTGCCGTTGCGATAGAACTCCTCTTGAAATGGCTGGCACCGAAGGAGGTTAGGCACAAACGGGGTGTGAACATCTTCCTGGGGGTCAGATCAGCGACACTGAACCATCAAGTTCCGACGCTCCAGCAGAGCCTTTGCGGTCAGACCGGCTGTTAATGACGAAGTCGCCCTTGAGAACCTTTTTGCGATTGTCGCCGTCGTCTGTTTTTGCGGCGGTTTCGAGCTGCGGAACGATCCCATTCTTCGTGACTGGCAGCGCCGGAAACTCTTTGTCGCTTAGCTTCTCGCGGCGCTCGTTGAAGTAGTAGCCGATGCGCTTCACGTCCCAATGTTCCGGCACCTCCCCCAGCCACTCGACGCCGCTGTCCTTGTATTTGGGATAGCGGGGGAAGCTCACCTGAAGGAGTTGAGAATTGAGGGTTGAAAGTTGAGAGCAGGCGGGCGGGTCATGGTTTTTTGCCCTCGATGCGTTTGATCTCGCGGTCGAAGTCGGAGAGGTAATCCTTGTCTTGGCGCTGACGGAAGACTTCGTATTCGGCATCGGCTTTGAGCCTGGCCTCCAGCGCGGTGACCTTGCCCTTGTCCTGGAGAATAGGGTAGTTCGACAGTTCCAGGAATTGGTTCAGAAAGGTGACCCAGTCGGCCATCTTCATCAGGATGCCGCGCTGGGCCCGGTTTTCGGCAAGGTCCAGATAGGCGGAGACAATGCGGTTGAGCTCTTTTACATGGGGCTCGCTGAGGTAGTTCTTGGCGATGGTGACATCGGATTTGAGAATCTTGCCGCGCGGCGCGTGTTTCCAGGTGGCAAGGCCCATGGTGAGGCTTTTGGCGTCCGCGGCGGAGTAGATGAGTTCGGCGGCCGTTTTGCCGGTGATGGCCCAGTGGAGCTTGTTCTGGACGGTGGCAAAGAACTCCTTCGTCAGGGGCGCCTCCGCGTGATAATCGGCCGAGAGGGCGTAAATATCGGTAATCTTCTGATAGAAGCGGCGCTCGCTGGCGCGGATTTCCCGGATGCGCTCGAGCAGTTCGTCGAAATAATCTTTGCCGAAGGCGTGCTTGCCCTGCTTGAGGCGCTCGTCGTCCATGACGAAGCCCTTGATGATGAACTCGCGCAGGGTTTTGGTGGCCCAGATGCGGAACTGGGTGGCCTGGTAGCTGTTGACCCGGTAGCCGACAGCGATGATGGCATCGAGGTTGTAATACTCCACCTGCCGGGCAACCTCTCGGTTGCCTTCGGGGCGAACTATTTCCATTTTGGAAATAGTTGCCTCCCGCTGCAACTCACCCGACTCAAAGATGTTCTTCAGGTGCTTGTTAATGGCGGGCACATTGACCCCAAACAGCTCCGCCAGGGCCTTCTGCGTCAGCCAAACGGTCTCGTCTTTGACGAAGACGTCCACCTTCACCGCACCATCCGGGGCGGTGTAGAGCAGGAATTGATCGGGGGCGCTCATTGGGTCAAGCCTCCGATCATGGTCAAGAAGCGGTTGGCCACGTCGGTGAGGCGCTGTTTGCGGTTGGCGGCGGGCACGTTCAACCGGTTACAATTTGTAACCGATTGGCCGAGACAGAGAGCGCGGGAATTCAGTTGGTTACAATTTGATACCAACTGACCCTGGCAGGTTTTACCGTCGGCGGCAGTTGTTGCAAAATTCGCAACAACTGACCCGCGCAGCAGTTCGCCCTCTTCGAATACGTTTTTGATGTGGTGGGAGACGACGGATTTGTCCCGCTGGAACAGGTCAGGCAACTGGTGACAGTTGGTTACCGGTTGACTGACGCTGCGGCTGCCAGTTTGCAGTTGGTGACGGTTTGTCACCGACTGACCTTCGTAGCTGGGGAGAAAGGCGCTCATTTGGTCAAGCCTCCGATCATGGTGAGGATGCGGTCGGTGACGCCCTTCAACTCCGCGTCGATCTCGGCCAGGGGGCGCGGGGGGTTGAAGACGTAGAAGTGGCGGTTGAAGGGGATTTCGTAGCCGACTTGGGTCTTCTCGGGGTCGATCCAGGCATCGGGCGCGTGGGGCAGGACCTCGCGTTTGAAATAGGCGCCCACGTCCTCGCTCAGTGGGACGTTCTCGGTGTCGCGCAGGCTGGAATCGGGCACGGGCTGGCCTTTGCCCTTGCCCTTGGTGCCGAGGAGGACCTTGCCCTTGGCATCGCGCTCGGGGCGCTCGACGGTGATGGTGCGGTAGCCGAAGTCTTCGTTTTTGAAAATGCGGCTGATGGGCACGCCGGCCCGGGTGACTTTCTTGCACTCGCCGAACAGCTTCGTGATGTCCTCGATGTGTTCGGGGCTGAGTTCCTTGCGTTTGCTGCCGAGGCTCTTGCGCATCTTCTGCCAGAAGCTGCTGGCGTCGATGAGCTGGACCTTGCCCTTGCGGGCGGCGGGCTTGCGGTTGCTGACAATCCAGACGTAGGTGCTGATGCCGGTGTTGTAGAACATGTCGGTGGGCAGGCCGATGATGGCCTCGACCAGGTCGTTCTCCAGCACGTAGCGGCGGATCTCGCTTTCGCCCGAGCCCGCGCCGCCGGTGAACAGGGGCGAGCCATTCAGGACGATGCCGAAGCGGCTGCCGCCGTCTTTGGCGGGGCGCATCTTGGAAATGAGGTGGAGCAGGAATAACAGCGAGCCGTCGCTGACGCGCGGGAGGCCGGGGCCGAAGCGGCCGTTGAAGCCCTGTTCCTCGGCTTCCTTGCGGATTTCGCGCTCGATCTTCTTCCATTCGACGCCGAAGGGGGGATTGGAGAGGCCGTAGTCGAAGTGTTTGCCGGGCAGGCCGTCGGCGGAGAGGGTGTTGCCGAAGATGATGTTGGCGATGTCCTGGCCGTTGATGAGCATGTCGGCCTTGCAGAGGGCGTAGGACTCGGCGTTGAGTTCCTGGCCGTACATGACGAGGCGGGCGTCGGGATTGAGGCTGGCGAGGTGCTCGCCGGCCACGCTCAACATGCCGCCGGTGCCGGCGGTGGGGTCGTAGAGGGAGCGAACCACGCCGGGCTTGGTCAGAGCTTCGTCGTCCTCGATGAAGAGGAGGTTGACCATGAGGCGGATGACTTCGCGCGGGGTGAAGTGTTCGCCGGCGGTTTCGTTGGAGAGCTCGGCGAACTTGCGGATGAGTTCCTCGAACACGGCGCCCATCTGGGCGTTGCTGACGGTGTCGGGGTGGAGGTCGATGGTGGCGAACTTTTCGGTGACGAGGTAGAGGAGGCCGGCCTTGGCGAGACGGTCGATCTGGGTGTGGAAATCGAAGCTCTCAAAGATGTCGCGCACGGCGGGCGAGAAGGCGGGCAGGTAGGCGCGCAGGTTTTCGCCGATGTGGTCCTGGTCGCCCATGAGCTTTTTGAGGTCCAGGGGCGAGGTATTGTAGAAGAGCTGGCCGGATTTGCGGAGCAGGAAGGGCTCGGGGTTGATCTTGGCCTGAGTGCGCCTGGCCAACTCGGCGAGCACGGCGGCCTTGGTGGGATCCAGGACGCAATCGAGGCGGCGCAGCACGGTGAAGGGGAGAATGACTTTGCCGTAGTCGGATTGCTTGTAGTCGCCGCGCAGCAGATCGGCTACGGACCAGAGGAAAGAGGAAAGGCTGGGATCGGGCATATCTCAGGGGCTTGGTGTCCGGGGCTCGGGCGAGTGGCGGGGTGTGATCGANCGGGGCGCCCCGCGGGTGNTTTGCCCGGAGTCTGTGACTCGTTCCGACACTGGCGCCAGCAGGTTCATAAGGCGGTTTTCGCAGCAGCCACCGTTGGGCTGACAGGATGTGCTGGCGGAGCGGGATTTGCAGCAAGAAAATGGGGGACGTGACGTGAAAGGAGACCTGGAAGGAGGACGCTGGTCCATTTTCTTGACCCTCGTTGTCGGACATAGCCTTTGACACTGCCGGGCCCCCCGGCTAGCCTTTCCGCGATGTCTGGGTTGCCGTTTGAACTATTGCTTTCCCTGCGATATGTCCGGCCCAAAAGGACGTTCGTTTCGGTCATCACATTGATTTCCGTCCTGGGCGTTAGTTTGGGTGTCGCCGTTCTCATTATCGTGCTCAGCGTGATGAGCGGCTTCGACCAGCAATCGCGGGAGCGGATTCTCGGGTTTAACCCCCACCTGCGGGTGATCATGGACCCGGCCCAGACCATGCCGGACTACGCGCGGGTGATGGCGATCGTCTCGTCCAACCTCGAGGTCCGCGCCACCACGCCCTTTGTGCTGGAACAGGTCATGGTCGAGACCGAGCCGGACAGCGGTCCGCGGCGCGTCTCGGCCCCGTATCTCCGGGGCATCCTGCCGCAATACGAGACGAACATGAGCATCCTCGCCAAGAGCATCATCCATGGCCATTTTGACGTGAGCAACCGGGGGATACTGGTCGGTTGCGAATTCGCCCGCAACCTGCACCTGAGCGTGGGCGACCGCGTGAGCGTCTATGCCCCCAATGTCTTCGAGAAATTGCGCGAGACCGCGGACAAGAACGGGGGCGCCTTGCCCGCCGGCACTCCTTTGCCGGTGGCGCCGGAATTCGAGATCCGCGGCATCTTCGACGTCGGCTATTATGATTACAACCTCTCCTTCGTGGTCACCTCCCTGCGCGAGGCGCAAGACCTCTACGAACTGGAGAATACCGTGCACGGCCTGACGGGCATGCTCAAGGATCCCTATCGGGCGCCGGTCGCCCAGGCTCAATTGGAGCGGGCCCTGGGGCCCGGTTACCGGGTCATGACGTGGATGGAAGAGAACGAGAACCTGCTGAGCGCGCTGGCGGTAGAAAAGAACGTCATGTTTTTCACGCTGTTCTTCATCATGATCGTGGCGGCGTTGTGCATTCTGAGCGCCCTGATCACCTTCGTGGTGCAGAAGACGCGTGAGGTCGGGATGCTCAAGGCGCTGGGGGCGACCGACTACCAGGTGGGGCTCCTGTTCCTGAGCCAGGGGGCGATGGTCGGCTGCATCGGCGTGCTGGCCGGTTACGGCCTGGGCATGCTGGCGGTCAACTACCGCAACGAGTTTCTTTTCTTCATGCGGCGCGTGACCGGCTGGGAGCTCTTTCCGCAGTCGATCTACCAATTCACGGAGTTGCCCGCGCTGGTGGTGCCGGGCGACATCCTTCTGGTGTGCGGCAGCGCGTTGCTCATCTGCACCCTCGGCGGCGCCATCCCCGCCTGGCTGGCCGCCCGGATGAAACCCGTGGACGCCTTGCGCTATGAGTGAACCGCTGCTATCCGCCCAGGGGCTCTGCAAGACCTACCAACTGGGCAAGCGCTCGCTCGAAGTCCTACGCGGGGTGAACCTGGAACTCCAGCGCGGCGACTTTGTCACTTTGCGCGGCGCTTCCGGCTCGGGGAAGAGCACCCTGCTGCACCTGCTCGGCGGGCTCGACTCGCCCACCCGGGGAGAAGTCTGGCTGGCCGGCCGGAACCTGGCGCGGTTGGGGCGCGCCGACCTGGCCCGCCTGCGCAACCTCGATATCGGCTTCATCTTTCAGGCCTATTACCTCCTGCCCGAACTGGACGCCTTGGAAAATGTCTGTCTGCCCGCCCGCATGGCCCGCCGGCCGGTGGCCGAGGCGGAGGCCAAAGGGCGCGCCTTGCTGGCCCGGGTCGGGCTGGCCGACCGCGTCGAGCACAAGCCCTACGAGTTATCCGGCGGCGAACAGCAGCGGGTCGCCATCGCCCGCGCCCTGATCAACGACCCGGCCCTGATCCTGGCCGACGAGCCGACCGGCAACCTCGACTCGAAAACCGGCCAGGATATCATCAACCTGCTCTGTTCCTTGCGGGATGAAAAAGGCACGACCCTCGTCATGGCCACCCACGACGCGCAACTCGCCGCCCGCGCGCCCCAGACCATCGAGCTGGCCGACGGCCAAATTCAAGAGTGAATTTTGTTGTCTCGCCCCGAATTTCTCCCTATTACTCTTCGTCAATCTTTGCAGCAATGATGCAATCGCAATTGAATACGTTTATGGATCAAAACGCACCAGCCTCCACGTCCGGGCTCGCACGCCGGGATTTCCTCAAGAAGACCGCCACGGTCGCCGCCGCGGTCGCCGCCACCCCGCTCTTGCGGCCGACCATCTATGGCCAGGCCCCGTCGGCCAACGTCACCGGCGCCAATAACAAAATCGCCGTCGCCGTTATCGGGGTCAGCGAACATATCGGCAAGGACCACCTCACCGGCATCCGCGACCATTCCGGGGACAACAACACCGTGGTGGCCGCCGCGTGCGACGTGTATAGCAAACGCCGCGACTGGGCCAAGAAGGAAGCCAGCCTCAAGGACAGCGACCTGTTCATTGATTACCGTGAGTTGCTCGAGAAACGTAAGGACATCGATGCCGTGCTGATCGCCACGCACGACCCCTTGCACGCCCCCATCACCATCGCCGCCCTCGAGGCCGGCAAACACGTCTATTGCGAGAAGCCGCTGACCCGCTACCTCGACGACGCCTTCAAAGTCTACGACACCGTCAAGAAGACGGGCAAGGTCTTCCAGGTTGGCTCGCAGGGCTGCTCGGCCATGGGCTGGCACAAGTGCGCCGAACTGATCAAGAGCGGCAAGCTCGGCCAGCTCGTTTGGGCCCAGGGCTTCTATTGCCGCAACAGCCCCGGCGGNGAGTGGAACTACCCCATCGAGGACGAATGCAAACCCGAGAATGTGGATTGGCAGAAATGGCTCGGCCCGGTCAAGAAAACCCAGCCCTTTAGCCCGGAAGACTTTCACCGCTGGCGCAAGTACTTCCGCTATTGCGCCGGGCCGCTGGGGGATCTGGTGCCGCACCGGCTGCACCCCCTCATGCTCGCCTCCGGCAACCCGGAATTCCCCTCCCGCGTCAGTTGCATCGGCACGCTCAGCGTCCATTCGGACACCACGACCACCGGGGTGCCGGCGCGCGAAACGCCCGAGCATGTGCAACTGCTCGCGGAGTTCCCGAGCGGCTACATGATCACCGTCACGGTCAGCACCGTCACCGCCAAGAGCCCGGGTTTTGTGCTCTACGCCCACAAGGCCTCGCTCGAAGTCGGCACCTCCGGCGAAAGCCTCAAGCTCCTGCCCGAACGCGATTTCGCCGAGGATGTTGACCCCGAGACCATCGCCGGCCTCCAACCCGAAGACCTGCGCGTCCACGAGAAGAACTGGTTCGATTGCATCCGCTCCGGCAAGACTACCAATGCGAACATTGATCTCGCCGTCCGCGTCCAGACGGTTATCGCCCTGGCCGAGCTCTCGGATCGCTTCAAGACGACTGTGATGTTCGACGAAAAGGCCCGCAAGGCGGTGGATGCCAGCGGCAAGGAAGTCGGCCCGCTCACCTACGGCGCCTGAGCGCCTCACAGCGCCCGAAGTGGCCAGGCGTTGGGACGGCGTGCAGCTTGCCGCCGCGCTCCTTTGGGCCGGAGACCTCCGGCCCCGCTTGGCAACGGGGCGTCCCAACCGCCCCGGCCGACCGGTCACACTCCAGACGTTGCGCAAGCCTCCGCACCGCACACCAGGTTACGAAGCGTCGAGCCTGGTCGCCCGCCGGGGCGCTTGTCCCACGCTCGACTAATCCGTCATGGCTTGCGTCAACCTGGCCCTCCACGCCATGGCCACCCGCTTCGAGTTGGTGTTGCCGGGCGACCACACCGCCTCCTTGCGCGCCGCCGGCGAGGAGGTCCTCGAGGAGATTCAGCGGCTCGAGGCCCGGCTGAGCCTCTTCCAACCCCACAGTGAGATCGCCCAGGTCAATCGCCGCGCCGCGAAGGAACCCGTCCCCGTCACCCCGCCCGTGTTCGCCTTGCTGGACCATGCCCGGAGGCTCTCCGAAGAGTCCGCCGGCGCCTTCGACATCACCGTCGCGCCGCTCGTTCGCTGCTGGGGGTTCATGGGGGGCGACGGTGAACTACCCAAGGCCGAAGACCTGGCCGCCGCCCGCGCCTGTATNGGGATGGGCCTGGTCCGCCTCGATCCCGCAAACTATACCGTCGCCTTCACCCGCGAGGGGGTCATGCTCGATTTGGGAGCCATCGGCAAGGGCTACGCCATCGAGCGGGCCATCGGGATGCTCCGCGAAGCCGGCATCACCAGCGCCTTGTTTCATGGCGGCACCAGCACGGTTTATGCGCTCGGCCAACCCCCGGACGCGGATTGCTGGCGCATTGCCATCCAGATCCCGCCGCAGGACCCGGATCTGCCCTATGCCCGCCTGGCCTGGCAGCCCGGCCACGCAGCCACCTCCACTCCTGCCATGCAACCCGTCCTCGACCGTGCCACCGAACCGTTGATCGTCACCGTCCCGCTCCGGGACGAAGCCCTCTCGGTCTCCGCGGTATGGGGCAAGTTCTTTCATGCGGACGGCAAGAAGTTCGGTCATGTCCTGGACCCGCGCACCGGCCAGCCGGTCGCTCGAGCCGCCCTGGCCCTGGTCGCGCTGCCGTCCGCCACGGAAACCGACGCCCTCTCCACCGCCTTGCTGGTGGAAGGCGCCGAGGGCCACGACCGGATCGCCGCCCTGCGTCCCGGCATGAAAACGCTGCTGGCCGTCGAGACCGAAGGCGGGTTCCGGTTGGAGGGGCGTGGGCTGCCATTGGCTTCACCGCCAGGGCGCTGACTGGGAAAGCCCATCTCGACGCGGCCTGGGAGGTGATGGTGCTCACCGGGTTCGGGCAACGCTCCAGGCGAGAGTTGTGCAAAATGAGGGGTGGGGCTGTGAGAGCTCGTTGGTTCTCAGCACACGCGAAAGGTCTTCCCAGCAGTAGTCCCAGCAGTAGTGCAGCCTTGACTCTCAGCGTCCTCCTGCGAGAATTGCCTCAGAAAACAGAGCCTGAACCGCTCGGCCGGCCTGGTGGACGATCTGCAACTGGACAAGAGGCTGGCGGCGCCGCGGCGGCTGGGAGTAAGCGCTGTCCTCACTAAGCCATACTCGGCGGAGCCATTCGTGCGAACCCTGCTGGCGGTGTTGCGGCCGTCGCCTGCATGAGATGGTGGATGAAGGCGTGGGTTGATGGTTCAGGGTTCAAGGTCGACGGTTGATGAATTGTGAAAAATGAAAACGCGATTGCGAGTTTTGATCACGGATGACCAGGACTTGATGCGCCTGGGGATACGGCACTTTCTGGAAGCGACGTTCGAAGGCGCGTTGATAGAGGAAGCGAACAATGCCGAACAGACATTGGGGCTCGTGCGGCAGAAGCCCTGGGATCTACTGCTGCTCGACCTCACTCTGCCCGACAGGAATGGGCTGGATATACTCCAGGATATCAAGCACGCCCAACCGGACCTGAGCGTGCTCGTCTTCAGTGGCTCGGGGGAGGATGAGTTCGCTGTAGCGGCGCTGACTGCGGGCGCGAGCGGCTTTGTGACCAAGGCTAATTCCGTGCCAGAGCTCACCCGGGCGATTCAAAAAGTGCTGGCCGGGGGCAAGTACGTCAGCCCTGCGCTCGCCGACCGACTAGCGCTGAACTTTTTGTCCAAATCGCCGGGACCGCTCCACGAAGCGCTGTCGGAGCGGGAGTTTCAAGTCCTGCGGTTGATTGCCACCGGCCAATCGCCGACGGACATCGCGGCCACGCTTTCTCTCAGTGTCAAGACGGTCAGTACGTATCGGGCGCGGATCCTGGAAAAGATGCTCATGCACTCGAATGCCGACTTGACGCGTTACGCGCTCAAGGAACACCTCGTCCAGTAATTCCTGCTCCGCTTCACCAAATCCCTCAACGCTTGCGGCCGGCCCCGCCGCTGACATGGGGTAAACACCCCATTGTGGGCGCTAGGTTGGCACCCTAGGTTCCTGTTGATGGGTGCTCAATCTCAAGCTGCCGCCGCTATCGTGTCAGACAAACACCGACACCCGCTTCATCCAACGGCCCGCAAGGGAATCAGACTTGCGCTGATTGTGAAACCGCGTTGCGTAGTGCTAAGTAATACTGTCGTGAGGCGTGTGTCCTCGCGACCAAGAAAATAACAGTTCAATAAAATGAAAGTTTGAAGGAATATGACAAAGAGCATCATAGTCAAGCAAGTAGTGGCGGGCATGGCCCTGGCTACGCTAATCGGCGGCACCTCGGTGGCGCTCGCGGACGACGTAATTCTTAGTGGCAGCGTTGCGGCCATAACCACGATCACACCGACAGCAACACAGCCTTTGGGTGTGACCCTTGGCTCCGCTGGGTTGACGGATTTCGCGGTGACAACGGTCACCGAAAAGAACAACGTCACGGGCGGTTACACGATCACGGTGTCTTCGGCCAGTGCGGCTGCGGCGACCTCCGGCTCCCGGAACGTCTGCAAGTTGTTGTTGACGGACGACCTCACGACGACGCCCATCACGTACACCATGAAATATGACGGCCAACCCGTCGCCCTTGATGCCGCTACGGGGGCATGTGTGTTTACTCGCTCAAAAACGGTCAATACCCCGAATGGCGATGATAAGATTCTGACGGTTACAACCTCCGCGGCGACCAGTGCGCACGCCGGCACCTATACGGACACGGTTACCCTGACAATCGCGGCGCTATAAAGCAACGGCGATCATGGCCAATCCGACAATGGCGATCCGAGGAAAAACCCTCATGGTCAACGGCAGGTTCAACCTGCTGTTGACTGTTTTGTTTCTGCTGGCCTCCATCCCCGCCGCCCTGGCCTTCACCCTGGCGCCGATCAGGATGGAGTTTGAGCCAGCGGGACGCGGGGCCAACCAGGTCTTCCACCTGGAGAACGATTCCACCAATACCGTGCCGGTGCAGCTTTCCATGCTGACCCGGGAGGCGAATTGGGACGGCAAGGAAACCAACGCGCCCGCCGAGGACGATTTTCTCGTTTATCCGCCGCAGGTTCTGCTCAAACCGCACCAAGTCCAGACCGTGCGGGTGAAGTGGTTAGGAACTCCCAAACCGGAAAAGGAGCTGGCCTACCGGATTTTGGCGGAGCAGCTCCCGGTGAGCTTGAAGAAAGAGAAACCGGGGGAAGCCAGAATCAACGTGCTGGTCCGCTATCTGGGCTCCGTTTACGTCGTTCCCAAAGGGGCCAAGGCGGACGTGGTGCTCGCATCGGCGGCACCCCAAACCGATGCCGCGGGCAAACGCCGGATGGAGCTGATCCTTGAGAACCGGGGCACGGCGCACAGCATACTCAACGATTTGCGTTTCAAGATTCAGGCCGGCGGCAAGACCGTGGAATTGGGACCGGAAGAGCTGAAGATTGTGGGCGGAGAGAATATCCTGGCGGGGCAGAAGCGGCGGTTTTTGCTGCCGTGGCCGGAGAGCTTGCCAGATGGCCCACTGCAAGTGACCTTCGATTACACGAAGGGCCCCTAGCGTTGGTCGTATGCGCATTTTGTGGGAGATAATCCCAAGCTTGCGGGATGTTGGGTCTGGCGTCCCGGGTTGGCGCCGGGGCTGCTGCTGCTGTTGAGTGCGTGGCTTAGCCTTGAGGCCCGGGCACAGAGCGAGAAAGCGCCGGGTGAAACGGTGGCTAGCCAGCCACCGGCAGCTCATGTTTACTCCCTTACGGTCCCCCTGATGGTAGGAAATCAACCCGGGGCGGACATCCGGGTCATCCTCTCGGCCAACGGGGAGGATTTGAAACTCCAGGCCGCGCCGCTGTTGCAAGAGCTGGCGCCGCTGTTGCGCCCCGAGCGGCTGAAACAACTCGAGACCGCCACCGACGCGCAAGGCAACCTCCGCCTGCCGGTGCTCAAGGAACTCGGGTTGGACGCCGTGTTCGACGAGCAGAAGCTGGAACTGCGCGTGGCGGTGCCGCCAGAGTTGCGCCCGCCGTCGGACATCCAGCTCTTCGGAAACCGGTTGCCCGCGGGCGCGGCATCGGCGCTGAAACCGGGCGACTTGAGCGCGTATCTGAATCTGCGCACCGGCTTTGACTACGTGGAGCAGAGCGCCAGCGGCCAGGGGGCAGGGCTCCAGCCCTTTCAGGCCAGCCTGGAGGGAGCGATTAATCTCCACAACTGGGTGGCCGAAGGCAGCGTTTCCTTTACGGAGGACGCCGCCACGCCATGGCAGCGCAATGACGTCCGCCTGGTCTACGACGATCCGCCTCGGTTGCTCCGTTATTCCCTGGGCGACCTGTCGTATCCGACCGCCGGCTTTCAGAGCTTCCAGTCACTGCTGGGCCTGACGGTGGCGCGCAATTTCTCGCTCCAACCTTACCGCATCACCCAGCCGCTGGGCCAAACCTCCTTCTTCTTGAAAGGCCCGTCCAAGGTGGAGGTGCTGGTCAACGGCCAGCCGGTGCGGACCTTGCAGTTGCCCGCCGGGCCGCAAAACCTGCGGGATTTTCAGTTTGCCAACGGCGCCAATGATGTGAACCTGCGCATCACCGACGACGTGGGCCGCGTCGAAACCCTCCAGCTCTCCTATTTCTTCGACTATTCATTATTGGCCCAGGGCGAGCAGGAGTTTGCTTACAGCCTCGGCCTGCCCGCGCGGCTGGCGGAAGGCGGACCGGAGTACGAGGCGCGCTTTCCCGGCTTTTCCGCCTTCCATCGCTTCGGGCTGACGGATCGGTTGACGGCCGGGCTGAACCTGCAAGGAGACGGCGACGAACAAATGCTCGGGGCCAATGCGATTTGGGCGACGCGATACGGCACCTTCCAGCCGGACGCGGCGGTGAGCCAGGTGCCGGGTGTGGGTTGGGATTACGCCATGCGGCTGGCCTATCGCTATGCCGATCCGGCGGTGATGGGGGGAAGCAGTTTCTCCCTGGCGGCGGGGTACACGGGAGAACACTTTGCTTCGCTCGGAAACCTGGCCCCGAGCAACTCGGCGGCCTGGCTTTTTTCCGCCAACTACAGCCAACCGCTGCCCTGGCGGATGTCCGCCGGGCTGGGGGGCACCTATCAGCTTTCCCGCGGCGGTCAGCGGGATTCGAGCGGGGTGAATCTTTTTCTGGGAAAGCAATTCGGCCGGGGCGTGGCTTTGAACCTGAATTTGGCCCGGAACGAACTCAGCACTGGCCAGACGGAACTCCGTGCCTTCTTGAGCCTGACGTTTTTCTTCCCCGGACATGGGCAGACAGTCCGGTTTACCGAGGACACCTACACGGAGACCAGCCGGGCCGACTGGCAATATACTTCGATGGATCCAGCCGGTGGCTGGGGCGCCAACCTGGGCGCGCAGCGCCAGCGGGACGACTACACCGGGGTTGGCGGTGTGCGCTACACCGGTTCTCGTGCCGAGGCGAGCCTCTCCCACGATGTCACTACGCCTGCCTCCAGCACGGATAACGTGGATAACCGCACCAGTGGCCGGTTCGGCACGGCGCTGGTCTATGCGGGTGGCCAGTTCGCGCTCTCGCGGCCGGTGCAGGACAGCTTTGTCATCGTGGTTCCGCATCCGGAGCTGGCTGGCCAGAAGATTGGCGTGGACCGGGTGCGCGACAATTACACCGCGGAGGCGGACTGGCTCGGGCCGGCGGTCCTGCCCAGTCTTTCTTCCTACCAGGTGCGCAAGGTGGCCGTGGACGCCCCGGACTTGCCGCTGGGCTACGAATTAGGTCCCGGCGAATATACGGTCTTGCCCACTTACAAAAGCGGCACGGTCCTTCGCGTCGGGACGGGGGCGATGGTGCTGCTGCGCGGTGTGCTGGAGTTGGCGGACGGTACTCCGGTTTCCCTGCAAGCCGGGGAAATTGCTTCATTGACCGAACCGAAGATGAAGGCGATTGAGGTGTTCACCAACCGGAAAGGCAAGTTCATGGCGGAGGGCCTCAAGCCCGGCGCGTTTGAGCTGCGCCCGTTCGCTGATCCGGAGGCGACGGTGCGCTTTGCGATTCCCAAAGGCAAGGCGGGGCTGTATGACATCGGCAGCTTGCGCCTCCCGGCTGCGGCGCGGCTGGGGAATAACGACCCTTCAGGAAAATGATCTGAGTATGAACCGACAGAAAACCATCCGACGCGGTGTGGCCATGCTATTGATCGGCTTGTGGTCCTTGAATACGCACGGCGCCAACAGCCAACTGCGGCTGGAGGTGGACAATATTGACTGGCACGGCGGCACGCGGGTCGCCTACGGCGTGTTCGACTCGGGTGCTTATGCCCAGACCGTCTATTTCAAGGTGCGCCTGACTGGCCCGCCGTGCCTGTTCTTCGTGACCTTCGGTGGCACGGTTGCTTCCAAACGGCAGGCGGCTCATGGTGGCTCTAGCCTTGGCTATGAAATCTACGATTCGGTAACGCGTCGGACCGCCCTGCACGAGTTGCCCGCCGCCACGGCCAACGAAGTCCTGGGCGGGGCGTTCGCACCCGGCGAAAGCGTCAAGGAGTTAACATTTGTGATCCTGGTGCCGCCCGAGCAGGTGAAGCCGGCGGGAATTTACACCCATCCGATCAAGATTACGGTTTACCAGGGGACACGGAACAGCTACGTCGAGCAGGACACCAAAATGGTTGTTTTCTCCATTCCGATTGATGCCGTGGCGGAAATGTCGCTGGGCGAACCTGGCTCGCCCTTTGACGCCACGGTCAAGGGCCACCACCTGGATTTCGGCAAATTGGAGAAAGACAAAGCCAAGGGGCTTGATATGCGGGTGCGCAGCAATGCCGGCTACCATGTCACGATGGAATCGGAAAACGGTGGGGTGATGAAGCACACCGACCCGCGTAATCCTGCGACCATACCTTACTCACTCCAGGTAGGCGGCACCGCCGTCAGCCTAGGGCGCGCCGAGCAGGCCGTCCTTTCCCGCAGCAACCGGCTGACCGACCGCAACGGCGACCTCCACCAATTAATGGTCACCATCGGCCAGATCGGCAACTCGCCGGCGGGAACTTACCAGGACAACCTTGCCCTCACCGTCATTTCAGATAATTAGCTCCAAAGGAAGACGAGCGGCGATCTGCTTGGCTGAAAGCGTGGTTTCCTTCCGTAGCCACAGGCGCGAAAAGGAAAAGGGGACCTTGACCTTTCTCACCCTGTTTTGTCTTCTGGACACGACAGTTGGAAACGGTGGTCCACGCCCCCATATCGAGTCGCTGCGCGATCCACTTCAAGGTCATAGTGCCCTTTTGCCGCACACGCCATGCCATCCATACCCTTCCCGGGTGGCCTTTGCGCCGTTGAGCCAAATCGGCTTCCGCCCAGCCTCCCCACCCCTCGGCTCAATGGCCCGGTTTCGTTTCCGCCAGGACCGCGCGGAAGCCGCGCCGCAGGTGTTGCCGGGCCATCCCCAGCATGACGAGATCCACCAGCCACCCAAACAGGAACCAGGCCCCGAAGACCAGGGTCACGGCGTCTTGCGAGATGCCCCGGGGGGTGCTCAGGAAAAACACCACCAGGAAGATCGCCGCCCACGCCGGCACCATCACCCGGGCCAAGGTGTGCATCACCGCCCAGTGATGGCGGGGGGTGCGCAGGGCCATCCACATTCCCACCGTCCCGATCGCCTTGAAATCAAGCCACAAGACCGAAATCCCCCCGCAGAGTACGCCTTGGAACATCAAGAGGTCTTTGCCGCGCATTACCAGCGGCCCCGAAAAAACGAGCGTGGTGGCTGACATCGCCAGGTTGACTGCCGTCAACAGTATCAGCCACCCGCGGAACTTGTGCCAGAGCGCACGCGCCTGGCCGTGCAGCATGTCCGCTTCCCGGAGCGGGCTGACCAGGAGCAACTCCAAGGCACCGCTCTGGCGGTCCTCGTTGAGTTGCCGGGTGGCCTCGCCGGCGACCAGGCACTTGATCACCACATGCAGGACACAAGCCGCCAACATGGCCAGGGAGAAGGACTGTTGGGCCCTGGCTGCGGATGCTGCGGCTGCGGATAACGTGGCGATGAGGCAACAAAGCCACACCGCGAGGATCAGCCCTACCGTGACCTGCTCGCGAGTCCTCACCGCCGGCCTGCGGCTCGCCAGCCAAAGGAACGGATTGTGCCCCCGGCGCAACCGGTCACGCACGGTCCTCCCATCGTCGGGATCGGCAAAGCCCAGGTCATCCTTTCCCGCCGTGGGCGGGGTTTCCGCCTGGGTCGGGCTGGCTTTCGTCTGCCAGGTCCGCGGCAGCAGCACCGCCGCCAGGCCGAGGAAGCCCACGCCCAGCCACCCGACCATTTGCAGCGACTCCCAAAACCGGTGCGCCCCGGTGGCATAGGAGGCGTCCAGTGCGGCACTGAACGTGTAGGTGGGACTCGGCAAAAGGAACAGGTTCGTCCAGGTCCGATGAAACAAGGTGATTTGCAACCAATGGAAGGCCGGCAACACTCCCGCCAGCCAGACCATCCCGGCGAAGGTGCCCGCCATGGCCGACCGCGCGTCGCGATTCATGGCGGAGACGAACATGCCCAGGCTGAGCGAGAGGAACAGGGTCACCACCAGTAACAGGGTCAGACGCCAAAAGGCCGCCCCGCTCACCCCGCCCATGAGCACCGGCAGCCCCAAGAGCGGGAACACGGCCAGCAACCCATAGACCGCATGCAAGGACGTCGCGGCCAACTTCCCCAACACCACGTCGTAGCCCTTCAAATCGGTCAGGAACAACAACCCCAAAGTCTCCTCGCGTTTCTCCTCACTCAGGCAGTCGGCAGTCAGGAACACGCCCGCAAACATGGCGAAGCCCAGCGCCAGCACTCCCAGCGCGATGAACAGGATCGAGGCCAGCCTGGCCGCGGGAGCCGAGTGGTTGATCCCCAGCAGAAAGAGCCAGACGGCCATCATGCTCCCGGCCGCAAAGAACCGCGTCCGGTAGGTCGACCGCCGCCGCGCCGCCACCCGCAGTTCCCGCTCGACGATGGGTAAGAAAGTCATGGGTTCCTCGAGCGCGAGATCAGGAAGCCGTATTCACCTCTTCGCAGCGGAGGGGACAGCCCGCGACCCGGTCAAGCGCCCTGCTCCCCCTGGGGTTTGGGCGCGCGGGAGATCGGAGCGACGATCAGCCAGAGCCAACCGGCCAGGAAACTCACCCCGCCAAACGGGGTGATAGCGCCGAGCCAGCGGAGGTTGGTCAGGGCCAGCAGGTAGAGCGATCCGGAGAAGATCAGGATGCCCGCCAGGAAACAGAACCACGGCCCGCCACGAAATGGCGTCCGCGCGGCCAGCAGGTAGAGCATGACCGTATGGATGAATTGGTAGAACACCGCTTTTTCCCAAAGGGCCAGCGTGTGGTTCGCCTCGAGCACGGGTTTGAGACCGTGGGCGCCGAAGGCCCCGAGCGCCACGGCCAGGAAACCGAGCGCAGCGCTGACCCGCAGAGCGGTGGGAGTGGTCATGGCCGAGGCTGGCGGCAAGGCCGCGGGAGGCTCGAACACCGGCCTCGTCTCTCCGCCGGCGCCTGATAAGGCGTCCTTCCCGGAGAGCAGGCCAAGGCCCCGACAAAGGTGGCGACAAAGGTCCGCATAGCTTGATCGTCGCGCAAAGAGTGAGAACGACCGGTCAGTGACTGTCTTTTTTCTCGTCGGCAGCGGCGGGGACTTGCTGGGCGGCTTTGAGAATTTCGGCGGCGGGCAGGATGATGCCGGCCACGTTCTCGGGCTGCATGTTGAGCATGTTCATTGAGCCTTTGCCCTTGAGCGAGCGCATGACGAAGACACCGAGCGGCTTGCCATCGAGGGTGAAGGCTGGGGCGCCAAGGGTGGTCGGGGTGGAACTGGTCTGCGGGATGTAAAAGAGCCGCGGTTTGAGGACCACGGCGGAAATCCGCTCCTCCGCCGCGGCGTACGAGCGGCCGGCGGCGTTGCCGAGGCGATTCAGGGCCACCAGTTGGTCGAGGACCTCGGCTTTGCCGCCGGTCGCGAGATCAATGGCCGTCATCGGCGTGGCCGGTTTGGCCTTGGGCCGGATGAACGCGAGATCCAGGTCTTTGTCACGCAGCACCACTTCGGCGGGCACCTCGGTGCCGTCTTCGAGGAGGATCTTGAGGTCGCTCAATTCACTCTCCATCTTGAATTTTGCGTCACCCTCGGACATGGCGGACATCATGTTCTGGAGGAGTTGGCTGGGGTCGGTGGCCGAGAGCGAAACCACCGTGAGGCCGGAGGGGTCGATGACGGTGCCGGTGGCATCCGTTTTGGATTCAGTGGCCTGGCTGGCGCCCGCGCCGCCACCGGAAAACTTGTTCTTGAGCACCAACTGCACGGTTACCACCGCCTGCTTGTTTTTCGTGAAGATCGCGCGGCCTTTGTCGGCGAGTTCATCGCCGCGGGCGGCGGTCGAGGTGAGGACGGCGAGCAAGCCCGCCAAGGCCAGGGTAGTCCGTTTGAGCTTCGTTGGCATAATTTCTTTTCAATTCGGCGCGGGTTACTTCTTCCAGGCCGGCTCAAACTCCAGATAGGCCGTGTGAATGCCCCGCATAACCTTCATCACGACCGACGGTTTCCTGGACCGGGCGATGTCATCCATGAGCGCCTTGAGCGACGCGATATTATTGACCGGCCGGCCGTCGACTTCAACGATCAAATCATCTCCGGAGAGGGCGCCGAGCTCGGCCCAACTCCCGGGTTTGACCTCCTCGACGAGCGCGCCGCGCTGGGCGGCAGACCATTGTTCCTCGGCGGCATCAAAGAAGGCGATGTCGCGCGCGGTGAACTCAAACTCATCATTGCGGTACTTCTTCATTTCGCGCTTCAGCTTGGGCGACCGCTCCAGCTCGACGGAGACCTTGGACTCGGCCCCGCCGCGCAGGAGCGTCAATCCGACTTTGGCCCCCGCGTCGTATTGCCGGATGATGGTGGAAAGCTCTTCCTCGTCTTCGGGCGCGGAGGCGGTGAGTTTCTCTCCCTCGACGGCGAGGATGAAATCGCCGGGCTTCAGGCCGGCCTTCTCCGCGGCGGTGTTGGCATAGACCTGGGTAATGTAAAAGCCTTTGAGGTCAGGCTTGCCGAGTTGCCGGGCGATGTCCCGGCTGATGACGTGGGTCTCGACCGGGAGCCAGGCCTTGGAAACCTCCAGACCGGGGTCGCGCAACTCCTGGAGGCCGATTTTAACGACGGTCAGATAACGGCGGGCCTCACGTTCAAAGGTGGCCAACACCGGCGTGGGCTCCGTTTTCCCCTGGGTCGCGCGGCCGGTGATTTCCGCCAATGCCGCCAGGTCTTTCACGGGCGCGCCGTTCACCTCGACCAGGACATCGAAGGGATCGATGGCCGGTTTGGCCTCGCCGGCGGGACCGCCGGGGCGCACGGAAGTCACCAGGACGCCGTCCTGGTTGGGGCGCTTCATCTCGCGCGCGGTGAGAAAGGAAAGATTGCGCGCCGTCAGGCCCCAGGTTTTGAGCTCCTGTTCCTGCGGCCGGAGTTCGCCCCGCTCCACCGGCACCAGGCGGAGGGTGAGTTCCCGCCCTTCGCGCCTCACCACCGCGGGGATTTCCTTCCCGATGGGCAGGCTAGTCACCAACCGGCTGAAATCGGGCAACTCTTCCTCGTAGCGGGCATTGGTCGCCTGCCCGTTGAGGCTCAGGAGGAGGTCGCCCGGTTTGAGCCCCGCGCGCGAGGCCGGGGAATTTTCGAGCACGCCCCCAACGAGCACCCCGCGCTCCGCCGCCGAGTGCTTGAGCCGCGGCTGGACATCGAAACCAAGCCAACTTCGCTGGATCTTGCCGTGCGCGATGAGTTCCGAGGAAATCTGGCGCACGATGTTCCCCGGGATGGCGCCGCTCAGGCCGAATGAGATCTCGTTGATGCCGACGATCTCGCCGCGGAGGTTGACGAGCGGGCCGCCGGAATTGCCCGGATAGATGGCCGCGTCGTGGGCGATCCAACGGATCAGCGCCCCGACATCCTCGCCATCCAGCCGAAACCGCCCGGCGGATCCGAACTCGCGCGGCATGATCATCTCCACGTTGCTGATGATGCCCAGGGTGACGGATTGCGAAAGGGCCATCGGGCTCCCCATGGCCAGCACGGAATCGCCAACCACCATTTTCGACGAGTCGCCAAACCCGGCGGCGGCAAAGGTCCGGGCCTGCTCCGGCTTGAGCTTCAATACGGAGATGTCCGTGAACGGGTCCGTGCCGATGAGGTCGGCGTCCATTTCCTCGCGGTTCCACAGCGTGCAGACCATGCGGGTGGCGTGGCCGGCGACGTGGTGATTGGTCACCAGGTAGCCGTCCTTCGAGATGATCACCCCGCTTCCGAAGGAGCGCGTCTTCATTTCGCGCCCGTCATGGTACTCGGTCGAGACCACCTGAATGCGGACCAGTGCGGGCCGCATGCGCTCCACCGCCGTCTCGACCATGGGCCGCATCCCGGCCGGGGACTGGGCCGCGCGGCCGGCCTGGATGGCCGAGGCCAGCCACAGGCCGCCCGCCAACAAGAGAGGCACAAACCATTGCTTTCGGGAGCTGATTACCATGGTGCTTCTTTAGTGCATTTGGCGAATTAAGCAAGAGTGGAATCCCGCCCGCCGCGGCGCCCATCGGGAAACTCCCCGCGCCAGTGAAAGCACGGTCATTAACACCGTGAAGCCCGGTGTCAATGGGACACCACTCTCGCACCACTCTCGCAAGTCATTGGGGTCATCTTGCCATTGGGACATTTGGTTTTCGATGGCAGGCAGTTGCTGAGCCAAAGCAGCGACCCGAGCCAGCCGGTGCGCGAAGCGCGCCAGGGCCTTGATCACCAGCGCGTAGTCCAGCCCGCCGGCCAACCGGCCCAGCTCGGCTATTCTCAGCCCTCCGGCTCGCCTCCCGAGCGACCAGGCCCGGATCGCGTCCCGCCGGGAGGCAAACTCCCAGCTACGGCTGGTCACTCGCATTTCTTAGCGCTACCTTGCTTCCGGAGGCCGGCCAGGTTTACTAACTGCCTGAGGGTTTCCGGGTCTTTGGCCTCCGCCGAAAAGAGGATCTTCCGGAGTCGCAGGTTTTCCGCGGACGGAGGGTACTCGGCGGAGAAATCGCCATACCACCCCAGATCGCCATCCGTGGCGTGGGCCTGGCTGAAACTGAGCATGCGCGGGGCTACCTGCCCCAGGGTGGTCTTCCGCAGAGTCTCGTCGGAGACCCCCATCGCGCTCTCTGCCGTCGCGGTGGTGATCGCGCACAGGAGCTCAATAAAGTCCATGGCGTACATCCCGCCAAACCAAGAGAGCGCCGTCCCGGGACCCCGGGCGATCATCGCCTCGAGCGAACACGAAAGGTCATACTTGGCAACTTCCAGACACTCACACAGGAACTGCTCAGATCTCATCTCGTGCGGGTCCTTTCAAATGATTTCGACCGACTGGTTGGTTGGCCGGTGGGCCACTGGTGGTCGGTGATTCGCGGATGAAAGCGGATTGGGCACTGGCTTCGCGCATAACGGCCGGATGGTGCCCGAACGAAGAGTGTGGATCAAGCTCCACTCCAGGCTCTGTCAAAACTCTTTAGAAATGTCCCCATTAGAACTCAGGTGATAATGTCCCCTTTCACCGGGCTGGTTGTTTGACTTTCCCCTTGTCCCTGGGGAACGTAGGGAGGCCGGAGCGTAGCGAAGGCCG
>TBL_comb47_HYPODRAFT_10001246_pt1 | contig 33132 bp, 30 predicted proteins | sample TroBogypolimnion_40_FD_10682 | JGI IMG/M metagenome (IMG submission 10682)
ATCAATAAGCGTGATTTCAATTAGTAAGTTTTCAAGATATTTTTTAATAGCTGGACTCGCCTACCTAATGGATATTGGCGGTTTTTGGGCCTTGACGCTAATTTCGGTGGAGCCTTACGCAGCTAATCTTGGAGTAAAGGTTGTGGCAGCCCTTTTTGGGTTTTTTGCTCATCGATCCTTTACTTATGAAATCAAAGATAGGGAGGCTATTTACAAGCATGCTGCCCGTTACTTTGGGGTGGCTCTTTTATATGCCCCAATATCTACTTTTATCTTAATTTTCGCATTAACTTTTATAAATAAGCCAGTCTATGTAAAGTTTTGCGTAGACGTGATGTTAGCATTAGTTACTTATTTGATTGCATCTAAATTTGTATTTGTAAAGCGCTCTTGATGAATTAATGTTGGATGTAATTCTATAAATATTTCAAATTTCTAATAGCCAAGATTTATTAAAAATTTAGGCCAGTTAGAAAAATTCGAGCTGAATTGTTTTGCGCATGTTAGTGGGGCTTTCTGAGAACCGCTTTTACTTGTAAAGCAAAAATATTTGGCGCAACCTTAACAAGTACTTTGTCAATTAAGTCGACTAGATTCAAAAAAAATACAGGAATCTCTGGAACTGATATCTTGGAGGTCACCCCACCTGAAAGGGGGAAAATAAAGCATTCACTGAATTCAAATTTGGCTAATTGAAAGCCGGTCTCTCTTTCGAGGCGATCAATATCTTCAAATAATATATTTGGAATTACGTTATTTCCCGCCCAGAGATTTAATTCATCACAACTAGAGGTGGATTTAGAATATACATCGACGGAATAAGAATAACCCTCGGTTTTAAAAATCCTAAGTAACGCCCGCAATAGAAAAGATCCCCATACATCTTGAATCAATATTACACCACCTGGTTTTAAAACTCTATAAGCTTCTGAAAAAAATTTAGAAGGAAATGCAAGATGATGTAGTACGTTGGACTCAATAATAAAATCATATGAAGAGTCAGCATATGGAAGATTTAGGGCATCTACCTTTTGATCTAACCAGCTGCAGTCCGAATAGTCTGTGAGAATAAGATTCTTATTATCAATGTAGAATTTAGAAAGACCGGCGCCGGAGCCTATTTCAAAGCCAAGCTGACTTTGACTTATAAATTCATTCATCCAGCAATATCTCTTTTTTAAAAGGTAGTCTAAGTTTCCATGTCTTGAATTCAAGAATAAGCCTCTTGCCTCATCCACATTTCCAACATTATCAAGACGAGCATCCCCCTTCATGGGCATAAAGGATGAGGATAAAAAGAGCGGCTTTTTCAAAATATATTCCAATAGTTAGATGTTTACTTTTTTCCATAAAACATACGAAATACCATTAATGCTAGTAGATTTGTATCTTAAGTATTTTGTATTTAGTCGATTGTAAATACAACGTTGAATCATAGGATAATTTGCATCTTGATAAATATTCATAAGCAATAAATTTGGATCCTTATCCGTATTTTCCATGAGTATATAGTTAGAGTTATCAAGGCCAACAGGGAAGTATCTTAAATTTCTAAAGCCAAGACTTACTAGGATTGGCTGCATAAACTCATTTGAGGATATAAACTCATCTCGATTTATCCCGTCAAATAACGAAGATATTTTCTTCCTTCTATCTGCAGAATATGACCCTAAGTCAGATGATTTAAAAATTATTAAAGAATCCTTAAAATAATCATGGGTTAGTGTTGGACTAACAACATAGAGCTTATTAGCAGAGGCGTTAAAAGATATGGCAGATGTAACAATCAAAACAAAATAAGCAAGGAATCTGATTCCAAAATTCTTTATAACAACTAGGCCATTTATAAAACTGATAATAAGAATCGGAATATAGAATGTATGGTAGTGGGTCACAAACCCCACTTTTTCAGAACCCCCCATTGAAACTATAAAATTTGGCAGCATGAACAGTAGCGCCAGTATTAAGTATTTTGGGGAAAATGCAGAAACAATTAATATTGGAGCGCAAATTAACATTAGCGTTGCGCTTTGGTTGGAAAGCTCATTATTTTTATCAAAGATTAAACCTAGATTGTAAATAATTGAGGCATAGGAAATCTTATCATTAAATGGTGAGTTTGCAATATTACTTTTCCAAAAAAAATAATTTCCTACCGCTATTATGGATAATATAATTCCAACAGCAAGCATCTTTTTATCTTTGACTTTTTCAATCGCAAATATTAGGATGACAAACAGCCCAGACATTAATGAAGAACGTTCGCTTGCCATAATTCCTAATATCATTAATATAGAAAGATAAAGCCATACCCTCTTTGAGGTATTAAATTTAATGACATAATATATCCCTAATATTATAGGGATATAAAGTCTATCAAAATAATATTGACCCGATAGCGAGCCCAGTACAGGTGGAAAAAAAAGAAAAGTAACAATTGTCAATAATGATAAAAATTTATTAATTAAAAATTTCTGATTTATTAAAAATATTAACCAAAAAATAGAGCACATTGAAATGGCGTTAATTATTGAAGCCAGTAAAACAGGATCAATATTTAATATTCTCATCAGCAAGCCCATTGGCATTACTATTAAATATAGGTGCCAATTGTTATTCGAAAAGTTTTCAAATTTACTAATGAAATCGTTACTGCAATATGCTTCAAAGGATTTTCCAATTAATCCATAAAGGGGATGTGCAGAGGCGAATACCTTTGAATTCATATCGAAAAATTCTCCAGCTCTTCTGATCAAGTCTACATAGGCAGCAGAATCGCCAGCCATATGAAAATATCTCAAATAATTAATGTATGAAACTGCCGAAATTGATGATATTAAAAAAATAGTAATAAATATATTTTTTAGATTTTTTTTCATAATAGATTTATTTTATCTTCAATAAAATTTTTGTAGTATTCACGTGGAAATTGTTCTTGGGAAGATCTGCTTGAAAAGATAATAAATGCAGAAATAATCAAAAAGGTTATGGACTGAAGAAATACTATGCCAGCCAATGCAATCATGGTGCTTGCCCATCCTGGTATGCTGAGCTCAGTAAAAACCCTTAAAAATAAAATAAAAATAGTAGCTAGTGCCGTTATTAAGCCAATAAATAATATCCCTATTAGCATTCTAACTAGCAAAACATCTAAAAATACTGAAATTGCACATAACCCATGAATGACAAGTGATGTAAGATTCATTGTTGATTTGCCGCCATATCTTACTCCGCGTTTTGTTGGCAACCTTTTTAAAGGGGCTTTTGATCTTACTATTGATGCGGCAGTATGATTCCAAAGCTCAGGCATAAGTATTAATTTTTTAAGTATTGGTTTTGGGATTAGGCAAAAATTCCCAAAATCAATTACTTTCCCCGTTAAAAACTTGAATAATTTTTTGTAAAAGAAATAAAATATCTTGAATACAGTATTTTCAGATCTAGCCACTCTCTGTCCAACATATATAAAATTTTTATTTTCAATATAGCTGTCAATTAGGCGTTTAATATCCTCTGGTCTGTCTTCACCATCAGAGTCGGCAACAATAACGGCATCATTAAAATTTTCATCGCCAATAAAACAGAGCCCTATAGCAATTGCCCTCTGATGCCCTAAGTTTTTAGTTGCCTCAATGACGGTAAGATTTTTTACAACAGATAATTCCGGTATTTTGTATTTAGAGTAAACCTCAGTTGAGGCATCATCAACTATATAAATGGATAAATTAATAGGCTCATCTGATAAAAGGCGGTCAATATTCTCTATTAATTGAAAGGCAGAAAACCAGTCATTATAAACTGGCATTACTATTGCTAAATTTATATTAGAATCTTTCATTGGATATATTTAGTAAAATGTTCTAATCCTTTTATTTATAATATACTGCAGTTGGTTTGATATAAAAACCAATTTGACTGGTTTAATGATGCATCAATCAGGAATAATACAGCATAGAATCTGTATCGTGTTCAAGGTGTTAAAGTTAGAACTCCTTGATTTTATCAACAGCAAAGTTCTATATAAAATTCAACTGTGCCCCTTTTTAATTTATGAAATTTCGATGTGCGGTTACCGGCGCCAATGGCTACTTGGGTTCAATCTTGTCTAGTGGAGTTAAAGGCCCAAATATCGAAGTCATACCCTTGATTCGGGGTGGTAAAGAGCCATTTCATTTGAAGGACGGTATAAATGCTAAATATTTCTTGTCAAACAATATTAATTGCCTAATTCATTGTGCCTGGGACTTTAATATTGCGGATAATGATGAATATCAATCAACAAACTTAGGTGGTACGGTAAAGCTTTTCAATGCCGCAAAGGAGGCTGGGGTTGGGAAGATGATATTTATTTCATCTATGAGTGCATTTGAAAATTGTAGATCTAGATATGGCATCACAAAACGTAACGCCGAACTTTTTTTAATGTCAATGGGGGTGATTATCGTAAGGCCGGGGCTGGTTTACGGTGAGAAATTAAGAGGTATGCTCGGTACATTTTCTCGCCTTGTGGAGGCTTCTCCTATTATCCCGGTTGTAGGGGGTGGTAAATATGTTCAATATACGACCCACGAAGATGATTTGGTCAATCTTGTTAAGGAGATAATATTATTGGATGGTAGTGTTAAAGATTGCCCTATAGTTGCCGCCAGCAGCAAAGGCTACTCTTTGAGAGAGATATTTAACGCCCTTTCGGGTAGTTCTAGGAGCCTTATTTATATCCCTATTCCCTGGAGATTTGTTTGGATATGTTTGAAAATAGCTGAAAAAATAAACTTAAATCTACCTCTCAAAAGCGATAGTCTAATTGGACTTGTTTTTTCAGATATGAGTCCAAGTTTTGAGGGATTGCAATCATTCAAAACAAAGTTTAGACCATTCCTTAATGGAGGGCGCGAGAAGTGATGAAATCTCTGGTTTTTGCCTCCTTTCTTAATTTCATATATGAATAAGAGGAATTTTTTTGGTATGGATTCCCTGTCTAATCCTGACCTGTCGTACAAAAGATCTCTCTTGTTGATTGAGGGATTTACCATTTATAAATACATATTGGGGGTCAAGCCTAACTTAGTGTTTGTTAAAAAGTATGTTCGGTGTATTGAGTCTTTGAGATTGGGTGCACCCATCGGGGTTCCGAAATTATTTATAGTGTTTCCGGGTATGTTGGCCATGGTTGATAGAAGTGGGTTTGAAAATATTCTTTTTAATGGGGATTTGCATTGGCGTATTAATGCGGCCTCATTTATATGTGAATCAAGCCCTTTTGGAGCGAGGGCTTATCTAGGCATTAATCAAAAGCAAAGTATGATATTCAATCTATGCGGCCTGTTGCGGGCAGGTTTCTTTGAGCTTGTGGTGCGAGTTGCTTGTGGAGTATTTTATTTTCCGCTTTACTTTTTCCTTGCGTCTCGAAAGTATTTAACTTGACTATCAAATATGATGTTATCGTTGTCGGATCGGGTCCCGCAGGCGTTTCTTCTGCCTACCCACTGCTAAAGGCGGGTCTGTCCGTTCTTATGGTTGACGGCGGAAATCAGCCTATAAGCAAACCGCCGACATTAGATTTTTTGTCATGGAGGACCACCGATCACCGCCAGTCAGATCTAATTATTGGAAATAACTTCTATTCTCTTAAATCTTTAAATGGAGGGTCTCCGAAGTTGCGGATTCCTGGCTTTGAATACGTATTTAAGGATTACTTGGAGTTCAATCGGATAGAAAACAAAGGCTACTCAATCACTGGGTCGCTTGCTGCTGGGGGCCTTTCAAATGCATGGGGCAGCGGTGTAGCTTGTTTATCTCAAGCAGAGTTAGAAAACTTCCCGTTTCCATCTAGTGAACTGAATTTATCTTATGAAAGTATTGCTAGGAGAATTGGCCTTAGCGGCAGGAGTCATGATGATCTTCAAATTTATCATGGGGTTGACATGTGGGCTAAGGCTCCTATTCAGATTGATTCTATTCATGAATATTTATTTGCTAAGTATCAAAAGAAGATGTCAAAAAATCTTGATGCGCAGTTCAGCATGGGAAGGACTCGATTAGCAACATTAAGCGAAAATCTAGCGGATCGAAAGGCGTGTTCATTATGTGGAAATTGTTTATGGGGTTGTAGTTCTGGATCCATTTATTCTGCTGCTGATGAAATCTCGAATTTAAAATCGTATGAAAATTTTCGATACCTGCCAGGCTTCAGGGTTCAAGAAATTATCCCGAATCTTAAATTGCCTGTTATAGAGGGGATTCATTTAAAGGATGGGGTGCATCAACGATTTGAGGCTGGAAAAATATTTTTAGCTGCTGGGACTATAGCTAGTTCTGGGCTGGCTTTTAAGGCTTTAAATTTATTTAAGGAAGTATCCATTCTCTCCTGCCCAACTGCTGCTTTTATGGTTTGGGTGCCACGTTTTTTAGGGAAACCAAGAGAAGTTGGCTTTGGGTCTGGGCAGTTAGCCTTTCGGTTAAGGTTAGACATGGGTAATTTACATGCTTACGGTGCAACATTTTCCACCCTCGGAATACCAGTGTCTGAGTTTCTTAGTAAAGTGCCCATGAGGGCGCCCTTTGGCTTAACTATGTTGAGGAATTTATTAAGCTCATGCATAGTAGGCAATCTCTTTTTGCCGGGGAATTTAGGGGGTGGAAAAATTCAATTAACAGAAAAAGGTGCTTTAGTCGTCCGCCATGAGCCAAATTCAGAGGTAAAAGGTTTGACTAAAGAGGCTAAATCCATCTTAGCTAGGGGTTATCGTAAAATAGGTGGGGTTTTACTTCCCGGCAGTTTTACGATTGGCAATCCCGGCGGTGACATTCATTATGCAGGCACAATGCCAATGCGAATGAACCCATCTAGGGGGGAAACGGACAGGAATGGTGAGTTAATCGGATTGGCGGGCGTACACGTTGTAGATGGTGCATGCTTACCAATTTTGACTGAAAAACCTCATACATTCACGATTATGGCTAATGCCGATCGAATCGGACGTTACGTGGCTGATGAATTCCAGTTGCAAAAATAATTTTTTAATAAGTATTAAATATGCTAAGCACCTCACAATCATTGCAAATTATGCAATCTTCTCTCGATAATCTTTTTCAGGCGGGTATGTTGGATGAGAGGGTTACTATTGACTTAGAGACCCCATTATTTGGCGAGGGCTCTACATTGGATTCAATGGGATTTGTTACCTTTGTAACCGAAGTTGAAGAGCGGGTAATCGAGTTAGTGAACAAAGATATCTTTATTGTTCTTTCTGATATTGAGGAGCTCTATCCCAATGAGCCAAGCTTAAATGTATCCATGTTTAGTAGCTACCTTCAGTCCATAACAAGTTAAGGCTTCTGGTTGATGAAACCGCGCACTATAGTAATAACAGGCTCATCTAGAGGTCTAGGGTTGGGTATTGCAGAATATTTTTTAAGGACGGGCAATACCGTAATTGGCTGCAGTCGCTCGGCTGGCGCAATCAACCACCCTAATTATCGTCATTATATTGTGGACGTATGTGATGAGAGCCAGGTTAGAGGGTGGGTGCGTCAGGTAAAAAAAGACTATAAAAAAATTGATGTTGTAGTAAATAATGTTGGCCTCGTTAAGCTCGGAGCACTTACCGGGGGGACATCACTAGAAATGTTTAAGCAATTTATGGATTCTATTTTGGTGAGCACATTTTTAGTGTGTCGGGAATTCTCGAAGTTGATGGTCATACAAAAGTTTGGCCGCCTAATAAACATTACATCAATCATGACTGAGCTTCATGTGCCTGGCACATGTGCTTATGCTTCAGCAAAAAAAGCGGTTGTTGAGTTTTCAAAAATTTTAGCAACTGAAATAGTTGATTATGGCGTCACATGTAATGTCATTTCGCCTTCCCTCATCTCGACTGAGGCGAGTTCGGCATTTGGTAGGGAGTGGGAGAGGGAGATGTTAGATATGCAAACATTAAAAATAGCCATCAACCCTGAGCAGGTTTGTCATCTTATTGAGTTTTTTTCCTCCGCGAAGAGTGACATCGTTACCGGACAAGTCCTGCATACCTGTCTAGTGAATTAACTTGCTCCATGAAATCTCGGGATATTGTTGAGACTTTGGGGTACAAAGTGCACACTCTAGTTAACGGATCCTTTAAGGAAAATTGTTACGTCGTTGAACATCCGCGTAATTCAAGGGTTTCTTTAATCGACCCGGGCAGTGAATTTGAATTGATTTGCGATTATCTTGATCAACTCAGTTTATCCCCATCTCAAATATTGCTTACACACGGTCATTTTGATCACATCGGTGCTGTTGACGACCTGGTTGAGTATTTTAAGTGCCCTTGTTATATAGCTGCAGAAGAGAAAAGACTGGTTAGGCAGGCAGGCATTTATGCATATCGCTTTAACCGTACAAAATTATTACCGCCCTTGTCACTAACTTATTTTACTGCAGCTGGAAGCCCTGAGACCATCCCTAGGGATGTAACTATCATCTTTACCCCAGGGCATACTTCGGGCGGTGTTTCCTATCTTTTTGGCGAAGACATCTTGTTTACTGGCGATTCTTTATTCCACTCATTTATGGGGCCTACAAATTACCCAACTAGTGATTATCAAAAGCTTATTACTTCCCTTGAGGGATTATTTAAAAATATCCCAGACCAGTGTTTGATTTTCCCTGGACATGGAAAGCATTGGTCCATAATTGAGGGTAGGAAGTGGTGGGACAAGGTAAGAAAGGATCCACCACAGTTTCATCTATTTGGGGATAAGTAAAATGAGCCAAAAGCGAGCTATAGGTATTCTAGGTGTTGGAAAATGCATCCCTAGTCAGCTTCTCACCAACGAAGAAGTGGAGCGCGGATGCGGCCTTGCACTCGGAACAATCGAATCAAAGACGGGTGTTAAAAAAAGATATATAGCCTCATTAGGTGAGACCGCATCTGAGTTGTCTGCCCTCGCTTGCAATGGAGCCTTAGATTTTGCAAAGGTTTCGCCTGTAGAAGTCTCCACTCTAATTGCATGTACGTTTACCGCTGATTATGTGATGCCCGCTTTAGCATGCAAGGTTCATCAGATTCTTGGTACATCAAATGCAGCTGCTTTTGATTTGATGGCAAATTGCACGGGTTTTCAGGTAGGTTTAAACGTTATGGCAGACCGCATGTCTTGTGACCAAGGGCAAAAATATGGCCTAGTCTTAGGCGCTGCATTGCAGTCAAGATATGTAAATTGGAGTGATCCTGATTCATGCATGTATTTTGGTGACGGATTTGGGGCGGCATTGTTGGGTGAGGTCCCTGCTGGCTATGGCTTTTTAGCGCACGATGTTTTCTCTAATACATCTGTTTATGAGTCCGTCCGAATTCGGGGTGGGGGATCAAGCTTCCCAATGCGCCACGAAAATATTGATTCACTTTTAAATTATTATGAAATAAATGGCATGGAGGTTTGGAAGCAGGTAGTACAAAATCAGCCTAAGGTAATCAAAAATGCACTCAGTAAGGCTGGATTGGGCATTAATGATGTTAATTTTTTCGTTTTTCATCAGGCCAATATGAATTTAATTTCGTACTTAATGGGTAAGATGAAAGTTGATATGAGTAAGACGCATGCCAATGTGGCCGAGATTGGAAATACTGCAGAGGCTTCCATGGCTATTGCGCTGTGCGAAGCTGTTGAGCAGAAAAAAATTAAAAATGGCGATATTGTCGTAATTTCTGGTGTTGGCGCCGGGTTTACTTTTGGCGCCTCAGTTATTAAATGGTGGAACCCATGAGTTATAAGCGAGAGGATATTGTGTTCAAGGTTTTAAATTTTGATCAGATAACCGTAGGCTATGAGGCGAGGATTACTCATGCAATCACCCAGGCAGATGTTAATACTTTTGCAACATTGACAGGTGATTTTAATCCTTTGCATGTTGACCAAGATTTTGCAAAGCAAACCCTTTTTCAAAAACCAGTGGTACATGGAATGCTTTCAGCATCATTTATCTCAACCTTGATTGGTACGGAGCTTCCGGGGTCGGGGGCGCTTTGGTCATCCCAGGTGCTTGAGTTTATCAAGCCCGCTTATGTGGGCGATCGAATTTGTGTGGTCTCTAAAGTGATTCAAAAATCACCCGCAACACAATCTCTAGTTTTAGATACAAAAGTATTAAATCAGCACGGCGATATTCTGATATCTGGTAAATCCGTTGTGAAGCTGCTTCAACTCACGAGTAAGCAGCCAAGCGTTACGCCATCAATACCACCGGAAGAGCGACCTCAAAATTCAACCAACAATGAAGATTTACCTGTTTCCCCTTCCTTAGGAAACGAAGATTCGAGAAAGATAGTATTGGTAACTGGGGCAAGTCGCGGTATTGGATATGCAGTTGGCATGCGTTTAGCGCGCCAAGGATCTAGGGTGGTTTTTAATTCACGTCATGGCAGCGATGAACTCACCGATTCAATTGAGAGCTTAAATTCTCGGGGATATTCTGCGCTTGATTTGAGGGCTGATGTTTCAAGCCCTGAGGAAATGCAAGCCCTTTATTTAAAAGTACAAAAGCATTGGGGGCTAATTACAGATGTTGTTCATTGCGCTGCACCCAATCCTCAACCTACTCCTTTTGAGAATTCCGGCTGGGAATCTTTTGAGAGTCAACTATCTGTTCAGCTTCGAGGGGCGTTTAACTGTGCCAAAATTTGCCTTCCGGGTATGCTCGAAAAAAATGCCGGCTCATTTATTTGGATTGGATCGATTTTCTCGGACGGATTGCCGCCAACACAGCAAACTGCATACATTGCTACTAAAGCTGCAATCTCAGCATTTGGGCGATCCTTAGCAGTTGAGTATGGCCCAAAGGGGGTTCGCTCCAATATCGTTGCACCTGGAATGACTCAAACAGAGATGTTGGCTAGTATTCCCGATAAAACAAAAATGCTGGCTAAAATGAATACACCCCTTAGAAAGTTGGCTACTGTTGATGAAATTTCCCAAGTAGTTGAGTTTTTACTGGGGCCTGGTAGCTCTCATATAACGGGGGAAACTATTCGAGTTTGTGGCGGCATTGCAATGTGAGATGGATTAATGAGTAATTTAAAGAATTTATTGAAGCAAATTCAGGCAACGCCACCTCGTGAACGCGTTTATGCCGATTACTTAGCTGCAGCTAATTTGGCTAAAGAGGCTGCTTCAGATTTACAGTTTCCCACGCTAAAAGTTGCTTTATTACGAAATTTTACAATTGAGCCGCTCCTTCCAGTCCTTGAGGTCGAAATTTTATTGGCAGGGTTCTCCCCGGAAATTTGGGTTAATGATTTTGATGCTACTGCATCTGATGTTCTTGGGGGTAATGCGAATCTAGAAGCTTTTTCTCCAGATTTTATTGTGTTGCTTAATTGGCTTGAGACATTAAGCCCTATTTTAACCTCACAATTTTTATCTCAGCCCAGGGAAGAGATTGATGAAGAGGTGATTCGTGTGCGCCAATGGTACCGCGATATAGAAACCCGCCTTAGAAATAAATTTTCTGCCCCAATCATAGTTAACAATTTCCCCTTGCCTAGCGAAGTTACCTTAGGCATTCTTGATACGCAAGATACTCAATATCAGCTTCATACATCTCAAATGCTAAATGAAAGTATTTTGCTTGACTCTAAAGAGATGGAAGATATTTATGTAATGGATGCAGCAAGAATTTTTGCAGCCGACGGCTTTTTTAATTGTTTTAATAGCCGACATTGGCAGATGGCAAGAGCCCCCTTATCTCAAATTGCATTACTTAGATTTGGATATGAGTTAGGAAAATTTATACGCGCCTTAAGAGGAAAATCCAAAAAATGTTTGGTTTTGGATTGTGATAACACCCTATGGGGTGGCGTAATTGGTGAGGATGGTGTGGATGGAATTAAGCTTGGCACAACCTTTCCAGGATCATCCTACAGGTCTTTTCAGGAGGAAATTTTAAATTTGCGAGAGCGCGGCGTAATCTTAGCGCTTTGCAGTAAAAATAATGAGCAAGACGTATTGCATGTTTTAGATGCGCATCCAGAAATATTAATTAAAAAAAATCATCTAGCGGCTTGGCAAATTAACTGGGATGATAAGGCCACAAATTTGAGGCGCCTTGCGGAAGAGTTAAATATTGGATTGGATAGCTTCGTCTTTGTCGATGATAGTGATTTTGAGGTTAATTGGATTCGTGAGCAATTGCCTGAAGTTTCGGTAATTCACTTGAAAGGCAACACTTCAAACTACCGCTCCCTACTTTCGTCGTTTGGATATTTTGATGCATTGACATTTACCTCTGAAGATAGACGTAAAAACGAGATGTATGGTGAGGCAAGGGTGCGAAAGCAACTAGAGTCATCAGCAAGCTCTATGGAGGATTATTTAGTAAACCTGGGTCTCGAGGCTCAAATTGGTGTTCCTATGCCATCAGATGTAGCGCGTTGCTCGCAATTAACCCAAAAAACAAATCAATTCAATTTGACGACTATTAGGTATAGCGAGGGGCAAATAAAGGATTTGATTGATGATCCAAATGCGGATGTGTTTTATTTGCGGGTTAAAGATAAGGTTGCTGATCTTGGCCTAGTTGGGGTGGCGATTGTGAGGTATGAGGCTCAGATTGCGACAGTTGAGTCATTTATGATGAGTTGTCGAGCCATCGGGCGAGGCGCTGAAACAGCATTACTAGCGTATATAGCCGAGAGGGCTAAGTTGGCGCACGGAGCGAATGTCTTGCGAGCACAATATTTGCATACCCCTAAAAATGAAACTTTAGTTAGTTCATTTTATAAGAATCATGATTTTGCGCTGATATCGCAAAGCGAAAAAGATACAAATTGGATTTTTGATCTGCAGTCTAGTAATTTGCATTACCCTCAATGGATGAAAATACTAAAAATATGAATACAAATGAACAACTTCTCAAGACTACACTGGCCACCGTATTTAACGTTCCGATTGATATCATTGGGGAGGACTCTTCGATGGATACAGTTTCTCAGTGGGATTCTGTGAAACACCTGAATTTGGTCTTGGCTATTGAGGATACTTTTAATGTTTCCCTAACAGAAGAGCAGTCTCTTGAAATCTTGAGTTTCCCTCTAATAAAATTAGTCCTTGCCGAGCATGGCATCAGTTTTTCATAACTAAACGATAGGCTTTAATGAGTTCCATATCTTTAGTATTAAGTCGCATGCAGTCCTATGATGAGCGACCTGCAATTATTTGGGGGGATCAGGTATTATCCTACACGCAATTTTGCGAATCTATAAATCTATGGCAATCTCGCCTCTCTGAAGCAGGCGTGAAGTCTGGTGTGGTATGCGGTGTTCTAGGTGAATTCTCACCAACTACTTGCGCAATTTTTTTTGCTCTTATGAAAATGCAAGCAATCATCGTTCCCTTTACGCGAGCAATTTCAAATGAATTAACTCAATTCAAATTGATTGCGGGTGTGGAGATTGCCATTGAAGTTGATGAGAATGAATCCTTTTTTATTCAACGTGAAATTACAGGATCAGCTAATCCTCTTATTACAGAGTTCAAAAAAGAAAATGTGTCCGGGCTAATTGTCTTTTCTTCAGGCTCAACTGGGCAACCCAAGGGAATATTGCATAACTGCGAGCGGGTAATGCATAAATTTGAGATTGAGCGCAAACCTTGGCGCTCTATATTATTTTTGTTAATGGATCATTTTGGCGGCTTTAATACCTTTTTGGGTGCATTTGCTTATGGTGGGGTTGCCGTTTGTGTGAAAGATCGCCAGCCATCAGCAATATGTAAGGTGATCGAAGGATCGGACGCAACCCTATTACCAACGACCCCAACTTTCATTAACCTATTAATTGCATCACGTGCCTATAGTTCATATGATTTAAGCTCAATTGAGCTGATAACCTATGGAACAGAGGTAATGCCTGAAGCAACATTAAGTAAATTAAAGTCCATATTCCCAAATGCCCACTTAAAGCAAACCTATGGATTATCAGAGGTTGGAGTGTTGAGGTCAAAGTCTGAGGGAGACGAGTCACTTTGGGTCAAAATTGGCGGAGATGGATTTGAGGTAAAAATTAAGGATGAGATATTGTGGATTCGTTCCGAAGCCAATATGGTCGGTTATTTAAATGCCCCCTCACCATTTGATGATGATGGATGGATGTGTACTGGTGATCAGGTGGAGGTCAAGGGTGAATTCATGAGGATCATTGGTCGAAAATCAGAGATGATTAATGTTGGCGGTCAAAAAGTATTCCCCTCTGAGATTGAGACGGTTCTTCTTGAGGATGCAAATATTAAGGAGGTGACTGCTTTTGGTGTTAAGCATGAATTAATGGGGCATGTTGTTCATGCCCGAGTTTCATTGCATCGCGAGGAGTCAATGAATGAATTTTCTTTAAGAATGCGTAAATATTGTGCTGGTAAATTGGCTAGATATAAAATTCCAGTTAAATTTATATTGGTAAAAGAAGCGGATCAGCATAATAATCGTTTTAAAAAAGTAAGAATTGGCTTGGACTCGCCGTCTTAAATGTTGAATGGAAATATGATTAAGTGGTGAATAAATTAATAATCCGTAACGCAGAAACTTTAGACGGATTAAGTATTGCGTTATTGGCGCAAAAAAATAATTTGCTCTTAGATGGTTTGACGCCAACCTTATTTGGCAGGATGCTTCAGTGGTTACATGATGATCCTCCAGCTGGAAATAAAATTCAGTTGGTTGCTCAGGACTCTCAAAAAAATATAGTAGCTCATTATGGCGGGGTTCCTTTCCAATTTCAGTGGGGTGAAAAACAAATATTTGGATTACTAGCATCTAACTTGGTGGTCTCAAATGATTTTAAAGGGCAGTCTCCTTTCTTGGCGTTACAAAGAAATTTTGCAAAGGTATATCTCGAGCATGATTATGCATTCGCTTATGGCGCAATAACGAGAAAAGGTGTGCTTGAGCCGCATTTACGAATGGGGTGGAAGTTAGCCGGGAGCCTTCATGTTTATGTTCGACCAATTGCAGCGGATAAGATTTTTAGTAAGATAAGTAAAAGCCCATTTTTTTCTAAACTCCTATCAGGACCTATAAAATTTGGCCAGTTTGCTTTTGATAAAGCTTCCATCCCTCGATCATCAACTGTAAAAATATGTTCAATTGCTAAATTTGATGAATCTTGGACGCAATTTTTGCGTTGCTGGATGGCTGAACAGGATGTATGTGCTGTTAGATCTCCTGAGATTCTTAATTGGCGATATTGCCAATTTGCGGAGAGAAATTACAAAATTTTAGCGGCCTATAAAGGCCTATCTCCGCTTGGGTACATAGTCTTGCGTAGGATGCCAATGAGGGGATTTACAACAATTGCAATCACTGAAGTTCTAGCAATGAAAGAAAATCCTGATGTTATTAAGTCATTATTAAGAGAGGCAATGTTGTACGCCCAAACTGCAAAAGTAGATTTAGTAACGACAGCATTGACAGATCATGATAATTTGAGGCTACTCTTATATAAGTCTGGGTTTATAAGGACAACAGAAAAATTTTCCATTGTGACGCATTGTCCAAAATCTTTTCTTAAAGAGCCAATTTCTGCTTTATTTCCTCGTTGGCGCTTAAATTGGTTTGATCATGATTATGTGTAACTCCTATTCCTATGTATTTTTCAATGATTAATAGCTTTAATGGCAATGCCGCCTTTTTTTATTTTGCCCATCAGGATGACGAGTGCGGAGTATTTCAATTAATTAAAGATGAGTTAAGGTCTGGCTCTCATATTTCTTGCTTCTATTTTACGAGCGGCACTTTCTCAGGCGAGTTATCAACAGCTCGGAATGAAGAGTCAATTAATATACTCTCTAAAATTGGGGTAAGTAGGGATAATATTCATTTTTTTGGTAGCGAATATAAAATTCCTGACTGCGGATTGGTGGATCATATTGATTTTGTTTGCCAATCTATCGCAAGTAATCTTAAGTTGGCATCATCGGACTGCAAGATATATATTCCAGCCTGGGAAGGGGGGCATCCAGATCATGACGCTCTTCATGCCGCCGTAGTTATGGCGGTAAAAGAAAATAATTTGCTATCCAAGACCTATCAGTATGCGTTATATAACGGACATAAATGCTTTGGCCCAATGTTTCGCGTACTCTCTCCTTTACCCGAAAATGGCGCTGCATTTAAAAGCCCTATTTCAATTATTAATCGAATGAAATTTTTGGGTTATTGCTTGAGATATCCTTCTCAATTAAAAAGTTGGATTGGCTTGTTCCCCTTCTTTTTTTTGCATTACATATTTCGTGGGCATCAAACGTGGCAACCCGTTTCAGTTCAGCGTATTTTTGAGTTGCCCCATCAGGGAAATTTATACTTTGTAAACAGGGGTTTTGCCAACAAAAGATTATTTTATTCAAAAATAAATAAATTCTTGAATGAAAAAATGACCATAAAAAATTCTTTAGATGTAATGGACTTAGATTAATACAACTATTTCGTAGCGTGGAAAATAAAAAAATTTATATCCTCTTCTTTACATATATTTTTTTTTGCAGTAATTTTATTAATTCGATTTGAAATTCAAAGAAACGGAACTACTGACAGTTATGGTAGGCTAGTATCTGCGCCCAATAAAAAATCCACCACCTGTCCGCTACAAACAGAAAATACGGCCATAATCTTGGCTGTAGGACAGTCAAATTCCGCTAATCACGCAGATAATAAGTTTGTAACTAAGTATCCAGGTCGAGTATTTAATTTATTCAATGGAAAATGCTATGTCGCCTCATCACCATTGTTAGGGGCATCAGGCGTGAGGGGTGAGTTTTTGACGCCCATGGCTGACTTATTGATTGATTCTCAACATTTCGATGCCGTAGTCATAATCCCCTCCGCTGTGGGAAATTCAAACATATCTCGTTGGAATGCTCATAGCGACCTGGGTTTAATGTTGATAAATGTGCTTCAGAGTGTAAATAAAAGCTATCGAATTACCTCGATAATTTGGCACCAGGGAGAGAGATTTTCTTGATAAAACAACTGAAATTGCCTATCAAAATAATTTTTCATTGTTTTCTCAATTGCTTCAAAATAATGGCGTAAGTGCCCCATTATTTATTGCAATATCTACATACTGTGGCAATCCATTTAGGTGGAAACCCAACAATCCTATAGCGCTAACTCAGGCCGCGCTAATTGATAATAAAAAAGTTTTTTTGGGGGTCAATTCAGATGCAATTTTAAATGTAGATGATCGTGCGCTTTTAAATCCCTGTCACTTTAATATAAAGGGGCAACTTAAAGTGGCTGAGAGTTACGCAGATGCGATTATCGGCAATAAATTTACTTATAAATGAGCTTATTTATTGTTTAAGTAGTGCCTAAATTCAACCGTGCAATATTATCCAATTGCACTTGAATGTTTAATTTTTTCAAAGGTAGCCTTAGGGAATTAGGCTACAAGAAGTTAATAACTACCTATTTACGAGGTGGGTAGCAGATAATCTATTAAAATAGACGTATAAATTTCAAATATTATGAAATTAAAACTAGATGCAATATTGGGCTCAAAAATAGCATGTTAATTGGATTATGAAAGTCACCATCATCGGTAGCGGTTACGTAGGTCTGGTTACAGGAGCTTGTCTTGCTGAGCAGGGTAATAATGTCTTTTGTGTAGACGTCGATTCCAAAAAAATTGAGATCCTCAATTCTGGTGGCGTACCGATTTACGAACCAGGCTTAAAAGAAATGATCGAGCGCAATCGTGCTGCTGGTCGTTTGCAGTTCTCAACTGACATTGCTGCTTCAGTAGCCCATGGCGAGATTCAATTTATTGCTGTTGGCACTCCTCCAGATGAAGATGGCTCAGCTGACCTTCAATACGTAGTCGCTGCAGCGCGCAATATTGGTCGCCATATGACCACCCCTAAAGTGATTGTGGATAAATCGACAGTGCCAGTCGGTACTGCCGACAAAGTAAGCGCTGCTATTGCCGAAGAATTAGACAGAAGAGGTTTATCTACAGAGCTCTGTTCAGTAGTCTCTAATCCTGAGTTCCTCAAAGAAGGCGCTGCAGTAGAAGACTTTATGCGTCCTGATCGGATTGTGATTGGTACTGAATCTACCCCAGCAGGCCAAAGAGCCAAAGAGCAAATGCGCAAACTTTACGCCCCCTTTAATCGCCACCATGAGCGCACCTACTACATGGATGTGAAAAGTGCGGAGCTCACTAAATACGCAGCCAATGCCATGTTAGCTACCCGTATCTCTTTTATGAATGAACTAGCTAACTTAGCTGACCTGGTGGGCGCTGATATTGAAGCGGTGCGCCAAGGGATTGGTTCAGACTCTCGTATTGGTTATGGCTTTTTATACTCTGGCACCGGTTATGGCGGCTCTTGCTTCCCCAAAGACGTGTCTGCCTTATCTAAGACCGCCAAAGAGCATGGCCGGGATCTGAAGATCCTCGATGCTGTAGAAGCTGTGAATGAATTGCAAAAGTACATCTTGGTCGAAAAGATTGAAAAGCGCTTTGGCAAAGATTTGAAGGGTATGAAGTTTGCTCTGTGGGGGCTAGCCTTCAAACCCAATACCGATGATATGCGCGAAGCGCCTAGTCGCGTCATCATCCAAGAGCTTGTAAAACGTGGCGCCCAAGTAGTCGCCCATGACCCGGTATCGATGCCAGAAGCAGGACATGCCTTGGAACTAGACTTTAAGGGCAACCCACAAGGCCTTGCGCAAGTGTCTATGACTGCTGATCCGATGAGTGCATTAGACGGTGCTGATGCCCTGGTGATTGTGACCGAGTGGAAGGCCTTTAGAAGCCCAGACTTTGAGCAAGTAATGGAAAAACTCAAACGTGCCATCATTTTTGATGGTCGTAACCTCTATGAACCAGCTTCTATGCAAGAATTAGGGATTGAGTACCATGGCATTGGGCGACATAATTAAACTACATCTTTATAAATACTCGGCCTTCAGGTTTACATGAAAAACTATAATCGTAATCAAAAAATCCTCATCACCGGCGGTGCTGGCTTCTTGGGCTCTCATCTTACTGAGAAGCTTCTCAAAGAGGGTAATGATGTGTTGGTAGTAGATAACTACTTCACAGGTACGAAAGAGAATTTGGCACATTTATTGTCAAATTCTCGTTTAGAGCTTATGCGTCATGATGTGACCTTCCCACTCTATGTAGAAACCAATCAGATTTATAACTTAGCTTGTCCAGCTTCTCCTGTGCACTATCAATATGACCCTGTGCAAACTACCAAGACGAGTGTGCATGGCGCCATTAACATGCTCGGGCTGGCTAAACGTACTAGAGCTCGTATCTTGCAAGCCTCCACCAGTGAGGTATATGGTGATCCTGAGGTACACCCTCAGCCAGAAGGGTACTGGGGTAAAGTTAATCCGATTGGTATTCGATCTTGCTATGACGAGGGTAAGCGCTGTGCCGAAACCCTCTTCTTTGATTACCACCGCCAGCACGGCTTAGATATCAAAGTCGTACGCATCTTTAATACCTATGGCCCACGTATGCATCCGAATGATGGCCGAGTAGTAAGTAATTTCATTGTTCAGGCGCTACAAGGCAAAGACATCACCATTTATGGTGACGGCCAGCAAACCAGAAGTTTTTGCTATGTCGATGACTTAATTGATGCCATGGTCAAAATGATGAACTCTGAAGATGGCTTTACAGGGCCGGTCAATATTGGTAATCCTGGTGAGTTCACTATGCTCCAATTGGCTGAAACGATTCTTAAGCTCTCGGGCAGTAAATCCAAGATCATTCACCAGCCGTTGCCATCGGATGATCCTAAGCAACGTCAGCCCAATATCGAATTGGCTAAAGCTAAGCTGGGCTGGCAACCAAAGGTCAACTTAGAAGATGGTCTTAAAGAGACCATTACATATTTCAAGAAGGTAGTTGCCTAAATTTGGTAAAAGAGGCGATACAGAAAAGTGGCTGTTCAAATTTAAGGGCGGTCTAATAAGGGGCTAAATTTAATAAATGATCGATTATTTAAACTCTGTATGCTAGAAAATTTCTTATTAGCTTTTGGGATGATGGCATTTACTATTATTCTTGGGCAATCAATCTTATATTTTTTTGGCATTAAGGTATCAATTCCCTATGCGGCCTTAATGGGAACTTCTGGTATTTCATTCGCATATACCTTATTAGGAAGTTTTGCACTACTAAACATGCGCAATCTACTTGTTGTTACTTTAGGAAGCATATTTTTTTCTGGAATATATGCAATATTTAAGGGGATAAATTTTCGGATTAATTTGGGAGATAAAAAATTATTGCCTTGGTGGTTTCTAGTTTTTTTCTTACCCATCTTACTCATTGGGTTTTTAGTTGCTTCATTACCCACTTCAAACTGGGATGTAATTTCATATGTTCTTACTATTCCCAAGCTGCACATTGCCGGAGAAAATTTAAGATATCTTGACGAGTATGGAATTTTTAGCTCTTTCCCCATATTTGGTGAGGCAGTATTTGGAATTGCCCTACTGTTGAATGCCGATTCAAGCACTGCGCAATTCTTTACCTATCTATTTTTTCCAATATTGCTGTATTTCTCAGTCAGGTTATTTGCATGCTATAGCGGATCCCGCCTTTATCTTGGTTTAGCGCTCTTGTCTGTTGGGTATTTGCCATTAGTAGTTGTGAATTTGGGAGTGGCAAAAATTGAGATTATTCAGGCGTGTTTTCTAATTGGATCGACTGTATTAATTATAGAGTCTGGTCGCGATCAATCAGCCATGAAGCGATTTCTATCTTTTTTATTTCTTTCGTTTGCTGTTGGATTGAAATATACGGCAGTCTTTTATTTCCCAGTGTATTTAATTTTTTACGTGCAATCTCACGCAGAGTTTAGCTACAAGCGCATATCTAAAGAAATCATATCTTTAGTCTGCGTTGGCATTGGTGTAAATCTTCCCTGGCTCGGCTTAAATTATTTGCAACATTGCAATCCTGTATTTCCCAACCTTAGCGAACTGATTGGAAGTTGCACATACACGAGTCTTCAAATGCAGAACATTGCGACCATGATTAAGGAGGCGACAATTTGGCAAAATGGTACATCTTGGCGCTCAACACATTCCGTAATGATTTATTGGGAATTTTTAACGCAGGCAATTGGCTTATTTAATATTTTTGTTTGCATCGGAGCCTGCATCACCATGATTCTCATTTGGAGAAAAAATTGGAGATTAAAGATATTCTATTCTTTTGTAACTATACTTTTGGTATTGAGCTGGCAGTTTTACTATTATTACTGGGAGTTCCGCTATTTTTACCCAACATTGATTGTGCTTATTGTGTTGGCATGGTTAATTATTTCTCAAGTGAAAAATATTGGATGGGTTAAATACCTTTCTATTGCCTTTGTTTTATTGGGGGTCCTTTTTTCAATTAATCAATTTAAAAATTCGATGCCTTTACTTTGGTTATATGCTCAAAACAAGATTTCAAGGGTCGACTTTCAAAACTTAGGAATTCACCTTTATTGGGTAAGCCGCTATGTAAATGAAAATACCGATCCTGATGAGGTAATTGCATTCAACTGGGGCGTCCAACCTTTTTTCTATTTGAATAGGAACTTTTTCTTTATTCACGATTGGAATCCTGAGGTTGGTTTTGAGTATTTAAATGGTCCTGAGGATTTTAAAAAACTTCTTAAGTCTAAAAAAATTTCAATGGTAGTTTGGAGAGTGCAGGATGATTCAAGATTTCCTATAAAAAGTATTTCAAGAGACTATCACGATCTATTAAATCAATTTTTGAAAGATTTATTGGCGCAGGGTTTTCTTAAAGAAAAATATCGCAAGGACGATGTTGTAATCTATCGGGTTGCATCATAAGACAATGTTTTTGCTAATGAGTTTTAATTCTGTAGTGAATTTAGGGGTAACGTGAAAAGAGTTTTGATTACTGGCGGTGGTGGCTATTTTGGTAAGCGATTAGTTACTTATCTCGAGGATAAAGGAAATTTTGATATTACAATATCCATCCGAAGTTCTGCGCCCAATATCATCCACCATGCTAAGGCAGTAGTATTTGGCGATTTGGCGGATTCCAAAACATATTCAAAAATACCCAAAGACTTTGATATCGTAATTCACTGCGCTTCAAATACAGATCATTTCGCAAATAGAGCAGATTCATACCGTGACAATGTTTCTGCTACAGCCTTATTGCTTAAACATTTTGAATCGAGGTCAATAACTTTTATTTATTTAAGTTCAGAAGCAGTTTTTTTGGGGGAAGGTCCCTTGGGTACATTAAGCGAGAAAAGTAAGATCCCGCAAAATAATATTTCAACTTATTCGGAAATGAAAAAGAAAGCTGAAAAGTTAGTGAAAGATTTTGCAAAATTACATATCAAATCCAGATTTATTATCTTGAGACCAAGAATGATTTGGGGTGGCGATGATTCACCAGTGTTAAAAAAATTGAAGTTTGCCCTTAATTCCAAAACTTTTTCTTGGGTTGATCGGGGGAGTTATCTGACTAGTGCTACCCATTACATGAACTTGTGCACTGCTGTATATCAGAGCTTTACTTATGGAGCTAGTGGTCATGCGTACTTAATTTCAGATGGCCCACCCATCATTTTTTCTTCTTTTGTGCGAAATCTCATTGGAGAAGATTCTCGCCTAAAGAATGCTCCATCGATTCCTAGGGCTTTGGCTTTTAGTTTGGCCCTTTTGGGCGATATTATTTATTTTCTATCTGGGAAAAAAATTCGCCCGCCCATTTCAAGATCGGCCTACTACCTTAGTCTTTCATCGGTAACTCTCGACTTGGAAAATGCAAGCAATGAATTGAATTACACTCCTCAGAATGTAACAAAAAATATCATATGAATATAGCCACATTAAAAACCGTAGACGGATACTTAGGGCGCTTTTTAATTGCACTTTTTTCACCCTTGACTTTTGTGCTTAATTTATTATGGCCATTAATTTTTTCTAATAGTCATTCCGACCGGGTTAAAAAAATTAGTTACCTAAAAATTATGGGTGGCGGGAGCTTATTGATTGCCTATCCGGCTATACTCGCTGTACGAAAAAAATATCCAAATGCGAAAATTATACTTATTTGTTCGCCTGAGGTTGCTGCCTTTGCTGAGTTAGCCTGTGTAGTTGATCAATTTTCACTAATTAATACAAAAAATTTATGGGTGTTTTTGAGATCTCTTATTGGCGCCCTTAGGGAAAGTTGGCGTAGCGACATTTTCGTTAATTACGAATTGCATTCGAAATTAACAACATTATTTTGTTTTTTTACCTTATCTGAAAAGCGTTTCGGACTATTCCAAAATTGGAATAGATGGCAAAAAGGGTATATTAATTACCCAATTTTTTATAGCGCATCTTCTCCAATTTATGTAGGTTACGAACAAATTGCATTTAATGCCGGTGGAGTGATTCCATCATGGATGGATACTTGTGATACATTTCAAAATGCAATGGGATTGCCCCCAACTAGAAACCTAACAAATAATGTTATTGGTTTAGCACCATTTTGTTCAGCGTTATATCGTGAGCGAGAATTTTCACCCAAGCAGTGGGGTGATATTTTACGTGAGGAAATCTATGACATTGAACTGCTGAGGGTCTATGGAGGCGGTAGTGATATTGAGAGAAGCAAAGATCTCTGCAATCATTTATCTAAATTATTTCCTAAATTGAAAATTCAAAATTTAACAGGTAAAACGTCCTTGACTGAATTGGGTAACGATTTACTTAGTCTTAGAAAATTAGTAACAATCGATTCGGGAATCATTCATTTATCTCGATTGCTTAGGGTTCCCACACTTTCATATTGGGGGCCAAGTGATCCTTATTTAAGGTTAAAGTGCATAGATAGTAATCCCGATGTTGTGAAATTTAAAAAAATAACTTGCTCTCCATGTGTTCATGAAATTGACACCCCTCCCTGCAATGGGAATAACATTTGTATGCAGCAATATTCTCAAGAAATTCCTGTTTACTATAGTCGTGCCGGTTGGATGCTAAATGGCTAAATCCATAGCGATAGTTGGCTCTGGCCCAACGGGGGTTGCTGCAGCTCAAACACTATTAAATAGGGGGTATTCAGTCACCTTATTCGATGTGGGGCTGACTAAAAGTAACGCTGATGATTTTGGCTCAGCAGTACCTTTGCCAAAAACTCTGCTGCCCAAAAAGAAACTATTCAATTCCGCGTTTATGTACCAGAGAGCTGATGGAATAAATATCGCTGTTGATCATAAAGTTTCCTTTGATACCAGTCATGCAAAAGGCGGTCTCAGTACCGTTTGGGGGGCAACTGTGGGCGCCATCTATCCACAAGATATTTTGAATTGGCCAATTTCTTATGATGAGATTAGTGAAAATCTCAATCTGAGCTTTAACCTTACTGGTGTTATGGGGGCAATAGATCAGATCGATGAGCTTTACCCCACTAATTTTAAAGTTAATCATTTTGATTTTGAGGTGAACCAAACAACCTTTTTGTTGAATAGAGCAAATAAATATAAAAATTATCTTAATAAAAATGATATTCACATTGGAAAGTCAAAGTTAGCGGTTCAGGCCAATCCAGATTCGACAAACGTTTGTGTTAAGTGCGGTAAATGTATGGAAGGATGTCAATATAACTCGATTTTTTCAGCTGCAAATATGCTTGAGAATCTTTTTATTGACCCTAAGTTTACTTATCAGCCGTTATCCCTTGTCCAATCTGTTTTTGAGAGCGGGGGCTCCGTCCAACTTTCGTACAAAAACTTGGCAAAAGATGGCGAGATTAACACTATGATTTTTTCATCAGTTGTGCTGGCGGCTGGTTGTTTGGATACTTTAAGAATAATTGATAGCTCATCCGAAAAAAAACCTACTCACTACATGATTAAGGATAGTCAAAAGTTTTACTTTCCCGTTTTTGTGTGGGGAAGCAGGCAACAAAGTACCTCAAAATCAATTTCATTGGCCCATTTATATATTCAAAGTGTAGATTCTAATTCCAATCTTATACAAACTCAGCTTTATCCTGGTTTACAGCTTCTAAATTCATTGTTAGTAGAAAAGCTTGGTCCATCATTAGGTGGTGTCTTCGGCAAGATGTTGAATCCAGTTTTATCCAGAATCTATATTGGAATGACATATATGCATTCCAATATATCGGGAGCTATGACTGTAAAATTTAATAAAGAAAACATAAATGTTAGCGGCGAACCAAATGAAAAGAGTGCTGTAGAGTTCCGATCCCTATTGGTTAAACTCTTTAAAGTTGGCCACAAATTGGGGTTTTATGTTTTCCCGTGGGTGTATTTGAAGGCTAAAATCGGGCATAGCCAGCACTTTGGAGGGGCCATTGAGATGATGAAAGCCTCATTGCCGGGAGGTGCTGATATCTTGGGAAGGCCATTTGGTTTTGAAAACGTATACGTTGTTGATGCGACCGTTTTACCATCAATCCCCGCTAGCCCAACAACAACCATAGCCGTTGCCAATGCGATACGTATAGCCATGCGAATTATGTAACAAGGAGATTAAAAGGTTTTACTTTTCTGGCGGGAAATTAGGCTTTTTAGATTTCCGTATATTCCCAATTAATTTAATAATAATTAGTTGTCGCGGTATTCACGGCGTTATAGAAAGAAAAGTCAGGGGATTTGCTCTAATTAAACCCTCGCCAATAGATTTTTAGGTTATGAGGAGATAGGTATTAATATCTATAACTGTTAATATCATACTATTTATGCAGAGATGCTTTAATTAACCCTTGTTCTTTAAAACAACTCAAATATCAGCCCAAGGAAGACTCAATAAAGATGTATGTAACTTCTAAGAAGGCGGCGGCGTAGTTGAGTGGAGCTTATATGAAAATTGCAATTTTTGGGGGTGGAGGATTTATAGGGTCTGCTATATGTGATCGGCTTTTGGCAGATGGTCATCACCTCAAGGTTTTTGAGCGTCCAAGGATTGCGCCTTATAGAGAGTTTTCTATTGATGAAAAAGTGGAATGGGTTACGGGCGACTTTTCAAGCCCTTATGTTGTCGAGTCTTTTTTAGATGGAGTGGATGTTGTGCTGCATTTAATTTCCAGTACCTTGCCTAGAGGCTCAAATGAGGATGTTATTTTTGATGTTCAGACAAATTTAGTCACATCCCTGAATTTACTGAATGCTATGGTTGTTAAAAAAGTAAAAAGAATTATTTTTATATCTTCTGGGGGTACTATTTATGGAAATCCGAGGTATGTTCCTTTGGATGAAAATCATCCAACCAACCCGACAGTGTCCTATGGGATTACTAAGCTAGCAATTGAAAAATATCTTCTTTTATATCAAGATTTGTATGACATAAGATCAATTATTTTGAGAGTGGCTAATCCCTATGGGGAGCGACAAAGAAGTGAAACAGCGCAAGGTGCAGTTGGTGTTTTTCTGAGTAAGGCATTTCATCGGCAGCCTATTCAAATTTGGGGTGATGGTTCCACAATAAGGGACTATGTATACGTTGGAGATGTGGCTGATGCTTTTGCTAAGGCCATAAATTACGACGGCGAGGTGTCAGTATTTAATATCAGCTCAGGCGTAGGTAAAAGTCTAAATCAAGTTGTTGCTGCTGCTGAGGAAATTACTGGATTTCACGTTAAGATTGAATATCTACCACCTAGATCTTTTGACGTACCGGTAAATATTTTAAATAATTCTTTAGCAATAAAGGAGTTGGGATGGATGCCAAAAGTTAAGTTTTTCGAAGGCATAAAAAAAACTGCTGCTTGGATTTTCGAAGATTTAAATAAAATAAATGCAGACTAGATACAAAGCGACAGTAGTTATACCAACTAAAAATGCAGGACCGCTTTTCGAGACTGTATTAAACCAGGTTTTACTACAAGAAACTAAGTGGCCTTTTGAAGTTCTAGTAGTTGATTCTGGATCATCAGACAAAACGCTTTCTGTTGTTGGAGAGCATTCTGCTGTTAGATTAATTGAAATACTGCCTACTGAATTTGGTCATGGCAAGACACGTAACTTTGCGATCGATAATGCTAATGGTGAATTTATCGCCATGATAACTCAGGACGCCATTCCGATTAATAGGGATTGGCTTGCGGAGATGGTTTACGTCATGGAGCAGGATCCAAATATAGCTGGGGTATTCGGTAGGCATATTGCCCATTCAGATGCCTCACTATTTACTGAAAATGAATTGGAGCAGCATTTCTTGGGCTTTAAGGCACAGCCAATTGTAGAATTGGACGACCCAATTCGCTATATAAAAGACCAAGGCTATAGACAGTTCCTATATTTTTTTTCAGATAATAATGCATTAATACGCCGTTCTATTTGGGAAAAAATTCCCTACCCGGAGGTAGATTTTGCGGAAGATCAAGCATGGGCTCGTCTCATTATTGAGGCGGGATATCGTAAGGCTTATGCGCATAATGCAGTTGTAGCTCATTCTCATAACTATGGATTTATAGAGCGTCTTCAGCGAAGCTTCGATGAAGGATATGCATTGCAAAGAATATTTGGCTTTGGTGGAGAGTTAATATTTTTAAATGCTATGAAAAGTTTTCTTGCGATTACACGCAGAGACTTAGTAGTTGCAATGAAATCTCGAGATAGTAAAAAAGTTGATATTAAAAATTTAATTCGTATGCCGCTTGATAATTTAATGCGGATTTTAGGCTCATATTTAGGAGCTCATGGAAAAAGTATTCCACATATGTTGAGATTATGTTTATCTCGCGATAAAAAATTGATGAAAATGTAGTTTTTTGAGATTAATATAAGTACAAAAATATAAAAGAGTTATTTTGCTAAAAAAAATTAAGAAGGCATTTCACTATGCCAGAAATCACGGCGTTATTCCCATGTTGCGTGTGGCATTGACTCAACTTTTTTTTGGATCAAGCACTTATTTATCGGGTATTAGTAAATATGAAGAACTCATTGCTCCCCCTTTTGGTAAAAAAATTAGCGTAGATATTCTTAATAAAAAAACAATTAATTGGTTCATTCCCCCTGTTGGTAAGGGGTCTGGAGGGCACTTAAATATATTTCGATTTATACGAAATCTTGAAAATTTTGGTTATCAGAACCGCATTGTGATTATTGGTGACCCTCAACCGAAGTCTGCCGAAGTTGCGAAAACCAATATTCATAATTGGTTTTTTCCTTTAAAGGCCGATGTTCATTTTTATGGTAAATCAGAGATTCCCCCCGCCTTTTTTGCAATGGCAAGTGAGTGGCGTACTGCCTACTATGTTAAGCGTTACATGAGTTGTGTATCCAAATGTTATTTTGTGCAAGATTTCGAGCCCTGGTTCTACCCTACTGGTACAGATTTTATTTTTGCTGAGAATACCTATCGTTTTGGTTTTTATGGCTTTACTGCTGGAACATGGTTGGCAAAAAAATTGGCACAAGATTATGGAATGAGTACGACGCCTCTTGGATTTTCCTTTGATCGTGATTTGTACGCCTGCAATGGTTCCAATTTGATTACCAGTAAAAAACTTGATTCCCCTCAGAAGATATTCTTTTATGCGAGACCCCCCACTTCGAGGCGAGCATTTGAATTGGGCTTACTTGTTCTTCGTGAGGTTTCAAGAAGACTGCCTGGCGTAATGATAGTCCTTGCAGGGTGGGATATGAGCAGCTATAAAGTACCTTTTAAATACGAAAATGCTGGTTTAGTCGATATTGATAAATTAGCGCAGCTATATAGACAATGCGATGTTGCACTTGTCTTATCATTCTCCAATGTATCTTTATTGCCGCTAGAGTTAATGGCGTGTGGCGTTCCTGTGGTGAGTAATAGGGCTCCCTATACGGAGTGGCTGTTGAATGATGAAAATTCAGTTTTAGCCGATCCGACAATTGAAGCATTGTCTGAAGCTATCTTATCTGTTCTTAATGATAAAAATTTATCCATTCGTTTAAAGAAGGGCGGCCTAGATTTTTGTAGCCATACTTCTTGGGAGTTAGAGGCTAGCAGGTTCGCTGAGGCCCTTGAGAGAATTGCATCCCAACTCAATATCGCTAAATGAAGTCATCATTTTTATAGATTGATTGCATCTTTATTTTTTTAGAGAATATAGGTTCAGTTGGCTTTTTTTAAATAACTTCTCAAATTAAGTTAGAGTTTGATTATGTAAGTAAAAAAAGTTCACTCACTTTACATTGAAATGAGTGTCTTTACTGCGACTAAGGCACCACACTCATAAACAAATACTCAAAGAAGATAATTAGATGAATAGCACCTTGCAAGACTGTCGTCTTACCCAAGCTTAGTGTTAATCCTCCGACAAAAAGGCTGAGTGCAAGTAGGGTGATATTCAGATCACTAATTCCCAGGCTCAGCGGCAAGTTAAACCACAGCGCAATACCCGCAATAGCCGGAATGGTCAACCCAATGGTTGCTAATGCTGATCCCAGAGCTAAGTTCAAGCTACTCTGAAGACGATTGGCTTTAGCTGCTCTCAGTGCCGCAAAGCTCTCAGGCAGTAATACCAAGAGGGCAATCGCAATACCCACAATGGTTTTGGGAAGACCTGCGGCTTTAACTCCAGACTCAATGGCGGGAGAGAGGGCTTTGGCTAAGCCCACTACCAGAATCAGGCACACAACTAGTAAGCCCAGGCTCGTGAGCGCTTTGGCATTGCTGGGCTTGTCTGCATGAATATTCTCATCATGCTTTTGATCTTCTAGCTTAGGCAGGTAGTAATCGCGATGCGATACCGATTGAAAGAATAAAAAGCCACCATAGACTACAAAGCAGGAAATTCCTGCAAATGCTAGTTGGCTTCTCGTAAAGTCAGGGCCCGGGGTGCTAGTCGTCACAATAGGCATAACTAAAGTAAAGACTGCCAAGGTTGCTAAAACAGAAAAAGAAGAAATTGCTCCTTCTCTACGAAAGCCCATCTCGTAGTGTTTGTGACCACCAATAAAAATACAGATTCCAATCACCCCATTCAGAATAATCATCACGGTTGCAAAGACCGCATCTCTAGCAATAAATTCTGATCCCTCGTGGCCGGCCAGCATCATGGAAGCAATCAGGGAGACTTCAATAATGGTGACAGCTAGGGCTAAGATCAAGGAGCCAAAGGGCTCACCCGTTTTATGGGCAATCACTTCAGCATGGTGCACACTGGCCAACACAGCGCCAATCAGCGCTGCGCTCAGGAGTAAGATGAACCAGGTCTGATGCAGTAAAAAGCCAAATGAGGACGAAAGGGTAGCGAGCATAGTATTCTTGGATTAAGTGCTAAAAATAATATTCACTTTAGCTGATATTCATTACTAAATGCTATTAGCAGTTCAACAAAAGAAGAGATTCTCATGAAAGCCATCATCCTATTTGGCCACGGTGCCCGAGATGCCCGCTGGCGTGAGCCTTTTGACCGCTTGGCTAGCCTATGGCAAGTCCAGCATCCCCAAACTCCTGTAGAGCTCGCCTTTCTGGAGATGATGCAGCCTTCTTTATCGGAAGCGATTGGCAAGCTCACTGCTCAAGGCGCTTTGGAGATCACCATCGTACCGGTCTTCTTTGGGCAAGGTGGTCACCTGCGTAATGACTTCCCAGTGCTATTGGAGGAGTGCCGCGTTGCATATCCCCAAGTAACTTTAAGCACGACGCCGGCTGTCGGGGAGGATTTGGCTGTCTTGCAAGCCATCATCGACTTTGGTGCTCGCGCTCTCTAATGCTTGACCAATCAAGATCAGGGCAGGCGAGCTAGGATCAAACCAGTCATTGGCTTTACCTGCAGCGAGTGCTTGGAGAGTACTTTCCCAATGGCGCTCCTTTGGGGTAGAGACTGCTTCCAGAATATGGACTGGTGTATCACCGCGGTGATTGGAGCTAGCTTCTAGTAACTGTTTAGCAATCTTGGCAGCATCTTTGCGACCCATGTAATAGACCAAGGTATCAGCGCTAGGGTTGGCGATAGGTTGGAGGGTATTGGCTTCAATGCCTTCACTCGCTTGAGCCAAAGTCACAAAGGCCACACTTCTTGAAACCCCTCTTAATGTGAGTGATTTTTGTAGGCTAGCAGCGCCCGCTAGGGCTGCTGTAATGCCTGGAACAATCTCAAAGCTAATACCACCATCCTTGAGGGCGCTAAGCTCTTCATCGGCTCTCCCAAAGAGCATGGGGTCGCCCCCTTTCAGTCTGATAATGGTTTGGTATTGATGCGCTGCATCGATTAAACGCTTGTTAATGAATGCTTGAGCAGAAGACAGTTTGCCGCAACGCTTGCCTACTGCAACTTTGATGGCATGAGGACACAGCGCTAACATTTCTGGGTCTACTAAAGCATCATGCAAGACGATATCGGCTTTAGCCAAGAGCTTGGCACCTCTCACCGTAATCAGATCAGCTGCGCCAGGGCCAGCGCCAACGAGATACACCGTTCCTAAAGTAGACATGTTTATTGGATCTGTTCTAGTTGACTATCCAGTTGACTGCGTCGGTCACGCCAACTATTCTGTGTTGTCACCGTAAAGAGATCAAACTGCTGAAGAGCCACATCCAGATTTTGATCAGCACGTAAGGCAAAGCTATCAAAGCCAGATCTGGCCCCTTGAATCAGTTGATCGATCAGCACATCACCAATCGCACGGATTTCTCCTGCCCAATGAAAGCGCTCCCGCAGCAATGCTGCAGTACTAAAACTTCTGCCATCCCGAAAGATCGGGAAGTCTGCTCCAGCGATAGGCCAAATCGATTTGCCTGCCTCGATCACTTCTGCATGTTTGAGAATGTCGTCATCCGCCGCAAACCAAACGCCAATCGTTTTATCTTGAATGCGTTTAGCCACTGCAGAGCCAGAGTCTTTAGCCTGAGTTTGCCCATCACTGAGCCACCAAGCAAAAGGTACTAAAACCTTTTGCTGGTAGTCAATATTGAGCTCGCCATTTTGAGGAGTGTTTTCCTCTGTGGCGCCATGCCAAACTTGCCATTCATTAGCAATGATGGAGGGCTTGCCACCTTTGGGGTAGCGCAAAACGCTAGTAGCTTGGATGCGAGATACCGGATTTGAAGGGTTCGCACTCATGCTGTAGCTCCAGTAGCGCTCTCTTTAGAACGATTTAAATACGCCGCTTCTTTAAAGGGCGTTACGCCCAGACGGCGATAGGTTTCAATGAAGGCTTCATCCGCAGTGCGATGTTTAACAAAGGTATCAATAATATCTGCCATCACATCGGGGATTTGCTCAGCGCCAAAAGAAGGCCCGATCACTTTGCCAATCGCAGCATGATTACCTTGCTCGCCACCTAAGGTAATTTGATACCACTCCTCACCGTCTTTATCGACCCCCAGCACGCCGATATTGCCAACGTGATGATGTCCACAAGAATTAATGCAGCCTGAGATGTTGAGTGAGATTTCACCCAGATCATGCAGGTAATCTAGATCATCAAAGCGCTCCTGAATGGCTTTCGCAATCGGAAGGGATTTGGCATTGGCTAAAGAGCAGAAGTCACCACCGGGACAAGCAATGATGTCAGTGAGTAATCCAATATTGGGCAGCACTACATTTTGTGCTTTGGCCTTATGCCAGAGCTCGAGAAGTTGGGCTTGCTCAACATCGGCCAGAACTAAGTTTTGCTCATGGGTAACACGCAGCTCGCCAAAGCTGTATTGATCTGCCAAATCGGCAATCGCGAGCATTTGCTCAGTAGTCGCATCGCCAGGGGCAACCGAGCCATGCGGCTTGAGAGAGAAGATCACGCTAGCGTAGCCAGCAACTTGATGCGCCTTCACATTGCGTTCCAACCAGCGAGCAAAAGCCGCTTGTTCATTCGCAGGTGCACCATCGATTAAGTCTTGCGTACTGATTGACTGCGCTGATTTGTAAGCGGGCTTGGTGAAGTGATTGGCAACCCGATCCCATTCTGATTGCTGGAAATTGTCATCCCCATCTTTAATGCTTGCCCATTCGCCTTCTACTTGGCGAGCAAATTCTTCTGGGCCCAAAGCTTTAACCAAGATCTTGATGCGGGCTTTATAAATATTGTCTCGTCTACCAAAACGGTTATAGACCCTCAGTAGAGCGGTTAAATAACTCGGGAGGACATTCCAGGGCAAGTTCTCTTTAATGAGTGAGCCCAGGATAGGGGTTCTGCCCATGCCGCCGC
>TBL_comb47_HYPODRAFT_10001247_pt1 | contig 33129 bp, 28 predicted proteins | sample TroBogypolimnion_40_FD_10682 | JGI IMG/M metagenome (IMG submission 10682)
GAACCCGATTATCCCACGATGATTCCGATCAGTTAAAGTCCTGTAAGTTGAATCAATATGTGCTGTCAGCTCCGGGAAATAATCCTTCATCTGTATCCTGTACTTGACATCCTGGTGATTGCCTATGTTGTAAGGCCGTGGTTCTGCTAAGTCCATGCTCCCGTCCCACATCACCAGGATCACCTTGTATTTATTCACCAAAGCACCAAGCTTGTCATAGGCCAGTTTGGCATTATCGTCTTTGAAATAGCGTCCACCCCAGCCATGAAAAAAATAGATCACCGGGTACTTTTTGTTGGATTGGTTGTAATCGTCGGGCAGGTATAGGCGATAGGTTTTTTCCCTTCCAAAGACTTTGCTGTAATGTTTTACATCCTGATAGACCGTTTTCTGATTTCCGCATATTGCGATGAAACTTAGGCCTGTGCAGAACAGGAAGATGAGGACCGTGTGCCTGATAAAGATTTTCATGGTTAGAATCTATTGATTTAGTCGGAAGGCCAAGATCGTAATTATTTACGGACAGCACAAGATAACCAATAAATATTCAAAGTCCCGCTTGGTGTCAGGCGATTTTTCAGCTATTCGCAGAAGTTTTTTAAAGTTACCCGATTGTTTGTTTGCTTCGTTTATTCACGAAATCAACAGATACAAAATTGCTGTACCGTTAGGCACAATATAATTATAGAAAGCAATAAGACCAATACCCGACGTGCCTTTAGGTACGCTATAAAAGATCAGAGGACAATTAATAGGCTGAATGTTCATGTTTTGTCCCTGACGGGACAAGGGAACCTGGGGCGAATTTATATTTTCTATAAATATGCTGACACTGACGGGACAAAGCGCCATCGAGTGTCTCTGAAATGCAATTATTAACACCTGAAATCTTTCCAATATCTTTTTTTATTGAGTTTTTGAAATCATAAAGTTCCCATCATCAAATATTTTCGAAATGACCGGGTCTGGATGGCATACTATTTGAGGTATACCAAGGTGCCTGTTTGCGTATACATTTCGTATAAAATAAGTATATAATAAGTATACTTTATTTATTTCTGAACACACAAGGTACACACAAGGTATACTCAAGGTATACACAAGGTATACAGAAGGTGGCAGGAGAGGGGTAACCGTTTAACAGGAAATCCCAGGGGTGGTAAGCGGAAATCCCCATTCTGTCAGGGGGTGGAATCGACATTTGGTTTATTCCGTTCAGAAGTATCTTCCCGGGGCATAATCAGCGGTGAAATCTTTGCACATAAAGGATGTGGGGATTGAATACAGCGGTATTTGCCTGATCAGGGTTTTCAGGATCAATTTTTTTGATGACAGGAGGAATCCGTGGATATCAGAATACGGTAGTATTGGCATCCTTGTATAAGATTCGGGTAGAATAAATTATTTAATTATAATAATATTATAATCTAATTTATATTGACTTTAACTATTTAATGTGTTAACTTTAATCCGCTTTAGGAAAGCAAGATGTTAACCTCGATTCCTCTGATACAAAGGATTGATTTAGATAGGTCTACTTTTCTAAAAACTGATTGTGTGCTTTTTAGTTAAACCGCCAACAGGGTTGTTAACCGCTGTCGGGGCAATCTGAAAACCCTGTCGGTGGTTTAAAACCCCGACAGGGATTAAATAAAAAGCATTTTCTAATCGAGATTGAAAAGTGATTGTGTAAATATTCACATTATATAAGTAGTCGCCGAAAAACTGAAGAGTAGGCAAAAATTGAAACTAAACCGAAATGAAAAAAGTAATCTTACTTGCCGGTATTCTTTGTGTATTCAACTTAACCATCCTGAAAGCGCAAACTGAACAGGGAACATTCTTTTTGGGCATGTCATCTTCCATGAGTTTATCAGGTAATGGTTCTCATATGATGTCGCTTGAATTTTCAAAAACGAACTATCTAAGTGATGGAGGTAGCCCCATGAGTTCTAATCCACTTAAAACAACAAGTTTTAATTTATTACCCAAAGTTGGATATTTTGTCACTCCCAATTTTGCCCTGGGTTTAGATCTAAGCTTGTCGTTGTATGGCTCAAAGGATAATTCAGGTGTTTCTGCTAACAATATGAACTCTACTCTTCTTGGTGCTGGACCTTTTATCAGGTATTATATTCCGACAGGAAAGATCTTCCCATTTTGTGAATTGGGCAGTTCATTGGGTACAATAATAAACGACACTAAATATATCAATAAAACGGTAGAGACCAGCCAAAGTCTTTTATCTATTGGAGGGGGAGTAGGCGCTGCCATATTGTTGGGAAATCATGCGAGTTTTGATGTCCTGTTGGATTATCATTCATTAACAGTAAAGGATAAACAAGATAATATTGATAATTATCGGACTGTGATGGGTACACTTGGTTTGAAAGTAGGATTTACGATCTTCTTTGGCAGACCGAAAGGGAAGGCAGTAGCCCTGTAATTATTTTCCATATTTATCGATTTGGGGAAAATGAGAGATCACATGACCTTGTTGTCGGGTCCCGAGTATTCGGGATCAAACCCAATATTAAGGTATGTTTTTTCTGAAAATATCTTAATTTTCTGAAGAAATCTTAGTAACTTAAATCAGCCCCCACAGCCTTAATCTTATCTAGCTTATGAAATTGTCCCAATAGTTATCAGGACTATTTTCATAAGATGGATAAGATTGTGATCTGGGGGTTAGTACCTGGTTACTAATATTGATTTTAAAAAGTAAGATTTTTTAACTCACCATTGACTATGCTTTCCCCTCAATAATATCATGAGATCAAAAATGATGAGTTGATTGAAGACGGAGAAGAGTTCCGGTTTTATCCAAAGACACTTAAGGATTAGAACATCAACTAAAACTCATTAGTTTTAGGGATTTTAGGAAAGATTGAACAGACCTATATTTGTATTTCGGAAGATTGGACTACCTGTTGGACGATAAAATCGTTTTAGGGATCAATGTCATTAAAATCTAAAGAAGAATAAATCCAAATTTACGACTGTTCGATATTTCAATTCTGGTGAGTACATTTGCACCATCGGTTTAGCAATGAAAAGAATTACAAACGGCATAGCTCACTTTTTCAGGTTTTTCCTGCTACTGCTATTTATTAGCTATTACGGCAGTATAAGCTTTTTTTACCATACCCACCTGGTCAATGGTCAGATCATTTGTCATTCACACCCTTTTCAATCTGAGCCGAACAGTAAGAACCCTTTTCAGTCTCATTCTCATTCGCCGGAAGCTTATACACTTATTCACCAGTTGAGTGAGACCAATTGGGAGAATACCGGCTTTGCATCTACTATTCCTGAACCGGTTGTTAATTTCTATCATCTGACTGATTGTGTTGTTTCTTCGGCGATAACAATTACTAAATATTCAACAGCACAGTTGCGGGCCCCGCCTGTTTGCTGATACTTAATCTCTTATTTCTTGTTTTTTACTGACTCAACACAATGATTGTATTTAAGTTGGTAATAGGTTTGGTAATGCAATAGTACGTTGTATGGCAATTTCTTAGAATCATATAATGTTCCTTTGTGGAATCCGAATAAACAGGTCAGGATAAGTTAGTAAAAACCTTAGTAACGGGCTGTGAATCCCCTAAACCCAACCTTATTTACCTTATGCAAACATCCATAATGATAAGGTTAATAAGGTTGGTAGTCAAGGGGATGATTGATCCCGAGTACTCGGGACTAAGGTTGCCGAATTAAAAGTAAGGTTTTCAAAACAAAACTCAAATATGTTCTGTTAAATTAAGGGAAGCATATCTCCGCAAGAATATGATGTGATCTGTGATTTAGTTATAAAAACATGTCTGAAAAGGTGTGCAATCAGAAATAGACTATTTGTTCTTTGATTGAACCTTTAATCAGAGACCTTTAATCAATGATATTCCGATAATATGAAGTTGAAATTTAAATTAGCCTGCATGGCTATGATGTTACAACTGGCAGGCCTGAATTTGTTCGGGCAAACAGGATTAACACTCAAGGAGGCGATTCATATTGCCCAAAAGAACAACCCCTATTTCAGAGCCGAGAAACTGAATGTGGATCTGGCACAAACAGACGTAAAAACGGCTTCACTGAGGCCAAACCCTTCTGTAGGGTTATCCATAATACAAGTCCCATTCTCAAAAGATTTTGTCGATAATACCAATATTACTGACCCTCAAAACAGACAGGTAACCTATCAGGTATCGAAACCAATGATGGTAAAGGGACAGCGGAAATATAAAATAGAACAGGCCAATGATGCACTTGAACTGTCGAGGGTGAATCTGGTCGATTACGAACGGAATTTCCTGGGGGATGTGGCCCAGAAATGGCTTGACGTATGGTATGCAAGCCAGAAGCTGGGATTAATCTACAAGGCAAAATCAAACTCTGACACCTTATTGAACATCAATGCAGTTCGTCTGAGGAATCAGGTCATTACCCCTACAGAGTATACCCGTACCGAAATTGTTTGCCAGCAGTATAACCTGATGATTGTCGGTGCAAAACAAACCGTAGCAACTGAATCAAATAATCTTTCAGTACTTCTGGGGGATTCAATAAAGAAAGAAGTGGATCAGGTTGGTTTCTCTATCGAGCCCATTGCCGTATTCGATACGCTGCTTAATAATGCCCTTCGTAACCGTGCCGATATACTCTCAGCACAAAAAACAGCTCAGGCAGCACAGACAAACATATTACTTCAAAAAGCCAATGCCTATCCTCAACCGGATATAGGTGTAAACTATGGTGCGCAAAATAAAGTACCCTATTTAGGCGTGTCTGTAGCCATTCCCTTCCCTGTATATGACCGTAATCAGGGGCAGATTGACAAGGCCAGGATTGCGCTTAATCAGGCAAATACCTTATCAGATGCCAATTATAAAAAGGTAAAAACGGAGATATCCAATGCTTATCAGGAGTACATCACCAGCAAATCAACCTTTGAGAAGTATGAAGAGCTGATGCGGGAATCGGACACGGTACTTGAGAAAGTTAAAATCAGTTACGTGAAAGGTGGTACAACAATTCTTGATTATCTGGAGGCTGAACGTTCCTGGTTCGACATGGAAAACAGTCGTTTCGATGCTCTGTACACTTATCGTAAAAACTATCTGCAATTGCTGGTTGCAGCCAACTTAATCTTCAACATCTAATAAAATCAATATGAAATCTTTACTCCTTAGAACCCTGATAGCTGCTTTAATAATCACACTGTACAGTTGTGGACAAAGTCACCCTAATATTACTACCCAAAATCCGGAGGAGGCTGAGCCAATCGTAAAAGAAGGAGGTAAACTGATTGAGTTTGCACCAACTTCATCTCAAATTAAAATATTTGCTACTGAACAGGTCAAACGACAAATTGGGGCAATCAACTTCTCTGCCCCAGCTACAGTCGTTGGCAAAGTTCACAGGTCAGATGATCCTGTAAGCGGAAATATTATTTTGTTTTATTCGGTTGATCTGACCAATATATATTCAACTTATCTTCAGAACAAGACACTTAAAAAGACTGCAAAGATCAATTTCGACAGGGTCAGTGACCTTTTCAAACATGGAGCTGCGACGGGTAAGGATCTGAATGATGCTTCATCAGAACTGCTTAACATTCAAACCTCTCTGGCAGGGAACGAGGCAGTCCTTCGGGAATCAGGCCTGAATCCCGAAAACCTAAATACCTCGCAATTGGGAACTGTCTGGCTTATATGCGACTTACCTGAATCTGAACTTAATATGATTAAAAAGGGTCAGAAGCAAAACCTGACATTCCCGAGTTTTCCCAACGAAACATTCTCTGCCAATGTTGATATAATTGCAGATGTAATGGACGCACAAACACGAAAAATACGTATTCGTCTTTCCATGTATGACAAATCGGATAAGATAAGACCGGGAATGTTTGCAGAGGTGTCGTTCGAAAGTATGCACAACGGCATTATGGTCTCCTCTCAATCGGTAATCAGTGCCAATGCGCGGTATTATGTGTTTGTAAAAAAGTCGGCCAATGTTTTTGAGCGCAGGGAAGTTAAACTTTCGTCGGAGGATAACGGATTGATAGAAATAGCCAATGGACTAAGCGAAGGCGAAGAAATCGTTTCTTCAAACGTGTATTTGCTTAAAGGAATTGACATAGGAATTTAATACAACTGACACATGAAACGAATCATTCAATTCATCATAGCCCACCGGGCCATTGTATTGCTTATTGCCATTCTGATTGCAGGTATTGGAGTCTGGTCATGGGTACAGCTCGATCTGGAAGCATACCCCGACATCAGCGACAATGAAGTAGGCGTCATTACCCAGGTTAATGGACTTCCTGCCGAAGAAATGGAACAACAGGTTACTATACCCATTGAACGGGCGCTGAATACGGTGCCGGGAGTATTATCGAAACGCTCAAAATCTATCTTTGGTTTAAGCGTGGTATCCCTCACCTTTAACGATAAGACCAATATTTACCTGGCACGTCAGTTAGTTCTCGAAAAACTGAAAGGAGCCGAATTACCAGAAGGTACAGAGCCTGATCTTGCCCCAATGACCATGGCCATGGGTGAAATCTTCAGGTATGTTATTGACTCGCCAGACAGTGTACCACTAACCTATATCCGTGAACTTCAGGATTATGTAATTATACCAAAACTACTTCAGGCGGAAGGAGTGGTTGATGTAGCAAACTTTGGTGGTTTGGTCAGGCAGTTTCAGGTAGTGATTAGTCCCATCAAACTCGAGAAATACAATCTTAAGGTTCAGGATATTTCTGATGCCATCACAGCCAATAATAAGAGTACAGGAGGAAATTACATTCGTATCGGAGCATCACAAATGAATATTCGTGGTATTGGCCGAATAACCAAAGCAAATGATATTGAAAACATTGTTGTTGACAACCGTAATGGTGTTCCCATCTTAATTAAAGACATTGCCAATGTTGAAGTGGGAAACTTTCCCCCTACCGGTATCCTTGGATATACGGATAAAGTAATGGACCAAAGCAAAAGTCAAAGTATTGAAGGTATTGTTTTGCTCAAGAAATACGAAAACCCATCGAAGACGATGGTCAATATCTATCAGAAAGTAAATGAATTGAATAATGGAATGCTGCCCAAGGGTATAAAAATTCAGACATTTTACGACCGTACTGAATTGGTTTCACTGACTGTGCATACCGTAGTGAAAACTCTATTGGAAGGAATGCTGGTGGTCTTGATCGTTCTGTCGCTTCTTCTGGGTAATTGGAAAGCTGCGGTAATTTCCTCCATGGCCATCCCTTTTTCCTTACTTTTTGCCTTTATCTGCATGTACCTCTCGGGCATCCCTGCAAACTTATTATCCTTGGGAGCCATTGACTTTGGCTTAATTGTAGATGCTTCGGTTGTCATGGTGGAGGCGATCTTTCGAAACATCTCAAAGGCCTCAGCTATTGAGCGGCGAAAGGGCATTCAATCGATTGTATCACGATCAGCACATGAAGTGCAATGGCAAATTTTATATACCATTGTTATCATCATTGTAGCGCTTTTACCCATGTTTACCCTTCAGCGGGTGGAAGGGCGGTTATTTTCGCCTATGGCCTGGACACTATCCTATGCTATTTTGGGTTCAATGTTATATTCCATCACGCTTGTCCCAATACTGGCTACCTATATTTTCAATTCAAGCACCAAGGAGAACGTAAATTTTCTCTGGCGATTTATACAAAAAACCTATCATCGTCTGTTGGTTATTACACTTAGATTTCCGAAAACAATTGTCGCAGGAGCTGTTATCCTTGTTGTGTTTGGTTTCTGGGGAGGTACAAAACTGGGATCAGAGTTCCTTCCTGAACTGGACGAAGGGTGCATCTGGATTCGCGTTTTTCTTCCATCGGGCATCTCACTTGAAACAGCACAGCAATACTCTGCCGATATACGAAAAGAATTAACGGGTTATGACGAAGTCAAAGGTGTACTCACCCAGCTTGGCCGAAATGACGATGGCACCGATCCCTTTGGCCCTAACCGCATTGAGGCGATGGTTCAGCTTAAACAACCATACAGTACCTGGAAAAGCGACCGACCAAAGAAAGAGTTGGTAATAGACATCAAAAATCGGTTGGAAAGACTTTTCCCCGGTGTCGGATTTACTATTTCGCAGCCAATTATCGATATGGTTACCGAAAATGCAACTGGCTCATCATCTGATCTGGCTATTTTCATTGCAGGCAAGAACCTTGACACCTTGAGAATTTACGGTGAAAAGATATTAGACATTACCCGTAAAATTCGTGGGGCTTCAGAATCGGCATTAGAACAGGAAGGCAAGCAAACACAGCTTGAAGTTGAAGTGGATCGGCAGGCTGCAGCTCGTTATGGAGTTAATGTGGCAGATGTAAACGCTGTGCTTGAAATGGCGATTGGCGGTTTGCCCGTAAGCTCCTTGTGGGAAGAAGAACGTAAATTCGATATTATCCTGCGTTTTACCAAAGAAAGCCGGAACACTCCGGAACAAATTGGTAAAATCATTATTCCATCAAAAGGTGGCTTTAGGGTTCCTCTTTCTCAAATTGCAAAAATACGTTTAGCCGAAGGGCAAACCATCATCTGCCGCAACGATGAACAACGAGAGATTACGGTGAAGACCAATATCCGGGGCCGTGACCAGGGTTCATTTGCCGATGAGGTACGCACTAAGATTGATCAACAAATCCATTTGCCACAAAACTACTCCTACGAACTTGGAGGACAATTTGAGAATCTGCAACGTTCAAAAAACCGTATGATGGTTATTATTCCGATTACCTTGATATTAATTCTGTCCATACTGCTGATCTTGTTTAGTTATCGTTTTAAATATGCATTAATAGTGATGGCTAATATTCCTTTGGCCGTAATAGGTGGAATTGCAGCACTTTATCTGAGAGGGATAAACCTAAGCATATCTGCCAGTGTAGGTTTTGTATCCCTGGCCGGTGTTTGCATCATGGCTGGAGTGTTATGGGTGAGTTACCTTAACCGTTTGAACCGTAAAAGCAGGATTACCATTCATGAGATTGTAGTTAAGGGTTCACTGGTACAGTTTCGACCTATCTTTTTAGTGATGCTCATTGCTATCATCGGCTTATTGCCAGCGGCTTTGAATACAGGAGTCGGATCAGACGTACAACGTCCCCTGGCTACTGTTATTGTGGGTGGGCTGTTATCTTCCCTTATTCTCACTGCATTTGTCACTCCTGCCTTGTATTTTCTTACACATCGGGACAAGAAGAAAGAGTAAACATTTGAAGATTGGCTTTTAAGCAACAGGGCAACACAATATGATATTCCTTATATAAAAAAGATTCCGTCCCGAAAGAGGCGGAATCTTTTTTATATAAGGGATTCCATCTTTCGAAAAAGAGATGGAATCCATAGTTCTTGTGATACTATTTGAAAAGGCAGAACGTGCAGAATGTGCAGAACGGCAGAAAAAATGAATTACGTAAAGCGTAAATGCAGTAAATGGCGGAAATGACGGAGTTGTCGGAAATGTTTTACTGAGTGGGTGACTCAAGATCGCCTGCTAAGCCTCACTAAGCAAAACATACCATATGAGCGCAAAATTCACCATTATCTTGTTTTGTTGAGCTTTCGTATTTACATTTATGGAATAAATGCCGGATAATGGTTTACGGACCTAAAATACAAACATAAAGCTTTTAACGAAGATAACGTTTATTGATGTAATTTACCCTCCGTAAGATTTGATGGCTTCATTTCATCTTAAAACCAAACTCTTTACAGATGTGGTTTCAGGAGTAAAAGACGTTCTTGACATATTGAAATAGAATTAGAGGTTGAAGCGACTATATAAACTTTAGTCTGGACAATTCGTTCTGCCGTTCTTTATTCAGGATTGATAATTTTTACATCTTGTTTGTAAGCAAAACACAACTGATCAAATTGGCTGAAAATCGAAATTGACCCTTGTGCCCAATGCCAATGCCATTTTGTTGATCGTTGATAAAGTAAGATTGAATTTTCCATTTTCGATCTTCGATATTTGCCCCTTTTCCATGCCCAGCTTTTCAGCAAGTTCAGACTGTGTCAGTTGTTTCTTTTTTCGTAATTCTTTAAACAGGTGTGCCAGTATTTCAGCATTCAGTTCGTTTTCAAATTCGGAACGTTCTGTCGTTCCTTGTTTCCCGACAAATCGGTTTAATACTTCCTCGTGTGATACTGTTTTCATATTCATAAACCTAAATATTGTTTTCTTAACTGCTCTGCTTTGTCAATCTCTTTCTGTGGTGCCTTTTGCGTTTTCTTTAAAATACCATGCGTACAAACTACAAATGCGTTTTGTTGAATGTTCCAAAAGGCAAACAATCGGTATTCGTTGCTACCATATTCAGCCCGAAATTCCCAAATGTTGCTGTTCTTTATCTTCTTAAATAAACGAACATCATTAATTTGCTGCGACTTTGAAATGTTGTAAACTAATTTTAGTGCCGCTTTCTGGTCAATACTTTCCAAAAAAGCTATTGCATCGGATAAATATTCAACATTAAATCGTTTCATGGCTCAAAGATAATGGATGTTGAAATATATTACAACAATGTATGAATTCATTTTTACTTTTTATTCACAAATAAGAGAGTTTGTTAAGGCTACCTTTGATTTTAGTTTAGAATATTACGCTTTGAAAATAGCGTATAGCGTATTTTGTAAATTGGAAAAATGACGAAAATGGTGGAGTTGGCGGAGGCGGTTAACTTGGCGGTGAATCAAAAATCGCCTGCTCAATATAAGCACTGCTACGCAAAAACATACCATATGAACGTAAAATTCACTTCTTTCTTGTTTTATAGTGCTTTCCTAATTATATTTATAAAATAAATATTGGATATGGGTTTACGCATAAAAAGGAAAAAGAGAAAGAGTTTATCAAAAATCGCTTTTGTTGACGGAATTATCATGACTTAGGGACTTGATCGATTCATTTAAGATGTTCATATCGTTTTTATCGGTCATACTCCTTATAACGATGATTATTTTTCTAAATTAGCCTATCGTATTTTCTAACTGATATAACCTGTGAATAATCTTGTTTTATGAAAAACTTTTACCTCGGAAGAAGGATATCTGCTCATTTGTTATATATGGCAACAATCCTTTGCCTTATGACTATATTTTGCCAAATAGTCTCAGCACAGGAGTTTTCAAGGATTGAAACAACTGCAGGATTCAATACCAAAGAGAGTACAAGGGGAATCGCTGTTGCCGATTATGACGGAGATGGTGATCTGGATGTATTTATTGTCGTCCAGCAAACCTACGACAGTTTAAATGCAAAAAACTGGAGTAAATTATACAGGAATAACAATGACGGTACCTTCACTGATGTAACGAAAGACGCCGGTCTGGATAAAGGTATTTTGGCATTGCATAATAAAAGAGGTGCTTCTTGGGCTGATTTTAATAACGATGGCCTGCCCGATCTGTTGCTTACCTACCAATCAGGGATGCAGCTGTATCAAAACCTTGGTAATGGAAAATTTAAGGATGTAACAAAGTCAGCCAATCTCGATGTTACCACTGACTGTGAAATTCAAAGCGCCATGTGGTTTGATTTTAATAACGATGGTTTGCTGGATATCTTTATAAGTGGATATTTGGGATGTACAAATAACAGGGTCTATAAAAACATGGGTGACGGGACATTTGAAAATGTTACTGCGCAAATGGGTCTGAATAGCAGCACCCTGTCCTTTATGGCCATACCAATCGATGTCAATCATGATGGATTTATAGATGTTTATTCAGCAGTAGATTTTGGCAAAAACCAATTATTTATCAATAACGGAGGAACATCCTTTACTGAAAGCGCTGCGGATTATCATCTGGACAGTCCGGGGAACAATATGGCGCTTACAACTGGTGATTACAATAACGATGGGATATTTGATATTTATTGTACGGATATCAATGCAAATTCCTTGTTTAAAGGGAATAAGGACAATACATTTACAGATGAGGCGGTAGTCAATGGGGTACAGAATACTGACTGGGCCTGGGCATCGAAGTTTGCAGATTTTGATAATGATGGCGATGAGGATCTTTATGTGGTTAATGGCTATGAAGGAGTGGCCTATCAGAATGTCCTCTTTAAAAATTTGCTGGTCGAAAATGGGGGAGGATTCAGCGATATTTCGAAAAGCTCAAAAGTAGGAATTGACTTTCTGAGCGAATGTTTTGAATCATTCGACTACGATAATGACGGAGATCTGGATCTGTTGGTTTCAAGTGAACTGGATGGGTATAGCCCGGTTTTTTACAACAATAAGACAATTGATCAAACCATTCCTCCCGGGAAGGGATGGTTTAAAGTGTCACTTGAAGGAACGAAGTCAAATCGGAATGGTTTTGGAGCAAGCCTGGAAATCAGGTACGGGGGGAAAAAGCAATTCCGGTTATATCATGGAGTTGGTCTGTTTTCACAGAGCATACAGCCCGTTCATTTTGGAGTAGGAACGACCACCCAAATTGATACACTACTTGTTAAATGGCCTTCGGGAGCCATTGATACCATTACCTCATTACCGACAAATATACAAATTGAAATCAAGGAGAAGAGTGGATATAAAATTTTGGCAGTGGCCAGCAGTAAAAAAGTTTACGGATGTACTGACATCAACAGCTGTTCCTATAATCCCCAGGCAACCATTGACGATGGCGTTTCATGTACATATTTAACTGCAGGACAGCTATCCGGAGCCTCTGAGTCGGACATGTTCAAAACAGAAACATACTCTTACACGGGTACCAGTGGAAATGAATTGGTTTGGACTGTTCAAAATGGGGATATCGTTGAGGGTTATGGTACGCCGAGCATTAAAGTGCTATGGGGAATAGCAGGTCAGGGTAACGTTTCTGTGTATGAGAAGGGAATTTGTTACGGGGAAGTGGTTTCAATACCTGTAAAAATCAGTGTAGATAAAACGTTTGGTCAACACTCAATTGCCAGAATATGGAATGAGGCCTTATTAGACGGTATTCGGGGCGATCTTGCCAGACCTACTGTCAATGCGCGGAATTTATTTCATACTTCAGTAGCAATGTATGATGCCTGGGCCATTTATGACAGAAATTCAAAGCCATTTTTACTGGGAAATAAGGTGGGCGATTTTGTAAGTACTTATAAAGGCTTTAATACGAGTGAAGAAAAAGTTTCAGCCAGAAATAAAACCATAAGCTATGCAGCATACCGGCTTTTAATGCATCGTTTTACCAATTCCCCAAATGTCGCAGCATCAACCGTTAGATTAAATGAAATTATGAATCAAATGGGGTATGACATCTCCAATATCAGCACAGACTATTCTAAAGGGGATCCGGCAGCTATGGGAAACTATATTGCTCAAACGGTCATTGATTTTGGACTTCAGGACGGCTCTCGTGAATCGACAGGATATGACAATGGCTTCTACAAGCCGGTGAATCCACCTCTTGATCCTACCCAACCGGGAAATCCGACACTTATAGATCCTAATCGTTGGCAGCCACTGTCTTTTAAAACATTTATTGATCAAAACGGCAATCTGATACCGGGAACAACACCTAAATTCCTCAGTCCTGAATGGGGAAGTGTCGTACCGTTTTCTCTGGGGAAGGAAGATGCTGCGATACATGGCTGGTTTACGGTATACGATGATCCCGGTTCTCCGCCGTATTTGAACAGCGCCGATGATGGAGTCGATTACAAATGGCACTTCTCTATGGTTTCAATCTGGCAAAGTCATTTAACTCCATATGATGGTGTTATGTGGGATATTTCACCAGGTTCGATCGGGAATGTGGACAGACAATCATTTCCCGGTAAATTTTCGGACTATGGTAATTTTTACAATTATTTTGATGGAGGGGATATTGGAAAAGGGCGGAAGTTGAATCCGGTTACAGGTTTACCTTATGAGCCCCAGATTGTTCCTCGGGGAGATTATACACGGGTGTTGGCTGAGTTTTGGGCAGATGGTCCTAAATCGGAAACACCACCCGGGCACTGGTTCACTATTTTGAATTACGTGAGCGACAATCCATTATTTGAAAAGAAATTTGAAGGCAAGGGTCAGGTGCTGGATAATCTGGAATGGGATGTCAAAACCTATTTTATTCTGGGAGGTGCTGTGCATGATGCAGCCATTGCTGCGTGGGGTATTAAAGGATACTACGATGGTATAAGACCTATTTCAGCTATCCGATATATTGCCGGATTAGGTCAAAGTACTGACAATACTTTGAGTAATTATAATAAACTGGGCATTCCGCTTTTAAAGGGATATATCGAAGTGGTGCAGGAAGGTGATTCACTGGCAGGAACCAACAATGAAAATGTCGGTAAAATAAAGCTTTACACATGGAAGGGGCATAGCTTTATAAAAAATCCTGCGACTGATCAGGCGGGTGTGGGATGGATATTGGCCGACAATTGGTATCCATATCAGAGACCGTCATTCGTTACCCCGCCTTTTGCCGGTTATGTATCAGGTCATTCAACCTACTCAAGGGCTGCTGCTGAAGTTATGACTCAAATTACCGGCAGTGAATATTTCCCTGGTGGCTATGGTGAATTTCTTGCCCCAAAGAACCGGTTCCTGGTTTTTGAAGAAGGACCAAGCATGGATGTTAAACTGACATGGGCAACATACCGCGACGCATCAGACCAATGCAGTTTGTCGCGAATATGGGGTGGAATACATCCTCCATGTGATGATATTCCCGGACGGATAATCGGTGAAAAAATTGGAAAGAATGCGGTTGAATTTGGTAAAACATATTTTGTCAACGACAGTATAACCGGGATATCAAAAGAGCTTCGGCCCCAGATCGGGATCTATCCCAATCCTATAGGGAACGGAGAGGATCTGAAAATAACGAATACACAGAACAATCAAATGTTTCAATTAATAGATATTCAGGGGAAGGTACTGCAGCTGAGAAAGGTGTATTATTCCGAACAGAGTAAAACTACATCATTCAGTATTGGAAATCTTTCACCGGGAATCTATCTGCTTCGTTCGGAAGGATTAGCCTGGAAAATAATGGTCAGGTAGATCCGCAATAATAGTTATTCAAAAGTAGCTATGAAAAGGACATTTTATTCTTTTTCATAGCAAAAGGAAAGTGGACTTATTGATTTATTATGGATAATCCGACTAATCTGTAATCTGGATTGACATCAGTCAGAATAGTTAGACAATTGAAGTTAAGATTCATGCAATAAAAAAAGAGTTACAAGATTTTAACCTCATAACTCTTAATTTTTAATGTAGCGAGAGGCGGGCATGATCCGCCGACCTTCCCGAAATATTCGGAACATTCTAACCAATTGAGCTGACTTCGGCATGATTCATGCAATAAAAAAGGAATTACAAGGTTAAGACCTTGTAACTCCTTGAATTTTAATGTAGCGAGAGGCGGGCATGATCCGCCGACCTTCCCGATACCATCGGGACGCACTAACCAATTGAGCTAACTTCGGCATGAATTATGCAATAAAAAAAGAGTTACAAGGTTTTAACCTCATAACTCCTTGAATTTTAATGTAGCGAGAGGCGGGCATGATCCGCCGACCTCGCGATTATGAATCGCGCGCTCTAACCAGCTGAGCTACCTCGCCATCGTTTATTGAACGTGCATCAACGCGCCTTTCGGTTTTATTTTTGCGGTGGCAAATATAGCACTTTATTTGTAGGATGAAAGACAGGGGTGAAAAAAAACCTAAAAAAGGGGGTCACAAATGGGATGGCTTTGTGTTTTAATGTTTAATTCCATATATTGCAGAAAATCAAAGATTTTATGGCTGGGAAAACAAAATTAAATTTAGAATATACTGTCAACTGCTCCCCTAAAGTCCTGTTTAACAGGCTTAGTACGGCAGCCGGACTTACTGAATGGTTTGCTGACGACGTTCGGGTAAAAGGAAATTTCTTCACATTTGTATGGGGAAGTTCGAATGAGGAGGCTGAAAAGAAGATACATAAGGAAAATAAAATGGTTCGGTACGAATGGACCGATAATGATCTGGATAAGGATGAATCGTATTTTGAGTTTGTCATTAACCAGGATGACCTGACCAATGATGTTTCGCTTACAATTGTAGATTTTGCCGATCAGGATGAAGTTGAAAATATTTCCGATCTTTGGAACTCCCAGATATCCAAATTGAAACACCTGCTTGGGTCATAAATAAGTGTGATATTCAACTTGTTATTCATATTAACACCAGTCTTTCTAATAATTTAGTTCAACATAGGCATTGACAAACTATTGTAAAAAAATATTTGTTTTATTGTTGTTTTAGCTATTAAGTGTTTTCATTTTGAAGATTCCAATGAACGTGTAATTGATGTTTCTATTGTAAAAAGAAAGAAACGAACTTGTTTAAATCGTCCGTAAAGAAAAATAAGCCTCTTATAAAACAGCCGATTAGTTCTATCGGGATTTTCACAGTTAAATAATTGGTGGATGCATTGGAGTTTCTCTTTTTAATTCTTCAAAATACCTTAGTTTTGTATTCGTTTTTTTTACGCAATCCTGAAGCATGAAGCGACTGCATAAGTTTATTATAAAGAGTTTTTTTGGTCCTTTTTTTATGACCTTTTTCATCTGTGTATTTATACTACTGATGCAATTCCTTTGGAAATATATCGATGATCTGGTTGGAAAGGGACTGGAATGGAGAATCGTTGTTGAATTGCTGACTTATGCTTCTTTTGGGTTGGTGCCTCTTGCCTTTCCATTGGCGATGTTACTGGCATCGATAATGACCTTCGGCAACCTGGGGGAGAATTATGAACTGGTGGCTATGAAGGCTTCAGGTATTTCCCTTTTCCGGATCATGAGGCCACTATTGGTGGTCACTTTGATGCTGACATTAATCGCATTTTATTTCTCAAATAATATTCTTCCAATTACAAATGCCAAGTTTTATTCCCTGATGACCAGTATAAACCAGCAAAAGCCTGAAATGATTATTAAGGAAGGGGTTTTCAGTAACGACATGCCTAACTATAGTATTAAAGTGGATCATAAGAGCAAAATCAACAACATGCTCTATGATGTTATGATATATGATCATACGGATGACCGCGGTAATGTGAAAGTGACCATTGCTGATTCGGGTAAGATGGAAATGGTAAAAGACAAGAAATACATGGCGGTTACCTTATTCCATGGACATAGCTATACAGATGAAAAGGAGAACCGAACGAGTTCAATTCGCAGATATCCGTTTAGCCGGGACTCATTTCAGAAAGAAGTAATCAACATCAATACGAGTGAATTTGAATTCAACCGTGTAGATGAAAAGCGATACTCAAGTGCCTCCAAAATGATGGGTATTTCAAGGCTTTCCACTTTTGGGGATTCACTCTTCAAGGATTATAAAATCAGACTTTGGCGGTTTATGACCTCCTTAAACTACACCCCTGAAGTAAATAGACAATTGGCCTGGCTGGCGAACCCTGTAGATTCCCTTCGTCGGAATCCAAAAATAAAACCAGTGGAGATAGTAGATTTTGAAAAGATTATTGTGAATATGAGTTCTTTCGAAAAGGAAGAACTATACCGCCGGGCAATAGGAAATGCCCGGAGCAATTCACAGGTTATCAGTCAGCAGATTGAGGATATGTATACCCGAAAGAAATATCTGAATAATTATCCTATGGAATGGCACCGGAAATTTACCCTTTCGTTTGCCTGCCTGATTTTCTTCTTTATCGGGGCTCCCCTCGGGGCCATCATCCGGAAGGGAGGTCTTGGTATGCCGGTGGTAGTGTCGATCCTGATGTTTATTGCTTATTATATTTTGATGATCACCGGAGAGAAATTTGCACGTGAAGATGCATGGTCCATGGCTGAAGGGATGTGGCTCTCATCTTTTGTTTTCTTACCTTTGGGAATCTGGTTAACCTATAAGGCAGCTACAGATTCCAGTATGATGAATATTGAAAGTTACCAACTGTTCTTCAAGAAGTTACTGAGTTTGAAATTTCTGAAGCGAAATAAACCTGAACAATAGACTGATGAGAATACTTCAACTGATGAATAAAGTGCCTTGGCCACCGAAGGATGGAGGTGCCATTGCCTGTCTGAATATGACAAAAGGATTTTCAATGCTTGGACACGAAGTGACGGTTTTAAGCATGAATACTTTAAAACACCATATCTTCATCAAAGATTTACCTTCAAATATCAGAAGTGAAGCAGATTTTAGACTTGTTGATGTTCCTGCCTCTATCAGTTGGTTTGAAGGGTTACTTAATTTGCTTTTCTCCCGGCTGCCATACAATGCAGAGCGGTTTATCTCAGACCATTACAGTGTTGAGCTTATTAAACTTTTATCAGAAAAGACTTTTGATGTAATTCAGCTTGAGGGTTTGTATCTTTGCCCATATATTCCTTTGATCAGGAAACATTCCAAAGCACTGATTTCATATCGTGCCCACAATATCGAATACGAAATATGGGAGAGAACAGCCACCTTATCTAAAGGATTTCGGTCAAATTACCTGAGGAATCTCTCAAAACGAATCAAACGTTTTGAGATCAGCTACTTAAATTCCTATGATGTCCTAATCCCCATCACTGATCGGGATGGAATAATCCTGGATTCACTAGGGAATACCAAACCGCGTCATACTTCACAAACAGGTATTGATTTTGCTTCATTGGTACCAACAGCAAAAAAGCTTGAATTCCCATCTTTGTTTCACATCGGGGCACTTGATTGGGCACCGAACCAGGAAGGTTTGATCTGGTTTTTCAGTAACTGCTGGACTAAGATCCACCACGAGAATCCTGAACTAAAGTTTTACCTGGCAGGAAGAAACGCTCCTGAATGGTTTGAACGACTTATCAAACTTGCAGGAGTTGAATACCTTGGTGAAATTAATGATGCTTACGATTTTATAAATTCGAAAGCAATCATGGTGGTTCCGCTCTTTTCAGGCAGTGGCATGCGGATTAAGATCATTGAAGGTATGGCCCTGGGGAAAACAATCGTTACTACGGATATCGGAACGGAAGGTATTCCTACTGAAAATGGAAATAACATTCTGATTGCAAACGATGCTGTTCAGTTTATCGAATCAATAAATCTCCTGATTAAGGATCGTGCACTTTTTGAACAGATTGGGAGCAATGCAATTGGCTTTATTCAGGAAAAATATGACAACCTGTCTCAGGCTGGAGCACTAGTCGATTTTTATAATAATCAAATTAAATAAAGAACTTGTCTGTGATTCTTTGCTGGGAAATAACCTTTTGGATCTCCGGATTAATCATTCTATATGCCTTTGGAGGTTATGGATTTGTATTGATCTTTTTACTGAAGGTAAGGCAAGTCTTTTTTCAGACCAAAGAGACCTATAGTGAACCAAGCGATGAAAATCTACCAGAAGTTTGTCTTATAATCGCTGCCTATAATGAACATGACTATGTTGACCTGAAAATAAGGAATTCACTTTCGCTTGATTATCCTGTCGGGAAACTTAAGATTATTTGGGTCAATGATGGATCTGATGATGGTACTCCCGAATTGGTTGCCAATTATCCTGAAGTAGTTTTATTGCATAACCCAAAACGTAGCGGGAAGATTGAAGCGATGAACCGGGGAGTTGAATTCTCCAAATCCCCGATTTTGATGTTTAGTGACGCAAATACAGTATTGTCAACAAATTCTGTTCGAGCCGTTGCCATGCATTTTCAGGATAATAGCGTTGGAGGCGTTGCCGGCGAAAAACAATTCTTTAAGAATATCGATCAACCTGTTGCTGCTGTTGGTGAAGGGTTTTACTGGAAAATTGAATCATGGCTCAAAAGGCTGGATTATCGGTTTTACAGTACTATTGGGGCAACCGGTGAGTTGTTTGCCGTGAGGCGGGAATTATTCCATCGGGTTGAACCGGATACCATTCTCGACGATTTTATGATTTCGATGAGAATCACTCAACAAGGTTTTCGGGTGGCCTATGAACCTACTGCCGTGGCATCTGAAAACGGTTCATCGAACGTGAAGGAGGAATTGAAACGTAAAGTAAGGATAGCTGCCGGTTGCTATCAATCCATGTTTCGACTAAAGAAACTACTCAACCCATTCTTTAACCTGAAATTGTTTTTTCAGTATGTATCACATAAAGTCCTTCGTTGGACTCTTGCGCCTTTGGCGTTAATCAGTTTATTATCTTCGACCATTGTTATCCTTCTTGAACAAGAACCGTTTATGGGATTCTCTGTATATGCCTTTGTGTTTTATTTACAGGTTCTGTTATACGGACTGGCTTTATATGGACTACTTTCACAGAACAAGCCGGCACGCCTGAAATATATCTATGCCCCGTTTTATTTTGTAGCTATGAACTATGCCATGTTTCAAGGATTTTTCAGGTTCCTGAAAGGCAGGCAATCCGTCCTTTGGGAAAAGTCGAAAAGGGCATAAGAATGCTTTTCCAACATTCAAACCGATAATTTTAGCTACTTTTGCGCCATATTTGAAAATCATTTTGCTGAAATGGATGAAATAAAATTGAATACGATACCCGAAGCTATTGAAGCTATCCGTAACGGACAATTGATAATTGTAGTCGACGATGAGGATCGTGAGAATGAGGGTGATTTTATTGCAGCAGCTGAGAAAGTAACTCCTGAAATGGTCAATTTTATGACCAAATATGGACGGGGCCTGGTATGTGCACCGATTACTGAAGAGCGTTGCGATGAACTTGAGCTTGATATGATGGTGGGAAATAATACTTCATCACATGAAACTCCTTTTACTATTTCAGTTGATCTATTGGGTCATGGATGTACTACTGGGATCTCTGCATCTGATCGTGCAAAAACACTCAATGCAATTGCCAATCCGAATATTAAACCAGACGAACTTGGCCGCCCGGGACATATTTTCCCGCTTAGGGCCAGGAGTAGGGGAGTATTACGGCGTGCCGGCCATACTGAAGCCGCTGTAGATCTTGCACGGATGGCTGGATTAACACCCGCAGGAGTATTGATTGAAATTATGAACGATGATGGTTCAATGGCCCGATTGCCTGAACTGATGAAAATAGCCAGCCGCTTTAAACTAATGATCATTTCCATCAAAGATTTGATCAATTACCGTATTCAGAGCGAGAGCCTGATCGAGCGTGGGGAAGAAGTTTTCCTGCCTACCAGTCACGGGAACTTTCGCATCATTCCTTTTAAACAACTGTCGAATGGTGTAGAGCATATTGCCCTTATTAAAGGCGAATGGACAACTGATGAACCTGTTTTGGTAAGAGTACATTCATCATGCATGACAGGTGATATTTTTGGCTCTAAACGATGCGAATGTGGCGAACAATTGGAGCATGCCATGGAGCTGATTGAGAAGGAAGGCAAGGGTGTTTTGGTTTACATGCAGCAGGAAGGTCGTGGAATCGGATTAATGAATAAAATTGCTGCCTATAAATTGCAGGACCAGGGAATGGATACTATCGATGCAAACATCCACTTGGGATTTGATGCTGATGAACGTGACTATGGCGTTGGGGCTCAAATCCTGCGAAGCCTTGGTGTTTCCAAAATGCGTTTGATTACCAATAATCCCATAAAACGTGTCGGATTGGAAGGTTTCGATCTTGAAGTAGTGTCAACGGTAAACATTGAGATTGAACCGAACGAATACAATCAGGCCTACCTGAAAACCAAACGTGATCGGATGGGCCATTTTTTGCAGAAGTTTAAATATTAGAACCTATGGGATTGTTTGACAATATGTTTGAGTCAGGTTATGGCGAAAAAACAGTTGAAGGCATTGATTATACAATGAGTCCTGAAGGCTACCGTATTATGACCGAACTTTACCTTGTGAAAAGAGGATATTGTTGCTCAAACGGATGTAAAAACTGTCCATATTCACCGAGGGCAATTAAAGGTAACCGGATACTTCGCCCTGAAGTTGAGCTGAAATACCATAAACAATAAATCATTATTATCTGACAATCAAAAAGCAGAAACAAAGCAATTTAGTACCCTGTTTCTGCTTTTTATACTATGTATAATCTGATTGAGATTACACTGCAGTAGAAATTACACTATTTTCCTCACCATAACTATTGGCTGCAAAATAGTCTGCCTGTGGGTCGTTTTTCCATACTGATCCGTTAATTAAATAACGAAATTCGTATGATTTACCTGTTTCCAGTTCAAGAGTTGCCGTAAAATCGTTGGTCTTTAAGGCAGTCATTGGCTCGGTTGATTTATCCCAATTGTTGAAATCACCAAGTAATTGAACTGTTTTTGCACCTGAAACCTCAGGAGCATCCAACCGGAATGAAACCTTACAGACCGGTTTTGATTTTAAAAATTGTTTCTTTAAGCTCATAATAAAAATATTAATTCAGAGTAGATTTTAACTCTACAAAAATACCTTAACCCAATGAGGTATTTTAGCCTAAACTGCTGTGTGCAAATTATTTAGTGTTATATTGATGATTAATTAACGTTGGGAAGTGTCAACTTGCTGAATGTTAGGAGGTAAGAAGTTTGTTGCTTTTGTTAACACAAGTTTAAGCGCTTCATTTACAAGGTAGTTTTCTTACATTCTATGCTTTTTATGTCTTTTTCATATTCATGTTCTTGATTTCCTTTTTAGGGCTTATCTTTACAAAAAAAAACAATGCATCCGAAAGAAATCCGCATCGTGTTTATGGGTACACCCGAATTTGCTGTTGAGAGTTTAAAGGCTCTGGTTGAAAATGGTTATCATGTCGTCGGGGTCATTACTGCACCTGATAAACCAGCTGGACGGGGCCGTCAGTTAAGTGAATCGGCTGTAAAGAAATACGCTGTTGAAAATAATCTGAAAGTACTTCAGCCCGAAAAACTCAAGAACCCGGAATTTATTACAGAATTGGAGAATCTGAAAGCTGACCTTCAAATTGTAGTCGCTTTCCGCATGTTGCCCGAGATGGTATGGAACATGCCATCCCTTGGTACTTTTAATCTACATGCATCTCTTCTGCCTCAATACCGTGGCGCAGCGCCATTGAACTGGGCGGTTATCAATGGAGAAACTGAAACGGGTGTAACCACATTTCTTCTTTCGCATGAAATTGATACAGGATTAATTCTTTTTCAGGAAAAGGTAATAATTAATGAAAATGATAATGTAGGTGATCTGCATGATAGGATGATGGATATTGGAGCGAATCTGGTCCTAAAAACAGTGAATGCCCTGGTTGAAGGCGTTGTTCAACCCATTGATCAAACTTCGCTTATTGAAGCTCAGGATAGAGTAAAACAGGCACCTAAGATATTTAAAGAGGATTGTCGCATCGACTGGACGAGGGATACCGAGTCGGTACGTAACCTGATTCGGGGCTTATCACCATACCCAACGGCATGGACTGAACTGGTTCATCCAAAGAATTCAGAAATAATAACTGCTAAAATATTTGGAGCTATCCATGAATATTCAAGTTTGCCTGCTTCTCCTGGGACCATCCAAACTGACGGTAAGAAATTTCTGAAGATTTCTTGTCCTGATGGATGGCTTTCTATTACCGATATTCAGCTTTCAGGAAAGAAAAGGATGAAAATAGATGAATTGCTGAGAGGATTTCAGCATATCAATGAATGGCTCATAAAGATGTAGAAATAAGGAAAAAGGAAAGAGGAAAAAGGAATAATTTAAGATGATCCACATTCGCTTTTACTCTTTCCTTATTACAATTTTCTATTTCTTCCGGGTAAAATTCACAATCAGAAAATAAGCGATAAAGCCAAAAGAGATGGAAACTAACTCAATTCCAAATGGTAACATGCTGTTATTCATGAAGCTGCGATAGTTATCTTCATTGGTAACACTTGGACTCATTTGATTAATGATAATGAAACCTATTCCTGCAAAGAAAGCAACCAAGCCCCATTTGAGTGAAGGATATTTATTCGCTTCCTGATTTCCAATCGTTTCAGAACCAACTTTCTGATCAAGAATGCCTGCATGGTCAAAATGCCCTGCTTTAATGATCTTTCGTTTTAGCAAGAAATCAGTAAAATTCTTCAGGATGAAATAAATTCCTGTAAAGATAACTACGGGGATAAAAAAGTCGTGCATAATTTTCAGTTTTAAGTGTTTGTATGATGTGACAACAAGTGTTTGCGAAATGTTGCAGTCCGATTGGTTTTATTTCTAAAATAAATATCTGTACTTCATGCAACATTTGGTTGATGTAAGTTGTCAAACTATCAGTATGGATGATTCTGAATTAATAGGCCAGATTTTAAGCGGGAATATGAATGCATTCACTTTTCTGGTTAACCGATACCAGAAACTGGTGATTCATATCGCCGGCCGTTTAATTCAACGTCAGGATGAAATGGAAGATGTTTGCCAGGATGTATTTCTGAAGGTGTATCAAAACCTGGGAAAGTATCGTAACGAATGTAAGTTGTCGACCTGGATTGCAACCATTGCCTACAATACCAGTATAAATTACCTGCGGAAATTTAAAAAGGGGGATGAAGTGAACCCTGATGACTCTTTAATCTTAAGAAATCTGGCTGATTTTAAATCTGCAGATTATGAACAGGCTGACCTTCACAGGTATATCAGGGAACAAATTGAACTTTTACCGGTTCAATACAGAACCGTTTTAACCTTATATCATCTGGATGAATTTTCGTACCAGGAAATTGAACTGATCACCGGAATGCCTGAAGGAACTGTAAAGAGTTACCTTTACAGAGCAAAAGCGCTTTTAAAAGAAAAGCTTAAGTTTGTTGTTGACGCAAACAGTTTACAAACCGTTAAGGAAATAAGCCATGAATAACATAGAACTCGATAAGATCATTGAAAGATCATTCAGGGATGAACCTGATTTCTTTTTGCCCGATGACTTTGCACAAAAGGTCACTTCAACTGCGATTCAACATCAGCAATGGAAATCTGATCTCTTTGAATATCTTTACTTAACTGGTATTGTCGTGTTTTTGCTGGCTATTGTTTCAGGAACTTATTATTGGATCAACAAAGAGATTCTCTTAAAGCTTTTATCAATGGTCAGAGATAACATGCTCCAGATTGTGTTTATTGCATTCCTTCTGAATTTTATCCTATTTGCCGATCGGGTATTACTGCGTTTGCTATTCTCCAGATGGAAAAGAACTTAAAGGAAATAGGAAATAGAAAAAAGGAATGAGGAAAAGGGAGAAAGGAAAGTGTAACATGCTAACCATTTTCCTTTTTCCTTTTCCTCATTCCTTTTTTCTATTTCCTATTTTCGTGGCCTTTTGTTTCGAAGATATACAATCTGACCCTTTACAGGTTCTTCTCCTTGTTTCATTCGGTTTCTGCGGAGTAAAGGTTTAAGCTTCAGGGCATACCGTTGAGCGATATAATGCATGGTATCTCCGGTATCTGCAATGTGCTGTTTATGTTTGCGATCAGCCTTTCGATATTTGGATTCGAGATAAATGATTTCATTTTTCTGAGGTTGTTTCCCTTTTTCGAAGTCGTTATACGTAGAGATTTCCCAATCTTTGAGCTTCAGCATTTTTGTTAAACTTTCGTAGGTGTCACCTTCTGCAACAACCATGGTGCGTAAGCCGTTTCGCATTTCAATCTTATGAGAAGTATTGGTTTGCGCCATTGGAGTGTTTAATGGCTTTTTGACCTCTTTTTTCTCTTGCTTAACTGATGCCAACTTATGGTTTGCGCCATATTCATCATAGAGGAATAGTTTATTATCCTCAATTATCTTGATCAGCCGTTCTGCATAAATCGGATCGGTGGCATAACCTGCCTGTTTTAAACCACGGGCCCAGCCGGCATAATCTTTTGGGTCAAGCTGAAAAAGAAAACTATACCGGCTACTCGCCATCAAGAAATTGGTGTGATCAGCATAGGAAGCTTCGGCATGAATATATTTTCGGAAACACTCCTGCTTAGAATCGTCATCATGATATATTCGTTTGCCAGTCCAGTCACTTTTACATTTAATGCCAAAATGGTTATTTCCCTTGGTAGCCAAATCACTATTTCCATTTTGCGATTCCCAGCAACCTTGTGCCATCGTAATACTGGCAGGTATACCACTGCGCTCCATCTCAGCAATAGCCAGTTTATAATATTTCTGTATGTATTCTTCTCGCGATAATTGTTTTTGCTGGGAAAACCCTACGGCATATATAAAAAGCAAAATAAAAAGTAAAGTATTTTTTATCATAAATCGTGTGTGGTTTGATTCACAAAAATAAGAAAATGTTGTTTTCTTTTGTCATTGTCAAATAACAAGTATTAATGTACATTTGGTCAAAACTGCTTAGAATGAAAACGACTGAAATAAGAATATTGGTATACGAATTCCAATCCATTGATGAATTACCTGAAAATGACCAAAAACTGCTCATCGAGGCAAAAAAAATAAGCTCACTAGCCTATGCACCCTATTCGGGGTTTCATGTCGGAGCTGCAGTAAGACTGGGCAACGGACAATTATTTTCAGGGAATAATCAGGAAAATTCGGCTTATCCTTCAGGCCTGTGTGCCGAACGTGTAGCACTATTTTATGCCAATGCCAATTATCCTGATTCTGAAGTAGTGTCTATAGCTATTTCTGCAGCTAAAAATGGTATACTGGTAAACGAACCTGTAAAACCATGTGGCTCATGCCGACAGGCACTGGCAGAAGCTGAAGTCCGGTTTGGGAAGCCTATCCGTATTATTCTGGACGGTCAGGATAAGATCCTGATACTGGATAGTGTTGAGAGTTTACTTCCTTTAAGCTTTTCAAAGAAGGATCTTGCCTGATCTGACACACAATATTGAATTTACATACCGTCAAACGCTTTATATGCAATGATATAACTTATTAGGCAGAACCTTATAACAGCCTTAATGGTGAGAACATAGCTTATAAGGAAGTAAGATGATTGTTCATTATTTTATTGGTATATGCTATACGGTTTACTTTATCCCAATTATAAATGAAGTACCAGGTTGTGTTTTTATTCCGATTGTAGGTGAATATTTTATTTTCAAATTTCAGATGTGATCTTCGAATGCAGTTTCTATGAAATGTTTTGTTGCCGATTGTTTCAATAACATCAACAATATCATCGACATAGCTTTCAGCATGTTCGATTGTGATGGTGTGTTTTTCCCACGTAATCAGGCCGTAAAGCGTATCTATTAAGTCTTGTTTTGCAAGTTGGCTATAAATAACCATTCTCCTTCAATTTGCTTTTTAAGCCTTGTTTAACTTCAGTTCTAAAATCAGAACCTTCTAGATAACCATCAGGTAGATTATCCGGGGAAATCATATTCTCAAAATGAACTACTTCAGTCTCTTTTTGAAGCTGTTTGATAATGGCCTGACCTTTTATAGTGCTGTCGTCGATGTATGCAATATGTATCATACCGTAAAATTATACATTCAAAGATAATTGATTTTGAACTGAAATTTGTACAGTATAGTATAATTTTCCTTTTACAGCTTAATGCGCCATAAGCCAATTATAATCCTTGAAAATATTGAAAGTGAGCTTCCCTTAAGTTTTTCAAAGAATTCACTGTAAAATAAAAAGGATTGCACCCTAAGGTACAATCCTTTACATCTTGGGATCAATTCAGAATTTATTGGATGTCGATCTGGCGTGAAAGATTTTCTTTATACTCCACTTTCTTTGGAAGCTCGATGGTCAGAACACCATTTTTGTGGGATGCTTTGATGTCACTAATGTTAACTTCCTTTGGCATGGCAAAAGAGCGCTGGAACGAAGAGTACCTGAATTCGGAACGAACAACTTTCCCTTTTTCAGTTTCTTCTTTTTTATCTCTCTTTTCAGAAGAAACCGTAAGGTAATCGTTCTTCAGATCAATCTTGAAATCTTCTTTTTCGAGGCCGGGAGCTGCAATCTCAATTTCAAACTTCTCACTGTTCTCATAAATATTCACTGCCGGAGTCGATTTCCATGCTCCTTCTTCAATGAAGTTCGGAAGCAAGTTTCCTTCAAAGAATTCATCAAATAAGCCTGGCAGATTTCTGCTTTTAAAAACTGGTAACATAGTTTAATCCTCCATTCTTTAAGTTATACATTGTTATTTTTGTGTTTTCATAGAGGATTATTACAAATCGTATGCCGGTAGTTATAGTGTTGATTGTAAATGACATGAAGTCATTTTGAATGTCAATATTTCAGAGAAAAGAAGGTCTCAAATGACAATATTTCAGTTTACAAAGAGACATGCTGCCAATCTTATTTACATGATCATTGTAATTAGAATTTAATTACACCTGTTTGCTTTCAGTCAGTGTTTCATTAAACATCGGAGCCAACAGGGGATAACAATGAACCATACCATTTCCTGCCTTGAGGATGATGTCAACTCCTGTCAGCATTGCTTTGATGTGGAACTTTTCTCCATCTTTAAACAACTCTTCATATACCCCCGAATTGATAGAAATATAGTATTAACCGAATACCGGTTCCGCCGGCTGACCAAACAGGCATGTTTCTTTGTCACCACAGGGATTTCCCGTGAACCGGTTACCCCTTAATTGTCACCTTGTGTATACCTTGTGTATACCTTAAGTATAGCTTGTGTGTACCTTATGTATTCAGAAATAAATAAGGTATACTTATCGTATACTTATTTTATACGAAATGTATACTTAAACAGACACTTTGAACTACCTCGGGAAGTATGCCAACCGGGCTTGGTTATTTCGGAATCAACAGTAGGCAAGGTGTTCCATACTATGAAATTTCACCGCTTCCTTTCTGTTTATTCCTTGACTGGAAATTAATCTGACATGCTATTTTGAAGAAAAATTTTGATTCAAGGTACTAAAAGCCTATTTTTGTTCCCGACAATTTACGCAATGGGGTGCCTTCCTGGTGAAAACCGGGGTAATTACAGGCTGAGATTATACCCACCGAACCTGATACGGATAATGCCGGCGAAGGGATGGCGAAAGGGAGTTACTTGCCTCATTGGTTATTTATTAACCATTTATTAGACAACAATGAAACGGATTTATTTGACATTGCTTTTGCAGTGTGCAGTGTTTTTGGCAATCGCACAATTTACACTGAAAGGAACTGTAAAGAACGACGCAGGTGTACGATTGACTGGTGCTAACCTGATGATTTCAAATAGTTTTACAGGAACAACTACTGACGTGAACGGAGCTTACCATTTTAAGAACCTCAATGCCGGAATCTATCATTTGACTATCTCCTTTATAGGATACGAAAAACAAACCCTGGAAGTGAAACTTGCCGGTGATCAGACTTTGGATGTCACCCTTAAGCAGGATAACATATTAGCCGAGGAAGTGCTGGTTTCAGCCATCCGTGTAAAGGAAAAGATGCCCGTTGCCTTTACCACTGTGGATAAATCGCAAATCAGGGATAATAACCTTGGACAGGATATCCCCTATTTGTTAAGCTTAACGCCATCTTTTGTGGCTACTTCAGATGCCGGAACCGGCGTGGGCTATACGAATTTCAGGATTCGGGGAACCGACCTGAACCGTATCAATGTAACTGTGAATGGCATCCCGATGAATGATGCAGAGTCGCATGGTACCTGGTGGGTAGATATCCCCGATCTGGCATCTTCAACAGATAATATTCAGGTGCAACGCGGTGTGGGTACCTCAACCAATGGGGCGGCTGCTTTTGGCGCAACGATAAATCTGCAGACGACCACCATTAACAAAGATGCATCGGCAGAGTACAGTACTTCCGCAGGATCATTTGGTACCATGAAAAATACTGTCGGGGTAAGCACAGGTCTTATCAAGGAGAAATTTACATTCGATGCACGCCTGTCGAAAATTAGTTCCGATGGCTTTATCGATCGCGCTTCATCTGATTTAAAATCCTTTTTTGTTTCCGGGGGATATTTTACAGGTAATACGATACTGAAAGTCAATGTTTTTTCAGGATTGGAGCAAACCTACCAAGCGTGGAACGGCGTACCATCTGTAAGATTGAATAACGATCTGGCAGGAATGCAGCGTTATGCCGATGATGGATTGTACACTCAGAAGCAGGTAGACGAAATGATCAGTTCCAACAGCAGAACATACAATCTATACACTTACCCTAATCAGGTGGATCATTATCAGCAGGATCATTATCAACTATTGTTTTCGCATAAGTTTGATGAGACAATGAACCTGAATGCCAGTATGTTTTATACCAAGGGTATAGGATATTATGAAGAATACAAAGAAGATCAGAAACTGGCTGACTACCTGATTACACCTCCTGTTATTGGCGGAGAAACTATCACAAATTCAGATTTGGTTCGACGTAAATGGCTTGACAATGATTTCTATGGAATGACTTTTTCTTTTAATCGTAAACAAGAGACCAGTGAATTTATCTTTGGTGGCGGATACAATGTTTATGACGGGAATCAATATGGAAATGTTATCTGGATGCGGAATGCAGGTAATTCAGAAATAAACCATGAATGGTACCGGGGGACAGGTCTGAAGAAGGACCTCAACCTATATGTCCGATACAATTATATGCTTGCTGAAAACCTGAATCTGTTTGTTGATATGCAATATCGTAATATTGCATACGACATCAATGGTTTAAACGATGATTTGCGCGATTTGACACAAACACACAACTTTGAGTTTTTCAATCCTAAGGTTGGTCTATATTACAAGTTAAATGAAAAACAAAACCTTTATCTCAATTTTGCCCGTGCAAACAGGGAACCCAACCGCGACAATTATGTGGATGCTACTCCAAAGGGAACGCAACCCAGTTCCGAAACATTAAACGACATTGAACTGGGCTATAAATATACTACAAAACGTTTGGCTTTAGGAGTGAATGCCTACTATATGCTTTACAATAATCAGTTGATATTGACTGGTCAGATCAATGATGTTGGCGCTCCCATTATGACCAATGTAGATCATAGTTACCGTGCAGGAGTGGAACTTTCGGCTGGAATGAAAATCACGGAAAAGATCAAATGGGATGTCAATCTGACACTGAGCAGAAACAAGATTAAGAACTTCAATGAATTTGTGGATGACTGGGACACTGGCGGACAAATCGAAAACAAGCTTGGAACAACCGATCTTGCCTTTTCACCTGATATTATTGCCAACAGTCAGATTGTTTGGATAGCAGCAAAGGGGTTTAACGTCAGTCTTCAATCCTATTCGGTAAGCAAACAGTATATTGACAATTCTTCGAGCAACGACCGTAAGCTGAACGGTTATCTATTGAATAATCTCAATTTCACATACCATGTCCACCAGAAGTTCGCCAAAGAACTAAATTTACACCTGTTGGTGAATAACATTTTTGATACCAAATATGAGAATAATGCCTGGGTGTATTCGTACATGACGGGAGGTAAACGCTTCGCAATGGACGGTTACTTTCCACAGGCAGGAATAAACTTCCTGGCAGGATTGGATATTAAATTCTAGCACTAAACATGTCCGTCGGCTAAAGCCAGACGGCAAAGGATAAAGCTTCGATAATCAGTTGAGCAACTATCCTTTGCCGTCTGGCTTTAGCCGACGGACATATTTAGAATCACTGATTCATATCTTTCAAGATCTTTTCTACTTCTGCTTCAGTTTTGTGAAGCTTATCCTTACAGATGGTAATCAGAATCGAGACCCGGTTCACCTGCTCCGAAAGTTCATCCACATCCAGTTCTTCGTTTTCAATCTTCTCCAGAATCTCTTCTATTTCTGTAATTGCTTCTTTGTAAGTTGCTTTTTTCGTTGCCATATTATATAGTTTCAAGTTTCAAGTTCAAAGTTTCAGGTTTCGCTTTAATGATGTATTGTGAGGCTTAAGGAGTCATGTCTGGGTGGGTAGTTTTTTCCACTTTACTTTCAACAGTTCCATCACTCAGACGGGTTTCTAACTGATCGCCTTTATTTAACTGATGTACCGATTTTATGATCTTCCCATTCATCATTGTAAGTGAATAACCTCGTTTCAGGATGTTCTGAGGATCAACCAGACGAAGCTTTTCATGAATGGAACTCAGGCTTTTCTTCTCTCTCTGAATTTGATCCAGTGTGCGGATCTTGACCAAAGACTTAAATTGATTGATCAGGTTTTTATTGTTCAGGATTTGTTCCCGGAATACGAATCTTAGTTTATTTCCTGATTGATCAAGCAAATGGTTTTGTCGGGAAACAAACCGACTGGTTTGGTTTCTTACTCCAATCGTTAATTGTCGAAGCTCTGATTGTTGGTTTTTCAGGAAGGCTTCCGACTGGTTTGCCAGTTGAATTCGTGCTATAGTAAGCCGGTTTTGCTGTGCGACGATCATTTGACTGACGAGTTGATTTAACTGATCTGCCGCATCATTCAGCCTTGTTTTGTTATCTTCAAGCTGATCAGTTACCAGTTCTGTAAAATGTTTCTCCAGTTCCTTCAGTTCCTGGGAAAAACGAAGAGCACCCGATATCAGGAATTCAGCCACTGCAGTCGGTGTTTTCATGCGCGTATGAGCCACCAGATCGATCACGGTATCATCTTTGTCATGGCCAATACCGGTTATCACAGGAAGCGGAAATTGTGCCACGTGGGATGCCAGTTCATAATGATCGAAACAAGCCAGATCAAGTTGTGCACCACCTCCACGAATAATAACCACCGCATCAAATAATTCCTCATACTCAAAGATAAGATCAAGAGCATTCATGATGCTTTGAGGGGCTTCGTTTCCCTGCATCACTGCTTCAAACAGTTTAGTGTAAAATACGAACTGATGCGGATTGTTATGTAACTGATCCATGAAATCCTGCAAACCTGCAGCAGTAGGCGAAGAAATAATTGCAATGCGTTGAGGAACCAAGGGCAATTCAAGTTCCTTGTTCATTTCGAAGACCCCATCTTCCTGAAGCCTTCGAATGATTTCACGGCGTTGCCGGGCCATATCACCGAGTGTATAAACAGGATCAATATCCCTGATATTCAGACTGAATCCATAAACTTCATGATATTCTACCTTCGCCTGTAATAAAACTTTGAGTCCTTCAGTAAATGTTTGTCCTGTTGTGGTTTCAAAATAAGGACGCATCATCCGAAAAGTATAGGACCAGATCGTTGCACG
>TBL_comb47_HYPODRAFT_10001249_pt1 | contig 33116 bp, 23 predicted proteins | sample TroBogypolimnion_40_FD_10682 | JGI IMG/M metagenome (IMG submission 10682)
CTTTGTTTCTCCGGCAATCAGCCAATGGACTGCCCGGCAATACTCTGTTTTCCCGGCCCATAGGCCACATAAGACCCATAGGACTCATTCCGGACTCCATCGCGTAATTAAGTGGATAGAAAAGCCCTATTTTTAAAATTATAAGTTTTGTCTTCGTTTTCAGGATTTCTTCTGAATCCTGACTTCTTCCCGTTACATATATAGTAATTTTGTCAACAAAGACGACGACGCTACACTCAAAGAATGCGGTAAAATGCCTTTTTGAAACTCATGCTTTTTCCGGCGTTTTTTATGATTGCAACGCAATCTTTGGACTGCGGCGACCCTGCGCCGCTTTGGCTTACGCCTGAAGCAGGAGAAAATTATAGCAAGAGGTTGACTATGCCCTCAAAAGCAACTTTTATAAAAATGGCAACATGCGTAATATTTCCACCAATGATTACTTTTGGTATTGCATGTATATTTCTGGGATTACTGGGAAGTTGCATTACAGCCGGAGCGCCTGACAAAAAACAAGTTCTGGCAACGCAGTTCATGTTATCTTGCGTTTGTATGTTTTTTGTTGGGAGATATAGTTATTCAAAAACGGGGATTGAATTATGGGCCATATATACTCTATAAGGTTGAAAATTTAACATAGACGAGCAGGATTGTGGATTGGATTTTTTCGATCCTACTGACAGGCGATATGAATATCGCCGGAAGGAGGATCGGAAAAATACGGACGCAAGACACTCGTCCCGCGTCTGCGGGATTGCGATCTTTTGAGTTTGGATTCGCACTCTTCGAGGCCTTCGATACCCCGGTATCGGCAGCCTCTCAGAATACGAACCAATTCTCAAAATCTTCGCAATCTATTTTAAAATTTCAACCTTATAGAGTATAATTCCCCTGTCGCCAGAAATTGGATATTCGCTTCAAAAATATCTATCAGAGGCCGAAAAACTTTTTCGGTTCGCTGTAGGACATTTTCACTGCCAGGTTTTCGGCGATTTCCGGCGGCATCTGGCCATCCTCGACCATTTTGCCCAGCACCCCGGACAGGATGCGCCGGAACATCTCAAACCTTGAGCCGTAGGAGAGCAGTTTGCGGGAATCGGACACCATGCCGGCGAAGTTTGACAGCAGATCCACCGAGCCGATATACTCCAACTGACGTTTCATGCCGACTGGAGTATCGCACAGCCACCAGGCGGAACCGAGCCGGACTTTTTCGCCGAAAGCGCGGGAAATTGTCGCCAGCGTGGCCTGATGCGTGGCATCCAGACAGTACAGCACCACTTTCAACCGGTCGTTGAAACGGTTGAGGAATTTGATCAGCGCCGGCATGTGATCCTGGAAATGGTTGCTGATATCTCCGCCGCAGTCCGGCCCGATGCTTTTGAACAGCACGTCGCGGACGTCTCTTACCGCGCCCATGTGCAGTTGGCAGACCCAGCCTTTGGCCGCGTTCATTTCGGCGACTTCACCCATGAAATAGCCCATGTAAACGCCGGTTTCGGCGCAGGATACGGTTTCGCCGTTCATAGCCTTGCGGAATATCGCGTCGGCGTCTTCGAGTTTAGCATCGCAGGACGGCGGCACTTCAATGCCGTGATCGCTGGCAACGCAGCCGTGTGCCGCGAAATAGTCGTGGGAGAGTTGCAGCGCCGCGATCAGGTCTTTTACCGACTTGATGCTGACGCCGAAACGTTCGCCGACTTTTCCGATATATTCCCGCCAGCCGGGAGCAAATATTTTCATGGCTTTATCCGGACGCCAGGTCGGGCGGATGAGGGTTTTACCGACAGCCTGGTTAACCACGCCATGCTCTTCCAGCATATCGACCGGGTCGTCGGTCGAACACATCGCTTCGACGCCAATCTGCTGGAGCAGTTGCAGCGGACGTTTGTCAGGACGGGCGAGGACGCTGTTTATCTCTTCCCATAACGCCTTGCCGGTATCAGGTCCCAGCAGCGTATTGATGCCAAGATAGCGGCGCAGGTCCAGATGAACCCATTCATAGACCGGGTTGCCGGCCACATCCGGAAACACCGAAGCCAGTTTCAGCCACTTTTCTTCCGGCGACCTGGAACCGGTCAGGTATTCTTCGGCGATGCCGCATTTTCTCAGCACTTCCCAGACATAATGGTCGGTGGCGGCAAATAATTGCCAGGCATTCGGATAGTTGCAGTTTGCGGCGATTTCCTTGACATTCGCATGATTGTGCGGGTCGAGAATCGGTAAAGATGCTATTTCCGCATAAATTTTCATTCCGGCATTATTGCCGATTAAATAGTTGTCCCCAAGAAAGTTCATTTATAATCTCCAAGTAATAGTTACGCTAACGTTGGCATAATAATATAATCCAGAAAAAACGCAGGCAAAATCCGAAACCAGAAAAAAATTAAAATTAACCATAGAGACATCCCGCGGCAGCGGGAACACAGAGGAAAGCCTGACTGTGGACTGTGGCGCAATCATAAAAAGTATTCGAATTTCTGCCTTAAAAACTATGACTTTTCAGGAACGCGTCAACCGCTTCGGCCATTTTTCTGCCGGCGGCGATGGCTCTGACCACCAGGGAGGGGCCCGCGGCAATGTCGCCGGCGGCAAAAATGCCATGCTCCGAAGTTTGTCCGTCCTGATCGACGGCGACGTTGCCTCGGGCGTCCAGCTTTACGCCGAACTGCTCGATGGCGCCGAACTTCTGCGGCCCGGTGAATCCCATTGCCAGCAGTACCATGTCGGTTTCCAGAGAAAATTCCGAACCCGGAACTTCTTTCATTTTAGTCGGACGTCCGAGTTTATCGGTTTCCCATGCGACTTTTACCAGATTCAGCTTTTTAATATTGCCGCTGCCGGAGAAGCTTTTGGTCAGCACGTCCCACATCCGTTCGCAGCCCTCTTTGTGGCTGCTGGAAGTGCGGAGCTGATACGGCCACTGCGGCCAGGGAGTGGATTCATGGCGTTCCGCGGGGGGCTGCGGCATGATCTCGATCTGGGTTACCGATTTGGCGCCCTGCCGCAAAGCGGTGCCGACACAGTCGGAGCCGGTATCGCCGCCGCCGATAACCACGACTTTCCGGCCTTTCGCCAGAATGTCCTGTCCTTTGACCGGTTCGCCGGCAACGCGGCAGTTCTGCTGGTGCAGATAATCCATCGCGAAATGGATGCCGTCGAGTTCCCGTCCCGGAACCTGGAGGTCGCGGGGCGTTTTCGCGCCGTTGCAGAGGCAGACGGCGTCAAAACGGCTCTTCAGATAACTGCCGGCAATGTCTTTGCCGATTTCGACGCCGGTTTCAAAACATACGCCTTCCGCCGTCATGAGATTAATCCGGCGCTGGACGACCGCTTTGGACAATTTGAAGTCCGGAATGCCGTAGCGGAGCAGTCCGCCGGCGTATTTATCCTTTTCAAAGACCGTGACGGTATGGCCTTTTTTGTTCAGGGTATCGGCGACCGCCAGACCGGCCGGGCCGGAGCCGACAACGGCGATTTTCAGGCCGGTTCTCATCACCGGGGGCGAAGGCTTTATCGCGCCTTCATTAAATCCTTTTTCAACCAGCCACAATTCCAGTTGGCGGACGGAAACCGGGCCGCTGTGGATGCCGATGGTGCAGGAAGTTTCACAGAGCGCGGGGCAGATTCTGCCGGTAAATTCCGGGAAGTTGCTGGTGGAAAGCAGTATTTTCAGCGCTTCCCGCCAGTGTCCGCTGTAAATGAGTTCATTAATTTCGGGAATGACGTTGGCCAGCGGACAGCCGCAGCCGTGGCAGAACGGAACGCCGCAGTTCATGCAGCGCGCAGCCTGCAGCAAGACCTGCTCTTCACTCAAACGGACCTCGACTTCATTAAAATCTTTGAGCCGCTCTTCGACCAGCCGGTATTCCGGTTCCTGTCGCTGTATTTCAATAAAACCTTTTGGCTTTCCCATATATCACCTTCAGTTTATCAGTTAATTGTTTTCAATTTTACGTTCGATTTCTTCGTCTTCCTTGAGCATCTGACCCAGCGCTTTCCGGTAGTCAATCGGGAAAACCTTGACGAATGCCGGAAGGCAGTCTTCCCATTCATCCAGAATCGCTTTGGCCTTCGGGCTGCCGGTGGCGGCGAGATGTTCCTCAAGCAGCGACTTCAGTTCGGCGACATCCGCCGGCGGCAGGACTGGTTCCAGGTCAACCATGCTGAGATTGCATCGCTGGTCGAAATCGTTATTCTCATCGTAAACATAGGCGATACCGCCGCTCATCCCGGCGGCGAAGTTGACGCCGACAGGCCCCAGCACAACCACGCGGCCCCCGGTCATGTATTCGCAGCAATGATCGCCCACACCCTCAACCACCGTGATCGCGCCGCTGTTGCGGATGGCGAACCGTTCACCGGCCTGGCCGTTAATAAACAGTTTGCCGCCGGTCGCCCCGTACAGCAGGACATTGCCGGCAATAATGTTTGCTTCAGGCAGGAAATCGATCTTTTCCGGCGGGCGGACGATGATTCTGCCGCCGGAGAGCCCTTTGCCGACATAATCGTTGGCTTCGCCGATGAGCGTAAAAGTCACGCCGTGCGCCAGAAATGCGCCGAAGCTCTGTCCGGCGCAACCCCGGAAAGTTATATTGATGGTGTCTTCGGGCAAACCGTCATTGCCGTATTTCCGGGCAATCAGGCTGGACATCATGGTGCCGACGGTACGGTCAACATTGCAGATAGTTTCTTCGAATTTGACCGGCGTCTGTTTTTCAAGCGCGTCCTGAATTTTCGGAATCAGCTTGTGGTCATAAGCTTTGGCAATGCCGTGGTCCTGCGACTTCAGGCAGCGCACCGGCAGGCTCGAATCCCAGGAACGTTCAAATATTTTCGAGAAATCGAGATTTTTAGCTTTCCAGAAATTGACCGCCTCATTAAATTCCAGCATGTCGGAACGTCCGACCGCCTCTTCCAGCGACCTGAAACCGAGCAGCGCCAGATATTCGCGCACTTCTTCCGCGATGAACATCAGGAAATTCTGGACATGTTCAGGCTTGCCCCGGAACAGTTTGCGCAATTCCGGGTCCTGGGTGGCAACGCCGACCGGACAGGTGTTGGAATGGCATTTGCGCATCATCACACAGCCGATGGAGACCAGCACCGTGGTGGCAAAGCCGAATTCCTCAGCGCCGAGCAGCGCGCCGATAATCACGTCGCGCCCGGTTTTAAGCTGGCCGTCAACCTGCACCCGGATGCGGTCGCGGAGGTTGTTAAGCACCAGCGTCTGTTGAGTTTCCGCCAGGCCGAGTTCCCACGGCAAACCGGCATGTTTGATCGAAGTGAGCGGGGAAGCGCCGGTGCCGCCGTCATGGCCGCTGATCAGCACCATGTCGGCATGTCCCTTGGCCACGCCCGCCGCAACCGTGCCGACTCCGACTTCAGAGACCAGTTTAACCGAAATCCGGGCGGCGGTATTGGCATTTTTCAAGTCGTAAATCAACTGCGCCAGGTCTTCAATCGAATAGATGTCGTGGTGCGGCGGCGGCGAAATCAAAGTGACGCCGGGCGTCGAGTGCCTGACTTTGGCGATTACCTTATTGACCTTATGGCCCGGCAGTTGCCCGCCTTCGCCGGGTTTCGCCCCCTGGGCGACTTTGATCTGGAGTTCGCGGGCATTGACCAGATATTCGCCGGTAACGCCGAATCTGCCGCTGGCAACCTGTTTGATTGCGCTGCAGAGACTGTCGTTGTTCGCCAGCGGTTTATATCTTTCCGGGTCTTCGCCGCCTTCGCCGCTGTTGCTCATGGCGCCGAGCCGGTTCATGGCGATGGCGATCGTCTCATGGGCTTCCTTGCTGATCGAGCCGAAAGACATGGCGCCGGAAACAAACCGACGGACAATCTGAGCCGCGGTTTCGACTTCCTCCAGCGGAATCGAATTGACTTTTTTAAATTTGAACAGGCCGCGCAGGGTACACAGATGTTTTTCCTGCCGGTTGATATATTCCGCATATTCCCGGTATTTCTGCCGGTCGTTGTTGCGCACCGCCTGCTGGAAAGTGGAGATCGTCTCCGGCGTCCAGAGATGCGCTTCGCCATTCTGGCGATAGTGATAGTTGCCTCCGGCGTCCAGGATTTCCGGCATCCCCGGTTCCGGCTTGAACGCCTTCAAATAGCGGGCATGAGCCTCCATGGCAATTTCTTCGTAGCCGATGCCGCCGATGCGCGAAGCGGTTCCGGTAAAGATCTCATTTATCATCTTTTCATCAAGCCCGACGGCTTCAAATACTTGCGCGCCGCGATAGCTGCGCAGCGTCGAGATACCCATTTTCGACATGACCTTGAGAATACCCTTGCAGACCGCGCTGATATAATTCTCTATCGCGGTGGTGGTATCCACTTTTTCCAGTTGTCCGTCCTCAACCATGTTCGTTACGGTTTCCAGCGCCAGATAGGGGTTGATCGCGGTCGTGCCGTATCCCAGCAGCAGCACATAATGCATGATTTCCCTGGCTTCACCGGTTTCCAGGACCAGCCCGGCGCTGGTGCGGAGTCCGCATTTGCTCAAATGCCGGTTGACGGCGGCAACGGCCATCAGCGACGGGATCGGCGCATGTCCTTCATCCAGTCCTCTGTCGCTGAGGATGATTACGCTTTTGCCGCTTCTAACGGCGTCTTCAGCTTTCCGGGCAAGTTCTTCAATCGCCGGCTTCAGTCCTTTGCCGTTGTTGCCGGAGTAAAATCCCATCTGAATAGTGGCCGCCTGGAACGACGGAATCCGGGAAGAGCGCAGGCGTTCCAGGTCTTCATTCGTCAAAATCGGGTTTTTAAGCTTGACCAGGTGGGCGTGAAGCGGTTTTTCATCGAGGATATTGCCCTGATTGCCGATATAAGTCATCAGGCTCATGACCAGTTCCTCGCGGATCGGGTCAATCGCCGGATTGGTAACCTGCGCGAACAACTGTTTGAAGTAATTGAACAGCAACTGAGGCTTTTCCGAAAGCACCGCCAGGGCGGCGTCATTGCCCATCGAACCGGTCGGTTCGTGCGCGGTCATGGCCATCGGCTTGATAATCATATTAATGTCTTCGCGGCTATAGCCGAAAAGCATTTGATGGCGGATGATGTCTTTGCTGACTATCGTCGGCACCACCGAGTCAAACAGCCCGTGCAGCGAAATCTTGTTCTCCTCAACCCACCGGCGGTAAGGTTGACGCCTGGAAACCAGATTCTTGATCTCCGCATCAAACATCACCCGTTTCCGGCGGAGGTCAACGTAGATCATCTGACCGGCGCCGAGACGACCCTTTTTTACCACATTCTCCGCGGGAATATCCAGCACGCCGGTTTCCGACGCCAGCACGATAAAATTGTCTTTGGTAATGGTATAGCGCGCGGGACGCAGCCCGTTGCGGTCAAGCATCGCACCGACGGCTTTGCCGTTGGAAAACGCGAGGGCGGCCGGGCCGTCCCACGGTTCCATCAAACCGGAATGGTATTCGAAAAACCCGCGCAAATCGTGTCCGAGGTGGTAGTCTTTGCCCCAGGCCTGGGGAACCAGCATCATCATCGAATGCGGCAGACTTCTGCCGGCGTTCACAAATATTTCCAATGCGTTATCGAGGCAGGCGGAATCGCTTTGCCCCTCCTGGACTATCGGCAGCAGTTTCTTAATGTCCCCGCCGAAAAGCCCGGACTCAAACGAATTTTCCCTGGCTTTCATCTGGTTGATGTTGCCGCGCAGGGTGTTGATCTCGCCATTGTGCGCCAGGTAACGGAACGGCTGCGCCAGCGGCCAGGTCGGGAAAGTATTGGTGCTGTAGCGCTGATGCACGATCGCCAAGGCGCTCTTCAAGTCCTTGCTGTTCAGGTCAGGAAAAAATTTAGGCACCTGCGGCGCCATCAGCAGCCCTTTGTAAATGATAACCCGGCAGGAAAGACTGACCACATAAAAACGGTCGCCCGCGCCGGTTTCGGCCTGAACCGTCTTTTCAATCATCCGGCGGATAACATAAAGTTTACGCTCAAACGCGACATCATCTTTGTCGTCCTTGCTGGCGGCGATAAAGAATTGCTTGATGTCAGGACGGGTATCACGGGCGATTTTGCCAAGAGACTTTTCATCGACGGGAACATCTCTCCAGCCAAGAAAACGGCGGCTTTCGCCGGTGACCGTGTCGCAGATTATATCCATGCATTTTTTACGCAGTTTCTCATCCTGCGGCAGAAACACCATGCCGACCGCATATTCACCGGCAGGGGGCAGCTCAAAGCTCAATCCCGCGCCGCGAAAAAACTCATCCGGAATCTGCAACAGAATCCCCGCGCCGTCACCGGTGTCGGGATCGCCGCCGGCCGCCCCGCGATGCAGCAGCCGCTTCAGGACTTCTATGCCATGCTCAACAATTTTATGCGATTGTTTTCCGTCAATGTTCGCGACAAAACCAACCCCGCAAGCATCGTGCTCGTTTTTGAAGTCATACAGCCCGCGCTGGTCAGGATGATATCTGCTTTGCTGGCCCGTTTGATCCATTTTTCCTGTCTCCTTGATATATTAATTTTACTTTAAATTTCAATAATCTGTAACTGTAGTAACATTTTCCATGCCACAATAATATATTATTGCGTAAATAGTTTATTACAAAAGAATTATGCCTTTTATACAGATCATCGCATCCTGGAAATGATTACATTTTGGTAATACAAAATTGTAATCATGACATTTTTGTAATGTTCGGGATAAGGAAATTAAAAGGGGTATCGAAGAAAAAACTGACTTGCATAAAAAATATGCAAGTCAGTTTATAATAAGCAATTTATTGCTGAAAAACTTATTTCTTCTTGCCGGCAGCAGGAGCATTCTCATTTTTCTGGAGAACACCGGCTTCAAGCAGCTTGTCAATAAGGTTTTGCATGGAATTGAACGCGTTCAGAAAGCCCTGCGGCGGCATGATGATGCGTTCTTTGCACAGGGGGGTGGGCTCGCCCTTACCGTCGGCAGCCGGCTGAAGAGTAACGAAATCGAATCTTACCATTCCGCCCGCAAAGTGAATTTGGCCGATTCCATCCGCATAAATTTCAGTTTTGACATTGACGTCCATAATCGAATTCTCCTTTTTCTATTTGGTTAGCATGTCTCTTACATAAAATGAATAGAAAGCTATTATACTGTATAAAAATAAGTTATGCAAATGCCGGGTTTAAGATTAATGTTCGAAATCATCCGTCAGCGGTTTGAACCATTGTCCTTGCGGCTTGTGTTAATTATGCCGTAAATGACACATATAATCATCGCAATGATATTCAGCCAGTAAGCTGCGTTGATTGACCAGTCGCCTATTTCCTGCGCCATCTTGCGCCCCTCCAACGTTTAATTTTCCATCCGGAAATACGGCCTTCGAAGCACAATAATATTCCCTGATTTAAACTAATGCGTAAAGTCGCTCCGGGCAAGCTGAACAACCATTTTTTCTGCCGGAAATAACATATTAGCGTCTTTCCAAGTTTGCTTTAAACGCCGCAAATAGTATCTTATTATTTCAGAATAATTTATAAACAGCGGCTCGCCCGGCGCGGTCTGAAACATATAACTTAATGAGGACATAAAATGCTTCGCACAATGAAACTGCTTGTAATATTTGCCGCATTTGCGGTGGCCGGCTGTGAAAGCCTGAATCTGTCATGGGATGACATTCTTGGACGAGACAAGAACGGCAACACCACTGCCGAGTCCGCCACCGGCAAATATGAACCGAAATATGCAATGACCTTTCACCAGGTGGTGGAGTACCCCAGGGCGGAATCCATTGAAAAAGAGGTCGTTACTTTCGACGGCAAAAAATTATATATCAACTCCAACTTTTTCGTCTCCAGCCGTGAAGTAATACGGGCGAAGATGATTGAGCGGAAAGACCAGAAAGACTTCTATGACTTGTCCTTGAATTTGAGCAGACGCGGCAAAATGAGATGGATGAACATGGTGGTCAATTTCAGAAATTCCGAGATCGCGATAATGCTCGACGGCATGTATTACCGGTCGTTCACCCCGGAAGTTATTACTGATGAAGACACCGAATGGGTGCTGGTCCCCGGCCCGTTCGACCCGGTTACCGCCAAAGGCATCGTAAAATATGCCGAAAAGAATTACGATTATTACAACCCGGACAGCAGAAAGTCGTTTTAAGCCGCAATGCTGATTTCTCAGTTGAGCAGTTCTAAATTTCTAAAGTTTTCACACTCTCGAACTCTCGCAATTTAGAACCCGCACTTCCCCTGTCTCATTTTGGACACACCGTCCGAGACGGACGGTGCTACAGTCAAAACTCATTTTGGACATCATCTACCCTCATTCCGGACACACCGTCCGAGACGGACGGCACTACAATAAAGCCCATTTTGGACACCATCTACCCTCATTTTGGACACACCGTCCGAGACGGACGGCGCTACAATAAAGCCCATTTCGGACACCACCTACCCTCATTTTGGACACTCCCGTCCGAGACGGACGGCACTACAATAAAGACCATTTTGGACACCATCTACCCTCATTCCGGACACCATCCTAACGGGAAGGCCGCAAAGGCGGTCCAACATTCCGTAGACTTTAGAGAGCATTTAAGCACAACCGTTTTAACGTTTAATAAAATTTTCAAACAACTCTTTCGACAACTGGTTAAGATTTTCGTTAACTGATAATCCCGCAGTTGCAGAAACATTTTGGACACCATCTACCCTCATTCCGGACACACCGTCCGAGACGGACGGCACTACAATAAAGCCTTCCCGCATTCGCGGGAGACACATACATTTTGGACACCCCGTCCGAGACGGACGGCACTACAACAAACCCACACTCCGAGACATTGGAGTCTCGTTGAGCATAATGTTTTACCGTTTTCATAACCACTCCGAGACATTGGAGTCTCGTTGAGCAGAACGTTTTTCATTTTTTCATTTTCTCGCTTTTCTCGCTTTTCTCGCTTTTCACTTTTCTCGCTCCTTCCCCCCCACTCCGAGACTCTGGATAGCCGTTGAGCATAACGTTTTTCATTCTTCATATACATTTCCGAGTGTTTAGAGACATCTCCAGTATGGCGGTTTTGCCAAAACCGCCTTTCTGCCAGTTTCGGCAAAACTGGCATACTTTCCCGGTTTTTTTAATTTTCAATTTTCAATTGTCCCTACACCTATAGTGATTTTGTCAATCAAAGAATGAGCAAAGGATTTAAAATAAAGATGTTAAATCAAGTTTTGTGAAAATTTAAACAGGGCTTGCCCCCCGTAGGCGTGGATGGACACGTATCGCCGGCATTGACAGTCTGTCCGGGTTTGCTTGCCCCCCGTAGGCGTGGATGGACAGGATTAACAGGATTTTTATTATAATTCATTATTTATCCTGTTTCAATGCCTGGCGCTTCATCTCCGGCAGTTGTAGATTTATCCCTCCCCTTTATGCGTTGCCCAATATATCGTCTTTTTCTGCCGGTCATCTATTTTCAACTTGGATATCTCTGTTATTTTTCAAAGCGTTACAATCTGTAACGGGTTCATTCCGGATATTTCTGTAAACAATCAAGTAAAATCATTACTTTGCGGGCGGGTTACAGAATGACCAGACCTTGCTGGCGCTGCTGGCCGTATTTCGTGTTTCGTTGCTCATTTAATCTTTCTTTCTGTTAAGAATACTTAACAGCACTTGTTTTACCGTTGCCATCTCTTCCGGTCTGCTCTCAGCGATAAACAGCGTAATAGCCGCCAAGGCGTCATTGCTGATAAGCGTTTCGCCTGTATTGTTGTACAAAAGTCCGTTTTTCTCAAGGAAAAACAAAAAGCAGGCCGCTGCTATCCGCTTATTGCCATCAACAAAGGAATGATTTTTTACGACTAGATACAGAAGCATGGCGGCTTTTTCTTCTATGGATGGATATACGTCTGATCCGCCAAAAAACTGATAAATTTGGGCAACCGAGCTTTCGAAACTTGCATCCTTCTCTTTACCGAAAAGGTCAGAGGAAAAATCGGAACGCATGGCTTGTATCAGATTCATGAATTCATCAAGCTGGATACGCACAGCGGGGCGAGTGGTTTTGCCGGTTTTATCGAGACACTCATGGTCATAATCGTCCAGCAGAGATAGTCCGTGGGAAAAACCATCCAAAATGGCAGTCAATTTCTTGGCGTCATCCAGAGAATGCGCTTGCTGTTCGATGGAACGGCGAAGTATGCTTATGCCAGATTTTAAATATTGAAGCTCAAGTTCACGTTCTTTCAGGCGATTCTGGTTGATACTGTAGCCTTCAACCAGATATTCTTTCAGGCGTCTGGTGGCCCACTGGCGAAATTGTGTGCCGCGGATACTGTTAACCCGGTAACCGACGGAAATAATAGCGTCAAGATTGTAGTATTCCAATTCACGACTTACAGATCGCTTGCCTTCATCCTGAACTGTTGCAAAAAATGCAACAGTTGCCTTGCGATGTAATTCCCTTGATTCATAAATACTCTTCAAGTGCCTGCTGACGCCAGACTTATTAACCTGAAAAAGCTCTGCCATTTGCTGTTGGGTAAGCCACACAGTATCGTTCTCGAACCTGACTTCCACTTGGGTTTGGTTCTCTTCGTTTTGATAAATAAGGATGTCGCTCATATATCTCGCCTTATTATTAATTAAATCTTAATATCAATCTTCCCAATGTGTAATTCAATATTATTGGGAATAAATTCATTGCCGGGCAATTGGCCTATATTTAACGGCTTTCCACTGTGTATTATCTTATGCTGGCCTTTGCTGAGATATTCAATAAACTTATTCAAGTCTTCCTGGTTTTTAGCGTGTTTTTTCATATCAATTTCAGCAGAAATAAAGGTTTCAACAACAAACACCGCAGTTTTGGCACCCTGTTTTTCAGCTTCCGCAATCGTACCTGCGACAGCGGTCAAAAGCTGATAGCGCAACGCTAATTCCTCTTGATTCGAGTTTTCTAAAATTGCCTTGCGTAAATCTAATGGTTCTTTATCATTTTTTCCACATACAGCATCGCACAACTCTTGGATTCTGTTCAATGCTTTTGACCGGGGATTTTTCTTTAATTCAATATCTGCGGCAATGAATCTTTCCTTAATTGTCTCTCCAAATGGCTCGTCAATTTTTGATTCAATGGAAATAACCACATTTTTATTCGATTCATTCTCGGCGATAATTAACAAATCGTGATTCCGCCCATTGCCTTTATAATTGTCTATTTTTGAAACATATTCAGGGGAACATTTCTTGTATCGCAAATTGAAATCATTCAATAAATCCAGAAATTGTACAGGGATTGTATGCAGCCAATGCTTGGCTGTTTCCTTGGCGCTTCGCCCGTCTACCCAGTGTTTTAATTTACCTTGCGGCGGACATTTATCGAACCACTCATTTGTGGTTCTGATAGGATCGTTAATCTCTAAGTTTTTGCAAATTATCATTTTATTTTATAATCCTGTCACCCCTTCGGGGTTGTTATGTATTGAATCATGGATTTTTTCTATAATCTTGTCATCCCTTCGGGATTTCTTTATTGGAATTGATTTTTTCGCCGGTTTGTTTCTATTCCGTTCCGCCTGTATCTGCTCCGGCAATATGCTTGCCGGTTCGGCGTTGAGGTCACGGGGAACCAGCTTCCATTCAAATGCTCGTTTCAAAATACATTGCCTTACCGTTGCTTACATTAGTTAATTATTGAAACTTCAAAATTAGTAGCGTTTAACTCAGTTTTATTCATAAAGTCTTCTGCCGAAAGAATATAGCACTTTGCGCTTCTGGGATTATATTGAAATTTATGAAGGCGATATAGAAAATAGTTTTTGGGATGGTCTTCTAAAAACTTTTTTTCATTAATGGACATGCAAAACGGTTCATCTATATTTCCTTTTGTCGTTTTTACTTCAATAAAAATTTCATTACCGTTTTTATCAAATGAAAGAACATCATAACCGCAACCGTCTTTCACTGGAGATACTAATTCAGCTTTATCCTTTAATCCATTCTTTTCCATCTCTTTTTTCTCACGCTCAATGACAAATTTTTCTCCTGCATCACCAAGCAATTTGGCGGCGGATTGCTTTTGTGGCCAGTCAATCTCCATGCCATTGTATGTCCTTTTCTTGTTAAAATATGTTTTTGTATTTGAGGGAGGAGATACCAAAATAAAATTGTTTTCTTCTTTATCTTTCATCTTCTTCGATGTATCTGATTCCTGATGGCAACGCCATAAAATATCTTGAAAAATCATCATTGCCTGCCTGCCCTTAAAGCACGATTTATCCAGCGTGTTTATTACCAAAGACTGTAATTCAGTATCTTTGTCTATCAAATCAGAAAATTTAAGGCCGATTTCATTGAAGTGCAGAAATCTTTCCCCGGCTTTCTTTCTTTTCTCATTAGGAAAACACTGCAACATAAAAATATAAATTACATACATGTATAATGGATATTTTTCAGGATATCTTAAAGCTAGATAGAAAGATATCGTTCTTTCATCCTGCTGGTGTTTGGATTTGTCATCAACATCTTTCAGTTTGGGTAATATGTTATTTGAACTAAGGTAAAAATCCTGAATACGCGTTTTCAAATCAACTTCTTCATCGTATAAACAACGAAACATTTGTCTAATATCATCAGGATACTGCTCGGCCGCTTCCAAAATAAATGAAGAAGAAATGTAATATAGCAGGTTTGCTCTTTTGCGAAGTGCGTTCTTGAGCATCATGTGGAAATCCGGCGCATCAATATTAATATTATCCTGAAAATGTTTTATGCATCGCCATTTGTAAAGCTCGCCAGTATTCCCGTCCTTCCGAACCAGTTCTTTATACTTGGCTATCAGCTCCTGAAATGCCATTTCAACGCCTCCTGAGTTTATTTACAGGTTTTTCCGCTTCTATTCGCTACGGCGATACGCTCACCAGCTCGCCGTTATGGTCTTGAGAGATCAATTTCCCTTCAAGTGCTTGTTTTTAAAATGCTTTGGCGCAGGACTTCGGTTTGTTGTTTGTATACCCCAGCCGTTCCGCGCAAGCGCGGAGTCAATATCGTCTCTTGCTATTTGTTCCGGGTTCTGATTAGGCATAATTATCAACTGACAGGAATTTTTATCTCCATATTACCGTTAAGATAATCAGGTTGGCGAAAGAAATCAAGACAGACGGGCGGGAAATTGTGGGAAATGGTCATTTTCCCGGCAATACTCAACAGGAGTGGCTGTCCACAAACCTCCGCATAGGCGGAAAAATGTGTTCACCTTATAGAGTATAGAATTGACCGCTCCGGGAGGAGCGGTTTTTATGGCTATTTGCCGGTGATGCGCTGGACGGGACGGGCTATGCCGGAAATGGATGGCAGGCTCATGGCCGGACTGGTTTTATCGGCGCGAACCGTCAGGCTGCTGCCGGACAGGTCAAGCTGCTGGTTGCCCCAGAGATAAAAATCCAGAATGCTCATCATGTCCCAATGCAACAGGGATTTTTTATTGCCCCGGTCCAAATGCGCCGCCGAACAGCAGACATACGGTTCGATGCCGGGAAACAGGAACTCGCCGCTGGCTTTGCCTGCGGCGGAACGCAGGATCTTCTTCAACCGTCTTTCCGCCGCGGGAGCCTGGAAACAGAATGCTCCGGGGAGAACCTTGTTTTCGTCAACGGCAATTAACGCCGAATCTGGAACCGGGTCGGCGTCAAGGGCGGACAATTTTATGGCTTTCCTGCTCAAGGCGGGGGTTTTATAACCGGTATGGCTCCAGGCAAAATACCATTTAAAACGCCAGTTGCGTTTGCCGCATTCGGTTTTTTCATTAAAGACCAGCGGGATCCGGGTGATGGTGATGCCGGTATCGGAAGCGGTAATGGCATAATCGCCATGCGCGTTTTCCAGTTTTTCCGCCGCGTTCCAGCGCCAGAGGTCATCGCCGGCGCCGATTTCCAGGATTCTGCCGTCAGCGTCTTCAACGAGGAAGATCAGGAACGGCTTGGAGGATTTATACAACTCCTGTACGCCATCGGCGATATCCTGCCATTCGATTGCCGGAATCCTCTGACCGGGGACGAGCGCGGAAATTACGCAGAAGCGTTTCCATTTTCCCGGCAGAAAGAGCGGATCGACTTCAATCCGCTGCAATGCGATGGGTCTTCTCAAATCAAAATCGTAAGTGACTTTGACATGATTGGCGGCGAACTCGAAATTACGCTTAATCAGCGGTTCGGTGCCGAACGGGATGACATTTTCATACTCAAAAGTGCAGGACAGACAGTCCACGCGTTCGTGGATGCGGCTTTTCTTAACAATGCCGGACGCCTCGGCAATCACGCCGGACGAAACCGGCGTGAGATGTAATACTTCACGTCCGCGATACTCAAATTTGAACGGCGTTTCCGGAGCGGAACAGAGCTCGGCGGACCAATTTTTGCTTTTAATAATTTTTGTGTTTTCTTCCATTACTCTTTCACTATTTAATGATTTTGAATACTTCAACAACCGGTTTGCGCTGAATCTGGGCCGGTTCAACATTGGCATAACCCAGCGGCGTGATCGCATAGGCGCTCCACGGCGGCAGAATGTTTAAGACTTTATTCATTTTTGCCACATCATAGGCGCAAATCCAGCAGGTGCCGAGCCCTTCAGCGGCGGCGGCCAGCACCAGATGTTCCATGACAATGCCGATGTCAACGGGAATGATCGGTTCGCCTTCAAGGCGTTTCCAGCATACGTCGGCATTGCCCAGCACAACCGCGATGGCGGGGGCCTCGGCCAGCCAGGGGCGCGGGTAAACTTCACAGATTTTACCGCGCAGTTCAGGATTGAGCACAAGGCGGAAGCTCCAAGGCTGAATATTGCATGCGGAAGGCGCGAGGTTGACCGCTTCCGCGATTTTCTTCAACGCATCTTCCGGCACGGGATCACTCTTATATCCGCGGATACTGCGGCGTGCTTTGATGACATCATAAAATTCCATATTTGCCTCCTGGTTTTAACTTATTTTCTATACGTCCGAATTATTATCTGCCTGAATATTATAATTTTCTGTCTGAAAAGCAAATCCGGGAATGTAAATATCTCAAATAAAAAACCGGTCCGGAAAGCTGATGCCTGATATTATCCTCTCCTGAACATGGAAGCCAGTTCGGGCAGTTCACGGGAACGGCACAGCCATGAAATCAACGCGTAAGAGATACAGAATATCACGCCGCAGATGACCAGCGGCGCCGCATCCGCCGGCAGATACTTGATCACATAAATACCATGCAGTTTTTCATAGATGCAGAAAAACAGGATTCCCGCCGGAATGAAAGAAGCCACGGACGAGCGCAGCAGGCTGTAACCGACCTGGTCGAGCCCAAGATCGTGCCGGATCGCCTTCTTCAAAAAATATAACAGCAGGCAGTTGTTGACGGTGGAAGAAATAACGGTCGCCAGCGCCAGTCCGCCCTGCTGCATCGGAAACATTAAAATGACATTCAGGATCAGGTTCAAAAAGATGCAGAGAAAAGATATTTTTACCGGAGTTTTCATATCTTTGCGGGAATAAAATGCCGACAGGGTGATTTTGATGGCGCAGAATGCCGGAACCCCCAACCCGAAAAAGAGCATCGCCCAGGCCGTTTCAAGCGCATCGCTTTCGGTAAATTTACCCCGCAGGAAGCAGCAGCGCACAATCGGCAGCCGGAAAAATACCGTAAACGCCGCAATCGGCACACAGACGAACAACACATGCCGCAACCCCAGATTCAGTGCCGCAACCAGTTCGGCGGTATCGCCTTTGGCGGCGGACTTGGACATGTTTGCCAGCAGGACGGAACCGAATGCGATGGCAAACACTCCGATCGGCAGATAAACAATGCGGTCACTGTAATTTAATGCCGGCACCGCCTGCGGACCAATGCTGTAGGCCATCATCCGGTCAATGAAAAAACTGATCTGCACCACTGAAGCGCCAATCAGGCCCGGCAGCGTAAGTTTCCACAGTTCCGAGAGGATTTCGAAGTTTTTCAGGTTGTTAATGGAAAAAGAAGGAAATATATCGTACCAATACATCAGGCCCAGCAGCATCGCCAGTTGGATAACCCCGGAAAGCAGCACGGCATAAGCCAGAAAATCCAGCATCCGTCCAATATCAGTCATGCCCGGACAGACAAACAGCAGGCAGACTATCAGAAAAATATTCAGCAGCAGGGAGCCGAGTGCAGGCAGGAAAAAGACCCGCAAGGTATTCAGGATCGAACCGGTAATGCCGATAAGGCAGATAAAAAACGAATACGGCATCAGCAGGGGTATAAGGTTCAGCGCCATAACGCCGCTGGGGTCTTTGACCCAGAATTTCAAAGTAAGGGAAATTACGGAAACCAGGATGCAAATCAGCACCAGCACGAGTCCCAGCCAGGCGAAGATTGCCGCCAGTTGACGCTTGGCGTCTTCCTTGCCGCGCAGTTCGATAATGTGGGAGATGGTCGGCACCAGCGCCGTTCCCAACGCGCCCTCGCCGAGAATTCTGCGGAAAAGGTTCGGCGTCATAAATGCCAGAAACCATGAAGAGGCCACCGCGCCGCCCCCGAGCACGCTGGCTTCGAGAATTTCGCGGAGAAACCCCAGCACCCGGCTGAACAGCGTTGCCGCCGCCATTCCGGAAGTGCTTCTTAAAATACTTTTCTTTGAAGACGACATATAGTGTCTTTATTTCATAGTTTTATTTTTTAACGTTTATAAAATATCCGGCGTTACACACAAATCCAGAATTCAGTAGTCAGAATTCAGTAGTCAGAATGGAAGACTTAAATTCAGAGTCCAGGAATTTCAACTGGATGGTTGTCCTCCGTGACAACCGTTCACATGGAACATCTATGGAACCGTAAAACATTGGAACCTGGTTATGACGGAGCATAACCCTCCCAAAACGTTGCCTTCTGTCTTCTGTCTTTTATTCTGAATTCTGAATTCTGACTACTGAATTCTGGTTTCAGTCCGGCGTCATACCGAGAAGCGAACATGAATCACGTCGCCGTCCTGCATGATATATTCTTTGCCTTCAATTCTTAATTTTCCGACCGACTGGGCTTTTGACCAGCCGCCATTGGCCACCATATCCGCGTATGAAACCACTTCCATCCGGATAAAGCCCCGGCACATGTCCGTATGAATCTTGCCGGCGGCCTGCGGGGCGGGCGTTCCGGCGGTAACCGTCCAGGCGCGCGATTCCATTTCCCCGGCGGTAAAGAACGTGATGTAATTGAGCAGGCGGTATCCGGTATGGATAACCCGGCAGAGGCCGTTTTCAGTGATGCCGAGGTCTTCCAGAAAAACTGCGGCGTCCTCAGGTTCAAGCTGCGAAAGTTCCTCTTCCAGTTTAGCGCATACCGGCACCACTTCGAGATTATTCTTTTTACAGAATTCAACCAGCGCTTTGGAGTGTTCATCCTGGCCGAAAGACCTGAAAGTGGCTTCGTCAACGTTAGCACAGACAAATGCCGGCATCAGGGTAATCAAGCCGCAATTTTTTGCCGCCGCAACCTGTTTGGGATCATTGCGGTCATATTCCGGAACCCGTCCATCGGCGAGATCAGCCGCGAATTTCGAGGCGATTTCCAGTTCGGCCTTAGTTTCAGCATCTCCGGCGCGCATCAGTTTTTTGGATTTTTCCAGACGTTTTTCAATGAAGTCGAGGTCGGCCAGCATCAGTTCAGTCATGATCACTTCCAGATCGCGGACCGGATTAACATCGCCGTCAACGTGAATTACGTCGCCGGCTTTGAAGACGCGGACCACATGGGCGATCGCGTCAACGCTGCGGATATGTCCGAGAAACTGGTTGCCGAGACCCTGCCCCTGACTGGCGCCTTTAACCAGGCCGGCAATATCAATGAATTTCAAAGTAGAAGGCACAATTCTGCCGGAATGCTCCAGCTTGGACAGCACTTCCAGCCGCTCATCCGGAACTGCCACAATGCCCGTATTGGGTTCAATGGTGCAGAACGGGAAATTTGCCGCGGCGGCACTGCCTTTGCTGAGCGCATTAAACAAAGTGGATTTACCGACATTCGGCAATCCCACGAAACCACACGAAAAACTCATAGTCAGCCTCTTTCCACAAATAAAATCAAAATGAAAGTTAAAAAAACATTACTATATATAAAAAAGCCCGCCGGTTCAGGCGGGCGTAATTATCATCGGTCAAACTTCGTTATCTGGTGATTGCATCATCCGGATAGAAGAAGTTAAACGCATTGTGTTCCATGTCCACAACCCAGGCCGGACGCATAAGCGGTCCGTAGCCCCAGCCGGAATCTTCCGGATCATCGGTGGCGCCAGGCAACGGCATGTAGAACGTAACAATATCTGTTACGCCGACACATTCGCGGGCCACCACATAGGCAACGCCCTTAAACACCCCGTAAGTCAAAGAGGCAATCGCGCCCTTTTCCTGATTAACGTCATACGGTCTGATCAAAATTTCCAGCGGGCCGAACGCAACATTGGCTACGCCGCGTCCAAGCTTTTCCAGCGGACCGCTTGCAGCGTAAGTATTAGGCACAATAGCAACGGCAAGAAGGACAATCCCGGCTACTATAACTGTTTTTGTGAAGCTCATCAATCATACCCTTTGTTATTACAAAATTAGAATCCCGATTAAAGGGAAGTGCTAAAATCTTTGAAATATAACTTGACTATTTCAAAAAATCAAGGAAATTCGTATTAATAATACATCACTTTAAATAAACATCAAACACATGGAGTCAGAAAAATGAAAGATAAGAAGAAAATCAAACCGGCGGCATCGCGCCTGTCGGGACTGTCCCTGCTGAAGGCGTCAGCGACCAGATATCCGGACAGCCCGGAAAAAGCCAATCTGGAAACCTTCAAGAACGTTTATCATGACCGGGATTACATTATTACGTTTGACTGCCCGGAATTCACTTCGCTCTGTCCAGTGACCGGGCAGCCGGATTTCGGCGCGATTACAATTCGTTACATTCCGGATAAAACCTGTGTTGAAAGCAAATCATTGAAGCTGTATCTTTATGCTTTCAGAAATCACAACACCTTTCATGAAGAAGCCGTAAACACGATTCTTGATGAGGTGGTAAATAAATGCTCGCCGCGCAAAGCCGAAGTCATCGGTATCTTCAGGCCGCGGGGCGGCATTGCAATCCATGTAAAAGCATGTTATGGAGGAAAAATTGATGGATAATGAGTTTACCGTAATCACCGGCGGGTCCGTGACTTCGCCGAAAGGCTTCAAAGCTTCAGGCATCACCGCCGGGCTGAAAAAAAGCGGCAACCCGGATATGGCGTTGATCTATTCCGAAACCCCGGCCAATTTTTCCGGAGCCTTCACGTCCTGCACGTTCGCGGCGGCCCCGGTGCGGGTATGCCAGGAACGCGTCAAAAGCCAGGATAAAATTCAGGCGGTGATCGTCAACAGCGGCAACGCCAACGCCTGCACCGGCAAACCCGGCATTGTCAACGCGGAAAAAATGTGTGACCAGGTCGGCAGCCTGCTCGGCATCAGCCCGAAATCGGTAATGGTCTCCTCCACCGGCAGAATCGGGGTGCAAATGCCGATGGCGGTAATCGAGAAAGGCATTGCCCTGGCAGTATCAGCCTTGTCCTGCGACGGCGGAAAAAAAGCCGCCGATGCGATCATGACCACCGATACCCGCCCCAAAGTCATGGCCGTCGAATTCAAACTAGGCGGTAAAACTGTTACCATCGGCGGGATGACCAAGGGCGCCGGCATGATTGACCCGAAGATGAAAGTGCCTCATGCCACAATGCTTTGTTATATCACCACCGACGCCGGCGCGGATAATGCTCTGCTGGGAAAATTCCTGGAGCAGGGAGTTGACGAATCGTTCAACCGCATTACCATTGACGGCGACATGAGCACCAACGACACCACCATTCTTATGGCTAACGGCGCTTCCGGCGTAAAAATCGCCCAGGGAACCCCGGAAGAAGCCGCTTTCTATAAAGCGCTGCTCTTTGTGATGCAGTCGCTGGCGAAAGAAATGGTGCTGGACGGCGAAGGCGCCACCAAACTGGTCAATGTCGTGATCGAAAACGCACCGTCCAGAGCAGACGCCGAGCTTGCGGCTAATGCCATCGCCAATTCATTGCTCTGCAAGACCGCATGGTTCGGCTGCGATCCCAATTGGGGTCGCGTCATCGCCGCAATCGGTTATTCCGGTGCTAAATTTGAACCGGACAATGTCGTCATTCATTACAACGACAAACCGGTAGTCTGCAACGGACAGGATGCCGGAACTCCGGAAGCAGTGCTTGCCGAACTCATGAAAAAACGCGAATTCACAATCAACGTCAATCTCAATTCCGGGCACGCCAACTACAACGTCTGGACTTGCGACATCTCTTACGAATATGTGAAGATCAACGCAGATTACCATACTTAATTGGCTGGGAAGTATGGGAAGTATGGGAAGTATGGAACTCATACGGCGGGGCAGATATTTCCGCGCTTTTAGAGAACCCTTAAGCTAAAACTGTTTCGGAAATTGGCGTCGCTTTATTATTCCCATTATTCCCATTATTCCCATTATTCCCATAAACCAAATCTGAATATATTTTATAAAAACCTATTGACAATTCCGACAAGACACAGTAATATATAGGCATATACAAGAACATACAGGTATAGAACAATGAATGCTTTAGTAGATAAAAACAGCATGAAGCCGATATATTTGCAGGTGAAGGATTCCCTCTCCGCCGCCATCAAACAGGGCGAATTAGCCGCCGGCAGCAAGATTCTTTCCGAAAATTCTTTAAGTAAGAAATATGGAATACACCGGCACACTGCGAGAAGCTCCTTACAGCTACTGTCTGAAGAAGGATTGATAACCAGTATTCCCGGTCGCGGTTGGTTCGTAACTGAAACAACCGCCAAGAAACCGCCGAAAACAGAAGCAATGCCGCCGCCTGTCGCCAATGAGGTAATTGCAATTTACGGGATCCCGCTGGATACGATTCAAAGCTATTTTACCACATCGTTTCTGAACAGCCTGCTGACCAGCGGAGCTCTCCATAATTACAGTGTCAGGTTTTTAAGTGATGAGGACATGCATGATATAGAAGCTCAAGGACGCTGTTCCGTAAAGTTTGACGCTATAATATGGTGTCCCCCCTTTCCCGAGGAAATCTCTAAAATAGAGAAACTGGCGGCTTCAGGAATCAAGATTGTCGTAGCTAATCGCCATTTATACGGCTCGACGTTGCCGTTTGTCTCCATAAATCAATATTCCGGAACGCGGGAACTAGCCAGCAGACTGATTAATGCGGGACATCGCAGGATCGGCTGCGTCACGTCGGACCTTCCTTATCGCTATCTTTCAGAACGGTGGAGCGGGTTTTGCGATGCCTTGCACGCGGCTGGCATTGAACCTGATGAAAAGCTAACTCTGCATGTAACAGACTCCTCAGATATCCGCTGCGGGCTGAATAATTTATTTGAATCCAATCCTGATATGACCGCATTGTTTCTGACCGGTGAAGTATTTCACCGGCAGACATTTGAATACATCAAAAATTCCGGCAGAAAAATTCCGGACGATATTTCGGTAGCAGTGTTCGACACGGTAAATGTGTGCGATTTTAAAGGGAAGATTGCTTCGGTGGAACAGCCGGTGGCTCAAATGTCCGAACAGTTATTTTCGCTCGTCGCCAAAATGCTGGACGGTAAAAAAATAGAAAGCGGCCTGATCGTCGAACCAATAATCTGCCCGGGAGAAAGCATAAAAAAAATTAATTAACGGTGGCACCTGAATAAGCGGGATTTAATACAATGAAAGAAGTGTTAATCGTAAATGCCTTTATAATTAGTGTTAATATTGTCTTAATAAGAAAGGAAAAAGTATCATGAAAGAGCAGTCGGGAAAATTAATTCGAAACGGTTTCACGCTTATCGAATTGCTGGTGGTGGTAGCTATTATAGCTATTCTTGCGGCATTGTTATTGCCGGCGCTGAATAAGGCTAGAGAGCAAGGCAAAAGCATTAAATGCATCAGCAATTTAAAACAAGCCGTCTGTGGGATGACCATGTATTCTGTGGATAATACCGGTTATTATACTCCTTATTATTGCAATGGAAAAACGGTGGCGGACGTCTTGCAAAAATATTTACGGGACAGCTATAATATTACCGATAAGACTTGGGCGTGTCCGTCTATTACGTACAGTGTCTTTTCATTAAACAGCACTACCGCTTTTGTTTATGGCGCAAATTACCTGGCAGTCCAAGGGTCCAGCTTGTATCGCGGCGGCGCCATAACCGCCTCTAATTGGACATACTATCCGGCGAAAGATCAACAAATCACAGTTCCTGTCAAAACTATTGCTTTTGCCGATTCCTGCCCGGCCGGAACTGAGGCAAACGGAGCGCCGGGAATATTGTCATATAATTCTACGGTTGCCGGAAACGGTCAAGCATATGGTCGACATCTCAGCGCGGTTAATATCGGCTGGGTAGGCGGCAATGCCTCTGCTTTCAAGGTGGCAAACCCGTTGAACCCCTACCTCGACCTGGGGAATGTTACGGGTACGCCCGGCCTGGTGGGAAATTACTGGGACCGCAGCAATGTGCGTCCAAAATGATTACTCCAAACTAATGATTAAGGCAATAAAAATGTGCTCAAAGAAAATTGACAAAACCGGTCCGTTTTTTAAAGAATTTAAAATCAGAACATTAAATCATTATATGCGGTTTGATAAAAAACTTCTGCTGTTTTTTGTCAGCATAGCAACATTAGGAACATTTGCCATGGCAGACGTTAAGCAAAGCCCGGAAATCCCGGTTCTTGGAGACGTAAGCCATGAAGACTGGATGACAAACCGGCGCGGCATAGAGGCGCTTGATGAAAACTTTGTATTGCCGCCCTTTTCGCCGGTAAAAGCGGATAAAAATGGGAAAGTTGAAGTATGGGGAAGGATTTATACCCTTGATAAATTCGGCTTGATAGCCCGGGCAGATATACAAGGCAAAGCATTCTTTACAAAATCTGTGAGTTTTGAAATATCAATCAACGGGAATCCTGCCGTTTTCAAATCCGTGTCAAGAGAACTTATAAAAAATCCCAAAGGCAAGGCGGAATATTTGACAACGGCTGAAGGGCAGGATGCCAATCTTGAGATCAGAACAATCATTGAATACGACGGCATGATAAAAACAGATTTTACGATACAGCCGAAAAAAAGCATAGAGTTGAGCGGTTTTAACTATTCGATAAATTATCCCGAAGCAAACGCGCAATTTATCCACTATGCCGGAGCTCCGGATACGCTTGAATCCCAGATGATATCCAGGAATTCTTATACTTTTAAACTGCCGGAAAAACAGCAAGGGAAATTATGGGAATCCTCGTTTAAGACTCTTGTATGGCTGGGAAATAAGGACAATGGCTTCCTCTGGTTCTGCGCATCTGAAAAAAACTGGGCTCCGCAGGACAGAAAACTCCGTCCCGATGCGCTTAAAGCAGAACGCTATGAGAATAACGTGACTCTCGAAATATCCCCCGTGACAAAACCGGAGAAAATATCAAAGCCCGTAACTTTCACGTTCGGCATGTTTGCCACTCCTGTACGGCCGGAACCGCAGGGATGGCGTGACTGGATACTGATAAGCAATAATTCGCGCGCTCAAATTGAAAATCACGGTGAAAAAATCGGCAATATGCTTTATGTGGGAAGCGAGGCCTGGCTGCAGGGGTTCTATCAGCGACTGAAAGATCCGAAAGCGTTCAGCGCGGTTGCGGAAGCGGCACATAAAGACGGACGCTTGATATTGCCGTATCTCGACCCGATAGAAATGTCCATCGGCCGGGTAAAAAAGACCGTCACCGCCAAACCGGGGATAATGCTGAATGATTTGCAGACCGTGGAAAACGACACGATGAAACCTGATAATTTCGCATGGCAGCCTCCTGAAATAAAATACATGAAAGAATGGATGACTCAACCCAATATGGTTCTTGGTTACGGCATGAGCAACGGGGACAGGCAATTCAGGGTCTCTCCGGCGTCCGGCTGGGCTGATTTCCTTTGTTTCATAGTAGAAAAGATGGCTGAATCCGGAGCCGACGGACTGGGCGATTTGGATAATTGTTATCCTACTTTTGACATGAACGGCGCGCACAATATGGGATACACTGACGAAAATGGCGTCCGTCACGTCGAATATGACTGGTTTTCAAGAAGAGACCTTACTAAGAGAATTGCCGCAATATTTCTGAGAGTGCGCGGCAAATCACCTGTAATCGTGGCGCATTCATCAGCCACTTGGTCAATCCCCTTTATAAGTTTCTGCGATATAAATCTGACGCTGGAAAATTCCAATACCGCTTATTTCAACCCGGATTACATGTGCAAACACTATCAGAAGAATTACGACAAAATAAAAGAATCACTCTCCAACGGCGGAAAAGATTTCCTGTATTGGGCGTTCCCGATTGAAAGATGGCAGGCGGAATATACCGGCAGACAATTTGGTTTACCCGTCATGATATTGCCCAATATCAAGAAAAGCAAACATATGGATTCTGAATATGCCAAAACACCGGCAGCAACGAGAGATTTGAATTGCATGATAGTAATACATGATAATATTGTATGGCCGTTATGGTGCGATCCCAAGCCATTTATTGATGCATGGAAAATACGTCATGATTTCGGCATCGGCGAAGCAGTGGTTAAATTCCTCCCTTACTGGGGTAATGAACATGTTGCCGCATGCAAGGAAAATGAAGTTTATATAAGTTCATATATCAATAAAAATAAACATCTCCTGTGCATTTCAAACACCGGGCTTGAAAATAAAACATGCACAGTTGAATTGAATCTGTCTTTCTTCAATAATAAGGTTCCATCTAAGGTAGTTGATGCTGAAACTAAAAAAGAAATAGCCGTCGAAAAAGGCTTAATCGTCATTCCAATAAACCGGAGAGATTATAAATTGCTGTTAGTTGAGTAATATAAACCGATAACATTCAAATCTAAAGATTAAAAAACAAGGTGGAGAAATGAGAAATATAGCGCTTGCCATGCTTGCCGGCCTGCTGACATTGAATATCGCAACGGCCGCGGCACAAATCAGCGATGAGCAAAACATCATCTTGAAATCCGGACCGTACCGGGTAAGCATCAATCCCGGCCTGCGTTATACCATTCGCATTCTGGAGTTCGATAACTGCCGGCTTGGAACGCCCACCGGATTTTACGGTACGGTCATGGCGCCTCAAAGCGGAAAATATATCGGGTCCGGCCATACCGAAGGCGGATGTGAGCAAGTTATCAAGATTTCTTTCACCGCGGACGGCAAAGAGATAAATCCGGCGCCGGGCAGCACGGTTGAGGCGGCAAAAATTACTATGCGCAAAGTATCGCAACTGGATAATCTTCTGTTCCAGATTGAGATCACCGTTTCAGGAGAAGGCATAGTCGAACAGAAAAGATTCACCGCCCTGAAGGATCAACCGGTACAACTGTTGTATATCTTCCTGGCCTGCTGGTCGCATACAACTACCAATTGGCTGGCGGAAACTGCCGCCGGACAGATGTTAACCGGAAATTTTGACGGCAAATTTGAAGGAACTAACCGCTGGCATCTGCAGGAAGATCTTAAATGGGCGGCAAATTACGATGCGGCGGCAGGCAAGGGACTGGTAATGTATTTTCCGGAAGTGATTAAGGGAAAAGGCCGCAAAGCCGCTTTCTGGGAAATAAAGAAAGCATATAACAAGTTTTATTTAATGCTGGATACCCCGGCAACATACCCCGCCGGCTACAAGTCTCCGGATTATACATTAATCATTAAAGGCTATGGCGCTTCTCCGGAAAACTGGAAAACTATAGTAACAGACACAGTTAAAGCGGCATCCGGCTTTAAAACGACTGCATTGGGTGAAGAAAATATTTCCCGCAATGAAAAATGAAAAGGCGTCAATATGTAAAAAATTTTAACCTGCTTGATTTTAAATATTCAAAATACAATTCATAAAGCGATGCGCCCGTCTATAACATACAAGGAAAGTTGATATTATGTTTGACAATATAGGATTCAGCAAGATCGATGATTTCAGAATATACCAGGCATCCAGAGAATCTCTGGCGCTTGCGGAACGTTTCATTGCCGAAGGCAAAGAGGCAAACAGGGAATTTCTTAAAAATCATAAGACTATTAAACCGAAGCTCCCGATAAGCGGCAGTTTTATCTATGCTCATCCCGCGAATTACAGAGGCAGGCCAACCCTGAATTATACGGTTCAGGACTGGGTCGCGCTTTTAAGGGAATTGAAAGACACCGGCATGAATACGGTAATTTTCCAGGCATGCGCATGGCTGGAATTGGAAACCGCGTTCTATCCATCCGAAAATTTCAGAAATTTCAAAATCTGGAATGTGATAGAACCGATGCTGGAAGCGGCCGGCATGGAGAAAATGACCGTCTTCATGGGCGGCATGGGATCGGCGACCGGCTGGAAAGAGATCTTTGAAAAAAAGACGGTGGATGATGAAAAAAATCTTCACATAAGATGTTACAGGGAACTGATAAAAAAGTATGAAAAATCATTTCATGGTTTTTATTTTGCGCCTGAAACCATATATATGGGGAAAAGGGATAAATCCTGGGAATTTACCATGAATAATCTCTATCGCGAAATTTTGTCGGAAATCAAAAATGCGGCCCCGGGAAAAGCAATACTGCTGTCGCCGGGCACGAGATATTATGAAGGTCGCGAGGATGATTTCTGTCAGTCATGGCTGGCCCTTTTGAAAAATGTTCCATTGGATATTATGGCCCCGCAGGATTCAATAGGGACATGTCTGAATAACTTGCAATTTGCCTCCAAAACTTATCCGATTTGGAAGAAGATATGCGATGAAGCGAAAATTAAATTCTGGTCTAATATTGAGATATTCGAACGCAAGGACAAGATAATACTGGAAGACAATGATTACAGTACCCCCGCGGATTACAGAAAAGTTTACGCGCAAATGGAAGTTGCCGAAAAATACGCGGAAAAACTCATCTGCTGGGAAGCCCCTTATTATCTCTCCGAAAAATATGCAGGAGAAACGGCGCGGCAACTCAAAGAAAAACTAACCCTGCTTTCGCGGACTGAAAATTAACATAAGGAGGTTTTAGTAATTTTAACGGGTAAAAACATTGTGATCATCGAAAAATCCGGCGATGGTCTGCGCTGAAATGAACTCGACCGGATGAAAACAAAGGGCCTCAGGAGATTGAAAATGAAAAAGTTAAGGTTGATCGCGGGTATTACGGGAATACTGTTGTTTGCATTCAACGTTGGCGCGGACATAGTCACAAACGGACTGGTCTCCTGGTGGAAGTTTGAGGGATCTGCGAATCCCATGGCGGATACCGTCGGCAGCAATAGCGGAACTTATAACGGCAGTTTGTTTCAGCAGCCGGGTTATAGAAGCTATTGCCTGGGGTTCAACGGAACGAGTAATAACGTCACTTTGGCAAACACAATAACTCTTTCCGAAATCACGGTTGAATCCTGGATTAATTCGCCCGTGTTTTCTCCTTCTTACTATAATCCGATCTTCAGCAATCTCGGCTATAACAACAATAAAGGTTATTTGTTTTCGTTTATTTCCACTCTTTCCGATCTCAGGTTTTATATTGGAAACACCAACCAGTATGTGGAAGTAACCAGCACGGGAATAGCCGCTAATGCCTGGTGTCATATTGCAGCCACTTATTCGGATTCGGCCCATACCGCCAAAGTTTATATCAACGGTATTTTAAAAGCAACCAAAACCGGCATTACAACCCCTGCCGACTTTTCAGGGGGAGTTCCTGTAATCGGCAAATTTTCCAGTTGTTTCTACAACGGCGCCATGGACGAGATTCGGATTTATAACAGGGCTTTGAGCGATACGGAAATATTGCAGAATTACAATGCCCCCGGATTTCGCGGGTTATCCTCAGGCATTCTGACGGTGGACAGTTCGACCCTGCAAATAAATATCCAGGGCGGCGGCATTGTCTATCTCAAAACGAAACCGACCGGCGAGGTGTATGCGAATACGAGCAGTCCCTGGTCATATTTGGACGGGATGTATTGCGGAATGTGGTTAAACACTTCCGGCAGCTCACGAAAATATCCCAGCGCAAGTTCTTCCGTCACATGGGCCCCCGACGGACAGGATCCCAATCATCATGGGACTCTTACCTATACTGGCTTAACCAACGGCGTGACCGGGGATCAACTGTCTTATGACATCAAGATTAATGACAGCACGGGGGAAATTGCGCTTCAGGCGACCGGTATCGTTGCGTCAGGGCAGCTCTCCCCGCTTCAGTTGAATTTACCCTTGGTCAACCTGAACAATGCATCCGTCGTAAATGGCGCTATCCTCGGAGATGGGGAGCGGTATGCCAGCGCGGACCCTGGTACTAATCCTAATCCTACTTTGATGCCGTGCACCACCAGTGTGGCCTATGGCCTGTATTCTCCGAACGCGGCGGTTGTCGAGGCTGCGAATTCCTGTGTTGGCTTGTGGGAGGAAGATCAAAATGCAACACCCGTGTATAATCCGACAACTATCACTCTTCTGCACAACCAGAACTCCTATGACTCGCTTGGCATGTCAACCCAGATTCCTTCTCTTTATAGTCCACCAGGTGGTGGTGACACCGCCGCAAATACCAGCCTTTCCTCGGGAACGTGGCGGATGAACTATTATCCCACCTGGCTGGACGTGGTCCGTGCATATAGAACCAGTTTCGAATCCCGCACTGGCGCGACCCCGCTGTGGAACCAGACATCCTCCTGGATCTCAAACATTCACGCGGTTCATTGTGACGGCGGCAACATTTCCGATGCCGCCGCGGCAAACACCTACTTTCAGTCGCTGAATAGCGATTTCTCCGACAAACTTCTGTTTTTCTATTGGAATGGAAGCTTTATTGTTCTTTTTGGCGATCCGACATACTGTGTATCCCCACCCACCATCCCTACGCCTGCGGCAATTGATGCCATCAAAAACCGCGGCATGTACTTGATGGGGTATTACCCCTACAAACTTGCCTTTGGTTCGGATGGAGCTCAGCAAAGAATAACAACCCTCGGAAACTATGCTCCCAGTTGGCTTCCGTCCGGTTACACGTTTCCGTCATCGTTTCACCCGGTCTATCCTGGCGGCAATGACGAAAGCGGCTTTTACAACTATATTCAACCCTTTGCGGGAAACTTTTATGATCCTCCCGTGCTTTTGATAATGCATCCGGGGAATACGCAGATCAGAGATTATCTGCTCACCAACTTCAGTGATTACTGTACAGCGCACCGCATGGACGGCGCCTACATGGATACCATGGGCGGACGATGCGAACGATATTTTCAGGCAAATGTAAAAATCCAAAACGGCATGACTCATCAGGCGGGCGAGGTTTTCGTGAACACGGCATTAAGGAATACCTATCCCAACCTCGGCCTTATGTCCGAAAAGCAATCCGAATGGGTAGTCCCCAATATTTTCTACACCTGGGAAGGCTTCTACCACTTTTCTTTTCCCACAGTATATACCAGTGGCGCGACGAAGCTTAATCATCCGCTCCGGACCGCATTATGGGGAAGCTACAACTGGACAAAAGACGCCCCGGCGGAGGATTACTGCTTTTCCGCGTTAATGGGTTCACTGCCACAATTGGTACTGGGCAACGACTGGTCGCACGCACGGGCAAAGTTCTTCACGGACAATGGATTGTACAACGACATTCCGGCCAGTCCGGCGACTTGGGACGCCAATAACATTTTTGCGTATTATCGCGGAAACAACGGCGCACATTATCAATACCAGAACTTGTATTCCAATGGACAACTCTACGGCGAAGGATATGTGAATGTGTCCAGCGGCGCGATCGCCCTGGGCCGGTTCAAGAATCAGTCTTCCAGTATGCTGGGCGCGGCAGCGGCAATTCAGGACTGGCCGGGGTACGACACAAGCAATAATCCCATCGGACTGGATCCCCAGCGCGCCTATCCGTTTATTCCCGGCACTCCTGCTGTTAGCCCACCGGCTGTTGTCGATTCTTTGCCGGCCGGCGTGTACATCAACGCCACCCGGCATGACGTCGGCACTAAATGGACGGTGGTGGAGTTTGCAACGCACAACGCACAGCCGGTTAGCGGACAAGTGTCGGTGTACTTTGCCCAGAAATGCTATTATGTCCGCGGAACATCCGATTATTCCGGACCGTATGCGGCGGGAACCACGCAGTCCTTCAGCATTACGGTTCCAGGCAACGGGGTTCCAACCGGGCTGGTATTTGAGTGGGTGTCCGACGCGAGCATTCCCGTAGTCGTCACGGACGCAAGCCACCCCAACACAATTACAACATCTATCGGCAACCTTCAGACGATTGGGACTCCCGACACCGATATCAATAAAGGACACATAACCAACATCAACGCCGGAACCATCACCGCGAATAAAACACCTGTAACCACTACTAAAAATGCTATCTGCATCGGATACGGACGCAGCCGCGGGTTCTCAGAATCCTGGGTGAACCTCCCCGCAACCCCCTGTCTGAAGTTCTATACGGGATATGAAGCGCGGGCCAGCACAAGTTACCGGATTGTTCCTCTTATTTTTTCGGTGCAGGTCAACGGCAGCGAAGTCTGGTGGCAGCAGGTCAACGCACAACCCAGCGACTGGAGTTTCCAGGAAATAGATTTGAGCAGTTATGCGGGAAGAAAAGTATTGATCACGCTTTCTGCGCAACAGCTTGTCAGCCCGATGGATCTGATTTGTTCCTTCCAGCCGGCGCTGTTCGGAAACGTCTATGTGGACGCCGGCAATTAACATCATCGAAAACTTAGGAATGGTTAAGAAATAAACTCGACAAGTTTTGCGAAATATCCCGAAGTGATTTTGGGAATTGCCGGTGAGGCGCATACCTTCAGGTATGTAACGAACCGGCAAACCCAAAGGCATTCGGAAGAATCGCGAAGATGTAAAGGTTATTTTTATACACTGACGGCCACCACTAAAAGCTGATACTTATCCACTTATGCATATTATTCAATTTTTGAGCTAAGCCCTGCTGCCGGAATATGCTGAAAGGGTGTTGACAAAATAGATTTTCGGATATATAATC